>WBZR01000399.1_pt2 | contig 54862 bp, 39 predicted proteins | sample 5204231 | NCBI WGS metagenome assembly WBZR01 (sample SAMN12412403, study PRJNA552823) | activated sludge metagenome | isolation source: activated sludge from anammox sidestream of wastewater treatment plant... | place: USA: Virginia | collected 2017-08 | reverse complement strand
GCAGGTTCACCAGCAGGAAGTGCCCGAGGTGATTCACGGCGAAGGTGCGCTCGTAGCCGTCGGCGGAGCGGACCAGTCGCTTGCCGCTCGCCTGGAGCCCGGCGTTGCAGACCATCGCGCGGATCGGCAGGTCGCGTTCCTCTACCTCCCGCGCGAACGCGCGCACGGCGGCGCAGGAGCCGAGATCGAGTCCCATCTCGCTGATCCCGGCGTTGCCCGTTTCGTCGCGGATGCGCGCGACCGCCGCCGCCGACGCGACCCGGTCGCGGCTCGCGATCACGACCGCCTGTCCGTCACGCGCGAGTCGGCGGGCGCAGGCGTAGCCGATGCCGGAGTTCCCGCCGGTGAGGAGGATCACCCCGCGTCCGGTCACGAGACGCGACCGCTCCCGCCGCGAGCGGCCCGGAGGCCGCCCGCGACGGCCATCGCCGCCCAGTGGCGCAGGAGCCCGCCCTCCCTCATCGCCGCGGCCTCCGTGTCATGGGTCGAGCGCCTTCGCGAGAAAGCGCGTCGACGCCGAGTCGCCGCCGGCGACGTCGCCGAAGCCGACGCGCGCGTAGAGGGCGCGCGCCGGGCGGTTCTCCTCGAGAACCTCGAGCGTGAGCTTGCAGCAGCCGCGAGCGCGGGCGCGGTCCTCCACCGCGGCGAGAAGCGCGCGGCCGACACCGCGCCCGCGCGCCTCGTGCACGACCGCGAGGTCGTGCACGTTCAGGAGCGGCCGCGCGCGAAACGTCGAGAAGCCGACGAAGCACACCGCGACGCCGACCGCCCGGCCATCCAGGAACGCGAGCAGCACGAGCGCCGTCGGGTGCGCGCGGAGGCCCGGCACGAGGCGCGTTCGGATCTCGTCCGACAGCCGCGCACCCCCGCCCATCGGATCGCTCGCGTAGGCGTCCACGATTGCGACGACCGCGGCCGCGTCCGCGGGGTCGGCGAGATCGGCGTCGCGGATCTCCATCGGCATGGCGTCGGCGGTACGGATGGCCTAGAGGCTCCATGAACGATCTAGCCGCAGCGACGGCTCATCACAACGACGGGGTTCGACGGAGGGGGCATGGAGCCGGTCGCCGAAGGTCTCTGGAGCATCGTGCGGCCGCTGCGCTTCCTCGGCCTCGAGACCGGGACGCGGATGACGGTGGCGCGGCTCGCGACCGGCGGCCTCTTCGTGCACTCGCCGGTCGGCCTCGATCCGGCGCTCCGCGCCGCCGTCGACGCACGCGGCCCGGTCGCGGTGATCGTCGCGCCGAGCCGCTTCCACCATCTCTCCGTCGGCGAGTGGCGCGCGATCTATCCGAACGCGCTGTGCTGCTGCTGCCCCGGCCTCGAAGCGAAGCGCCCGGACATCGCGTGGGACCGCGTGCTCGGCGACACGCCGGAGCCCGAGTGGCGCGCCGACCTCGACCAGGTGTTCTTCGCGGCACGCTCGCTCGAGAACGAGGTCGTCTTCTTCCACCGTGCGAGTCGCACGATCGTCCTCGCCGACGCCATCTTCAATTTCGCCACCCATCCTTCGGCGCTCACGCGTCTCGTCGGATGGCTCCTCGGCGGCAGCGCACCCGGCGCGACCTGGCTCGAGCGCCTCGTCATCCGCGACCGGGCCGGCGCGCGCGCCCAGATCGACCGCATGCTGGCATGGAACGCCGACCGTATCGTGTGCGCGCACGGCGACGTCATCGCGACCGGCGGCATCGGCGTGCTGCGGCGCGCGTACGCCTGGCTCTGAGCGTGCACCCGCACGAGCGCGCGCGACCCAGGGGATCGCGCTCTCCACGCGGGCCGCGGGGATCACTCAGAAGAGCCGCCCGACGAGCGCCGGGATCGCCTGCTCGACGCGCAGCACGCGCGGACCGAGCGACACGGGCTCGAGGCCCTGGCGCGCGAGCGCGCCGATCTCGTAGGCGGTGAATCCTCCCTCGGGACCGATCGCCAGGGTGAGTCGCGCCGCCGGATCGCGCGGACAGAGCGCGGCGGCCGGCGGGTGCGCGACGAGGCCGCGGGTTCCGACCACGATCGCCGGCAGCTCGTCCTCGACGAAGGGCTTGAAGCGGCGGTGCAGCGTGACCGTCGGGAGCATCGTGTCGCCGGCTTGCTCGAGCCCCAGCACGAGCTCCGCCCGGACGGCGGCCGCGGCGAGGAGCGGGCTCTCCCAATAGCTCTTTTCGACCCGCCAGGCGGCCACGAGACAGAGCCGCTTCACGCCGAGCGTCGCGACCGTCTGGAGGACGCGCCGGACGACCTTCGGGCGGGGAAGCGCCAGGACGAGCGCGAGCGGTAGCGGCGGCGGCGGGTCGCGCTCGAGCGTGACGACGAGAGCGAGGCCGGCGTCGTCGAGCCGTGCCACGGTCGCGGTGCCGAGCCGCCCGCCCACGACCCCGACGCGCAGAACGGTGCCGACCGCAGCGCGGTGCACGGCCCGTACGTGCGCGACGCGGCGATCCACCGCGAGCCGCACGACCCCGCCACGCGCCGCCGCGAGCTCGCAGGGCGTCAGGAGGAGCGTGTTCATCGCGGTCGCGATGGCGGCAGCGGCATCGCCGACCGCGGGAGAACCAGCGCCGCCCCGACCGTCGGCGCTCCGAGCGCGCCCAGCGCCTCGCAGTCGAGCCACACCCAGTAGCAGCGCACGCAGGCGAGGATGTGCCGGCGCACGACGCTCGCGACCTCGGTGAAGTGGTGCCGGCACGCGGGACAATGGAGCGACGACGAGCGCCCGTGGTGCAGCGCCGTCTGCCAGAGTCCGTTCACGAAAGGACGCGGCGCGAACCGCCGCAGGATCGGCAACGTCACCGCGCCGCCGCGACACGCGCGACAGATCCAGACCAACCCCTCGCGCCCCGCGCCGCGCGCGAGGGCGTCGCCGCAGCGCGGGCACGGCAGCCCATCGAGGCAGCTGATGGCGGAGGAGCGCACGCCCCCGGCGTCGTAGCCCCACCGCGACGCCGCGACAAGCGAGGATGCGCTCAATCTCGATCGGGCGCGCCGAGCGGGAAGTACGAGCGATACGGGCGTGCCTCGTCGACGGCGCGCGCAAACGACGGGCGGGCGAGCAGCCGCGCCCGGTAGGCGCGCGTACCCGACAGACCAGCGTCGATCGGATGCACCCAGTCGGCGTAGAAGAGCGACGGCGCCGCGGCGCAGTCCGCGAGACTGAAGACGTCGGCGGCGGCCCACACGCGGTGCGCCATGCGTTCGTCGAGCCAGCGGTACGCAGTGTCGAGGAGCGCCCGCGCCTCCTCGACGCCGCGCGGGTCGCGGACGCCCTCCGGGCGGAGCGCGTCGAAGACGATCCGCATCATCGGAGCCATCACGTAGTTGTCGAAGAAGCGGTCCATCATCCGGACGTCGAGCGCAATCCGCGGATCCTGCGGGAGGAAGCGCACCGGACCGGGATGGTGGAGGTCCAGGTACTCGATGATGATCGTGGACTCGACGACCGTGCGGCCATCGTCGACGAGGACGGGCATGCGCCCGAGCGGCCAGAGACGGGCGTGCTCGGCCGCGACGTCGTCGTGACCCGGGCCGAGCATGCGGAGCTCGTAGGGAAGCGCGTTCTCGTAGAACGCGATCAGCGCCTTCTGACAATACGACGAGAACGGATGGGCATAGAGCTGCATCGACGATCGCCTGCCGCGCGTCATGCGCCCATCCCGCCGAGCGCGCCCGAGGCCGGCATCGCGATCACGATTCACGCCCTACACCGCGCCCGCCGCCGCGGGAAGCCCTCATCGCCCGAGGAGGTGCGCGAACCGGATCTCGACGCTCCGTGAGGACGGGTCAGCGTCCGTGACGGCGACTACGCTGGCTGGCGGCCATCCGTGATGACGCGCGTCGATGGGTGGGATCCGCTGCTCCAGATCGCGGGCGGGGGCGTCTTCGAAACTCTGGACGGCGTCGCGGTCACGTCCCTCGTCCCGCGGCAGGGAGCGGGACGGCTGGGCGGCGAGGACCTCACGCATCTCGTCGCGCACACCGAGCCGCCGCACGAGTCCCTCTTCGTCGACGCCGACGGACCGCGCACGTTACGCCCGAGCGACGCAGGCGTACTCGACGGTACGTCGAGGAGCGCGAGCCGAGACGCCTCGAGATGACAGGCGATTGGCGCTCGCACTGGCGAACTGGTGAGAAAGGCGGGCTAGACGTCGATCTCGTCCACCTTCGGCGCCCGCTCCATGATGAACTCGAACCGCGGCGCCACGTCCTTGCCCATCAGCGTCTGGATCGCCTGCTCGGTCTCCGCCGTATTGCCGATCGCGACGCGGAGCATCGCCCGCCGCGCGGGGTCCAACGTGGTCTCCTTCAACGTGGCCGGGTTCATCTCGCCGAGACCTTTGAACCGGGTGACGTGGACCTTCGACGCCTTGCCGTTCAAGCCGGCGAGGATCGTGTCGCGCGCGGCGTCGTCGCGGGCCCACTGCACCTGCTTCCCGATCTCGACGCGATACAACGGAGGCTGCGCGATGTAGACGTAGCCGCCGCGGATCAGCTCCGGCAGGTGGCGGTAGAAGAAGGTCAGGAGCAGCGTGCAGATGTGGTTGCCGTCGGAGTCGGCGTCCATCAGCAGACAGATCTTGTGGTAGCGGAGCTTCTTCGGATCGAAGTCCTTGCCGGCGCCGCAGCCGAGCGCGCTCACGATGTCGCCGAGCTCCTTGTTCTCGAGGACCTTCGACGTCGCCGCTTGCTGGGTGTTCAGCACCTTGCCGCGCAGCGGCAGGATCGCCTGGAACTTGCGCTCGCGGCCCTGCTTGGCGGAGCCGCCGGCGGAGTCGCCCTCGACGATGAAGAGCTCGCACTCGCTGGGGTCGGTCGACGAGCAGTCGGCGAGCTTGCCTGGGAGGTTCAGGCGATGCGAGATGGCGCTCTTCCGCGTGACCTGCTCGGCGGCGGCGCGGGAGGCGCTACGGGCGCGCGAGGCCAGGATGACGCGAGCCGCGATGGCGTCGCCCGCCGTGCGGTTGGCGTTCAGCGCGTTTTCGAGCGCGGTGCGCACGATGCCGTCGATGACAGGAGTGACCTCGGCGTTGTTCAGGCGGTCCTTGGTCTGCCCCTGGAACTGCGGCTGCGGGATCTTGATCGACAGCACGGCGACGACACCTTCGCGCGCGTCCTCGGCGGTGATCTGCACGCCGCGCGGCAGGAGGTTGTGGACGGTCAGGTAGTTGCGGACGGCCTTCACGATCCCGCTCTTGAGCCCGTTCTCGTGCGCGCCCCCCGAGCCCGTCGGGATGCTGTTCACGAACGACAGCACCTTCTCCGAAGGCTCCTCGGTCCACGCGATCGCGCAGTCGAGGTGCAGGTCGTCCTGGGTCTTCTGGATCGCGAAGACCTCGCCCGCGAGCGGCGCCTTGCCGGCGTCGGCGACGATCTTCCCGAGATAGGTCTTGAGGCCCTCGTCGAAGTGGAAGCTCTGCTTCCGACCGGTGGTCTCGTCGGCGAAGTCGATGGTGAGGCCGCTGTGAAGGTAGGCCTTCGCCTCCAGCGCCTCGGCGATCTTCTTCGGATCGAACGCGATCGACGGGAAGATCTTGGGATCCGGCTTGAAGGAGATGGTGGTGCCGGTGCCGCGCGCGGGGCCGAGCTTCTTCAGGGGGCCCGTCGCGGCGCCGCGCGCGAACTTCTGCTGCCACTCGGCGCCCTCGCGCTTCACGGTCGCGGTGAGGCTCTCGGAGAGCGCCGTCACGACCGACGCGCCGACGCCGTGGAGCCCTCCCGAGTGGAAGTAGTTCTTCGCCTCGAACTTGCCGCCGGCGTGCAGCGTCGTGAGGATCAGCTCCAGCGCCGGCTTCTTGTACTGCGCGTGCCTGTCGACCGGGATGCCGCGGCCGTTATCGCCGACGGTAATCGACGAGCCGTCCTTGTGGAGCGTTACGGTGATCTTGTCGGCGTGGCCGTTCATGGCCTCGTCGACCGAGTTGTCGACGATCTCCCAGATCAGGTGGTGGAGGCCGGCCGAGTCGACGCCGCCGATGTACATGCCCGGCCGGCGCCGGACGGGTTCGAGTCCTTCGAGTACGAGGATGTCCTTCGCTGTGTACGTCGCTGCCATGGGTTGTCTCTCCGCCTCCGGCTACCGCTTCTCGTCGGCGTCGACGTGCTTCAACGCCGCGACCCCGCCGCGCTTCACGACCTTCTGCCCCTTCTGCGCGCGCTTCCCGGCCGGCACGTCGCCGACCGCGAGCGCGCGCTCCCCGCCGTCGGGCGCGACGGCGACGAACCCGTCCTTCTTCCCGAGCGCGAGGGCGCCGACGATCCGGTCCGCGCCCTTGTCGGGCTTCATCAGGATGACGCCGCGACCGGGACCGGCGAGCTCCGGCACCTCGTCGAGCGGGAAGCGCACCATCTTGCCGGCCGCCGTCGCGACGACCGCGACCGGCCCCCGCACCGCGTCCACGCTGACGATCTCGTCGCCCTCGCCGACGCGCGCGAGCTTGCGGCCGGCGCGCGTGGTCTCGGTCATGTCGGGAACGGCGCGGAAGCCGTAGCCCTTGGCGGTCGCGACGAGCACGGTCAGCACCTCCTCGGTGAGCTCGATGATGCCGGGGAGCGCGGCCTGCGCCGGCGCCTCCTCACCGGCCGACGGCTTCCCGGGCGCGGCGCCGGCATCGCGGATCAACCGGGCGGCGACGACGCGCTCGCCGTCGCCGAACTTCAAGAGCGACTGCACGGGCTCGCCGTAGCCGGTCGTGGCCGGCACGTCGGCGACCCGCATCACGTAGACAGCGCCCTTGGTCGAGAAGAGCACCAGCCGATCGCGCGTCGAGCCGGGAAGCAACGCGAACAACGCGTCGCCCTCCCGCAGACGGGTTGAGGACGGGTCCTTCACCTCGCGGACGCGCTTCAACCAGCCGTCGCGCGACAGCACGACCGTCGCGTCCTCGTGCACGACGTAGGCCTCGGGGTCGTACTCGAGCTCGTCGCCGGCGGCGAAGGTCGTGCGGCGCTTGTCACCGAACTTCTCGGCGATGCGCTGGAGGTCGGCGCGGATCAGCTTCCAGCGCTCCTTCGGCTTCGCGAGCAGCGCTTCGATCTCCTTCAGGCGCTTCTTCTTCTCCGCCATCTCGGCACGGATCTTCTCGATCTCGAGCTTCGCGAGCTGGTAGAGGCGGATCTCGAGGACGGCGTCGGCCTGGATCTGGTCCAGGTCGAAGTGCTTCATCAGCTTCTCGGCGGCGTCGGCGCGCGACTCGGAGCGCCGGATGATGCGGATCGCGGCGTCGAGATCGTCGTAGATCCTGGCGAGCGCTTCCAGGATGTGCAGGCGCTCGAGGAGCTTGCGCTTCTCGTGCTCGAGCCGCCGCGTCACGACGATCATGCGGAAGTCGAGGAACTCGCGGCAGAGATCGCGGAGCGTGACGCGCGCCGGCTGCCCGACCGCGGGATTCGTCGTCGGCTTCAAGCACGTGAGGTTGACGTTGAAGTTCGTCTGCAGGGCCGTGTGCTTGTAGAGGTACGCCATCGCCGCCTCGGGCGAGGCCTCGGGCTTGAGCTCCAACACCACGCGCACGTCGGTCGTCGACTCGTCGCGCACGTCGACGACGAGCGGCAGCTTCCGCGCGACGATCTCGGCCGCGATCTCCTCGACCAGCGTCGCCTTGTTGACCGTGTACGGGATCGACGTGACGACGACGTTCTTCTTGCCGCGCGCGCCGGTCTCGACCTCGTACTCGCCGCGCAGCCGGATCGCGCCCTGCCCGCTCTCGTAGATGTCGCGGATCTCCTTCTTGCTGTTCAGGATCTCGCCGCCGGTCGGAAAGTCCGGACCCTTGATCTGCTTGACGAGATCCTTCACCCCGAGCTTCGGATCGTCGATGAGGGCCACGAGCGCCGCGACGATCTCGCGGAGGTTGTGCGGCGGGACGTTCGTCGCCATGCCGACCGCGATGCCCGTCGAGCCGTTCATCAGGAGCTGCGGAATGGCGGAGGGCAGGACGATCGGCTCGTCGAGCGTCGCGTCGTAGTTGGCGCGGAAGGGCACCGTGTCCGAGCCGAGGTCGTCGAGCATCTCCTCGGCGAGCGCGGTGAGGCGGGCCTCCGTGTAGCGCATCGCCGCCGCGCCGTCGCCGTCGAGCGAGCCGAAGTTCCCTTCGCCCTGGACCAGCGGGTAGCGGAGCGCGAAGTCCTGCGCCATGCGCACCATCGCCTCGTACGCCGCGAGGTCGCCGTGCGGGTGGAACTTGCCGAGGACGTCGCCGACGATCGCCGCGGACTTGCGCGGCCGCGCGCCGGCCGTGAGCCGGAGGTTCTGGTACATCGAGTAGAGGATGCGGCGCTGCACGGGCTTGAGGCCGTCCCTCACGTCGGGGAGCGCGCGCGAGGTGATCACCGAGAGCGCGTAGTTGAGATAGCGCTCTTCCGCGGCTTCCTTGAGATCGGCGTCGATTGCTGGCGCTACGGCTGGACCCATGCTGCCCTCCACTACCCCACCCGGCGAAGATCGGCGCGCATACTAGCAGCCCGCCGCGAGAAGGCGAGCAGATTCCGCGCCGCTGACCGCCGCGGCCGATCGCGAGGAGGCGCCGCGACGTCGTGCCGCGCGCGCGGCGTTCGAGGTACGGGCTCTCGCGGCCGGCGTCGCGAAGCTCGCGGACGAGCGTCTGCCACGGCCGTTCCCTCGGCCGGACTCCATGGTCAGCGAGGCCCGGCGCCGGACGCCTACCATGCCGCGCGGTCGCAGTCGGCGCGATCCGTCGGCGCGGAGCGCATGGCCGACCCCACGGCGTCTGCGTAGCGCCGGTCATCGTCCTCCCGCGGAGCCTCGGACGCCCGAAGCGGCAGTCCCGCATGCAGCGCGTAGGGGTCTAGCGGAGGTGCAACACGGGCGGCCGCGTCGCTACTGCGTTCTCTCTGGCATCCGCTGTGCTAAAGACCGCGCGCCGCCCGGGTCGCTCCGCGGTGCGCTCCCACATCAGAATGTCGTTTAATTCGAGCCTCATTGGCGCGACGCTGGTCGCGACGTGCGTTCTCGCGCTCACGTCGCACGACGCGTGCGCGTTCAGCGCGCGTCTGCGGTGGCGCGCGGTGCCCGCGGTGAGCGGCTATCGCCTCTACGTGCGCACCACGGGCGCCTGGAGCTCGGCGATCGACATCGCCGATCCCTCGAGCGACGCGAACGGCGTGATCACGCACGTCGAGAGCGGCCTCACCGACAGCAGCGACTACGCCTTTCGGGTGACGAGCTACGTCGGCGGGGTCGAGAGCGTGGCGTCGAACGAGATGGCGCTCGCCTACGCGGCGATCGCGGGACTGCTCGACTCCGATGACGACGGCCTCACCGACGCCGCGGAGGACCGCGACCTCGACAAGGCGACCGACGCGAAGGAGACCGATCGCCTGCGGCCCGACAGCGACGGCGACGGCATCGGCGACGGCGTCGAGGCCGCCGCCGGCACCGATCCGCTCGATCCGAACGATCCGCCGGCGACGAGCGGCACGTGCGTCGCGCCCGTCCTGATCGCCCCGGGCGGCGGCGCCGTCACCGGCGTGACGTCGGGCGTCGGCACGCTCGGCGGCTCGTGCGTCGCCGCCTCGGACGCTCCGGAGAGGGTCTACCGCTGGACGCCCGCGGTGTCTGGTCTCGCGACCTTCGAGACCTGCGGCGCCGCCGGAACCGCGTTCGACACCGTCGTCTACGTCCGCCGCGGCGGCTGCGGCGGCGCGGAGGTCGGCTGCAACGACGACTCCGGAAGCTGCGCGACCGCCGAACCGAGCGCGTACCACGGCTCCCGCATCGCGCCGTGGGTCACGGCGGGAGAGACCTACTTCATCGTCGTCGACGGCGTCGGGTCGGCGAGCGGCGTCTTCACGTTGCGGGTGATCCCGCCGTCGGGAGCGACGGCGACGCCCGCGCGCACCGTGACCCCCGCAGCCACCGCGACACCGGCCGGAACCGCGGCGACGCGCACCGCGACCGCGGTCGCGACCCGCACCGCGACGCCGGCGGCCGCGCGGACGACGACCCCGCGCGCCACGGCGACCCGGACGCCCGCGCGCACCGCGACCGTCGCCACCGCGCCGACGCCGACCACCGCACCGACGCCGGCGCCGACCGCGGCGTGCGAGGACGCCATCGCGATCCCGGCGAGCGGCGGCACCTTCCGCGGCGCGACGAGCGGCGCGGCCGGCGGCGTCACGGCCGGCTCGTGCGCCGCGACGGCGTCGGCCTCCGAGCGCGTCTTCCGCTGGACGCCGACGGCGTCCGGCACGGCGACGCTCTCGACGTGCAGCGGCGCGACGACCTTCGACACCGCCGTCTACGTACGGATGGGCGCGTGCCTCGGCGGCCCCGAGCTCGCCTGCAACGACGACGCCGCCGCCTGCCGGGTCGCGAGCGGGAAGCCCCAGGGCTCGCGCGTCGGCCTCACGGTAACGGCCGGCCAGACCTACTTCGTCGTCGTGGACGGCGTCGACGGCGCGGCCGGCACCTTCGAGCTGACCGTAGAAGCGCCGCACGGCAGCGGATCCGTCGTCGGCACCGCCACGCCGACGCCGTACGCGACCTCGATCCCGGGCGACGACGCGGGGGAGCCGATCCCTCTCGCCGACGCCTACCGCTGCCACCGCCTCGGCGCCACGCGGGCCGACGGCGTGCGCCGGACCACCGTGCAGGTCGCCGATCGCTTCGGCGACCTCGTCGGCGACGTCCGCACCCCGCGCATGCTCTGCCTCCCCGCCGCCGCGCGCGACACGACCGACGCCGCGAGCACCCCGCCGCTCACCTGCCACGCGCTCCGGTCTGAGGTCTTCGCGCCGGGACCGGGGAATTCGCTGCGGGTCACGGGCGCGCTCGGCGATGCCGCCATCCGGGTGACGCGACCCGAGTCCGCGCAGGTGTCCGCACTCGTCGAGCCGCCGCCGCCCGGCGCGAGCCTCGACGCGGAGCCGACGGATCGGCCGCACCTCTGCTATCGGGCGCGCGCCGAGGGCGGCCGGCAGCGCTGGCGCGTCACGGTGCCCTCGCCCGAGGGCGACGAACGCCTCGTCCTCGCCGGACCGACCCGTCTCTGCCTCGACGAGGACGCCGCCCGCCTGCAGCTCTGTTATCGCTCGCGCCGGCGCGCGACCCGGGAGGAGGCGGCCACCCGTATGACGATCACCACCCCGATGAACGCGCTCACGGGCGAGCTCCGCGCGCTCCGCGAGGTGTGCGTGCCGGTCACTCCGACGCCGTAGGCGCGGACCCCGTACCCGCCGCGTACGCGCCGGGTAGGCTTGCGGGCCCGCGCCCGCGCGCATACCACCGGCCCCGATGGAGGAGAGGGTTCGCATCGCGGTCGGCGACGTCGCGCTCGACGGGCGGCTCGCCGTTCCGCCCGACGCCGCGGGGGGCGCGGTGCTCTGCCACCCGCACCCGCAGTTCGGCGGCAGCATGGAGAACGACCTGGTGCGCGCGCTGACACGCGCGCTCGGCGCCGCTGGATTCGCGACGCTGCGCTTCGACTTTCGCGGCGTGGGGGCCAGCGGCGGCGCCTACGACGACGGCCGGAGCGAGGTCGCCGACGTGCGCGCGGCGGCGGCGCTGCTGCGCGCGCGCCTCGGCGGCGCGCGCGTGACGCTCGCGGGATACTCCTTCGGCGCGGTGATGGCGCTCCGCGCCGGCGCCGCGGAGCCCGACCGGACGCGCGCGATCGTCGCCATCGCGCCGCCCGTTCGCATGGTCGGCCTCGACTTCCTCGCCGGCTGCGGCGTGCCGCTCGCGTTCGTGACGGGCGATCGCGACCAGTTCTGCCCGCTCGCCATGCTGGAATCCGCGCGCGAGCGCTTCGCACCGGCGAGTACGCTCGCGCTCGTCCCCGGCGCCGACCATTTCTTCGGGGCGCACCTCGACGCGCTGGCCGCGCGCGTCGTCGATCGCGTACGGACGACGGCCGCCTGACGCTCCGTCAGACGCCAGCGAACTCCTCGGCGTAGCGGACGAGCCCGCCCCGGCCCGCGAGCGCCTCCGGACGGAGCTCGAGCACCTGGAACACGCCGGGCGGGACGTCGTACTCGGAGCAGAGACCGTGGCGCTCGGCGGCGACGAAGCCGAAGCGGCCGTAGTAGGCGGGGCTCCCGAGCACGACGACCACTCCCGCGCGTCCGATCCGGCAGGCGTCGAGCCCGGCGCGGACGAGCGCGGTGCCGAGGCCCGTCCGCTGCGCCTCCGGCGCGACCGCGAGCGGCGCAAGGCCGAGACCGAGCGGTGCACCGGCGAGCGTCACCGGGCTGAAGACCACGTGACCCGCCACCCGCCCGCCGTGCTCGCCGACGAGCGCGATCGTCGCCTTGCCGGCGGCGCGGAGCGCCGCGACCAGGCGCGCCTCGTCCGTACGCTCGAAGGCGCGGATCACGACGTCGCGCACGGCATCGACGTCGGCCGGCACCTCGAGCCGTACGCGCCACGAAGCGATCGTCATCCATGCCCTCCGCCGTGCACGCGCACCCGCCGTGCTTAGCAGCGCCCGGAAACCCCTTGCCAGAGGGTGACGCCCACCACATTCTCTCGTTGAACTGACTCACGGAATCCGATCGGAGGGCATCATGAGCGACGGGTGGCGGCAGACGGCGTGCATCCTCTGCAGCGTGAACTGCGGCCTCGAAGTGAAGACCGAGGACGGCCACCTCACGAAGGTGCGCGGCGACCGCGCCCATCCCGGGTCGCGCGGCTACGCCTGCGAGAAGGCGCAGCGCCTCGACTACTACCAGAACGGCCGGCACCGGCTGGCGACACCGCTCCGCCGCCGTGCCGACGGCACCTTCGAGTCGATCGACTGGGACACCGCCATCCGCGAGGTCGCGGCGAAGCTCGCACACGTGCGCGACGCCTTCGGCGGCGACACGATCTTCTATTACGGCGGCGGCGGACAGGGGAACCATCTCGGCGGCGGATACAGCGGGGCGCTCCGCAAGGCGCTCGGCTCGGTCTACAGCTCGAACGCGCTGGCGCAGGAGAAGACCGGCGAGTTCTGGGTGGACGGCCAGCTCTACGGACGCCCGCGCTGCCACACGACCGGCGACTTCGAGCGCGCCGAGGTCGCGGTCTTCGTCGGCAAGAATCCGTGGCAGTCGCACGGCTTCCCGCGCGCCCGCGCGGTGCTGCGCGCGATCGCCGCCGACGAGAAGCGCACGCTCGTCGTGATCGATCCGCGCCGGACCGAGACCGCCGAGCTCGCCGACTTCCACCTGCAGGTGAAGCCGGGAACCGACGCGTTCTGTCTCTCCGCGCTCCTCGGCGTGCTGGTGCAGGAGGACGTGATCGACCACGACTTCCTCCGCGACCACACGGTGAACGAGGCGGAGATCTTCGCGGTGCTGCGCGCCGTACCCGTCGCCGACTACTGCACGCGCGCCGGCGTATCCGAGGAGCTGGTGCGCGCGGTCGCGCGGCGGATCGCGGCGGCCGCGAGCGTCTCGATCTTCGAAGATCTCGGCATCCAGCAGGCCCCGCACTCGACCCTGAACTCGTATCTCGAGAAGCTCGTCTACCTCCTGACCGGGAACTTCGCGAAGGCGGGATGCATGAACATCCACACCCGCATGGCCGGGCTCGGCGGCGGCAAGGAGAGCGGCAAGACGAGCCCGGTCGGCGGCCACCGCATCATCACCGGCCTCATCCCGGCCAACGCGATCCCCGAGGAGATCCTGACCGACCACCCGAAGCGTTTCCGCGCAATGATCGTCGAGAGCTCGAACCCCTGCCACTCGCTCGCGGACAGCCGGCGCATGCGCGAGGCGCTCGACGCGCTCGAGCTCGTGGTGGTGATCGACGTGGCGCTCACCGAGACCGGCCGCCACGCCCACTACGTGCTGCCCGCGCCCTCGCAGTTCGAGAAGTGGGAGGCGACCTTCTTCACGCTCGAGTTCCCGGAGAACGTGTTCCAGCTGCGCGCACCGCTCTTCCCGCCGCTCGCGGGCACGCTCGCGGAGCCGGAGATCCACCGCCGCCTCGTGCGCGCGCTCGGCGCGCTCGACGGGGTCGACCTGGCGCCGCTCCGCACGGCCGCCGCGCGGGGCCGCGCCGCGTTCGCGCCCGCGCTCCTGCAATTCACCTGCGAGCGACCCGAGCTCGCCGGGCTCGTACCGGTGATCCTCTACGAGGTGCTCGGCCCGACGTTGGGCGCCGGCAACGAGGCCGTCGCACTCCTCTGGGGCGCGGCCCACACCTGCGCGATGAGCTATCCGGAGTCGGTGCGCCGAGCCGGCTTCACGGGCGATGGCGCCGCGCTCGGCGAGGCCCTCTTCGAGGCGATCTATACGCGCCGCTCCGGCGTGACGTTCACCGTCGACGCGTACGAGGAGACCTGGCGGCGGCTCGCGACGCCGGACGGCAAGATCAACCTCACGGTGCCGGAGCTCATGGACGAGCTGCGCGCGCTCCTCCGGGCGCGGACCGCGCCCGCGCCCGCTTTCCCGTTCGTCCTGACGGCGGGGGAGCGCCGCACCTCGACCGCAACCACGATCTTCCGCGATCCCGCGTGGCGGAAGAAGGACGCCGCGGGCGCGCTCCGCATGAGCCCGGCGGACGCCGCATCGCTCGGCGTCGCCGACGGCGGCCGCGTCCGCATCACGACCAAGCGCGGCAGCGCCGAGGCGGTCGTCGAGGTGCACGACGGCATGCAGGCCGGCCACGTGAGCCTGCCGAACGGCTACGGTCTCTCGTACCCGGACCCGCACGGCGAGCCGGTCGTGCACGGCATCGCGCCGAACGAGCTCACCGCCTGCGAGGACCGCGACTGGCTCGCCGGCACGCCGTGGCACAAGCACGTCCCGGCGCGCGTGGAGGCGGTATGACGGTGCGGACGGTTTCCGACGGACCCCCCTGAGATGCGGCGGACCCGCTTCGACGACTGGCCGTGTCCGATCGCGCGCGCGACGGATCTCATCGGCGACTGGTGGACGCCGCTCGTCCTGCGGGAGGCGTTCGCCGGGACGCGCCGGTTCGAGGACTTCCGGCGCCGCCTCGACGTACCGCGCGCGATCCTCGCGAAGCGGCTCGCCCGGCTCGTCGGGGAGGGACTGATGGTCAAGCAAGTGTACGCCGAGCGGCCGATCCGCTACGAGTATCGCCTGACCGACAAGGGCCGGGCGTTCTGGGACGTGCTCGCGGCAATGTTCCGCTGGGGGAGCGATTGGTTGTGGGACGAGCGCGGCGCACCGGTCGTGCTGGTCGACGCGGAGTCCGGCCGAGAGGTGCGTCCGGTCGTCGTCGACGAGCGCACCGGAAAGCGCCTCGACGTCCGGCGGCTGCGGGTCGCGCGGGCGCGCCGCAGCGCCCCGCCGAAGAAGGACGCGCCGCCCGGCGGAGCGAACGACGCTCCGCGCCGCAGAGCCTGAAGGAGGCGTGATGGCGAATCGTGCGGTAATCGTGGTCGGCGTCGGGCCGAGCCGCGGCCTCGGGGCCGCGATCGCGCGGCGCTTCGCGCGCGAGGGCTTCCGGGTGACGATCATGGGGCGCGCGTCGGAGAAGCTCAACGAGGCGCTGCGCGACCTGCGCGCGGCGGGCGCCGATGCCGAGGCGATCGTCGGCGACGTCACCGACGAAGCGGCCGTGCGCGCCGCCGTCACGGCCGCCGAGCGCCCCGAGGCGCCGCTCGAGGCGGCGGTCTTCAACGCCGGCGGCAACTGGCCGCGCGCCTTCCGGGACATGGACGCAGAGTTCCTGGAGAGCATGTGGCGCGTGAACGCGCTCGCGGGATTCTTCTTCGCGAAGGCGGCGATCGACGCGATGCTGCCGCGCGGGCGCGGCGTCGTGATCTTCACCGGCGCGTCGGGGTCGCTCCGGGGCAAGGCGATGTTCGGCGGCTTCGCCCAGGCGAAGGCCGCGCTCCGAGCGCTCGCGCAGGCGGCGGCCCGGGAGTTCGGCCCGCAGGGCATCCACGTCGCGCACGTGGTCGTCGACGGCGCCATCGACGGCGACCGCATCAACACCTTCCTCCCGAGCCTCCGGCAGGAGCGCGGCGAGGACGGACTCCTCGATCCCGACGCGATCGCGGAGAACTATTGGTCGCTTTTCCGCCAACCGCGGAGCGCCTGGACCCACGAGCTCGACGTCCGGCCCTGGGTGGAGAGCTGGTAGCGGGACACTCCGCGACGCTCGACGAGGACGCGCCGCCGCGGAGCGGCTCCCCGCTCCGCGTCCGAAGCCCTGCTACTTGGCGCGCGCGATGAAGCGCGCCTCGCGCGTGTCGATCTGCACCGCCTCGCCCGTTTCGAGATACGACGGCACCTGGACGACGAGCCCGGTCTCGAGCGTCGCGGGCTTCGTCTGCGCCTGCGCGGTCGCGCCCTTCACCGCGGGCGCCGTTTCCACGACCTGCAGCACGACGGTGTTCGGGAGTTCGATCGCGATCACCTTGTCGTTGAACAGCACCGACCGGATGCCGCTCATGCCGTCCTTCAGGTACCCGCCGAGGTCGCCGAGGTCGTCGGCGCCGAGCGCGAACTGCTCGTAGGACTGGGTATCCATGAAGTGGAAGCCCTCGTCGTCGCGGTAGAGGAACTGGATCGGCCGGAGCTCGACGTTCGGCTCCTCGACCTTGTCGCCGCCGCGGAACGTCTTGTCGAAGACCTGCCCCGTCTTGAGGTTCCGCACCTTGATCTTCGAGAGCGAGCTCGCGCCGCGCGCCGAGGGCGACTGCACGTGGACGTCGAGGATCACGTAGGGCTCGCCGTCGATCTGGATGCGGAGGTGCCGCTTGAAATCGCTGGTGGAGATCATCGCGCCGGCTTTAGCACGTGACCCGCGCGGCGGCGAGCTTGCGGACCGCCCGAGGTTGCACGTCGGCGAGGCCATCGCGTAGGGAAGCGGCCATGGGCGACGTCGAGCTGGTCGTCCTCCCGACCGACGATCTCATGCACGAGAACAGCGGCGAGGAGGCCTTCAACGAAAGCGCGTACTACAACTTCTTCGACCCGGGGCGGCGAGTCGGCGGCTTCGTACGGCTCGGCAACCGCCCGAACGAAGGACACGCCGAGATGACGACCTGCTTCTATCTCCCCGACGGCCGGGTCGCCTTCATGTTCCGCCGGCCCGAGATCGCGTCGAACGCCGCGCACGACGCGGGCGGTCTCCGCTTCGAGGTGCGGAAGCCGTTCGTCGAACACCACGTGGCCTATCGCGGCCGCGCCTGCATGCTGAGGAACCCGCTCGAGATGGCGGACCCGCGCGCCGCCTTCGCCGCGAACCCGTTCGTCCCCGTCGAACTCGACGTGCGCTGGCTCGGCCTCTCGCCGGTGTACGGCGGCGAACCGCGCCGGCGCGAGGAGGAGCGATGGGTCGGCGTCCGCGCCGAGAAGCCCGGCCAGGAGTTCGCCCGCGGCCACCTCGAGCAGCACGGCAAGGCGATCGGGACGCTCGCGATCGGCGACGAGCGGTTCGCGCTCGACGCGCCCGGCATCCGCGACCATTCGTGGGGACCGCGCTCCTGGCAGGCGCCGAAGAGCTACCGCTGGCTCACGATGAGCTTCGACGAGGACCTCGGCGCGGTGCCGAGCTTCGTCGCGCAGCGCGACGGGCGCGAGATCCACGGCGGCTACGTCTTCCGCAAGGGGCGCGACAACGACGCGATCGTCCGCACCGAGATCGCGACCGAGTTCGTCGGCGAGCAGCGGCTGCACGATCGCATCCGGGTGCGGGTCACGACCGCGCGCGGCGAGGCGATCGAGATCGCCGGCAAGGTGCTGGCGATGATCCCGCTCCGCAACCGCCGCGACGGCACGGTGACGCGCATCGCCGAGGGCCTGACCGAATGGCGCTGGGGCGACCGCGTCGGCTACGGCCTCGCCGAGTACCTCGACCACCTCGCGGAATGAGCGCCGCCGACCTCGCCGACCTCGAGGCGATCCGCGACCTGGCGCGGCGCTACGCCCACTACGTCTGGCAGAACCAGGTCGAGCGCCTCGCGGACCTCTTCGCGGAGGACGGCGAGATGGACCCGGGCACGCGCCCGCCGATCCGCGGCCGCGCCGCGCTCGACGCCGGCTTCCGCGAGATGCTGCGGAGCGGGTCGATCTTCCTGCCGTTCGTGCAGCAGCACGTCGTCGACCTCGCGGGAGACGTCGCGCGCGGCACCTGCTACGTGGACCTCCGCGCCGAGGTCGGCGGCACCAGCATGATCGGCGCCGGCTGGTACGACGACCGCTACGTCCGGACGCCGGCGGGCTGGCGCTTTCAGGCGCGCAAGATCACGCTGCGCTTCTTCGTGCCGCTCGCCGCAGGCTGGGCGAAGAAGACCGACTAACGCGGGACGACGATCTCGAGGCGCTGGCTCACGTAGACGAGGTCGACGTCGAAGTCCGCGAGGTGCGCGCCGAGCGGCGGCAGATCCTCCGGCGGCGTCCCCGCGTAGACGAGCACCGCGGCGATGAGCGGCGTCGGTTGCGTCGTGTTGGTGCGCGCCGGGACGGCGATCGACACGGTACGGCCGGCGCCGTCGCCCTGGTTCTCGACGGTCACGGCGGCCAGCCGCCACGGGCCTTCTTCGCTCTCGGCGACCGCCGCGAGCAGGCTGGTCGGGTGGTCGAATCCCTCGGTCGTGAACGCCAGGGGCGCCGTGCACTTCTCGGAGATCGGCGTGCCCTCGCACACGAGCGGGGTACCCACGGGCGCGGCGATCTTCACGAGCGCGCCGGCGAACGGACCCGGCGCCTCGACGCCCGAGGCACAGAAGGTCTGCTGGCCGAGCGCCGCGCAGTCGCCCGAGTCGATGACGTGCTGGATGGCGGCCGCCTCGCTCGCGACGGCGTCGAAGCCGCTCGAGCCGCTGCCGCCGCAGCCGCAGAGCGCGGCCAGGGCGACGGCCAGCATCGCAGCGATCGAGACGTGTCGTACTCGTGGCGCTTTCCTCTTCATCCTCGCTCCGTCAAACCGGTGTCCCGACGATCAAGACGTTCAGGAACTCCGTTCCGGCACCGGCGTCCGCCGCGAACTCCTCGGCCAACGCGCGCGCCGCCTTCTCGAGCCGCTGGTAGAACTCGGGAAGTCGCTCCCGCTCGATGTGCAGATAGTGATTGCGCAGATGGGTCGACGCCGCGCGCTCGGGCAAGCTCACCTTGTCGAGCAGTGCCTTGGTGTAGATCGCGGTGAACTCCATTGCCAGCGCGCGCCGCTCTTCGAGCGTCGTCGCGACGAAGTGCCGGGCCTTCCGCCGCACCTTGCCCTTCGCCGTCTCGACGAGCCCACGCTCCTTGAGGAGATCGGTGACCTTCGAGACGTCGCTCGCCTTCGACTTGTCGCGGACGGCGACGGAGATCGCCGCCCGCCACTTGGCGGCCGTGATCCAGGCGCCGTCGTCGGGGAGCGCCGCGATCGCCCGGCTCACCTGCACCGCCAGATCGGCGTCGGCGACGCCCTCGACCGCCGCCGGGTCGTGCAAGGCGCGCCGCAGCTCGCGCCCGAACGCGTACAGCATGCGGTCGCGGTAGAGCACGGCGAGGAGCGGCGCCACGGACTCGCCCCTGACGGCGGCGAGACGTCGCACCAAGGCCTCGTTCGGAAAGCGCTTTCCCTTCTCGATGTAGCCGAGCATCACGGGGTCGACCGCGCCGCCGAGGACCTCCTTCGCGAAGCGGGTGACGGTGTACTCGCGGCCGCTCAGGACACGGGTCTCGTAGAAGAGATCCTTGATGCCCTTGGGCGCGGTGCTCCGCCGTTGCATGACCCGGCGACCGTACACCAATCTCTTCTTGCTTGACAAGCAAACAACTATTGTTTAGTGACGATGCCGTCCGATCGTAGTGGAGCGACGGACGCAGCATCCCGCCGCCCCGTGCGCGAGTGGAGCGCAGCGCGGGAAGGGTTCGGCGCGGAGAGGAGCGTCGGCGCGTTCAACGAGGACGCGCCGGCGCCCCGGACCTTCCCACCGCGGGGGGCGTCCTGCCCCGGCATCGCGGCGGCTGGCGCGGGCGCACCCGACATGGCAGAGGCCACGGCTCGGTCATGACGACACGCCTGCGCTTCCGCGTCGAAGCGGCCGCCTCCGATTCGCGCGCGCGCGCGTGCCGCTTCCGGACCCTGCACGGGGAGATCGAGACGCCGCTCTTCATGCCGGTCGGCACGCAGGCGACCGTCAAGGGGCTGACGGTGGAGGATCTCGAAGGCGCGGGCTCGCACGTGCTTCTCGCCAACGCCTACCATCTGCTGCTGCGGCCCGGACTCGAGGTGTTCCGACGCTTCGGCGGTATCCACCGGTTCATGAACTGGCGCCGCTCGGTGCTCACCGACTCCGGGGGCTATCAGGTCTTCTCGCTGCCGAACGATCGGGTGATCACGGAGGACGGCGCCGTGTTCCGGAGCTACGTCGACGGCGCGCGCGTCGTCCTGAGCCCCGAGCGCAGCATCGAGGCGCAGCTTGCGATCGGCAGCGACCTCATGATGGCGATGGACGTCTGCGTGCCGTCCACGTCCGATCACGAAACCGCCGAGGCGGCGATGCACCGTACGCACCGCTGGGCGGCGCGGAGCCTCGCCGCCCGCGGCGAGGCGCCGCAGGCGCTTTTCGGCATCGTCCAGGGCGCGTGCTTCGAGGACCTGCGGCGCGAGAGCGCCGAGCACCTGGCGCGCCTCCCCTTCGACGGGTTCGCGATCGGCGGGCTCGCGGTCGGCGAAGGAAGGGAAGATCGCGAACGGTTCACGGCCTTCGCGGCGGCGCTTCTGCCGCGCGACCTGCCCCGCTACCTCATGGGCGTCGGCACGCCGCTCGACCTGCTCGAAGCCGTCGAGCGCGGCGTCGACATGTTCGACTGCACGATTCCCTCCGTGCTCGCCCGCCAGGGAGTGGCGTTCACCTCCACGGGACGACTGAACCTCTATCGCGGCGTCTACAAGCTGGCGGACGAGCCCGTGGACGCGGCGTGCGCGTGTCCGACCTGCGCCGCCTACTCGCGCGCCTACGTGCACCATCTCGTCAAGACGAGCGAGGCGCTCGGATGGCAGCTCCTCGCCAAGCACAACGTCCGCTTCTACCACGACCTCATGCGCCGCATGCGCGCCCACATCGTCGCCGACACCTTCGCGGCGTGGCGCGACGCGCAGCGCTTCGTGCTGGCGCGCGCCGACGAGGACAACCCGCCGGTGCCGACGCCGCGCCGGCGGCGCGGCCGCAACGAGGGCGATCTCGAGCGCTTCGGCGTCCACGAAGCACCCGCGGGCCACGCGAGCATCCTGCACCGCGCGTCGGGCGAGCTCATGCACGGCGGCATCGACCCGGCCGTCGAGGCGCACGCGCTCTACGTCGCGCAGTCGCGCCTGGCCGACCGGATCGCGGAGCGCGCCGCGACGCCGCTCGTCGTCTGGGACGTCGGTCTCGGCGCCGCGCACAACGCGATGGCGGCGCTCCGCGTCGTCGAGAGCGCGCCCCCCGCGGTCGGCCGCCCGCTCCATCTCGTGAGCTTCGAGCACGACGTCGCATCGCTGCGCCTGGCGCTCCGGCACGCCCTGAGGTTCCCTCATCTCCACCACCCCGCGCCGAACCACGTGCTGCGCTTCGGCGAATGGCGCGCGGAGGACGCGTCGATGGTGTGGACGCTCCTCGAAGGCGACTTCCGCGAGCGTCTCGGGGCGGCGCCGGCGCCCGACGTGATCTTCTGGGACCCCTTCTCCGCGAAGACCGACGGGCCGATGTGGACGCTCGAGTGCTTCGAGCGGGTGTTCGCCGAGTGCGCCGAGCACGACACCGAGCTCTTCACCTACTCGGCCGCGACGGTCGTGCGGAGCGCCATGCTCGGGGCCGGCTTCGTCGTCGGGCGCGGGGCGCCGACCGGACGACGCCCGGAGACGACGCTGGCGATGACGCCCGTGGCCGCCCGCCGGGCGGAGGTCCGGGGACGCACGCTCCTCGGACCCGAGTGGCTGGCCCAGTGGCGCCGCAGCGACGCCAGGTTCCCCCTCGACGTCCCGGAGGCCGCGCGCGCCGCGCTCGCCCGGCGCATCGAGGGGGCGGCGCAGTTCCACGCCCCGGACGGCGCCGCGCGCGTTTCGCAGGCGTCGGAGGCCGATCCGGCGCGCCCGTCGCAGGACTGAGAACGGTCTGCCGCCCCGCGCGGCGGCCCGCCTCGCGTTTTCCGGCGGGCGCCGGCCGGGCGCGCTTATTGCTCCCCTGGAACCGCGGGATGACGTACGCGCATTTCGAGCGCCTGTCGGCGCTCGACAACAGCTTCCTCGGCATCGAGGACGGCGTGAGCCACATGCACATCGGCTCGGTCGCGATTTTCGAGAAGGGCCAGTTCGGGACGCCCGCGGGCGGGGTCGACATCGAGGCCATCCGGAGCCTCATGGAGTCCGAGCTGCACCGCGTCCCGCGCTACCGCCAGCGCCTGCGGCGTACGCCGATCTTCGACCAGCCGGTCTGGGTCGACGATCCCCACTTCAACCTGAACTACCACGTCCGCCACACCCACCTGCCGCTGCCGGGCGACGACCGCCAGCTGAAGCGCCTCGCGGCGCGCTTGATGTCGCAGGCGCTCGATCGCGGGAGGCCGCTCTGGGAGATGTGGGTCGTCGAGGGGCTGCCCGATGACCGCTTCGCGATCGTCACCAAGGTGCATCACTGCATGATCGACGGCGTCGGCAGCGTGCGGCTGACCGGGGCGCTCCTGCGCCCGACGCCCGACCGTCCGACCGCCATCGATCCGCCGCCAAGCTGGATACCGCGTCCGGAGCCGTCGCCGACGGAGCTCGTCGTGGCGGAGCTCGCGCATCGCATCGCGACGCCGGCGAGAGCGCTCGCGGCGGGGGTACGCGCGGCCGCGCAGCCGGCTCGCGCGCTCGGCGGCGCGCGCGACATCGCGACCGCGCTCGGCGCCTCGCTCGGCGCCGGGCTCCGCTCGGCGTCGCCGACGCCGCTGAACGTTCCGATCGGCCCGCATCGCCGATTCGACTGGACCACCGCGGACATGGAGGCGTTGAAGGCCGTCCGCGCGCGGCACGGCGGAACCGTGAACGATGTCGTGTTGACGGTGCTCGCGGGCGCCCTCCGCGCCTTCCTGCGCCGCCGCGGGCTCGACCCGAACGCGCTCGATTTCCGCGTCATGGTGCCGGTGAACGTGCGCGACACGACGAGCCGGGACGAAGTCGGAAACCGCGTCGCGATGATCGTCGTGCGGCTCCCGCTCGCGGAGCGCGACCCGCTCGAGCGCCTGCGCCTCACGGTGGCCGAGACGATGCGCGTGAAGCGCTCGCAGCAGGCCGCGGGCACGCAGCTGATCGAGGCGCTCAGCGACGCCACGTTCCCGGCGCTGATGGTGCAGTTCGCGAACCTGACCGCCCTCGCGCGCCCCTTCAACGTGGTCGTGACGAACGTCCCGGGACCCCCGATCCCCGTCTACATCCACGGCGCGCGCATGCTCGCCGCCTATCCGCTGGTGCCGCTCTTCACGAACCAGGCCCTCGGCATCGCCCTCTTGAGCTACGCGGGGACCCTCCACTGGGGCTTCAACGCGGACTGGGACGCGCTGCCCGACCTGCACGAGCTCGTCGAGGCCGTGGAGCGCGAGCTCGCGGCGCTCGCGACGCTCGCGATCCAGGCGCCGGTCGAGCGGGCGGACCCTACGGCGGTCCGCGTGTGAGGGCGCTGGACGCCGGCGCCGCCGCATGGCAGGTGCACGCGGGTCGCGTTGACGATATGTCGTTCGGCTGTGATTTCGTGAGCGTTCGGGAGGACCCATGGCAGTGAAGATCGCGATCAACGGTTTCGGCCGCATCGGCCGTCTGGTGTTTCGGGCGCTCTGCGAGCAGGGCCTGCTCGGGAAGACCTTCGACGTCGTCGCCGTCGGCGACGTCGTTCCAGCCGACAACCTGGCCTATCTGCTCAAGTACGACTCGATCCAGGGCCGCTTCGACGGCACCGTCGCCTCCAAGAAGTCCGCCGCCGACAAGGCGGAGGACGACGTGCTCGTGGTGAACGGTCACGACATCGTCGTCGTGAGCGCAAAGACCCCGGCGGAGCTCCCGTGGGCGAAGCTCGGCGTGCAGATCGTGATCGAGTCGACGGGCCTCTTCACCGAGGCCGAGAAGGCCAAGGGCCACCTCGCCGCCGGCGCCAAGAAGGTGATCATCTCGGCGCCCGGCAAAGGCGAGGACCTGACCGTCGTAATGGGAGTCAACGACGCCAAGTACGACCCGGCGAAGCACCACGTCGTCTCGAACGCATCGTGCACGACGAACTGCCTGGCCCCCGTCGTCCACGTGCTCCTCAAGGAAGGGTTCGGCATCGACGAAGGCCTCATGACGACCGTGCATGCCTACACGGCCACGCAGAAGACCGTCGACGGCCCTTCGAAGAAGGACTGGAAGGGCGGCCGCACGGCGGCGCAGAACATCATTCCGTCGACCACCGGCGCCGCCAAGGCGGTGGCGCTCGTCTGTCCCGAGGTGAAGGGGAAGCTCACCGGCATGGCGTTCCGCGTGCCGGTGCCGACCGTTTCGGTCGTGGACCTCACCGTCCGCACCAGCAAGGATACGTCCTACAAGGACGTGTGCGCGGCCATGAAGCGAGCCTCGGAGACCTACCTGAAGGGCATCCTCGGCTACACCGACGAGGAGGTCGTCTCCTCCGACTTCATCCACAGCGCCTACTCGTCGATCTTCGACGCGGGCGCGGGCATCGAGCTCAACAGCCGCTTCTTCAAGCTCGTGTCCTGGTACGACAACGAGTGGGGCTACAGCAACCGCTGCATCGACCTCATCAAGGTGATCGCCGCGAAGCTCTAGCCGAGCCCGCGTCGCGTCACGGACAGCCGCCGAGCCCGTCGATCCACGCCGCGACCACGGCGTCCCCGAGGGGGTCGAGAACGAGCGTCGCGAGCGGCGGCATCTGGCCGGCCCCGCGCATCGCGCCGCGGAGCCACAACACCGAGTCCTCCGGGCGGCCGGGCGCCACTATGCGCGCTCCCGCGACCCCGAGGTCGCCGTTCTGGGGCATCGTCCCGCAGACGTTCATCGCGGCGAAGGTCGCCTCGGCGCGGAGGTCGATCGTGGTCGGCGCCGGTCCGCCCGGGAGATGGCAGTGCGCGCAATTCGCGTGCAGCCAGCTGCGCGCGCGCGCGTCGAGCGGAGCGCCGGCGTCGGCGGGATCGGCGAGCGCCGGCAGCGCCTCGGGCCGCGCCGGCAGGCAGCCCCCGAAGAAGCCGACGTGCTCGAGCGCGCGCAGCTGCTGGTCGACGACGGCGCCGTAGGCGCGCGTCCGGTTGAGTTGCCGGGTCTGGAGGCCGAGAGGCCCGCCCGCCGCCGTCGTGTGACAGCGGACGCAGTCGCTCCGGCTCGGGAAGACGTGGGTGTGCTCGACCGCGCCGGTCTCCGGATCGCTCACGGGGAAGGTGAGGGTCGTGCCGTTGTCGAGGAGGTAGGCCTCCGACTGCGCTTCGTTCCACCGGTACGAGAAGCCGCGCCAACCACTCGCCCGCCGCACCAGGAAGCGCGTCTCGAGCGCGCGCGTCGAGGCGGGATTGCCGCGCTCGGTCTCGTACGTGAACTCCTTCACGAGGATCGTCCCGACCGGCATGTCCCAGGCGCCGCTCGTGCGGAAGCCGATCGTCGCGCCATCGGGAACGACGAGGAAGCGGCGTTTCGCCGCCCCGTCCGACCAGAGCGGCGAGCGAACGTCGTAGGGTACGAGCTCGGGCGCGGGCGTGCGGTTCGGGACGTCGCTGAAGCAGCCGGTCGCGGTGAGGGTGCGCGGGAACTCGCCCGGCGCGGCGCCCGTCGGCCGGCGCAACCGGTGGATCGAGCCGCCGAGGCTCACCACGTAGAGCTCGCCGTCGCGGTCCTCGCCGAAGCTCGAGATGCTCAAGGTCGTGTCGGCGATCATGGTCGTGCTCGCCGTCGCGCCGTCGTAGCGGAGCGCCCAGATCTTCCCGCTGCAGTAGTCGCCGTAGACGTACGCGCCATAGAGCTCCGGCAGGCGGCTGCCACGGTACACGTAGCCGCCGGTCACGGAGCAGCCGTCGCCGTGCGAGTACACCGCGAGTGGCGCCGTGAAGGTCCCCGTGTCGCAGCCCGTACTCGGGTTGTAGCAGGCGTTCCCTTCCTTGCGGCGCCAGCCGTAGTTCCGGCCGCGCTCGATCAGGTCGATCTCCTCCCAGTTCCCCTGGCCGACGTCGCCCGCCCACAGCGCGTGGGTCAGCCGATCGAAGCTCATGCGCCACGGGTTGCGCAGACCGAGCGCCCAGATCTCCCCGCGCGCGCCGCTCTGGCCCACGAAGGGATTGTCGGGCGGGACGGCGTAGCCGAGGCCGGGATCGCTGCGATCGACGTCGATCCGCAGGATCTTACCGAGGAGCTCGTTCGTGTTCTGGGCGCGATTCTCGGGATCGCCCGCGCTGCCGCCGTCGCCGAGCGAAACGTAGAGGTAGCCGTCGGGACCGAAGGCCAGCTGCCCGCCGTTGTGGTTGGAGTACGGCTGCGCGATCTCCATGACGACGCGACCACTCGCCGCGTCGGCGACGTTCGGGTCGGCGCTCACGCGATAGCGCGCGATCACGGAGCGCCGCGGACTCGACGCCGAATAGTAGACGTAGAAGTACCCGTTCGCGGCATAGTTCGGATGGAACGCGAGACCGAGGAGGCCTTCCTCGCCACCGACGCTGATGCCGCTCAGCGCTAGAAAGACGGTGGCGGTCGCCGGCGCCCCATTCGGAAAGACGCGGATACGCCCGCCCTGCTCGACCACGAACACACGGTCGGCGCCGTCGGGCGCGTACGTCAGCTGGACCGGGCTCGAGAAGCCGAGGGCGCCGAACACCCGCTCGACCTCGAGCGGCGGCGTCGCGTCGGGATCGCCGTCGAGCCGGCAGCTGGTGGCGGCCGGGCGGGTCGTGAGCCCGTACGGCGCCGGGTCCGCGTCGCAGACGCCGCCCGGCGTGATGGTCGCGAGCGGCGTCGGCGTGGCGCCGCCGCTCGGCGTCGCGGTGCCGGTCGGCGTCGCGGTGCGGGTGGCCGTGCGCGTGGGCGTCGCGGTGCGGGTCCTGGTCGGGGTGGTCGTGCGGCTCGGCGTTGGCGTGGCCGTCGCGGCCGGCGTGGACGTGCGCGTCGGGCTGGACGTCGCGGTGCGGCTCGGCGTCGCGGTCGCGGTAGGGGTCGAGGTTGCGACGGCGGTTGCGGTGCGCGTCGGCGTGGACGTCGCGTCCGGCGTGAGCGCCGCGGTCGCGCTCGGCAAAGCCGTCCCGGTCGGCGTCGGTCCCGGCGGCGGTGCCGGGCAATACGACGGACGGAAATCGAGTCCGGCGCGTGCGAACAGCTCCTGGGCGTGCGGCACGCGGCTCGCGGCGGCGTCGGCCGCCTCGCACGCGAGGCGTCGACCGAGACAGGCGAGCCACCGGTCGGCGCTCCCGAGCGACGGCACTCCCACCTGCGCGCAGGTGTCCGCGAGCGACGCGACGCCGCCGCCCGAGGCCGCGGAGAGGTCGACAAGCTTCACGGCCGGCTCTCCGCACAGCCGCGCCAGCGCATCCGTCGCGAGCACCGGACGCGCGAGCCGCACCCGACACGCCGCCGCCGCGCTCGCCGCGCACGCCACCGCCGCCTCGGCCTCGCGCGTGGCGCATTCGAGCAGCGTCGATGCGCAGCCCGCGAGCGCCCTGGTGCGGGCATCGACACCGCGGCTGCCGCCGCGGAGCGCCGCCGCGAGGCAGCGATCGAGCGGCCGTCCGACGCGCCGCCGCTCGACGACGTACGCGCCTTCGCCCCCGCGATCGGCGAAGCACGTGTCGGCGTCCGCGACCCCGAGCACGCGCAGCAGCTCGCCGGCGCGCGGCACCAGGAGCGAGGCGACGCGCGCGTCGCCGCAGGCATCACGGCGGGCGATGCACGCGCCGACGGCGTCGGCGTCGGCGAGGACGACGCCGTGCGCCTCGCACGCGGGGGCGGCGTCCGCGAAGCCGAGACCGCTCGCCGGCAGCACCCGTCCGGCGACGTCGGAGCAGGCGCGCGTCACCGCGGACGCCATGCGCGCCTCATCCTGTGCGATCATCGCGCGCGCCGCCGCGCAGGCCTTGCCGGCGCGGCCGCCGCAGCCGACATCGTCGGGCCGCAGCTGACGACAGCGGAACGCGCTCGCGACGCAGCGCTGCGCCTGCGCGGCGCGCTGCCGACCCATCCCGGCCGCCGCGCTCGCGATCGCGCTCTGACAACGCGCGAGCGCGGCGTCCACGGCCGACGCTTCTTGCGAATACGCCACGCGCAACCACATGCTCGCCACGACGCATGCGGCTACGAGCGCCGTCCCCCACCTACGGAAGCGCACGTCGCCAAGAGCAACGCCGGTGCCACGGGCGCGGGCGGCGAAGAACCGTCCGCGCGGCGCGCGCCCGTGCAGATGCGCATGCGCGGACGATCGGAGCGGCGCATTTGCGTCATCCGAGCGGCGCGCCGGCCGGCCGGTCCCTCACTCCGCCGCTGCCTTCGCCTCCGCCGTACGAAGAGACACGGAGACGCCGAGCGCGAGCGAGCGCCCACACCGCGTCGCCGTCAGGAGCGCGCGCGCGGCAGGGCGACCTCGAACGCAGCGCCGCGCTCGCCCGGCGTCGACGCCAGGGCCACCGAGCCGCCGTGCGCCTCGACGATCTGCCGCACCGACGGCAGCCCGAGCCCGGTCCCGTCGGCTTTGCTGGTCTCGAAGAGCGCGAACGGATCCATGCCGCACGGCACGCCCGGTCCGGTGTCGCGCACGACGATGCGGACCCTGTCGGATCCGTCCCCGGAGGCGGTGAGACGGATCTCCCCGGGTCCCCGCGCGATCGCCTCGAGGGCGTTCTTCACGAGATCGTCGAAGGCGCGGCGGAGCTTGAGCGCGTCGGCCCGCACCTCCAGGCCGGACGCGGCCTCCACCGCGAGCGTGACGCCGCGCGCCGCCGCTTCGGTGGTCCACGCCTGGGCGAGCTCTCCGAGAAACTGCCGGACCGGAACGGCCGCGAGCTCGAGCCGCAGATGGCGCACGAACTCGCGGAACTCCTGCAGGAAGACGTCGAGGTGCTGCGCCGTCGCGAGGACGCGGTCGACGCCCGGTCGGATCGGACCGCCGAGGTTCTCGGGCAGCCGGTCGAGCATCTGCCGGATTCGCTGCGTCCCCATGATCAGGCCCGCAACCGGGTTCGCGATGTCGTGGACGATCCTGGTCGTGACCGCGCCGATGTCGGCGAGCCGCTGCTGCTGTTGCTGCGCGAGCGCGAACGAGCGCGCGCGGTCCGCGGAGTCTCGGCGCTCGCTCACGTCGCGCATGGCGACCAGCACCGTCGGCTCGCGGCTGTTCGGCACGACCACGCTCGTCGTTTCGACGATGCGCACCTCGCCGTCGGCGCGCACCACGCGCTCCTCGATCGCCGGGCGCAGGGTCTCCGTCGCGTCATTCGCCGCAGCGAGCCACGCGAGCATCGCGGCGCGATCGTCCGGATGGATCACGTCGGCGAGCCGGGGCGACGGAAGCCGGCCGTGCGGCTCGACTCCCACGAGCTCGAGCGCGGCCGGATTCGCGTAGCTCACGCGCTCGCGCGCCGCGACGAAGATCGCGATCGGACATGCCTCGAGAAAGCGATGATAGACGTTGACGTCGCGCGCGATCGCAATCACGAACGTGCCCTCCGCGAGCACGATCGTCGAGAGGCTGATGTCGATCGGGATGAGCCGGCCGTCTTTGCGGAGGGCTCGCAGCTGGCGTCCGGCGCTCATGGACCCGCCGCTCGCCGTCGAGCGCCGGAACGCGTCGCGGTCGGCGGCATGCCGGGCGCGCTGGGCCTCCGGAACCAGGGCGTCGACCTCCGATCCGACCAGCTCCTCGCCCGCATAGCCGAAGAGCCGTCCGGCCGCCGGATTGGCGAGGACGATCCGGCCCGCGACGTCGACGACCAGCATGGCGTCGGGAACGCCGCGGAAGGCGGCGTCGAGGATCGCCAGCGAGGGCAGCGGGGCGAGCGGCGGCGCGGGCATGGACACGGGCCGGCTCACCGGGCGCGCAGCGCGTAGGAGCGCAGGACGCGCAGGTAGTTGGCGCGCTCGAACGCCGCGGGCTCCGCGACGGCGCGCTGACTCATACTGCCCTGCATCTGACGGATCGAGGTGTACTCGTGTTCCTGCATCCAGCGGACGAGCGCATCCCGGACGGCGCCGAGATGTCCGACGCCATGCGCCAGCAGCGCCGACGTCATCATCGCGACCGACGCGCCGGCCATCATCGATTTCAGCACGTCGACCGCGTCGTGCACGCCGCCGGTGACGGCGAGGTCGGCGTCGACCCTGCCGGCCAGGATCGCCACCCAGCGGAGCCGGAGGCGGAGCTCGTCCGGCGTGCTGAGCCGCAGGTTCGGCGTGACCTCCAGGCGCTCCACGTCGAGATCGGGCTGGTAGAAGCGGTTGAAAAGCACGAGGCCGTTGGCTCCGGCGGCGACGAGGCGGCGCGCGACGTTCGCCATGGCGCTGAAGAACGGTCCGAGCTTCACCGCCACCGGTATGCGGACGGCGGCCCGCACGTCGCGCACGAGGTCCGCGTACATGCGCTCGACGGCGGAGCCGTCGACCTCCGGATCCGTGGGGATGAAATAGACGTTCAGCTCGAGCGCGTCGGCGCCGGCCTCCTCGATCAAGCGAGCGTACTGCACCCAGCCGCCGGACGACACGCCGTTCAGGCTGCCGATCACCGGCACGTCGACGGCCGCCTTCACGCGCGCAACGTGGTCGAGGTACGCGTCGGGCCCCAGGCGATACGCCTCGGCCGCGGGGAAATAGCTCAAGGCCTCCGCGTAGCTCTCGGTGCCGCGCGTGAGGTGGCGATCGAGGTCGTGGCTCTCGATCTCGAGCTGCTCCTCGAAGAGCGAGGAGAGCACGACGGCGCCGACGCCGGCATCCTCGGCGGCGCGGATCGCGTCGACGTCCTCGGCGAGCGGCCCCGCCGACATCACGAGCGGCGAGCGCAGGGCGTGGCCGAGATACGTCGTCCCGAGGTCGATCACGCGACGCCCTCCGTCGGGCCGACGCCGCAGGCGACGGCGGCGAGTTGATGGTAGAGGCTCCAGCGCCGACGGACGTCCGCTTCCGCGAGCGCCAGCACGCGTCGCGCCGCCTCGGGATCGGCGTGCGCCAGCATGGTGTAGCGCGTCTCGTTGTACGCGTATTGCTTGAACGCCAGGGACGGCGGCTTCGCGTCGAGCTGGAGCGGATTCTTGCCGGCCGCCGCGAGGCGCGGGTCGTAGCGGTAGAGCGGCCAGGCGCCGGAAGCGACGAGCGCCTTCTGCTGATCGAGCGCGTGCACCATGTCGTAGCCGTGCGCAATGCAGTGGCTGTAGGCGATCACGAGCGACGGCCCGTCGTACGACTCGGCCTCGCGGAACGCCTTCAGGCACTGCGTGTCGTCGGCGCCCATCGCGACCGAGGCCACGTAGACGTGGCCGTAGGTCATCATGAGGAGCCCGAGGTCCTTCTTCGGGAGCAGCTTCCCGCCGGCCGCGAACTTCGCGACCGCGCCGCGCGGGGTCGCCTTCGACATCTGCCCGCCGGTGTTCGAGTACACCTCGGTGTCGAGGACGAGGACGTTGACGTTTCGCCCCGACGCGAGCACGTGGTCGAGTCCGCCGTAGCCGATGTCGTAGGCCCAGCCGTCGCCGCCGACGATCCACACGTCGACGCGCACGAGGCTCTCCGCGACGCTCGCGAGATCGCGCGCGGCGCCGCCGTCGACGCCGCGCAGGCGCTCGCGGAGCGTGGCGACCCGCGCCCGCTGCGCCGCGATCCCGGCCTCGTCCGACTGGTCGGCCGCCGTGAGTGCGGCGACGAGATCGCCGCCGACGGTCGGCGCCAGACGCGCGAGCAGCTCGCGAGCGTACTCGGCCTGCTTGTCGCGGGCGAGCCGCATGCCGAGCCCGAACTCGGCGTTGTCCTCGAAGAGCGAGTTGGCCCAGGCGGGCCCGCGCCCCTCTCGGTTCGTCGTCCACGGCGTCGTCGGCAGGTTGCCGCCGTAGATCGACGAGCAGCCGGTCGCGTTGGCAACGAGCGTGCGGTCGCCGAAGAGCTGGCTCACGAGCTTCAGGTACGGGGTTTCGCCGCAGCCCGAGCACGCGCCCGAGAACTCGATGAGCGGCGTCATGAGCTGTACGTCCTTCACCTGGCTCGGGTGGAGCGCGGTGCGCCCCGGATCGTCGAGGTCGAGGAAGAAGCGCCAGTTCTCGCGTTCCGCCTCGCGGATGGGCGCGACCGGCCGCATGTTGACGGCCCGCAAGCGCGTCTCGCTCTTGTTCTTCACGGGGCAGATCTCGACGCAGAGCGCGCAGCCCGTGCAGTCGTCGGGCGAGACCTGCAGCGTGTAGCGGTCGCTCGCGAACTCCCCCTTCCAGCGCGCCGGGTGCGACTTCCAGGTCGGCGGTGCCGCCGCGAGCGCCGCCGGGTCGTAGACCTTGGCGCGGATGACGGCGTGCGGGCAGATGAGCACGCACTTCCCGCACTGGATGCAGATGTCCTCGTCCCAGATCGGCACCTCGGTCGCGAGCACGCGCTTCTCCCACCGGGCCGTGCCCGTCGGAAAGGAGCCGTCGACCGGAAGCGCGCTCACCGGAACGTCGTCGCCCTCCCCCGCGATGAGGCGCGCGGTAACGTCCCGCACGAACGCCGGCGCTTCGACGGGCACGGCGGCGCGCCGCACGACCCCGCTCGACGCGGCGGCGGGAACGGTGACCTCGTGCAGCGCGGCGAGCGTCGTATCGACCGCCGCGTGGTTCTTCCGGACGACCGCCTCGCCGCGCCGCCCGTACGCCTTCGCGATGCTGCGCTTGATGGCGGCGATCGCCTCCTCGCGCGGCAGGATGCCCGCGAGCGCGAAGAAGCAGGTCTGCATGACGGTGTTGATGCGTCCGCCCATGCCGGCCTCGCGCGCCACGCGGTAGCCATCGATCACGAAGACACGGAGCCTGCGGGCGAGGACGGTCTCCTGGAGATCCCGCGGCAGCCGATCCCAGACCGCATCCGGTCCGAAGGGCGCGTTCAGGAGGAAGGTGGCGCCTTCGTCGGCGAGCGCGAGCACCGGCAGGCGGTCGAGGAGAGCGAACTGGTGGCAGGCGACGAAGCTCGCGCGCCGCACGAGGTAGGTCGAGCGGATCGGCCGCGGCCCGAAGCGGAGGTGCGAGACGGTGGTCGAGCCCGCCTTCTTCGAGTCGTAGACGAAGTAGCCTTGGGCATAGCGTGCGGTCTCGTCGCCGATGATCTTGATCGCGTTCTTGTTGGCGCCGACGGTGCCGTCCGAGCCGAGGCCGTAGAAGACGGCCCGCACCGTCTCCGGGTCCTCGGTCACGTACTCCGGGTCCCAGGCGAGGCTCGCGTGGGTGACGTCGTCGTGGATGCCGACGACGAAGTGGTTGCGCGGCTCGTCGCGGCGGAGCGTGTCGAAGACCGCCTTCACCATGCCCGGCGTGAACTCCTTCGACGAGAGCCCGTAGCGTCCGCCGACGACGCGCGCCCGGCGCCCGCCCTCCGCGAGCGCGACCGCGACGTCGAGATAGAGTGGCTCGCCCTGGCTGCCCGGCTCCTTGGTGCGGTCGAGGACGGCGACCGCGCGCGCCGACGGCGGCAACGCCGCGAGGAGATGCGCGCCCGAAAACGGGCGATAGAGGCGCACCTTGATCATCCCGACCTTCTCGCCCTCGCGAACGAGGCGCTCGACGACCTCCTCGACCGCGCCCGTCCCCGAGCCCATCGAGACGAGGACGCGCTCCGCGTCGGGCGCTCCGACGTAGTCGAAGAGCCCGTAGCGGCGGCCCGTGAGCGCCGCCAGACGCTCCATCGCCTGCGCCACGATCGTCGGGCAGGCGAGGTAGTACGGGTTCACCGTCTCGCGGCTCTGGAAGAAGACGTCGGGGTTCTGCGCCGTGCCGCGGATCACCGGATGGTCGGGCGAGAGCGCCCGGGCGCGGTGCTCGCGCACCCGCGCGTCGTCGAGCATCGCGCGCACCTCGTCGACGCCGAGCGCGGCGATCTTCGCGACCTCGTGCGAAGTGCGAAAGCCGTCGAAGAAGTGCAGGAACGGGATGCGCGCCTCGAGCGTCGCCGCGTGCGCGACCAGCGCCAGGTCCATCGCCTCCTGCACCGACCCGGACGCGAGCATCGCGAAACCGGTCTGGCGCGCCGCCATCACGTCGCTGTGGTCGCCGAAGATCGAGAGCGCCTGGGCCGCGACGGCGCGCGCCGCGACGTGGAAGACCGTCGGAGTCAGCTCGCCGGCGATCTTGAACATGTTGGGGATCATGAGAAGGAGGCCCTGCGAGGCCGTGAAGGTCGTGCAGAGCGCGCCGGTCTGGAGGGCGCCGTGCACCGCACCGGCGGCGCCGCCCTCGCTCTGCATCTCGACCACGTGCGGCACCGTGCCCCAGGCGTTCGGACGGCGCGCCGCCGCCCACTCGTCCGCCGACTCGCCCATCGCCGAGGACGGCGTGATGGGGTAGATCGCGATCACCTCGCTCGCGAGGTACGCGATGCTCGCCGCCGCCTCGTTGCCGTCGAGGGTAACGGTCGGCGGCGCGCCGGTCGGGTCTTCCGTCGCAGTCACCGCCGCCCTCGGCTTCAGCCGATCTTACGCGCCAGGTCGTCGACCCTCTCGACGAGCTTCCGCACGGCCGTGCGCATCTCGTTCAGCTCGCGGCGCGTCGCGAACCCGCGCTTGAGCGCGGGCGCGAGCGCCTTCACGGCGCGCGTCTCCAGGCCGTTCACGACCTTCTCCGCGCGCCGTTCCAGGTCGGCGACGAGCTTCTCGGCCCGCTTCTGCACCCGCGCTCCGACGCGCTGCGCATCCCGGACGAGCGCGCCCGCCTCGACCCGCGCCCGTCCGACCAACCCGGCGGTGCCCGCCGCCGACCGTCCCGATGTGACCGCTCTCGGCATGGTTTTGGACTCCTTTCGGAGCCGGCTATTGCATTTCTCGTACCGCCGGGTCGCAGTTGCGTCGTCGGGGCGGAAGCAGCCAGATATTCCGACGAATGACGAATCCGCCGGCGGCATTTCCTTCGGGCAGGACAGGACGAGGAGGGACATGACGATGCAGCATCGCAGAACGACGCTCGGCATCCTGGTGGGCGGAGGCCCGGCGCCGGGCATCAATAGCGTGATCGGGGCCGCCACGATCCGCGCCGCGCTCGAGGGCGTCGACGTCGTCGGCATCCGCAACGGCTTCGAGCACCTGATGCGGGGCGACCTGGATCACGTGCGCCAGCTCTCCATCGACGACGTGAGCCGCATCCACTTCCGCGGCGGCTCCTTCCTCGGAATCTCGCGGGCCAACCCGACCAAGGACCCCGCCCTCCTCGACGAGGTCGCGCGCGCGCTCGAGCGCCTCGGCATCACGCAACTCATCACGATCGGCGGAGACGACACGGCGTTCTCGGCCATGCGCCTGGAGGAGCGCGTGCGCGGGCGGCTCCAGGTCGTGCATGTGCCGAAGACGATCGACAACGATCTCGACCTCCCGCCCTACATCGACACGTTCGGCTTCCAGACCGCGCGTCATCGCGGCGTCGAGCTCGTGCAGAGCCTCATGGTCGACGCCGAGACGACCGGGCGCTGGTACTTCGTGATCGCGATGGGTCGGAAGGCGGGGCACCTGGCGCTCGGCATCGGGAAAGGCGCGGGGGCGACGATCACCCTCATCCCCGAAGAGTTCCAGGGCACGCAGCTGAAGCTCCGGACCCTCGTCGACATCCTGACCGGCGCGATCGTGAAGCGGCTGAGCCGCGAGCGCCGCGACGGCGTCGCGGTGCTGGCCGAAGGCCTCGGGCTCCTCCTCGACCCGCGGGAGCTCGGCGACCTCGAGCACGTCGAGCGCGACGAGCACGGCCACATCCGGCTCGCCGAGGTCGACCTCGGCGACGTGCTGAAGCGCGAGGTCCAGAAGCGGCTCAAGGAGCTCGGCCTCAAGTTCACGATCGTCGACCACAACGTCGGCTACGAGCTCCGCTGCACGGACCCCATCCCCTACGACATGGAGTACTGCCGCGACCTCGGCTACTGCGCCGCCAAGTTCCTGCTCGGCGGCGGCAACGCGGCGATGGTGTCGATGCAGGGCGGGCGCTTCGTCGCGGTGCCGTTCGCGACCATGCTCGATGCCGAGACCGGCCGGACACGGGTCCGGTGCGTCGACATCTCGTCGCCGCGCTACGCCATCGCCCGCCGCTTCATGATCCGCATCCGCCGCGACGACTTCGACGACCCGGTGATCCTCGGCGCGCTGGCGGCCGCGGCCGGCCTCACGGTCGAGGAGTTCCGCCGCCGGTTCGAGTACGTGACCGAAACCGAGCCGCCCCCGCTCCAGCTGTAGACGTCGGCCTCGCTTGGCGCTCGCGACGCCGCGCAGGCTCCACCTGTCTTGGAGGACTCCGCGAGGCTGCTCGACCGGATTCGATCCCCTCCGGTCATGACGGCCGCCGGCGTTGGACGCGCATGTCGACGAGGGAGGCCCTGACGAGTCGCCGCATGACATCATCCGCGACACGTGCGGAAACGCTCGTGCGCCGCGCGGGGCACGCCCGGTCCCCACGGTTTCGCCTCCCGTCTCCACGCGCCGGCGGAGACCTCGCCGGCGCCGGCTGCGTCAGTGGGCGGCGGCGTACATCCGCTCGGCGTACTCCCGCAGCATGCGCGCCGCCGTGAACCGCGGAACGAGCGTCCGGAGGGCGTGCTTCACGCGCGCCAGCCAGCGCGTCGGGAGCCCGTCGGCGCCGCGCTCGTAGAAGAGCGGCCGGACCTCGCGTTCGACGAGATCGAGGACGGCCGCGGCGTCGCGATCGTCCTGCGCCTGATGATCGCCTTCCGGCGAGTCGATCCCCCAGCCGTTCTCGCCGTCGAACGCCTCGGCCCACCAGCCGTCGAGCATGCTGACGTTCAGGCCGCCGTTCATCGCGACCTTCATGCCGCTCGTGCCGCTCGCCTCGAGCGGCGGACGGGGCAGATTCAACCAGACGTCCACACCGGACACGAGGCGGAGCGCCATCGCGAGATCGTAGTTCTCGAGGTACACGACGCGCCGCCCGACATTGGGGATCGCTTTCGCGCCGAAGATCGCGTGCAGCGTGTTCTTCGCGTCCTGATCCTGCGGGTGCGCCTTGCCGGCGATCACGAGCTGGATCGGCATGGCGTCGTCGGCGAGCAGCCGAAGGTTCCGCTCCGGATAACGCGCCAGCAGATGGAGCCGCTTGTAGGTGGCGACCCGGCGCGCGAACCCGATCGTGAGCACGTCGGCGTCGAAGACCTCGGCCGCCTGCGCAACGTATTCCGGCGCCTCGCCGCGCGACAGCCGGTCCTGCACCGAGCGCGTGCGGGCATACTCGACGAGCGCGGCGCGCAGTCCCGACCGCACGCTCCAGAGATCGGCGTCCGGGATGGCCGCGATCGCGTCCCAGCCGGCGTCGTCGGCACGCCACCGGCGCCAGTCGGCGCCGAGGTGGCGGTCGAGCAGCGCCTGCATCGCCGGCGCCATCCAGGTCCCGGCATGGACGCCGTTCGTCACGTGGCCGATCGGCACGTCGTCGGCGGCGCGCTCGCTCCAGAGCGGCCGCCACATGGCGCGCGCGACCGCCCCGTGCAGGCGCGACACGCCATTGGCGGCGCGGCTCGTGCGGAGCGCGAGGGGCGTGATGCCGAGCCCTTCGCTGGCGTCCCCGGGACGGACGCGGGCGAGGTCATGGAGACGCTCGCGCGGTGCCGCAATGCCGTCGAAGTAGCCGCCGAGCACGACCTCGACCTCGTCGACGCCGTAGGCCTCGTTCCCGGCCGGCACCGGCGTGTGGGTGGTGAAGACCGTCGCGGCGCGCACGGCCGCGAGCGCGTCGTCGAAGCTCGCTCCGCCCCGCGTCCACGCGGCGACGCGCTCGTAGCTCCCGAAGGCGGCGTGGCCCTCGTTCAGGTGCACGAGTGCGGGCTCGATGCCGAGCGCCGCGAGGGCGCGCACGCCGCCGATGCCGAGCATCGCGTACTGGGTGAGCCGGGTATGACGATCGCCGACGTAGAGGCGTGCGGTGATCCAGCGGTCGATCGGCTCGTTGTCGGCGAGGTCGGTGTCGAGAAGGTAGAGCCGTACGTGCGCGAGGTCGAGCCGCCAGATCTGCGCGTGCACGTCGCGGCCGCGGATCGGTACGGTCACGGTGAGCGCGCCGCCGTCGCGATCGGTGACCCGCACCATCGGCAGGCGATCGAAGGCGCAGTCGATCCAGTATTCGTGCTGCCAGCCCGCGGGGTCGAGCCGTTGCTGGAAATAGCCCTGGCGATAGGCGAGGCCGACGCCGACGAGCGGCGCCGCCGCGTCGGCGGCGGCCTTCAAGAGGTCGCCGGCGAGGACGCCGAGGCCGCCTCCGTAGATCGGCAACCCCGCGTGGATCGCGAACTCGGAGCAGAAGTACGCGACGGGTTTCGCGTCCGTCGGGGCCGCGGCGCCGGCAAGGATGGCGTCCCCGACGACACGGACCTCCGCGACGTACTCCGGACGCGCCGCGAGCTCGTCGAGCCGACGCGGCGACGCGACCTCGACGACGTACCGTGGGTTCGCCGTGCGCCGCCAGGTCGCAGGGTCCAGCGCCTCGAAGAGCGCCCCGGCGCGCGGCTCCCAGGTCCAGCGGTAGTCGTAGGCGACGGTCGCGAGCGGCGCGAGAGCGGCGGGCACCTGGTGGGCGAGCTCGGCGATCGCGTGCGCCAGGTCGCGACTCCCGTCGTTCGGCCCGTTCGCTCCGCCCGTGGTCTTGCGGCTCATGGGCTCAGTCGCCTATCGCCTCGCCGTCCGGACGGCAAAGGGCCGCGCGCGCCGCCCGCGCGGCACGGACCGCGGGCGGCGATCGCGACGCGGCTACTGGCCCGCCCTGGTCTCCGCGAGCGAGCCGAGCGCGATCAACGCCTCGAGGAGATCGCTGCGCGCGAGGATTCCGACGAGCTGCTTGCCCTTGACGATCGGGATCGCGCCGACACGCTCGCGCCGCATGAGGCTCGCGGCGGCGACGATCCCGTCGTCGGGCGACATCGTGATCACGTTCGTGGTCATCACCGACGCGACCGTGACGTCGTGCGGATTCGGCGTCGTCTTGCGCGTCGGATCCGCGAACACCGACGGATAGGCGTCGCGAATGTCGCGGTCGGTGATGATGCCGACCACCTCGCCGTCGCGCACCACCGGCAACTGGTTGATGCGGTGCTCCTGCATGATCTGACGGGCATGCTCGATCGTGTCGAGCGGCTTGATCGTGTGCGGGTGCGTCTTCATCCACTTCTCGACGTTCATCTCGGGTCTCCGATCTCGCGGGAATCCGCGCGGCGGCCGTAGCCGGCGAGCAGCGTCGCCGACCAACGCAGGAAGTCTTCCTCTGTCACGATGCCGACGAGGACGCCGCGGGCATCGACGACCGGCACGCAGCCGATCTTCTGGCGCACCATGCGAAGCGCGACGTCGGCCGCCGACTCGTCGGGCGCGGCGGTGCTGACGTGCGACTCCATGACGTCGGCCGCGGTCGCCCAGCCGAAGCCGCGGACGCGGTCGCGCTCGTCGTGGAGCGCGAGCGAGCTCGGCGACGCCGCGAGCAGATCGCGGTGCGTGACGAGCCCCACGAGCCCCCCGTGCCGATCGACAACGGGCAGGTGGCGGATGCGGCGCTCGCGCATGGTCTTCCAGGCGATCGCCAGGAGCTCCGTGGTCCGGACGTGGACGACGTCGCGGGTCATGAGATCGCCGACCGTGACGGCGGCGGCGTGCGGCGGGTGCCGCCGCCGCGCCACGCCGCGCACGCCGAGGTGGAGCGCCAGCTCGTCCGCCGAGGCGCGCAGCGCCTCCGGCAGCCGATCGACGTCGGGAGCCAGGCTCGCGTCGGCCGTCGCCGTGATCGAGATCGTTCCGGCGTAGCTCAGGATCGCGAAGCCGAGGCCGATCCCGGCCGCGAGGGGCACCAGCGGATGGACCTCGAGGACGCGCCGGCCGAGGAGGCGGCGCGGCTCGCGCGGCCCGGGCACGTTGGTGCAAACCGTGTGCGCGACCGGCCACCATTGCGGCAGCCGCGACAGCATCGGCGCCAGCACGGACGGCACGACCCCCGCGAGGCCGAGCGCCAGGTCGAACACCCGACCCTGCCCGGCCTCTTTGTTGGCGCGCATCTCGGCCGCGATGACCCGCAGGCGCTCGCGTGCGTCGTCGACATCGACCGGGAGCGCCGCGAACATGCCCGACACACGGTTGCCGAGCCGCAGGTGCTCGTCGTCGCGACGGACGTTCACGGGAATGAGCGCGCGCACGCGCCGCGGCGGCCGCGTCGCCTCGACCGGCAGGAGCCGGCGGAGCGCCCCCGCGATGACGGCGAGCGCCACGTCGTTCACCTTGCAGCCGGCCGCGCCGCGGATGGCGAGGAACTCGCCGAGATCGAAGGTCGCCCACACGATGCGGCGCTCCTCGCCGAGCCGACCGTTGAACGGGAACGGCACGAGGCGCCGGCCGACGACGTCGAGAACGGCGCCGGCCGCCGTCGCCGCTGCGCGGACGTCCGCGATGGCTCGGCGCGGATGCGCGACGGCGTCGAGCACCCGGCCGACGCTCGCGGCGACCCCGCTCGCGACGGCGCCGAGCTGCCGGACAGGGCCCGGCGCCTCGGCGAGGGCGAGCGGCGCCGCGCCGAGGCGCGTTTCCCAGCCGTCCGTCATGACCTCGAGCACCTGCACGCCGCTCACGCCGTCGATCATGCAGTGGTGGACTTTGGTGAGGAGCGCGGCCCGCCCGCCCGCGAGCCCTTCGAGACACCAGCACTCCCAGAGCGGACGGTCGGCGGGCAGCGGACGCGCGAAGATCTCTTGGAGCGTGCGCCGCAAGGCCGTCTCGTCGCCCGGCGCGGGCACGGTGACCCGGTGGAAATGCCGGCGCGCGTCGAACGCCGGATCGGGTTGCCAGCGCGGCGCCGCGACGTCGAGGGTCGCGCGCACCGGGACCTGCCGGTAGCGTTCGAGGCCGCCGAGCCGCTCCCCGAGGGCCGCGACGAGATCCTCGAAGGGCGGTGTGGACTCGAGGACGGCCACCGCGCCGACGTGCAGCCGCTCGGTCGGCCGCTCGAGGTAGAGGAACGACGCGTCGAGCGGGGTCAGGCGGTCGGCGCCCGCGGTCACCCGCGGCGGCGGCGAGGTGTGGCCCGCGGGCACTGGACGTTCGGCGGTGGAGCGTGAAGACATGACGGCTCTCGCTGCCGATGCTCGGTGCAAGCGGCCTGCCAGCGCGGTTCGCCCGCGCCGACGGGCCGCGTTTCCAACCGTTGAGAACCCTCCGCCGGCGCCTTCGCACGCGTGCAAAGCGGCGGGTGCCGCATCCCCGCTTCCGCGTGCGGCTGCGCGCGGCACGACGCTTGCGACCCGCGCGGGCAGGAGGGTGTCGGATGAGGAAGTCGACGCCGGTTCGCGAGTACATGAGCCGCCTGCCCGAGGAGATCGACCGCCGCGAGACGCTCGGCGCGGCGATCGACCGCATGGCGGCGCACGACGTGCGGCACATCCCGGTCATGGACGGACCCTCGGTCTACGGCGTGCTGTCGCGCGCGGACGTGCTCGACGCGTGGGTGCGCCACGGACACCGCGCCCGCGAGGTGGCGGTCGGCGAGGCCTGCAGTCGCGCGCCGCTCGAGGTCTCGCCGGTGGCGCCGATCGGCGAGGTGGCGGCGCAGATGCTCGAGCGCCGGATCACGAGCGCCCTCGTGAGCGACGGCCGCGTGCTGGTCGGCATCTTCACCAGTACCGATGCGCTCCGCGTGCTGGCCGAGCAGCTGGCTCCGTAGCCGCGCCCGGACGCCGCCGGGCGGCGTCAGCGCTTGGGGCCGAGCGGCCGCGCCGGAGATGCGGCCGGCCGCGATTCCGCACCCCGGAGGCGGGAAACCGCCGCGAGGATCTCGGCGCGCGAGCCGATCCTGGGAGCGACCTCCGGATGGTTCAGGACGGTCGCGAGTGGACCCGCGACGTCGCTCGTCCCCTCGATCAGCACCGCGATCGGGACCGGTGAGCTCGCGGCGACGCGGGCGAGCACCGCGGCCGCGTCCTGCGGCGCGCCGAGGTCGGCGACGACGGCGTGCGGGTTGATCATGTCGAGGAGGTCGATCGCCTGCTTCGCGTCCCACGCGAGCGACACCGAGGTCCCCTGCCGGACGAGCGCCTGGCGGAGGCTCAGGAGCGCGTCGACGTCGGCGCCGACGGTGACCACGCGCGCCTTCGCCGGCGCGAGCGCGCCGAGCGCGGCGACGATCGCGTCGGGCGCGAGCGGTCGGCTCGCGGGCTCGACGCGGCCGAGCGGCAGCGCGCGATCGGCGCCGCCGGCCGCCACGTAGCCGAAGATCTGCGTCGTCGCCGCGCCCGCGCGGATCGCGAGGAGCGCCTTCATCGCGCCCGCGGCCGCCACGTTCACGAGTACGCGTCCCGGTCCGGCCGCGACGAGCTTCGCCACCGACTCCTCCGTCGGCGTCGCGATCACCAGGTCGCCGCCGCCGTCCGCCGCGCCGCTCCAGGCGCCCTCGTCGTCGAGGACCGCGACGACCCGCGAAACGGGCGTGCCGGACCGGATCGCCGACGCGGGCGACAGCGCGGGCCCCACCGGACAAGGCGAAGACGCGGAACGCGGCGGCGGCGCGGGCGGAACGCCGGCGCGCAGACCGCCGGCACGGGCCGCGACGGCGGCGGCGCGGCCCGCCTCCGCCTCGACCCGCCCGGCCTCCGCTTCCGCGCGCGCCGCTTCGGCTTCGGTCTGCGCGGCGGCGGCGGCGGCGCGCGCCGACTCCGCGGTGGCGAGATCGGTGCGGAGCGCGATGGTCTCGCCCTCGAGTTCGCCGACGCGCGCGGCGAGCTCCTGCTCGCGCGCGCGGGCCTCGGCGAGGGTCGTCTCGAGCCTCTCCTGCGCGGCCTGCGCCCCCGCGCGCTCGCCCGCGAGCCGGTCGCGCTCGTGCGCGGCGCGAGTCTCGGCCTCGCGCAGGCGCTCGACGTCGTCCGCGAGCGCGTCCGCGCGGGCGGTGAGCGCGGCGACCTCCGCGCTCCGCTCGTCGCCGAGCGCGCGGAGGAAGACCTCGGCCTCCGCGAGCCGGAGCGCCGTCGTCCACGCCTGGCCGCGGCTCTCCTGCAGGAGCGTCGCCGCGTCCTGCTCGCGCGTCCGCGCCGCCTCGAGCGCCCCCCTGAGCGCCTCCTCGAGGTGCGTCTTCGCGGCCGCGGCCCCTTCGAGGTCGGCGGCGAGGCGATCGCGCTCGCCGGAGAGCGCCGCGCCGGTCTCGCGCAGACGATCCGCGTCGGCCTCGAGGGCGCCGAGCCGCGCCGAGAGCGTCGCGGCCTCGGCGGCGCGCTCCTCGTAAAGCGCGGTGAGCCGTTGCTCGATCTCGACGAGGCGGGCCGCCGTGGCCCAATGGTGGGCCCGTGCTCCGCCGAGGTGCTCCTCCGCCTCGCGCTCCCGCGCGCGGCCGGCATCGAGCGCACCCTGGAACGCCTCCTCGAGATGGGCCTTCGCGGCGAGCGCGCCTTCGAGATCGGCCGAGAGCCGATCGCACTCGGCGCCGATGCTGGCGTGCGCCTCGCGCAGCTCATCGGCGGCGGCAAGGAAGGTCTCGAGTCGGGCCGTGAGGCGCGCGACCTGGGCAGCGTGCTCCTCGTCGCGCAGCGCGAGCGTCGCCTCGGCCTGCTCGAAGCGGAGCGCCAGATCCCAGGTGTGGCCGCGCGCCTCGTGGAGGTCGGTGGCGCGTCCGCGTGCCTCGTCGAGCGCATCCGCGAGGGCGCCTTCGAGGAGCGTCCTGCCCGCCGCCGCGCCCTCGATCTCGGCCGTGAGCCGGTCCTGCTCGGCGCGGAGGCTCGCGAGCGCCTCGCGCTGGCCGTCGAGCTCGCCCACGACCTCGCGCAGACGGTCGTCGCGCAGCGCGACCTCGGTCGCGAACCGCTCGTCGAGCGCCGCCAGCTCGGCCTCGCGTTCGCTCGCGAGCGCGGCCTGCGCCTCGGCTGCGGCGAGCGCCGCCCGCTCGCGCTCGCGGCTCTCCTCGGTCGCCTGCTGGAAGGAGCGTTCGAGATGTCCCTTCGCAGCGATCGTGCCCTCGAGGTCGGCGGCCAGCCGGTCCCGTTCGGCGCCGAGCACCGACTGCGCGGCCCGCAAGCGATCACCCTCGGCGCCGAGCTGCTCGACGCGCGCCGCGAGAGTCGCGGTCTCGACGGCGAACGCCTCGCGGAGGGCCGCCAACTCGGCCTCGCGCTCGGCGACCCGCGTCTCGGCCGCCGCGCTCCGGTCGAGCGCGGCGGCGGTCGCCTGGCGCCGCGCGGCGACGTCGGCGCGCGCGTCCGCGAGCGCGGCGTCGGCGCGCGCCGTGGCCGCCGCGGCATCCGCGAGCGCCGCATCGAGGCGGTCGCGCTCCGCCGCGGTCGCCGCATGGACCTCGCGGAGCGCCGCGTGCTCCGCGCCGAGACGCGCCAGCGCCTCACGAATCGCCGCCGTTTCGCCGGCCGCTTCGTCGCGAACTCGTCCGAGCGCCCGCTCGGTCTCGGCGAGGCGCGCGCGCTCCTCGCCGTCGCGCGCGCGGAGCTCGTCGAGCGCCTCGGCGCGCGCACGGGCGGCCTCGGAGTCGAGAGCGGCGATGCGGCGCTCGACGGCGGCACGCGCGCTCCGCTCCTCGCTCAGGGACGCCTCCGTCTCGACGAGGCGCGCGCTCAGCGTCTGCACCTCCGCCGTCAGAGCGGCCGCCCGCGACTCGCCCTGGCTCGCGATCTCCGGCAGGCGCGCGGCCGCGCGCCGCGCGTCGTCCAGCTGCTGGCCGAGCCGGGTCGCCTCCGCGACACCCGCGTCGCGGGCCTCCTCGAGGCCGCGGACGACGTCGCACAGCGCTTGCAGCTCCCGCCGCGCTTCCGCGCCGCTCTCGCCGAGCCGCGCCTCGAGCGCCTCGCGCGCGCGGTGCTCGTGGGCGGCGCCGGCCTCGGCTTCCGCGAGACGCGTGTGGAGGCGGTCGATCTCGGCGGTGAGCTCGCCCCACCGCGCCGCGGCCTGCGCGACGCGCTCCGCATCCTGCGGTGCGGCAAGGCGCAGACGCTCGACCTCGGCGCCGAGCCGCGCCGCCTCGGCCGCCGCGGTCGCACGCCGGCGCTCCGCCTCGCGCGCGGCCTCGAGGGCGCGGCGCAGCTCCTGCTGCCCGGACGTCACGCCGCCCGTCACCCGCGCCTCGAGCGCCTCGCGCGCGCGGTGCTCGTGGGCGGCGCCGGCCTCGGCTTCCGCGACGCGAGTTCGCAGGCGATCGATCTCGGCCGCGAGCTCGACGACCCGGGCATCGACCTCCTCGCTCGTGCCCGGCGCGAGCGCCGCCCGCACCTCGGCCTGCTCGAGCGCGGCGCGCAGACGCGCCGTGTCGGCGACGGCGGTGACCCGCGCCTCCTCTGCCTCGCGCGCAGCTTCGAGCGCGCGGCGGAGCTCCTGTTGCGCCGTGACGACGCCCAGGGTGAGCCGCGTCTCGAGCTCGTCGCGGGCGCGGTGCTCGTGCGCGGCGCCGGCCTCCGCCTCCGCGAGGCCGGCGCGGAGGCGGTCGATCTCCGCGAGGAGCGGACCGATCCGCTCGTCGCGCTGCTCGGGGCCGGCGGGTCCCGGCAGGCTCTCGAGCCGGGCGAGCTCGAGCTCGCTCCGCAGACGCGTCGCCTCCGCAACCGCCGCGAGCCGCTGGCGATCGGCGTCGCGCGCCGCGGCCAGCGCCTGACGCAGCTCTTGCTGGCCGGCGTTCAATCCGCCGGCGAGCCGACCCTCGAGCTCCTCGCGCGCCCGCTGCTCGTGCGCGGCGCCGGCCTCCGCTTCGGCAAGCTTTGCGCGCAGCCGATCGACCTCGGCCGCGAGGTCGGCGGTCTGCGCATCGACCTCGCGCGCCGGCACGGCCGCCTGCGCGGCCTCGATCCGGACGCGCTCGAGCTCCGCCCGCAGCCGCGCGCTCTCGGCGAGGGCCGCCATGCGGCCGTTCTCGGCCTCGCGCACGGCGTCCTGCGCGCGCTGCAGCTCGAGGCGGCCGGCCGAGGCGCCGCCGGCGTGACGCGCTTCGATCTCTTCCCGCGTCCGGCGCTCACGGGCTTCGGCCGCCTCGACGTCCGCGAGCCGCGCGCGCAGCCGATCGAGCTCGGCGGCGCGCGCCGCCTCGGCGGCCTGCGCGGCGGCGAGAGTTTTCGTCAGCCGATCGCGCTCCTGCTCGACGCGCGCGAGCGCCGCAACGGCGGCCGCGCTCGCCGGACGCGGCGGCGCGGGGGACGCCGGCATGCCCGAGCGCGCGGCGGGAGCGCCCGGGGACGCGCCGGCGTTGCTCGCCGGCGTCGGTCCCGGCGCAAGCGCCGGCGTGGCGTTCCGGTTCTCGGCGTGGCGGCGGGTCGCGTCGATGACGCGGGCAACCTCCTGGAGGGGCGCCTCCACGGCGTGCAGCTGGCGCTCGGCGAACGTCCGCGGGCGAAGCGCCACGAGGACGATGCTCGCGAGCGGCTTCTGGTCGCTGTAGAGCGGCAGGCAGACCACCGCGCTCATCTCGCTCGCTTCCTCGACGAGCGGCGGTACGAAGCGGTTCTGCGACGCGTTCTCGATCAGGTACGCGCGGCCGTTCACCAGGCCGTGCATGGGCATCTCCCACGCGTCGGCCTCGCCCTTCCGAATGATGCGGAGCCGGCGGCAGCCCTCGTCGGAGAGCCCCGCCTCGGCCGCGAGGCGGAGGAGGCGCTGGCGCACATCGTAGAGGCAGATGGCTCCGGCCGCCGCCCCGATCGATTCGATGATGGCGCGGAGCATCGGCTCGAGCGCGTCCTCGGGCGAGGGCACCTCGGCTGCGATCGCCCGCAGGCGCGTCGTCAGCTGATCCTCGCCGCGGGCGGGCTCGGCGGCGCGCCACGGTCGCTTGGGCGGAGCGGACAGACCGGCGGCGTCGGACGCGAAGCCCACGGCCTGAGAATCTGCAACGCGTGTGCCCGCGGCTTCGGCCAGGATTCCGCCTCTCCCGCGGTGCGACAGCAGCACAAAACCGACGGAGGCGACATCCCCGCGTCGCGCGCCGCCCGCACCCGCTCACGGGAATGCGACGACAGGTCGCACAGGCTCGGGAGGCGGCGCGCGGGAGCGGACCGACGCGGGCCGGCCGGCCCCGCGCGCCCTTCTTCAGAGATACGGGCGGACCGCCGCGAACGCGTCACGCGCGGCGTGGGCCCGTCCGACGTCGAGGACGTCCTCGAGCTTCCGAAGCTGCAGGATCATCTGATCGAGGCGGTCGTCGTCGTGAACGAGGAGCAGGATGGCGCTCCGGGTGGCGTCCTCGATCGGGAGGCAGAGGATGCCTTCCACGTTGAAGGCGCGGCGCGCGAAGAGGCCGCAGACGTGGGACATGACTCCCGGGTGGTTGCGAACGTGCAAGCGCAGCACGACGTCAGCATGCGGTCGCATGGAGCTCTCCTCCGATCATGTCGCGGTTGGCGCCGCCGGGCGGCACCATCGGGTAGACGTTCTCGGCTGCGTCGATCGGCACGTTGACGAGGCCGGGGCCGGGCGCCGCGAGTGCCTCCGCGAGCGTCGCGCGAGGATCGACAACGGCGCCGAGATCCCAGGCGCGGACGCCGAAGCCGCGCGCGATGGCCGGGAAGTCGGGCTCGGCGTGGAAGCGCGAGGCGTGGTAGCGGCCGCCGAAGAAGAGCTCCTGGTGCTGGCGCACGAGGCCGAGGTGCGCGTTGTTGAGCAGCACGACCTTCACGTCGACGTTCTCCTCGGCCGCGGTCGCGAGCTCCTGCACGTTCATGAGGAGGCTGCCGTCGCCGCTGAAGCACACCACCGGTCGCCCCGGCGCGGCGAGGGCCGCGCCGATCGCGGCGGGCAGGCCGAAGCCCATGGTGCCGAGTCCGCCGGAGGTGAGCCATTGACGCGGGCGGGAGCAGGGGAATGCCTGCGCCGCCCACATCTGGTGCTGGCCGACGTCGGTCGTGACGATCGCGTCCGACGGCAGCACGGCGGCGGTGTGCCGGATGATGCCGTAGGGATCGAGCGGATCGTCGGGGGCGCGCATCACCAGCGGGTGCTCGGCGCGGAGCCGCGCGATCCGACGCGTCCACGCGGGGCGCGACGCGGGCGCCACCGCCGCCGCGAGGGCGCGAAGCGTCGCGCCCACGTCCGCACGGATCCCGAGCGTCGGCGTCTTGATCTTGCCGAGCTCGCTCGCGTCGATGTCCACGTGGACGATGCGCGCCCCGGGACAGAACTCCGCCGCCTTCCCGGTCGCGCGGTCGTCGAAGCGGATGCCGAGGCCGACCAGCAGGTCGCATTCCTCGAGCACCATGTTGGTCGAGCGGGCGGCGTGCATGCCGACCATCCCGAGGCAGCGCGGATGATCGTGCGGCAGCGCGCCGAGGCCGAGGAGCGTCGTGGCGGTCGGGAGCGCGGCCTTGTCGACGAGGCGCCGGAGCGTCTGCGCGGCATCGGCGGCGACGACGCCGGCCCCGATGAGCAGGACCGGCCGCTCGGCCGCGTCGATCATGGCCGCGGCGCGCGCGACGTCCTCGGCGCGCGGCGGCGGCGGTGGGTCCGGACGGCCCGGCGCCGGGAGGACGTCGATGTCGACCGCCTCGTTCTGGACGTCCTTCGGGACGTCGATCACGATCGGTCCCGGCCGACCCGAGGCCGCGATGCGAAAGGCGGCGGGCACGACGTCGAGCAGCTCGGCCGCCGACCGCACGAGGAAGTTGTGCTTGGTGATCGGCACGGTGAGCCCGTAGGTGTCGATCTCCTGGAACGCGTCGGTGCCGATCATCGCGCGCGGCACCTGGCCCGTGACGGCAACGAGCGGGATCGAGTCGAGCTTGGCGTCGGCGATCGCCGTGAGGAGGTTCGTGGCGCCGGGACCCGACGTTGCGAAGCAGACCGCCGGCCGGCCCGTGACGCGCGCCATGCCCTGCGCAATGAAGCCCGCGCCCTGCTCGTGGCGCGCGAGCACGTGCCGGATGCGGCTGGCGCGGAGCGCATCGTAGAGCGGGAGGTTGCAGCCGCCGGGAATGCCGGCGATCGTGCCGACACCCTGGCGCTCGAGGAGGCGGAGCATCAGTTCCGCACCCGTCATTCTCTTCATGGGAGCCTCTCCTTTCGGACCTGCTCCCTGACGGCCTCCGGCTCGGAAAACGAGGGCCAGAAAAACGAAACCCCCGCTCGGCCTTCGCGCCGGCAGGGGTTGGAAGCTGCGTTGAACGATCCCCGCTAGGACGCGACGGCCTCGACGACCGATACGACGACCACGACGACGACAGCGACGCTGCGGAACCGGAGCTGGTCGTGGCCGGCGGGATGCATCGGCGGCGAAGCTACTACGCCCGCGTGGCGAGAGGCAAGCGGGATTTCGCGCATTCGGGGCGGGGCGCCTTCGGAGCGATGGCCCCCCGCTTCGGGATCGCACCCGACGGCGCGCGGCACCCCTTCACGGCAGCACACCGGCGACGCTCTTCCACCGGCGCGCCGGATCGTCGGTCGCGTCGAGCCAGCGCCCCAGGCGTCGCGCGAGGTCGCGCCGCGCCGCCGCCCCGGCCTCGTCGTCGAGGAGGTTCCGGCGCTCCTCGGGGTCGGCGGTCAGGTCGTAGAGCTCCGCCGCGCGCGGCTCGCGCCAGACGATGAGCTTGTGGGCGGGCGTCCGCACGGCCCGGTACTCCACCTCTGGAACGTTCGGGCGCGCGACGTCGGCGAGCTCGATGAAGGCGTCCTCGGGAGCCGCTTTCGGGTCGCCGCGCAGGAGTCCCCCGAGATCGCGACCACGCCAGCGCTTCTCCGGGGCCGCACCCGCGGCCGCGAGGATCGTCGGCGGCAGGTCGAGCGTCGACACCGCATGGTCGTCCACGACGCCGCCCACGACGTGCGGGCCGCGCACGATCAGCGGTACGCGCACCGCCGCCTCGTAGGGGTAGCGCTTCCCCTGAAACGCGTGCCCTTCGTCGGTGCCGACGTCGCGGCTGCCGAGCATGAAGCCGTTGTCGCTCAGGAAGACGACGAGCGTCCGGCCGGCGAGCTGCCGCCGGTCGAGCGCGTCGAGCACCCGACCGAGCTGACGGTCCGCCATGGTGACCGCCTCGCAGTACTCCCGGAGCTTGCGCGGCTCGGCGTCGCGCGGGAGTCCGGGCGGCCAGAGGGTGCGCTCGTCCCTCCCCGCATAGCGCCGGACCACGTCGGGCGGGTTCGGGGCGAAGGGAGCATGCGGCGCCGACAGCGCGACCCAGAGGAAGAAGGGGCCTGCCGTCGCCGCGTCGCTCTCGAGGAAGGAGACCGCATCGTCGCCGAAGATCTCGTTCGTGTAGCCCGCCGGCGCGAGCGGAACCCCCTCGGCTCCGCGGACCAATCCCGTCGCCTGCGAGTAGGGCGCGATCCCCGGAGGCATCCACGTCCGGACGTCCTCGAACCCGGCTTCGCCCGGCGAGAAATCCACGTGCCACTTTCCGACGAGGATGGTTCGATACCCGGCGGCGCGGAGCGCCCGCGGCAGCATGGGAAGGCTGGAGGCGGCGGGGACGGCGGCTCCGCGCGACGTGTTCGAGAAGCGTCCGTGCTGATGCGCCGCGAGCCCCGTGAGGAGCGTCACCCGCGACGGGGAGCACTGGGGCGCGAGCGCGGTCGCCTGCCGGAAGAAAACGCCCTCGCGGGCGAGCCGATCCATCGCCGGGGTCGCGATCGCCGGGTTGCCCGCGGCCCCGAGCATGTCCCAGCGCTGATCGTCCGACACGACCACCACGACGTTCGTCCGCGCCGCCTTCGCGGGCTCCGCCGGCGTCACCGCGATCGCCGTCGTCCGGAGGCCGAGGACGAGCGCGAGCGTGATGACCATTCGCGTCACGCCACGGTCCTAACCGCAACGCGCGGCGTCTGCCAAGCGGTGCCGGGCGCTCGCATGCCGCGACCGGTCGCGCGACGCGGAGGGCGCGACGCGGGTCGGCCGTTGGCAGGAGCCCTCCCGGTCGGCTCCGGGCGCGTTTTTTCGCTTGCCTCGTGCGAAGCGTCGGTGCTAACGCGGGCGGCCAGTAGGTCCGCACCACGCGCACCGCACGCTGAGCGCTCCGCGCACCATCGCACCTCGAGAGCGTCGAACGATCATCACCGACGAGGAGGAGACGATGGCGGCGAGGGTCGCGATCTGGGGAGCAACGTCCGTGCGGGCATTGCGGCTCGCCACGGCGGCAGCCGTCGTGCTCCTGGCCGCTCGAACGTCCTCCGCGATCGAAGCGCAGGACGAGTGCGTCAATGCCGCGCCCATCGGCAGCGTGCGCTTCGCGGAGACCGTCGACGCGCGGACGGCCACCACGGGCGTCGACGATCCATTGCAGTCGTGCTCGACCGGTGGACCGAACCGGAACGCGAACAGCGTCTGGTACCGCTATGTCGCGCCGGCGACCGGCACGCTCACGGTTGCCACGATGACGATGCCCTTCCCCGGCAATCCCCCGACCATCGTCACGGTCTCCACGGGCGGCTGCGCTAACCTGAAGGAGATCGCGTGCGCGGACGACCCGCTGCGCGGCGACACGGCCGTCGCGGCTCGCGTGAACGCGGCGAGCACCTACTGGATCGAGATCGCCACCGAGCCCGGCACCTCGGGCGGCCTCATGGCCGTGACGATGGCGCTCGACCCCGACAGCCCGATCTGTCCGATCGGCGGCGGCACGTTCCTCAAGGGTGCCGTGAATCTGGTCGGGCTCGGAGCACCCTACGGCAACGAGCGGCTGAAGATCACCGCGCGTCTCGTCTTTCCGGAGCCGCTCCCACAGCACGCGATCGACGGCCTGCAGTTGCTGCTCGACAGCTTCGTCCCCGAGTACGCGTCGCTCGCCGAATGGTCGGCGCGCACGGTCGCCATCCCCGCCGGCGGACCGGGCAAGGGATGCGATCCGCGCGACGGATGGACGACGTCGAAGAACGGGGCCAGCCGACGCTATCGCAATCACTCGAACGCTCTCCCGCCGGCGTGCGGGCGCGGCTCCGCCAACGGCCTCAAGGAAATACGCCTGCTCCGGAAGTCGTCCGACTGGCGCATCGTCGACCTGAAGGTGCGGGCCAAGGACATGCAACTCCCGAATCCGCCGGCGTTCGAGTTCGGACACGACGCGCTCGTGTGGCTCTCGACGACGGTCGGCGCGACGCTCGGACCCGAGACCGCCGGCCGGTGCGCCAACACACGGCCACCGCTCGTGTGCGTCCGGAACGGCACGGGAACCGCGATCACCTGCAAGCGGCTGTGACCGTGGCGGCGTAGCGGAACGGGCCGCTTGCGCGGGCGGCGGCTGCGCCCCACCGAAGGCCCGGCTCGTCCCTGGTCCTCGCGGCGTCGCTTCGCTAGACACCGCAGGTGACCTCCCCGAGCCTTCGTGGGTTATGAGCATCCCCGCCGACGCGATCGAGACCGCGCGCTCCGTCTGGCCGATCCTGAAGCGCGCGATCCTCACCGGACAGCTCTGGAATCCTCAGTGCGTGCTGACGGAAGCCGATCCCGACGTACTCTGCGAGAACGACGTGCGTATCCCGCTGTCGGACGGCACCTGGGTCACGGCCAACGTGTTCCGCTCGCGCGCCGCGGACCGGGGCGGTGTCCCTGTGCCTGCCGTGATGTGCGCCCACCCCTACGACAACCATTTGACTCCCGCGCTCCGCGGCACGCCCTTCGGCGGCCCGCCCCAGCAGTACCGCATGATCCCGCAGCCGGCGCCGCCCACGTTCTCGAAGCTCACGAGCTGGGAAGCTCCCGATCCGAACTTCTGGGTGAAGGCGGGATACGCGGTCGTCAACATGAACCTGCCAGGATACGCGAACAGCGGAGGATCGCCGGTGCTGAGGGGCGATGCGCAGGCCCGCGCCTTCGGAGAAGCCATCGCATGGGTCGGCGAGCGGCCGTGGTGCACAGGACGCGTCGGTCTCACCGGCGTCAGCTTCCTCGCGATCACGCAGTATCACGTCGCCTCCTGGCGCGACGGCGGCGGGCCGCCGAAGGCGCTGCGTTGCATCTCGCCGTGGGAGGGCGTCGTCGATCTCTACCGGGAGCAGGCCTGCCCCGGCGGCATCGAGGACCGGGGTTTCGGTCCGTTCTGGTGGAACACGGAGGTGCGCGGCACGATCAACTGCACGCCGCAGGAGTTCGCACGCCTGAACGGCGCGCTGCCCGCGGACTTCCTGCGCCTTCACCCGTTCCGCGACGATTTCTGGCAGCAGGTCGAGCCGCGCCTCGAGAACATCACGCTCCCGATGCTCGTATGCGCGTCCTTCTCGGACCACGGCCTGCACACGGTGGGGTCGTTCCGCGCGTTTCGCGAAGCGTCGTCGACGCAGAAGTGGGTCTACACGCACCGTACGGGAAAATGGACGGCCTACTACTCGCCGGAGGTGCAGGATCTCACCCGGCGTTTCATGGACTGCTTCCTCAAAGACGACCGTACGAACGGATTTCTCGACACGCCGCGCGTGAGGTTGGAGGTCCGTTCGGCTCGCGATCGGATCCACGACGTCCGCGGCGAGAACGAGTGGCCGCTCGAACGGACGCGCTACACCCGGCTCTACCTCTTCGCCGAGGCCCGGACCCTGCGCCTCGAAGCGAATCCGCTGGCTGAAAGCGTTCTCTATCCATCGAAGAACGGCGGTGCGCGATTCATGCACCGTTTCGGTGAGAGCACGGAGCTGAGCGGGTACATGAGCCTTCGCCTCTGGGTCGAAGCCCGCGCGGCACGGCCGGGAGCCTCACCCCCCAGCGACATGGCGATCTTCGTCGCGGTCGGCAAGCTCGATCGCGACGGTCGCACCGTCCACTTCGAAGGTTCGGTCGGAAATCGCTACGACCTGGTGAGCCGCGGCTTCTGCCGCGTGTCGCGCCGCGAGAAGGACGCGGCGCGCTCCACCGAGTACCAGCCGGTGCTGACCGGCACCTCCGAGAAGCCGCTCGCACCGGGCGAGATCGTCGCGGTGGACATCGAGATCTACCCGAGCAGCACGTGGTTCGATGCCGGGGAGGCGCTCGAGTTGATCGTGTCCTCCGACGAGATCATCCCCTCGCCGCCCTACCGGAAGGACGTCTCCTGCAACGAGGGCGACCACGTGCTGCACATGGGGGGCAGGTACGATTCGTCGCTGCTCGTGCCGGTGATCCCGGCACGCGAGGGTACGCGGCCAACGACGGGCTCGGCGGACGGCCTCGCCGTCGAGGGGTAGGAAGGGGCTCGATCGATGAACGAAAGAGCGGGCGACCGGGGTCGAACCGGCGACGTCCAGCTTGGGAAGCTACGGAAGCGGTCGAAACGAAAGCGCTGAGATGGAGAGATGTTGTAGCGATTCTGATCGCTTGTGCCGATTTGACGCACTTCCCGGATCGTCCCGCTTTGACCCTCTCCGACCCCGAAAACCCGGAACGGTTCCGGGTCAATTCACTTTGGGTGAGCCGGCGACGTGCGATGCTGAGCTCGCAACCCGAGCGAGTGCGAGCTCGAGAAGGCGATCCGTCAAGACTCGCAGCTTTCGCTGCACCGCCGTTCGCCCCCCAGGCCACTGTTCGAGGCCGGACTTCAGGCCAGCAACCGTCGGCTCGCAACCATTCTCCGTTAGAAGCCAGTCCACCGTTGCCAACAGTTCCATTCCCAGGGGAGATTCGAAACCGTCGATGATCTCACTCGTCCGGTCTAAGGCTGGAAGCCAAGAGCGCCCTGCCTCGCTTCGTAGATAGGCTTCGACGACTTCCCTCTTGGAGTCTTCGAACCAGATGGGTTCGAAAGGACCCGCGTCTGCAAGCCGCTTCTCACAATGCAAGTAGCTGCCGTCGAGACCATTCATTAAGTGCCGCAACTGGTCGGCGTACGGGCCGTACTTGTTGGCCTCAAATCGGAGCTTCATCGGGTCTTCGAGACCGAGCTCGCGAACGGCACGTCGCAAGAACCATGCGAGCTTTTGCACCTCGAGATTGGTGCACTCCAGGCCTAGAACCG
>WBZR01000602.1_pt1 | contig 54868 bp, 44 predicted proteins | sample 5204231 | NCBI WGS metagenome assembly WBZR01 (sample SAMN12412403, study PRJNA552823) | activated sludge metagenome | isolation source: activated sludge from anammox sidestream of wastewater treatment plant... | place: USA: Virginia | collected 2017-08 | reverse complement strand
GTCATTCAAAAATGGCACATAACTCACAAATATACGAATGTTTCCCAAACTTAAAATATTTTTCATTTTTTTTCAAAATGACTTTATACTTGACTTAGCTACATTATATTTGTTGCGTTATTTGTATAGAGTTCCTTCGCTTATTGATTGGATATGCAAGTTGACTCTATTGATTATGCGTATTAAGATTGACTATTATGGATTTGAATTCTTATCAATTTAGTTTTGGATGCCACAGAGAAAAGGACGTTATATGGATTACCTTTAAGAAAGATTATGACCTAATCGGGAAACTAAAAGCCGCCTTTCATTCCGTAAAATGGAGTAATTCTCATAAGGCTTGGTATTTACCTGATTTGCCAAGCATCCGGGCAGCTCTTCACTTAGATCAGAAAGAGGTGGGGATGGAATTGCAGAAGTATATCGCTCCTGTCAATATCAAACCTTTTGAGGATTATATAAATCAACTAAAACTGAAAGCTTATAGTCATAATACTATCAGGGCTTATGTGACAGAATTTGCTCACCTGCTCAGGATTCTTAACAATTATTCCGTTGATGATTTGTCGGAAGATCGTCTAAAAGACTATTTTCTTTATTGTGTTAAGAAAGAAAAGATTAAAGAAAATCATCTGAACAGTAGGATTAATGCTGTCAAATTTTATTTTGAAAAAGTGCTGCACAAACCTAAAATGTTCTTTGATATTCCAAGGCCCAAAACTCCAAAGCTTCTGCCAAAGGTGCTTACTAAAGCCGAAATCAAACGCCTCTTTCAACATACTGAAAACCCTAAACACCTTTTAATGCTCCAACTGGCTTACGGTATGGGATTGAGGGTAAGCGAAATTGTTAACTTGAAAATCGAACATATCAACAGTGAAAACATGACTGTGCTCATCGCAGGAGCTAAAGGAAAAAAAGACAGATATACTAATCTGCCTCAGACCGTCTTGGATCTGTTGCGAAGTTATTACAGGCAATACAAACCAAAGTCTTTCTTGTTCGAAGGCCAATACGGTGGTGCTTATTCTATCAGAAGTGTTCAAAGTGTTTTTAAGAAAGCAATGAGAAAGGCTAATATCAATAAAACGATCGGTATCCACGGTTTGCGGCATAGCTATGCAACTCATCTTATTGAAAGTGGCGCTGACATTAGATTCCTTCAAGAATTATTGGGCCACAACTCACTGAAAACAACTCAAATCTATACTCATGTCACTGATGTTTCTAAGTCTAAGGTAAAAAGCCCGTTGGATGATCTTCGATATGAATAGTTACTATTCTTTTATAAAATTCAGTCAAAGTATTATATTTTTGTCATGTCAGAATACTGAGTAGATGTCATGATCAGCGAAGAAATTCAAAAAATATACAAAAATTTTAAGTACTTCAGCAGGATAATCAAGACCTACACCCTTAGGAAATACAATATTTTTGAGATTCTGATTATTTGGTCAAAACGTCAACTGACTCGTTTTCAATTTCTGGTTTTATCGGGTGTCATTGTCGGCGCTCTGGGTGGCGCGGCAGGGATATGCCTTAAGACGGTGGTGCATTATATTCAAGTGGCCTCTGTTGGGAATCTGACTAATGGGCAGAGAATGACTGCATACGGTATTCTACCTGTGGTGGGCATCTTGTTGACTACTTTGGTGGCGCGGTATCTGTATAAGTGCAGGGATGAAATTAAGCTGAGTAACGTTTTGGTCGATATCGCCCAGCATGAAAGTGTCATCAACAAGCGGGAAACGCATTCCCAAATGGTGCAAAGTGCCATCACTGTCGGACTGGGCGGTTCTGCCGGACTGGAGACGCCTATGGCCATTACTGGTGCGGCGATAGGCTCCAATTTTGCACAACGGTACAGACTGGGGTATAAGGAAAAAACCCTGTTGCTTGCGGGAGGTGCTGCTGCAGGCATCGCATCTGCTTTTAATGCTCCTATTGCAGGGATCATGTTTTCGTTTGAGGTGTTGCTGACGGGCATTGTGTTTTCCGATTTTATTCCTTTAGTCATCGCCTCGATGTGTGGAAGTCTGCTGACGACAGTAGTGTTGAATGACGATGTTTTATTCAGTCTGGGGAAGAGAGAGCCCTTTGATTATACCAATGTATTTTATTATGTTCTTCTCGGCATTGTTGCAGGTGTATATTCCCGCTATTATGTCATTGTGGGGCATAAAATCAGGAAGTTGCTGGAGCGGTTTCAGTATGGCAGTGTGAGGAGGGCGCTTTTAGGCGGATTGATAATGGCGGGCGTCTGTGTGCTTTTTCCGGCGGTCTATGGTGATGGATATATCAATATAAAGATGTTGGATCAGGGCAATATACATTATCTGGTTTACCGGGAGATCCTTGACTTTTTTCAGTACCATCACGTCGTCATCTTCATCATGCTTTTTCTGACCACAATGGCCAAGGCGGTGGCTACAGGAGCCACGTTAAATTCGGGAGGTGTAGGCGGCAATTTTGCACCGTCGCTTATCGCCGGCGGGTTGATGGGTTATACCTTTGGTTATGGCCTTACGCTGATAGGATTTGAACATGCGCCGGTGACCAATCTGATGCTTGTCGGTATGGCAGGAGTGCTCTCAGCGGTGATGTATGCGCCGCTTACCGCAATATTTTTGATTGCTGAAGTGAGTTCAGGATATGACTTATTCATACCGCTGATGATTGTCTCTGTTACCTCTTTTTTGATGAATAAATATTTTTCTCCGGTCAATCCGGATATGAAACAACTCGCCGACGATGGTAAAATATTTACTTCTCAGCTGGACAGAAATACGATTAACCGGATAAGTGTTCGGGAATGCATGGCCAAACATCCCATTGAAGTGAGTAATCATGCTACCATTGAAGAGGTCGTCAATTGCTTCAAAAATTCGGACAATTCGGTCTTGGCTGTCGTCGGGGAGGATGGGCATTTCTGGGGTATGATCAACAGGGAGCAACTCAATCAATTGGTAAAGAATGAGGAGCCTTCAAACGATATACTGGCGGCTGAGATATCCTTGCATCCCAATGAATCGGTAAATGAAAGGGAGCTGATGCATACCGTAGTGAGGAAGTTTGAGGAATCCGACACCTGGTATCTTCCTCTGGTGGACGATGAACACCGATATCTTGGTTTTGTCAGCCGATATCGCTTTTTACAACGTTACAGAGCCTTGTTGAAGGAGTTGTCATAGAGAGAATATTTTGCCGTTGGAAATGTGCGGTATGGAGATTTTAGCCGATTGATGATACAATGATTTCCCGCACAACGCGACGAGTTTTGTTGCTAAATTGATTGACATATTCGTTCGTTTTGTCAGTCCGAATAAGTCCCGGTTTTGTATTCTATTCCTGTAAATCAACGGTTTCGTTCATCGATGGATTGGCCATGGACGATAGCGAAAAAAGCAAGTTAAAAGGTGATTGAATACGGAATAATTGCATCCAAATATTTCATCAAATCCAATAAAATGGAATACTTCGGGCACTAAATTAAAACAGCATCTTACAAAAACCGTACTGAAAGCCCGGCTTCACCTGATGTAAGTCCATAGAATGATACATGTCGCTCCCGAAGCTATCCTTCAATCCGTGGACGACCAGGACTAATAACCGAGGATTAAATCGCAACTCCGCTTCGCTGCGTGTGTTTAAGCCTTATTTGTTGGTGTTTTGTTGGCGTTTTATTCTTTCCCAACATTCTATATCGCTTTGGGGTCAAAATATTTGCCTATTTTCAGAAAAATATAGGCTAGTGCAACTCCACATAGCCCACCGATAAAACCATAAAAAAATATTTGTCCAGATGATAGCTTTTGCGAATGGTAAATTCCAAGTAAAATAAGTATTGTTAAAGGCAGATTTATTATCAGTCCGGAAATTATCCCTGGAGCGTATTTCTTTAAGTATATTGTTGCAATTAAATGGGGAAAGAATACATTTAAAAACATCATACCCGAAAACGCTGTTATGACAGTCAAATACTGAGTTTCTGTCTGATAATAATTTCTTGTCAAAGTGAGGGCGAAACCTAAAATAGTAAAAAGCCCAACCGCTATTGTGAATTGTTTCGTAAAAACCGGTTTGTGAATAAAATGTGGAATTGAACTCGTCCATTTTTCCATTCCAAAGACTTCTTCAAGATTATGAATAGCAAATGCAAAAGGCAAAATGGTGATTAATAAATCTAAATTAAAATTCATTGTTTCTTTGATTATATTAGTTGAGTGGGCGGTTCATTATTCGTTTTGTTTTGAGGAACCCTATAGGTCGTAGCAAATGTTAGCAGGGTAATTAGATCTTGGTTATTTAGTTGTTCGACTGACTTAATTTTTATGTGTCTGAATAACTTACCCGTTCCTTCAAGGAGGTTTTTCGGGTCTGGAAGTTCAGCTCCATAATTAAAGCCTAAATTAACGTGTTTGCTTGCAGGCATTACCCAACAAAAATGTTCTGTCTTTTTCTTTGTACCTGTCCCAAAACCGGTATTCTTCTGCTGAACCCAAACCACTTCAACAACATTAGGATAAATCTTGTAAATCAAATTCCTGACTTCTCTGGCGATATGTTTTATGTCGTCCGAAAAGTTGCCGATTGCGAGTTCAAATTGTTCGTTGTTGTTCTTCATTGCCTTTATGATATTCCGTTGATGTCGGGTTTCGGTTTATTTACAATTTCGGTTTACAATGACCGCCAACGCACAAATATAAGAAACTATTTACCCCCGCCCTCATTCCTCATTCACTTATTTTTCAACAGATTGTACCCTTATTGCATTCTGATATTTATTTTGTGAAAGGAGTGAAGAACTTCAATATACGAATGTGATTTATTTCGCCATATCTTCCTTTTGTAAGTCCATCGAATTTTTTCAATCACTGACATAGCTTCCCTTATCCTGAGTTTCAAATACGGCTTCGCATCGTCTTACTATTCTACATCTTATTTGTTGCCTGATGTGCAATAAACTGCACTTTTCTTCTTATAATATGGGATATCGGTTAACGCTAAACCGGAATAACGCCACAGAATAATTGTATTTACGGGATAATCAATATTTGTGTTTTATAAGGTCGCACCTACGGAGGATTCCACAAAACTAAATTTCTACCGGATGGTTGTGCCCACAGCACTTAGTACAGCTATCTATTCTGAGGAAGTTGACTGATGCAAGAATCAACGGTGGTCGTGCCTACAGCATTATTTACACTAATCGTAAATATTCACCTAATAAGAAAGAGTTCGGGTTTTCTTTATTCTACCATGTCTGTCCCGGTTGTCCGGGGAAATATGCAGTGCGACAGGCTTTTCGTGGTTTACATTGCAATTTAGTGGTTAAATAAATATTGGGGGCTTTAGGTCTTGATATGGCGTAGATCATTGACAATTTGAGGTGAATTGTTGCCAGTAATCTCTTTATAACGTTCGGTTGACAGATCCTGAAGACTTGATAATAAATCATTGAGAATCAAGGCGCGGATTTCTCAAAGCTTCCGGCTAGTGTTTCTGTGTCGATGAATAGTTCAAAAAAAATTATCGCTTGGGATTTTAGCTTCGCTGTTTGTTTTTTCTTAAATCAAAGAGACGTTAGTCCACCAAACATGTGATAGGGTATCAAACTCCAAACTATCAAACCATGCTATTTTTAGCTATTTATCGCCTCATCTGCCAGTACTTTCATTTTATGATTTGTACAATTTGTGATACACGTTGGACGCAACTGCGAAATGTCGTTTTGCAATTTTTATCCTATTTTTACGTCAAAGAATGACATGAAAGCAATCGTTATCGGCGGTACAGGGGCGACGGGTTCGCATCTATTACAGGAGTTGCTGGCATCCGACAGGATATCATCCGTGACGGCATTGGTCAGAAGGCCACTACAGGTCGCCCATCCCAAGCTCGATCAACAGATCGTGGATTTCGAGCGATTGGAAGATGTGGATTTCTCGGGCGATTTGGCATTCTCCTGCCTGGGCACCACCCGAAAGTCGGCCGGAAGCAAGAAGGCTCAATGGCGGGTCGATCATGATTATCAACTGGAGTTCGCCCGATTGGCAAAAAGGTCTAAGGCGCCCGTTTTTGCACTGATGTCCTCCATGGGCTCCGATAGTAAGTCCGGTCTGTTCTATGCCAGGATGAAGGGCGAACTGGAAGAAGCCGTCATAGAGCTCAATTTTGACCATACCTTTATATTCCGACCTGGGATGCTGGAGCGCCCAAATTCCGACAGGTGGATGGAGCGGTGGCTGGTGCGCCTCATGAAGGGAATGCGCCGGCTGGGTATGCCCGCCAAATACGGAGCCACTCATGTAGGCATCGTGGCTAAGGCAATGGTGGCGGCAAGTCTCAACCTCAATGATAAATTGAAAATGATCGATGTAGAGGAAATAAACAGGCTGGTGCAAGAATATTATTGAATTTGCAGATGGACACAATAATAAAGAACCTTCTCATTTGCCGGCATACAGGAGCCAAGGGAGAGATTTTGTTTGGGGGTGCAGGCTGTTGGGCTTGAGGTGGCAGTGGCGGATTTGCTGATTTGCGGATTTGCGGATTTGCGGATTTGCTTGGTTGCTGATGAGATTATTCCAAATTTTCTCCTTCCGCTAGCGTTTCGAAAATTTATTTTATTTGGGGGCAAGGGGAAGTTAAGCGTTAGCCGGGAAATTTTATTTGGGCGTGCAGGCTGTTGGGCTTAAGATGGCAGTGGCGGGATTGTGGGGTTGCGGATTTGCTGATTTGTTGAATTGCTGATTTGCTGGATTGCGAATTTGCGAATTTGCTTGGTTGCTGGTGGGATTATTCCAAATTTTCTCCTTCCGCTAGCGTTTCGAAAATTTATTTTATTTGGCGGAAAAGGTGAAGTATGCGTTTGGTGGAAAATTTTATTTGGAATGTGTGCCGGTTTCCCTCCTCTCCGCTTTTGTTACCCCGATATGCCTCCCTGGAGGGTGCAAAAGCTCAGAGCAGGCAAACCGGTGGTACTGAAGGAATCCTAAATGATGATTGGACGTTGGCACGAGTAGGCGAATTCCAATCACAAAAACGTTTTTATTGGCGTATCGTCCCTGCATTTATTCTCTCCCTCCCATGAGTTTGTCTTGATAATTCATCCAAATTGACTAACTTTGCATATCAATATTTAATATATGAAAAACATTTACGTCATCCGGGGTTTATCTGTCTGATTCCCTGAATTTTATTCAAATATTTATCCAAAAATTATATGTCTTCCATACAAGAGTTTAACGACTATCGGCAACGCATGAACGATCGCATCATGGCCCAGGACAACAAGGTAATCAAACGTTTCTGGAGCCTTGACAATCAAACGTATCAGGCTGAAGCCCTGGATGTGCGGACCAAGGAAATGCTGGGCTTGGTGGCATCCATGGTGTTGAGGTGCGACGATTGCATCAAATACCATCTTCAGCGCTGTCATGAGGAAGGCCTGACGACGGAAGAGGTCTTTGAAGTACTCTCGGTCGCTATCATTGTGGGCGGCTCCATCTGCATTCCGCATACCAGAAGGGCGGTGGAGTTCTGGGACGAATTAAACAACCAAAAATAAATTATGGCTTCGATTTCATTTCTAGATGAGCTCAATGAGGTTCAATACAAAGCCGTCACTACCATCGGCGGCCCGGTCATGGTCATCGCAGGTCCCGGCTCCGGCAAGACCCGTGTCCTTACCTATCGCATCGCTTATATGATAGAGCAGGGTGTCAAGCCGCGCAATATTCTTACGCTGACCTTTACCAACAAGGCGGCACGTGAGATGAAAGAAAGGCTTGAAAAAACCGTCGGCCCCGAAGCCAACAAGGTCTGGGCCGGCACCTTTCACTCTATCTTTGCCAAGATCCTGCGCTTCGAGGCCGACAAGATCGGGTTTCCGGCTTCGTTTACCATTTATGATACCGATGATACCAAGTCGATGATCAGCCATATTGTGGCCGAAATGAACCTGGATAGCAAGGTTTATAGCGCCAATATGATCCGCAACCGGATATCTTCGGCCAAAAGCGCACTTCTCAGCCCGGCCGCCTATCTTCAGAATGAAGAACTGATGACTCAGGACAAGCTGAATAAAGTACCTTTGATCGGAAAGATCTATGAGCATTATGCCAGAAGGTGCAAGGAGGCAGGCTCGATGGATTTTGACGACCTGCTGTACAACACCTTCGTTCTTTTCCATCGCAATCCGGATAATGTTCTGGAGAAATACCGCGAAAAATTTCAATACCTGCTCGTCGATGAGTTTCAGGACACTAACTTTCTGCAGTATGCCATCCTGAAGAAACTTGTAAAATATCCCGGCAGCAAGGAAAACCTGTGCATTGTAGGCGATGATGCCCAGAGTATCTACGCCTTCCGGGGAGCGACCATCGAGAACATTCTGGACTTCAACAACGATTTCAAAGGGCTGCGAACCTTTAAGCTCGAGCAGAACTATCGATCCGGAAAATACATCGTCAATGCCGCCAATAATGTCATCACCCACAACAGAAGACAGATCAAGAAGGAAATCTGGACTTCACAATCGGACTCCCGGAGGATCGGCCTGATTCGCGCGTTGTCGGATGTAGAGGAAAGCAGAAAGGTGGTTGATGCCATCTTCGAACATAAAAACCGCAATCACATCACCAACAGCGAGATTGCCGTCCTGTACCGCACCAACGCCCAGAGCCGGATCATCGAAGAACAGTTGCGACGGGCCAATATTCCATACCGCGTTTATGGCGGGCTTTCATTCTACCAGCGCAAGGAAATTAAGGATGTCCTGGCTTATTTCAGACTGGTGGTCAATCATCGGGATGAAGAAGCATTCCGTCGTATCGTCAACTATCCGAAACGCGGTCTCGGCGATACCTCGATAGATAAGTTGTTTGCCTATGCCGCAGAAAAAGGTCTTCCCTTCTGGGAGGCTATCGATGATCAACCCTTGCCGGCCAAGGCCCAAACGGTGCTCAACGACTTCAAAAAAATGATTTCCGGCCTGCATCAGTATGCTACGAACAATGATGCGGACAAGGCGGCTAACCAGATATACCAAAAATCCGGACTTTCCGCGGCCCTCAAGGCAGATACAACACCGGAAGGTCAAGGGCGCCTCGAGAACATCACCTCGTTGCTCGACGGCATCAAGGAATATGTAGAAAATGACGAGGAGGTAATCGATGAGAATGGCGATCTGGTGATTGAAAAGGGCAGAGGCCTGGTGGATTACCTGCAAAACATATCCCTGATCACCGATTTCGATCAGGAGTCGGATAATGGCGATCATGTCAATCTCATGTCGGTACACTCCGCCAAGGGATTGGAGTTTGACAGTGTATTCGTGGTGGGACTGGAGGAAAATCTATTCCCGTCATTCCTATCTCTCAAATCCGAATCCGAAATTGATGAGGAGCGTCGCCTCTTCTATGTGGCCATCACCCGGGCGAGAAAATTGCTGACTTTATCCTATGCCACTAGCCGCTATCAATATGGGAAACTTGCTTACAATGAGCCGAGTCGCTTTCTGGATGAAGTCGGTGAGGATAATATGGCAACACCGGTTCATCAGGCGAGGAATTTGGTTGAAGATCGCAGTCCGCGTGCGTCCGTATCCGGAAACTTTGCAAAAAAACAGCCTGTAAAAGCCACTATGGCTGTCCACGATATCATTCCCAGCCCTGTCAGTGCCTTTCAGGTCGGCGTCACTGTCCTGCACCCGCGGTTTGGACAAGGCACCATCAAGTCTATCGATGGCACTTCAGACAACAAAGTGGCCATCATTCAGTTTGATGCAGGTGACGACTCGGACAAACGCATCATGTTGAAATTTGCCAAGATGCAGGTGCTCTGATGATGATTGGGCGAACGGTCGGGAAGGAAGCGACCGATGGGATGGCCGAAAACACGAAGTAGGTAGAAAATTAATAATCCCAAAAGCATGGTGCCCGGGGCTTTTCACAAAGGCAGATCATAAAAGTTGTCGGATTTGGGAAGAATATTTTTTTTCGAGGCTTTTCCGTCCCAATATGCCTCGGTTTGCAGTTATTATTTTCCTGCCTACTTCAGCGAAAGCGCCGCTCTCCATGTATAATCACCGCTCCTACAACCACACATCAATCCCGGGGCAACCGGAAATACCCGATTTGTAAATATTCAGTTGATAAGAAAGAGAGCTCCCCTCCTTTTTTCTACCACACCTGTTCCGACTGTCCGGGGAAATACAAGGAAAGAAAAGCTTTTCGAGGTGTGTAATAAAATTTTGTGGTTAAATATAAATTCCGGGGCTCAGTTAACTAAACTGCTTTTGCCTAAAAAGCGAAAGGCTTGGTTTCGGATAGAGCGGACTTAAGAAGCCATCCTAACTTTGTGTCCTGTATGCCATTATATCGCCAGGCAAACCGCTAAGAAAGCACTTTGCATGACTTTGCGCAAATCTTTGAAAACTCTGTGGTTAAGTCTTTTTCCCTCAAACACAAAGGGCTCACACAAAGATTAAACTAAAGCCGTCGCCTGAAGCAGAGGGCTTTTCCCCCAGACTGATACATTAACAGCATTTAGAAGAAGCATATCAATTTGAGGTGAATAGTTACCCCGATTTTAATCAGCATTTTTATTTAGTCTAAGGAAAATTAATTTTTAATTTGATATATTAGCGGTAAATAATCGTGGGGAAGGGTTCGGACATTGAATTAACCGATGATTTCCCCGTCGAATTTATGAAATTTCAGTGATTATGACTTTTTACCGAATCCTGATTCTGATACATGTTCTGTCAGCCATTCTCGGCCTCGGTCCGGGATTCATCATGATATACGTTGTCACCAAGGCGAGCAATATAACGGAGCTGAGGCACGCCTACCTCATCCGCAACCGACTGCATATATTCGTAATGGTAGGCGGAACGATATTACTCCTATCCGGACTGGCGATGGGCATCCTCAACCCATATTGGTTTCGCCAGGGCTGGTATGTCACCAGCCTGACCCTGTTTTTGATCGCATTGGGATTTGGTCCGGTGATTTTATCTCCCCTCTCCAAACCGATAAAGAAATTATTGAAGGAACATCAGGGAGAAGATATCCCCAATCACTACTATGGACTGATCAGAAAATTATTCCTTTACGAGCGGATAGAAAACGTTCTTTTTATCATCATCATCGTATTGATGGTGCTGAAGCCTGATTTTCAACTTTGGTGACAAGCGAAGGGGAACGAATTTTAAATCTTTTTGTAAAATGTATTGTTCACTAATTTTGGTGAATGCGATGAAGACATATTGACATTTATCTTGAATTTGATATTTCTTTGCATGGATATTTAGCATCGGAGGATGGACAAAAAAGGAAAATATACTAATGAGCTTGACGCTGACTTCTGGAATCAGCGATGGCTCGATGGCACTACCGGCTGGGATATCGGCTATGCTTCGCCGCCCATCACTGAATTTATGGCGGGATATGGCGACAAAAACGCTTCAATCCTCATTCCCGGCTGTGGCAATGCTTATGAAGCAGAATATCTTGCCAATGATGGATTTTCCGATATAACCCTACTTGATATTGCACCGGAGGCGGTAAGGCGGTTGAAGGATAAATTTACCCTGTCAAAGGCAGTGACGGTGTTATGTGGTAACTTTTTTGAGCACGACGGCAAGTACGACCTGATCCTTGAACAGACTTTCTTTTGCGCTCAGGTGCTTGAAAGAAGGGAAGAATATGTATCGAAGGTTCATTCATTGCTTAATCCCGGTGGTGTACTGGCCGGAGTTCTCTTCGGTGTAGATTTTGGAGGGGGCGGCCCACCATTTGGAGGTGACGCGGCGGAATACAGAAAGCTGTTTGAATCGTATTTCGATATTGAAATCATGGAGCCGTGCTACAATAGCATCAAGCCCAGAGCTGGTTCTGAATTGTTCATATTCATGAAAAGGAAGTAAATCGTTTAACAACTAAAAACCATATAGATGTCATTAAAACAAGCACTTATTGAAGAGCTCGAACGAGAGGCGGTGAGTACCAGAAAGATGCTCGAGCGCATACCGGAAGATAAATTCGATTGGACGCCACATGCCAAGTCAACGGCGATGAAACCGCTTGCTGTCCACATCGCAGGAATTGCTGCGTATCCGGCTGTTATAGCCACCACTGATTATCTGGATTTTGCTGAAGGCAGACCACCGCAACCCGAAATCCATACAACTCGGGACATTGTCGATGCTTTTGAATCAGCCACCAAAAATTCAATTGATGCCCTCCACGCTCTCAGCGAAGAAAAGTTGAATGCGGAGTGGGTAATGAGATTTGGAGAGCGTATCATCCTCCAGGCTCCCAAGGCTACTGCGATGAGGGCCATGGCAATGAATCATTTGTACCATCACCGTGCCCAACTGGGCGTGTATCTACGCTTGCTTGATATTCCGATTCCCGGCATGTACGGCCCAAGCTCGGATGAAAGGCTCTGACCAGTTTTTATAAAAAAATATCGGGTGCGAAAAGAACTTCGCACCCGATTTGTTTTTGGTCAATCCTGAACAGAAATATTATTTCTTTCCGAACAATCCTCCCAGTAAGCCACCTAGCCCACCGGAACTTTTATTAGATCCGGAGACAGCGCTCAAAAGGTCTCCTACGCCCAGTTGGCCATCGCCATCCTGATCCAGTATAGATGCGAGGATGCCTCCACCTACTGAAGAGGTAGATGCGCCTCCTGCACCCAACAGACCGCCTAATATATTTCCAAGGCCACCGGTATTGTTAGCCTGAGATTGGCTTGCCTGTTTGCCTAGCATTCCCATGACGATCGGTGCCAACATAGCAATAATCTTGGATACGTTCAGTGATGATACACCTGTCTGCTGGCTTATCTGGTTTTCTACAGTGCTCTTGTTGTTGCCGAGAATATGTCCGAGAATACCATTCCCATCAGACGTGTCGCCGGAGCCCAGGAAGTCCGACAAATGGTCGAATATGCCTCCATTATGCTTGGTAAGTGCACTCATGATACCTGACGCCCCATCTTCAGTAGAAGCATTTTTTCGAAGCATTCCCATCAATACAGGCAACGCCGCATTGATTACTGAAGAGGTTTCTTGTTCAGAAGTGCCGGTCTGATTACCGATTCCGCTAATAACCTGTTGTCCGAGCCCACCGCTCAATAGTTGTGTAATGTCCATTTTTTGATTTTTCTTTTTAACCAATAATTACCGCGGATAATTCAATGTTTTTTTCCTGTTAGGCTTTCATTATCAATAACTACGCCACTAATGTTAAATTAACATGAAAATAATATCATTGTTCATACATCGTTTGATTGATTTGATCAAACCGCGTTATCCAACAATCAGATTTGAACCATAAATGCCTTTGAAAGAATTATGATCAAATATCTTTACTTCTTTTTCTGCACTACGGTTTTCAATTCCCAATTGTTTTGACGTAAAATTTATTTCCGGGTCACTATCGGGCTTCAGGATTTCAAAGTAATGACTCCATAATAGTTTTATCTGATCTTAAGCAAGTCGAAATTGGCCGGACAGGGTCGGGATTTTGAGCCGTGCAAATAAAAGTAGAAATCAACAGCAGGCCCTTCAACCAATGAGCCCAGAATATTCTCCCTGCACCTCAAATCGAGAATATTGAAATGAATAACAACGCCGATAATGCAATCGAAAATCGAGACAAATGTCGTTTCGTCCCAATCATCACGGTTTTTCCAATATAGCAGATTGCTGATATTCAACATGTTTGTTTTATAAAGGCGCATAAACGGAGCTTGGATTACGGCTTCCAACAAAGTATTCCAAATAGTCGTGTGTGCAGAATTGGTCATAGTTATCTGTTTGTGACGTTCGGTTTTGGTACCGTGAATACTTGATTAGCGAAGGCTTGAATAAATTCACTGGCAACGCGCAACAATCATATTTCCTCTTATGTTTATGAGCAATCACTATTCCGGTGGTGTTTTATAGGCAGATAATGACAGAGACAACGGATACGAATAGGCCCAATCTACACCGCGGATGGATATTGGCGGCCCTGATGTGCACCATTATGCTGGCAGCCATGGACTCGACGATCGTATCCACGGCGATTCCCCAGATAGTAGAGGATTTGGGCGGATTTTCGCTTTTTAGCTGGGTTTTCTCCATTTACCTATTGGCCCAAACGGTGACGATTCCCATTTACGGAAAATTGGCCGACCTTTTTGGAAGAAAACCGATTCTGATCATCGGAACACTGATTTTTCTGATAGGCTCGGCAGCATCAGCCGCATCCTGGGACATGATGTCGCTTATTCTCTTTCGAGGGTTACAGGGCCTCGGCGCCGGCTCCATCATGGCCACGGTCAACACGATTGCCGGCGATATATACACCGTTGAGGAAAGGGCCAAGATACAAGGCTGGCTGTCCAGTGTTTGGGGTGTGGCCGCAATCATGGGCCCCGCACTCGGTGGTGCATTGGTACAATATACTTCATGGCGCTGGATCTTTTTGATCAATCTGCCAATAGGTGTTGCTTCGATATTTCTAATTTCGGTTTACTTCAAGGAAAACGTCAAAAAACAAAGGCACTATATTGATTTTCCCGGGGTGGCGCTGATGTTGCTCACCGGTACGGTATTGATATTCACATTGATGCAGGGCGGACAATCATGGCCATGGTTTTCCATGACGGGAATCGGATTGATATTGCTGTCTTTGATCCTGATAGTAATAACCATTCTGGCAGAACGCCGGAGTCCGGAACCGATAATGCCCATCTGGGTATGGAGCAACAGGATACTTTCCTCCTCCAACCTGTCCATAGTATGCATGGGAGCCATTATGCTTGGGCCAAATATGTTCTTGCCGGTCTTTTCTCAATCCGTTCTGGGTTTAGGCGCCATTGGTGCAGGATTTGTCCTTGCCAGTATGAGCCTCGGATGGCCTATAGCCTCAGCACTTTCGGGGCGGGTATATCTGAAGATCGGCTTCAGGAATACAGCCATCATCGGCACGGTTGTTATTGTTTTGTCTGCGTTGGGATTCATCTTCCTTCCGGCCGATGCTCCAATATGGGTTTATGTCGTCAATCAGGCTCTTCTAGGCGGAGGATTCGGCTTCCTCTCGACGCCCAATCTCGTCGGCATCCAGTCCATCGTACCGTGGAATAAGAGAGGTGTAGTCACCGGAGCCAATATGTTTTCGAGATATCTCGGCCAGACTGTCGGTGCTGCCATCATAGGCGGCGTGTTCAATTCGTCCCTCGGAAATTATCTGAATCTTGCCTCTTCTGCATTCAGAACTGAACTGCCGAAAGTAAATGATGTCATCGATGTGCTCAAATCCCGTTCGACACCCGGACCCATAGAGGAATATCTGCGCCATTCATTTTATCTTGCTACACATCACGTATATCTTGTGATGGCTATCATCGGAGTCCTGGCCTTCTTGGTTTTACTGAGGCTTCCGCGCCAATTTCCGGTTGTGGATGGTTAGAAATAAGATAAACAATTGTTAAAATTTTATTTTCATAATACCGGGAGATTACACCATTCATATATTTCTGTTTGTGTACACTCCAAATGATTCTGACGATAATTGAGCCGCGTTGTCTATTGATTGAGCAAGTCTTCGTTTGATTGAAAGCCATTTTTATTTATTACTTTCTTTATCTGCCAAGGTTATTTTTATTAGAAAATTTAATAAATCTTGTCCAGCCCACTCCTGATTGATGAAAATAAAGCATTTTTTTGCTTTTATTCTACAATAAACCAAAAACAAATTATACTTTTGTGCAATATATTATTTTTTAACACACACTGAAACGTTAGACGATGAACACATTCTATTCTGCCACGAAGTGGACAGTCGCTACACTTTATGCCCTATTTTTTTTATCGGTCCAATCCATCATTTTGCCAACTTGCTCTTTTGCCCAATGTGGTTATAATGTAGGGTTGGGTTGTCCCGGAACTAATTATTCCAATTATGGTATGGCATCAAATAATGATGCAGCCAGTATCGAGTATGACAACTTCGTCTCGGCATTCCACTCTTCCGTAATGCGGATCACTGATGGTGAATTCCGAATTTGGGGCGAAAACACTGCAGCGAATGGACAAGGTGAACACCTGAAGCCAGCGCCATTGGATGCAGCCAATTTTCCTCTTTTAACGGGGGTGGCAGTAAAGGTTGCCATAGCCAGTAAAACCCAGCAAAACACGCAGAGTTTTGCCCTTACCTCCGATGACAAGCTATGGGTTTGGGGCAAGCGTGGAGCGGTGCTTCATACTGCTGTTACAAGAACGGATACCATGCAGACCATTCCTTTGCCAAAGAACATCCGCGCAACAAATGTCAAATCTTTGTTTGCAACCTCCGAAGCCCTTGCCATGCTGACATGCGACGGCAGCGTATTTGTTATGGCGCAGAATGAAAACATGAGAGGGCAGAGCTCATTGACCTCGTTTAATTCCTGGACTCAAGTAAAGTCAGCAGAAGGGGTCAAGGCCAAGAACCTATCCGATATCGTTGCCATGAGAGGTTGTGCTGCCGGATTTATTGCTTTGGACGCCAATGGACAACTTTGGACTTGGGGCAGGTCAATATATTTGGGAGACAATACGCCTTCTGTGCCTCGTTCTTTCGCCACAAAGATGACGCTGCCTTCAGTAACAGGGACAATAAAGATGATCGGCGCAACCGGATCATTTACGGCTGGCGAGATAACCTATTATGTGCTTTATGGTGATGGTCGGTTATTTGCCCTGGGCAATGGGCTTGGTGCCCAACTAGGCAATTGGAGTCTCGAGATTTCCAAAACCTGGGTTCAACCAAGATATTCCGCAGAGGAAGGTTCCGAAATGAATGATATCCAGTGGATCTCTCCAAATGAACATGATTATAAATATCCGTTTATCAATGTGATCAATAAGGATAGCGTATTGTACAATTGGGGTCTTGAGTCGGGATACTCTATGGGAAGAGGTGTACATATGCCAACAAACAGTGCTTCGCCGGTCAACCCGGGAGTGCCACCGTCACTTCAAGGCCTTAAAGTGCTAACAGTCGAATCAGGTGGCCACACGACGGTAGTCGATGTCGAATGTCAAAGCTCCTATGGCTATGTCGGGCATAAAGTAAAAGGCTCGATGGGTGATGGAACCAATGAGGGCGGCCCTGTCAATGATTTTACATTTACCAACACTTATCTTCAAACTTGTGGCGCACAAACAGGACCGACTATAACTTTTGAAATTTTGCCGATAAAAGGAACACATGATAAAATATGCACCAATCAGACCATTTATTTATATACTGAGCCCAATACTGGTGTAATATCACTAATTAGCGAACCGGACGGCATTGCGGAGCTAAATGGAAATGCCTTGACCATACACGATGCTGGCAATATTACTTTGGATTATGTTGTGCAGAATTTTAATGGATGTGATCCAGCTCCAACCGCAAGAATTCAATTAGGAACAGAAGTATGTGTCATCAATGCCATCCGTGGTTCGGTATGGATTGATGACAATGCAGATGCTATTTTGGACCAGAATGAGACCCTGTCAGATGGTGCCACTGCAGATAATGGTGGATTGTGGGCCAACCTGATCGATGCTTCAGGTCTTGTGTTGAATTCTGTTCCTGTGTCTCCAAATGGGACGTTCGAGATAATAACAGCTAAAAAAGGAACGTTCAGTGTCCAGATAACCAATACCCAAATCGGAGTAGGGGCAATTATCTCCGCGGCTTCCGAAGTTCTGCCATCTGGCTGGTCCTACACAGGCAACAACCACGCCAACAATTCACCGTGTTTGGTTCCGGATTGCAGTAATCCGTCGAAATTTGCAGGAGTGATAATGGGCAATGATGATGTATCTGGAATCAATTTCGGCATTATAGGAAAGTACTTGCTTTCAGGAAAAGTGTTTCATGATGCCAACGGCCTTAAAGACAACGGTGTAAATGGTGTGCCGGTATATCCCTCTTCTTCTTACCAACAACAGGGTCAACCACCGTTGTTTGTTTGTGCTGTTGATAAGAATGGGAAGGTTGCCGGTTATACACTTGTTGGAAATGATGGAACATATCAAATCCATGTCCCAATAAAGCAAAACATAACCCTGCTACTTACCACAGTATTGCCGACCTTAGGAGATCAAGCTCCAAACCCTGTCCTGCCTTCAGACTGGACTTATGTTGGAGAAACCTTCGGGGTTAACAACGCTTCCGGCAGTGGAAACAACGATGGTTCCGGAACTGATGCCAATGAGCCGAATACCCGCTATGATGGGAAGGTCACCATCAATATTCAGGGAAGTAATACATCTGTCAGCAAAGTTGATTTCGGGATACAGCAGCCACCAAGCGCCGATCCTAAAAGTTTTAAGGTCAATATTGCCGACTTCAGCGTCTCACCACCAAGTGGGTTTCCTATTGTGACAGGGTTCAAGTCAATCAGGATGTCTTCTCCAAAGCTAAAAGAGAGCAGCGACAACTCTAATGGCTCCTTGTCCGGAACCGACCCTGAGGATTGTTCTGCCGCAGGGTCGTGCAACGGAAACTCCGGTGGAGCAAAGGCCATCTTTACAATAGGTACTCTAAAGGAAAACACCAGATTGTATTATGATTTTGGCGGTGTTATCGGAATTCAGGAAGTGTTGGCCAACACGGTTATTCCTGATTTTGATGCAGAGAAAATGGTTATTTACGGCCGGGATGGTGAAGGAAACGAAGACAACCCGTTTGGCTTTAATTATGCCATCACGGACAAGGCAGGCATTACCAGCCCTTTTGTCAATTACGGAATCCAAATGAACTCCCCACTTCCTTTGAGCCTATTAACGTTTGACGTCAGCAAAAAGGAAGCCACAGCCTACTTGTCCTGGACAACCATCGATGAGCGGCAATTCAAGGGGTTTGAAGTCTTGAGAAGTGTTGATGGCCGAGCTTGGGATGCTGTTGGTTTTGTGCCTTCCAACGGAATATCAAACAAAAGACAAGACTACCACTTCCTGGACAATCAGCCGATGAAGGGAGTCAACCTGTACAAATTGAAGCTGGTCGATCAGGATAGCAGGTATCAATACAGCGATGTGCGTTCGGTTTCTTTTCCTGTGACCAGCCGAGTAAATATATATCCCAATCCTACCAATGGCGTGCTGAATATATCCGGACTTGCCAGCGGCGAAACGATCAAGGTATATGACCTTACCGGCAACATGCTGATGCAGATCAATACACGCAACAAACAGGAGGAACTCAGCCTGGCCGGGTACAGCGCCGGAACATACTTTGTACATGTATTCTCCGCTGATGGGAACGCAGAAATCATTAAGGTAGAAAAGTTGAAATAAGAAATTTCGATTTTAGAGAATATACCGTGAAGGCAGTCTGTGAGGCTGCCTTCTTTCGTTTCAGGCAAGCGGTAATTTGAGACGCGACAAATATTTCTTTGGTGCAAATGTAGAGTTGTTATTAAATTACTGTATTTGGAATATGAAGACATCCTGCTTTGTCCCAAATGCAAATCCAAACTCATCAATCACAGCCTGACTTACTGGCAGGGCAAGCAACAATGCCCTCAACCGGGATGTGATGCCATCTATCAAAAGAGGCCTGATGTATGAGCCAGATCAAATTCCCTTCGGCCACAGCACTCTTCATTTTATGTGTAAAAAACAATCACGACATTCAGGTGTTTATTTTTTATCAATAATCATTGGATAATAATCATGGAAGATAATAAACTGAAATTCAAGACAAATATCAATTGCAGCGGCTGTATTGAAAAGGTCACTCCTTTCCTCGACGAATCAGCCGGAAAGGACAATTGGGAAGTGGATACTGTCAATAAGGATAAAATCCTCACGATACACGGATCCGATGCCTCAGAAGCAGAGATCATTGAAAGTGTAAAAAAGGCCGGCTACAGGATAGAGGCACTGGAAGCTTGATGACGGACTGCCAAAGAAAATAGCCACAGTCGCCCCTTCTCGGGATACAACCGGGCAGGATTACTCAAGATACACCATCAGAGGTCAAACCGCAACTTGATATTTATTCTTCGGCTGGTCAGGTTGATCGGGAAGTAATAGTTGATGTTGTTAAAATCCTTAACCCAGTTGACTGCGGCGACGTTTTGTACATCCATCAGGTTGAATACCTCCAGGCTGATAAATGTTCTCTGTGTCCAGCGGAGGAAGTGCTGCGGATGTTCTTCCTTTTTTGAGGCATCCCACATCTGATAAGAAAAGCCGATGTCAACCCGCTGGTATGGTTTGAAGGTAAGTGCATTTCGCTTGATCAGGTTTTCGCCCGGAGGCCCGTACGGTAAGCCGGTGCCGAAGTTAAGCTGTAGATGTGTCCGGAAGTCCTTATTGCGGGGCAGATAATCCTGAAAATAAAGTGATGCCATGAAGTATCGTGAGGTGGGGCGAGGTACCCATTCTATTGGCTTGCCGAAAGCGTCCTGATGAGCGATGCCGTCTATCTTTTCCTTTGTATCGAGGTAGGACAGATTGAGCCAGCTTTCAAATCCGCTTACAAATTCACCATTGATCCTGAAATCTATTCCCTGAGCATAAGCCCGGCTGTCATTTTCCCCGCTGTACCTTACCCTCACATTGTCCACATTGTACGATATCTGATCCCACAGATCTTTATAATAGGCTTCAGCAATCATCTTAAACCGTACCGGACGCTTTCTGCCTACTGTAAATTCGTAGGTGATACCGCCGATGACCTGAGCCGACTTCTGTGAACGAATATCCTGATTGAGCGTACCGTCCGGGCGGCGCATTTCTCTGTAGAACGGCTGTTGTTGGTAGATACCTCCGGCCAGCTTGTATGTCATCTGGTTTTCTTTGCCGAGTGGCCTGTACAGGAATTGGGCGCGTGGTGAGAAAATCCATTCATCGTTGAAGCTCCAGTACCCGGCACGAGCTCCGATGGTCGCCTGAACTTCGTATTTGCCAAGCTTCTTGAAGGTATAGGTCTCCTGACCGAAGGCCGTCATTCGTTGCGACACAACATCATTGACTGATTTGAGGACGCCATCCAGATAGTAACCATCTTCCGAATTGGGCAGGGAATATCCGGCGCTGTCTGTCCGTGACCATTCATTGATGCGGTCTCGGAAGTGTTCTTGTTGGATCTTTACGCCTCCGTAAAGAAAGTGGGAGGATTCGCGGTCCTTATCGTCATTGAATTTCGGAATCTCAATCCCCGCCTTGATCTCGCCATTGAGGATGATGTTTTGAAGCCTGTTTCTCGAATAGTCATGCTGGATACCGTTGCCCAGTACACCGATTTCTTTGGGTTTTCCGCCCTTAAGATCGAGCTCCAGCTTGGAAACCTTGAAAAAGGACAGAATATCGAAAGCCTCAATTTCATCACCATTATAGACTGAAGTAAGAATTTTGACAAAGGAAGGGTTTTTCCGTTTCTGCGGGACATAATTCAGGGCAAGGCCTGCCATATTGTTCCTGAAACGATCCCTTTCGCCACCCTCAAAGTCGGCACTGAATTTATGCGGGAAGAAAAAGCCACCGGTTACCACTTCGGATTCCGTTGGCGTAAAATTATAGTCCGCCGAATTCATGTTGCCGATCATAGCAAGCTGCCAGTTGGGATGAAAATCATACGTTAAATAGGCCTGCAGGTCAATGAAGTTGGGCTGGTATTCGCCTTTCGTATCCAGGGAGCCGAGGATGTATTTGGTAGTCTTGTATCTGGCGCCCAACAGATACCGGAATTTTCCACCCCTGTTCTTGGATGGCTTCATGCTTCCTTCCAGGTGGGCTGAAGCTCCCAACAAGCTGGCTGTGACTGAGCCGCGTCGTTCCTCCGGCCTTTTGTATTTGATGTCGAGGACGGAAGACATTTTATCTCCATATTTTGCCTCAAATCCGCCGCTGCTGAAGGCCAGATCACGGATCAAGTCGATATTCGGGAAGGAAAGTCCCTCCTGCTGGCCTGATCGGATCAGCTGAGGACGGAATATTTCAAAATCATTGACATAGACCAGGTTTTCGTCATAATTACCACCCCGAACGTTGTATTGTGATGTTAATTCACCTCCGGAGCCGGACGAAGTGCCCAATGCTATGGAAGGCAGGACACTCTCCAGATTGCCGGATACAGTGGGAAGCAACTTGAATTCCTTCACATTGGCACGAACCATGTTTTTATCACCGATCGATTCTGCGTAGATGGTAACTCCCTGTCCGGCATCTTTCTGTACCAGACTGATGTCCAGTTTTTTGATGGCACCTTCTGTGATGGCACCGAGCTTGATGGTTGCCGTCTCATAGCCTATGCGGCGGATGATGATGGTAAGGTTCTTCCCGGAAGGCACAGTCAGCTGAAAGAATCCCTGTACATCACTTTCCACGCCAATCTGTTCATTCTGTTCATATATCAGAGCAGCCTCTATGGGCTCGCCGCTTAACTCATCGACAATCTTTCCCAGTAAAAGCGTATTGCTTTCTTGCGCCTCGATACCGAAGCAAAGAAAGATAAATATAACAGGTAGAATCCGTCGTAGCAACGATGACATTCGGATATTATTGATCTCTTTGTCTAACGTCATCTGACGCTATGTTTAGTATGAGAGCAGGCTTTTTTTAATAAATGGATTGTCTCCGTCGGATTGGGAGAGTTGAAGACAGTATTGCCTGCAACGAGGGAATGCGCACCTGCTTCGATCAGATCTCCGGCATTGGTCAGAGTTACACCGCCATCGATCTCTATCAGGGTAGATGCATTCCGTTCCTTGATCATGGCGGAAAGTGCCCGGACCTTGTCAAAGGTGCGCGGGATGAAGCTCTGGCCGCCAAAACCCGGATTGACCGACATGACGATCACGATGTCGAGATCCTCGATGATGTCCTGCAGCAATTCGACCGGCGTATGTGGATTGATGGCGACTCCGGCCTTTGCCCCGGTATGCTTGATCTGCTGAATCACTCGATGCAGATGCGGGCAGGCTTCGTAGTGAACGGTGATGTGGTCCGCACCGGCATCACGCCATTGCTCAATATACAACTCAGGGCGTACTGTCATCAAATGCACATCCATCGGCTTTTGCGCCAGTTGATTGATAGCCTTGACGACGAGGAAGCCCATGGTAATATTGGGTACGAAGACACCGTCCATAACGTCGATATGAAACCAATCGGCTTCACTCCGATTGATCATGGATATTTCGTCAGCCAGTTTGGTAAAGTCGGCAGAGAGTATCGAAGGGGCTATAAGTCCGCTCATTGAGTACGATTTAGAGCCGTGAAGATAAGATAAATGCCGGATATGGAAAAACAACTCCTATATGTGGCGTCCGGCAACCAATTTTGACCGGCGACGCCCACCCATCTTACATGTACCGGCTCAATAACTCTTTGATAATCAAAAAGCCCGGTTGCTTTTCAGCAGCCCGGGCTTAAATCTCTATAGACCAATTATTAAAAAGTGGTGTGCTTAGTTTTTCACTATTCTGTATGTTTCTGTATTTCCTGAATTATCACTCACGACTACAAGGTAAACTCCTGAAACATAGGTGGACAAATCAAAATTTGCAGTAGATGCCGCGATATCCTTGCGAGCGACCAGATTTCCTGTCATATCGAAAATTCTGATGACACTGTTCGGTGTGCCGCCTTCAACAATCATGATATTACTCACAGGATTGGGATACACACGAATATTGTTGGTTGCCCCCATAAAACGAACGGTTCTGACAAGGCTGAAACCGTAGTTACCATTGATATCCATCTGTTTCAGTCTGTAAAGATTATTGCCGGAAAGCGGATTGACATCATCAAAGTTATATCGGATAATGGCCGTGTTCTTGCCAAAACCATTGGATGCCGGGACGAATCCGAGATCAATCCAGGACCTGCCATCTGTGCTTCTCTGAACTTCAAAACCATTGTTATTGTATTCTTCGGCTGTCGTCCAGGTCAAGGTCACGAAAGAGCCTTTATTCACGGCATCAAAACTAACCAAAACAACAGGCAGGCTGATGTCGCGGTTGTGCTCAGCATCGAAGCAGTTGTAGTATTCGGAAGATAACCATGACGGCCAATTTTCGCATTTGTCAGGAACGGCGTTAGGCCCACAGTAAGTAGCGTCACCGGGGTTGAGGTTAGCAACCTGACCGATGGCAATCCATGTTATATCTTCATCACCGGAAAGTATGGAAGAACCGCCACCACTAGCCGGAGCCTTGGTAATAAAGTAGGCACGGTTATCCTCATCGCCGGCATAATCCACTGCAGGATAGTTAGTGGCAAATTGAGTATAGGTGCCACAGATCTCCACCACACTGTTATTATCCATCCTTATTTTAGCTTGCGCATTTGGATGTGCGGGATTCGCACCGGGATCGAATTGTGTAAATGATCCGGTCATAGAAATGAAAGCACTGACGCCGATGGTTATCTTTGTATCGGCAGGATATCTGCTACCTTGATTGATGGATCCTGTCAACTTCAATCCGGCGTAATCATACAACGTAAGATACCCGTCTATATTAAAGATTCCTGATGCTTCAACAGTGACTTTGGGTGCAATAACAAGTTCCCCACCCTCTTCGATGCTGACGCTTTTCAAAGATATGTCTGAAGAGATGCAATACACTTCGCCGGATTTGACAGTCAATTCTGTCCCCGGTACAGGCGAAATCGATCCGGTCGGGCATTGGGCTCCCAACTGTAGGGAGAGCGCGATCAGCAAAAATATTGAGGTGAATTTAACAGTTAGAAAGTTGGTGTACATATTGTCAAAAGTTATGGTTATATGAATGTTTTTTCAAATACAAAACATTATTTTGTTTTACGATTCTATTAGACGTGTTATTTTGAGGAAGGTTACGTAAAAAGGTCAGATAAGCAGGGCTATGCCGGCCTATATTTTTATATAAATAAGATTATCAATAATATACGCAATCAATATTTAGAAATAACTATTTGTTAATGCAAAAAAGATTGTCGCATATCGCGCAATTTTATTTTGAGAGCATTGAAAATTTGATTTATTTTAGGCCAAATGATGACTTTATTTGTTTTATGTCGTCCAAATATTGTATCTTTTATCTTTTAATCATTTAAACAAAAGAAAAACAGATGGGAAAATTTGAGGTTAAGACCAGAAAGAATGGCGAGTTCCAATTTAATTTGCTGGCAGGCAATGGCCAGATCATTCTGACCAGTGAAGGGTACACCACCAAGGCTGCGTGCATGAACGGCATCGAGTCGGTCAGGAAAAATTCTGTGGATGATGCCCGTTTTGAGAGAAAGGTGGGCACCAATGGCAAAGATTATTTTGTTCTGAAAGCGGCCAATCATCAGGTAATTGGTCAAAGTCAGATGTATGGAAGCAAGGCATCCATGGAAAATGGCATTGAGTCTGTAAAGAAAAATGCTACTGATGCAACGATAGACGATCAGACAGGTGCATGATAAAGAGTCCGGGCGAAAATCCGGACTTTTTCATTTTTCTAAAGCAAAGTTTCGTGCAACGTGTCAATTACCTCTTACCGTTCCTTATTCTGAATCCTATGGCGTCGAAGGACTTTGACGGCATAAGTTATTCGATGGCTATCAGATCGTGTTGCATCCATTATGGCCTGCAATTCACGTGACAACGCCTTTATTCCCGTAATAAAGTTGTCAGCAAATTACCTTTCCCGACGAGCTTGCCCAAACGATCACGGGTGACATTCATGCGCGGATTGTATGTGCCCAACAGGTGACCCAATCGATCGCGCAGCTCCATCGTACCATCACCTCTTTCCCGAATCTTTCCGAGCAAATGCCCCAATCTGTCCCTCAATTCCTGATCTGCCATTGTTTGTATTTATTTGATTTTTTTCTTGTTGCCTTGCGATTCAAAATTTTATTCTGAAAATACAGGTTCTTTAACGTCTGCTGATTTTGCCACTAACGTCGTTACACCATATAATGTTTTGCTTTTTACAAAAAACTATGAGGACTACTCGCTTTGTGTACCTTCCTTCAACGCCGTCTCAGGTGTCAAATGATGATTAAAACCAATCCGTGCCGGCAATACTGTCTCATCATCATCATAGTCCTCCCAGGCGGTAATCTCCGAAACAAGCGTCTCCACATGCCTCAATACAAAGGGCGTCTTGATCTCCTCCGGCCGATAAATGGCAATGGTTTTGGGCGGGCGGGGTTCCATATAGTTTTCAATGATGGGATAATTGATTACCACGAGAATCTTTCCGTTGTACAGCTGCTGGTAAACCAGACTTCCATTGAAACGGATCAGATGCTTTTCGATATCGGGCTCCACGATTTCATGGATGCCGGACTTGACATTGCCCAATGAACAAATGATGGCCTCCAGATTGCTGAATTGATCCGTTGATTCGATTTCGATTTTCAGTCCAACCGCCTTACATATCTCAGTGACATCCGAGATGATTTGTGCTTTAAGGCTGTCCCGCCATACGTTGCGGTACTTTTGGGTGTTTTCGAATACTGTGTTGTAGTTGTGTACTTTGTTGAGCAGATTGTCCACATTGAGGTCGAGCATCACTTTCGTTTTATTGTTTTAAATTATTGGACTAATGTACATATATTTATCCAATTTTTTGAATTTTGCCGGGATGGATAAAAAAAGAGTCTTGATTGCAGGGGGCAGTGGCTTTATCGGAAAAAACCTCTATGTTGAACTGTGGAACAACAAGTACGATGTGTTTATCCTGTCGCGCAACAGAAAGCTGTGCAACAGACCGGACTTTATTTATTGGGATCCTGAAAATGAGATCATCGAAGCTGATGGTCCACTTCATTTCGATTGCCTGATCAATCTATGTGGAGCGGGCATCGCCTCAAAAAAGTGGACTCCTGCACGGAAGAAGGTGCTGAACGACAGCAGGGTAAAACCGGCTGGATTCATTGACGCACTGATTCGCTCCGGAAGACTCGTCATTTCCGATTATATCGGCGCCTCCGCCATCGGAATATATGGTGACCGACCCGGAACATCTCCTTGCAGCGAATCGGATATCATCGAACCAAAAGACTTCGTGGCTGATTTGTGCAGCCAATGGGAAGCAGCTCATATGTCCTTACCGGATACGGTCCGCAAATCTATCATCCGTATCGGCCTCGTGTTGGCTGAGGAAGGCGGCCTGCTTGATCAGTATCGTCCGCTACTCTCTATGCGCATGGCACCTTATTTCGGCGGAGGAATACCTTATATGTCGTGGATAACGATACGGGACCTGTGTCGAATGTTTCTCTTTATCATGGAACATCCTAAGATCCTGGGAATTTATAATGCAGTAGCGGACCAGCCGGTCATCAGCCGTGATTTTGCAAAGGCTTTCATTAAAAGCTCCGGCAAGAAGGCCTTTGCAAGGAGCATTCCTCGTTTTGCTTTGAAATGGATGATGGGAGAGCAAGCCTCACTTGTCCTGGAAAGTCAGTATGTCTCCAACAAGAAAATAAGGATGGAGGGCTTTCGATGTCTGAGTACCAATATTGGTGAAGCCTTCGGTTCGTTGAGCCGGAAAAAATGACTTTTCTCGAAGATGGTTTTTCAAAAGCGAAACTGTAATTCGACGGTAAAGGCCTGATTGTTGAATTTGCTTATCAATCCTTTACTCCAGCCATAAGGACAATAGTGGTATGATACCTCTATCCCGGCATAATTGCGCAGGAAGACCGGGACCAGAGCCATTACCCCGATATTGGTATGCATGGTGGACACGTTGTAACTGTTTAGTTCGTCCGTCTGATCATCATAGAATCTGATTCCCGTGCCGATGTATTCGAGGCCGACACCCGCCTTGGGCAGGATGATCACGCGATTATTTTCGAAATAGCGATACATCACATTGATATTGAAGTCAAACGCCAGCTTAGAATTGACGGTGTATTCATCGCCCAGCGCCTTGAAGATAAAGTCATTGTCGTCAGTCATGATCCTGAAGCGGGACTGTATATTGCCTTGCCACCTGTATTTCAACGGTGTGTACAATCCCACGCCTATGGAAGCGTTGGTGCCGAGATACCGACCTTCGTCATTGCTGGCATATATTCCCGAGAAGACCTGCACACCCAGGTTTTGCGTCGCCATATATCGTTTGTCCACCTTGTTATATTGGGCTATATAGCTTTCCCTGTTTGCCTTCTTTTTCACTTCTTTGTCAAACTGCCTCACATCGCCCATAAACAGACGACACGCCAATTTTTCATCCGGTTGCAGGGAGGGCTTTTCGTATAACTTTCCGGCCAGCACCATCAATGCCGTATCCAAAGGATGGCGTAGCGGCACATAGTTGAAATAAGTCACATAGCTCCAAAAATTATATTGATAGTCGTCCGACTCGCTGTATTCCATGCGATATTTGAAGACGAAGTGGTAATCATTGTTGAAATACTGTCGCACCTCCTCTTCCTGATTGATTCCCACGGCCATAAAGAGCAGGATGGAAGTCCGGCTGTTGATTTCGTTCTCACCACAATCTTCCTGCCAATGGCTAAGCACAAAGAAAGCCTCGCGATATTCTGCCTTTCGGATCATTGCGTTGATGGTGTCGGCAAATAACATGGAGGCCGAGTCGCAACGTATCGGGTCCGTTGCCATTTGGCGCATGGGTATATCGGCACTCGCCTTTCCGCTGAACAGGGTATAGAGAAGCAGAAAAATCCAAATCCATTTTTTCTTCATGTCCAAAATTAGCGAAAATGTGATAAATATGGCTGTAATAATTGGAAGATAAAAGGATGGTGGGCTGACGATAGTCGAGTTGGGCGGTCTGGAAAAAACGAAGTATGTACATAAATAATAACCTCAAACCGGCATTACACCAGCGTTTCAGAAGATTGAAACAAAGAAACTGTTTCTCTAAAAGCGAATTTTAGAATTCATTCCCGGGGATCGCCTGTGGTCGTTGATACCTTGCCTATTATTTTCCTACCTACTTCGGTTGGGACGCTTACCACCAGATTGTTTATGATGATGCCGGATCAATTCCGTCGAGTTGGGCGGTCCGGAAAAAACGAAGTATGTACATAAATAATAACCTCAAACCGGCATTACACCAGCGTTTCAGAAGATTGAAACAAATAAAATGTCAGGCTAAAAGCGAATTTTAGAATTCATTCCCGGGGATCGCCTGTGGTCGTTGATACCTTGCCTATTATTTTCCTACCTACTTCGGTTGGGACGCTTACCACCAGATTGTTTATGATGATGCCGGGTCAATTCCGTCGAGTTGGGCGGTCCGGAAAAAACGAAGTATGTACATAAATAATAACCTCAAACCGGCATTACACCGGTGTTTCAGAAGATTGAAACAAAGAAAATGTCAGACTAAAAGCGAATTTTAGAATTCATTCCCGGGGATCGCCTGTGGTCGTTGATACCTTGCCTATTATTTTCCTACCTACTTCGGAGTGGCCCCCCCTACACTACTTTCCGCCCCTCAACCTTACTTCAATATTAAGGTGTCCCGCCGCGGAACAAAGCCGGTGAATATCCCGATCGGATTGGAAGGCCCGGTGACATTGGATTTTATCTGACCAGGCTGACCGAAAGGATTGCCATTCGCAACATTGGCATTGTCCTTGCTTTGGCTGAAACGATAATAATCCTCGGTTATATGATACAACGAAAAGATCATTGTATCTCCCACCACGGGCTTTTTATCCCGTCGTTCATAAAAAGCACCGAAAACGACATTCGCCGTTGTGTTGATCTTGTCGTCGATGGTATAATCCTGCTGAGGCACACTGTCTAAGCTGGATACATGGATCATCCTCCGGTAATAATCAACCGAACTTTGGTCATCCCTGTAATAGGCAAACAATATCGCCCGCTGCTTCTCTGGATTATTGTATTCGACACGGATGCTGTCAAACCCGACGGAGGCAGGAATATGTGTGGCAGCGGTGATTATACTGCCATTTTTAAGAGTGATGCTGAGTGAAAATTCACCGGTAAAGTCTTCCGGCACGATGGCCTCATTGGAATAATTGGATATGAAGCCGGTTTGGCTATTGAGCTCAACCTTCTCTTCCAGTGCGATCGTGTCGTTACCGTGCATGATGCGGATTGTTGCCCCCGTCTCTAATAGCGAGGCAAGATAGGCTGCGGGATTGTCCACCGTGAGCGGATCGAAAAAGCTATTGCTGTGCGTCAGCAGTAACTCATATCGCTGCCCCGGAATCAGATAACATTCCACTACCGGCTGTGATGAGTATTTGGGCAGGTCGATATCCACTTCCTTACTGAGATTGCAGGAGGTCAGGATCAGTATCAACGCAAGCCAGGTGAGTATTTTATTCAATTTTATGCTGTTTTTAATGTCTTTTGGGAAATGGAATTCCGTCGTCGAAGAATGAGAAAGGCGGTTCTTTTGTCCGCTCGTTATATATCGGCTATTGGGATTCATGATTTATTTTATGTCTAAACAATTTGGTAGCATAAGTAGAAATGACAGCGCTTTTAAATAGTCAAGTTGGTCGTATTCCGGATCCAATGTCCTGATGTTATGATAGTAGTCGTCCTGCTGCTGATAATAACCTTTTTCAGTGGGGATAAATCATACCTTTCCCCCCAACTTACATGACAAGAGCCATTTTTCAAGCAAGCGAGAGGTTCTCTCATTGAGCGGGATACCTGCTTCATCCACGACATCATTCTTTCACGTTTCATACCACTGCTCTTTTGAATCTAACGATATTCACAGCGAATTTTGAACTTGATTCCATCATCCTGCCATCATTTTTTAAAAATTAAAATTCCATGTCAACGATGGCAGAATCGGAAAGAGTGAGACCTGCCGGGCACTGATTTTTTCGGGAATCTTTATCGTCACACCATCCTGATTAAGGTCCTTGTACTCCGTTACCAATGTGAGGAAGTACGGATTTCTTCGGTCATATACGTTGTAGATGCTCAGCGTCAGGTTGCTGTCGCCCCACCGTGGATACATGGTATAGACCAAGCCGATGTCTCCTCTGTGATATGCAGGCAGCCTGAAGGTATTCCTGTCGCCGTATATCGGTGTGACGGGACTAAAGGTGCCTCCTTTCGTGTCCTGAAATATGGCCCTTCCTCCCGGTAACCACGCCAGATCGCCCGACCCATATACCCAGGTCGCTGATGCCGTCCACCGTCGGTTGAATTTATAGGAGGCTACGACCTTGAGATCGTGGCGCCTGTCGTATCGGGGTGAGAAATATCGGCCATCCATGATTCCCACAAATGCCCCCCTTCTGACAAAGGCCAGTGTATAGGCTATCCAGCCCGTCAGTTTGCCCGACTCTTTTTCCAGCGATACTTCCGTTCCGTAGGAATATCCTTTGCCGAATTCAAATTCCTGCTCGATCTCATTGTTGAGAAACAGGTTGGCACCGTCTCTGAAGTCCACCAGATTGGCCATTTTTTTGTAATAATATTCATTGGTCAGCAGAAGGCCTCTGGCAATCAGATAGCTGAAGCCTGCCGATACCTGATCGGAGCGTTGTGGATGGACAACCGCCGTAGAAGGATACCATACATCGGTCGGCAGCGAAAGGCCGGAATTGGACACTAAGTGTATGTATTGCTTCATACGGGCATAACTCGCCTTGATGGACCAATGTTCATCGGCTTCGTAAGCTAAGGCAAGGCGCGGCTCCAGGCCTGCATCAAAAAAACCGCCGGAAGACCACATGGATAATCGCAGTCCTGCATTGGCCTTCAACCGTTTGATTACTTCAAATTCATCGCTTGCATATACGCCATATTCATTGCCGCTTCGATCGATGCCACTGCTGAAGGAAATGGAGCCATCATCGGAGCCTGCCTTAAGTCTGCCCACGGTAAATACGTAATAGGTAGATGAAAGCCCCATCTTAATCGTATGCCGATGGTTGGGATTGTAGTCAAAATCAATCTTTCCGGCATAATTACGGATCTTACTGCCCAAGGAAAAGTTGAATCCGCTGATCTGATTGGAAATATCATAATTATAATCGGAAAATATAAATGATGTATTGGCAAATAGTTTATTGCCAAAGGCGTGATTCCAGCGTGCCGTAACGGTAGCATTGCCCCAGCTGAACCCCAGATCAAGAATACTGTCCTTCAGGGAAAAATTATCTTTGCCGAAATATCCGCTCAGATAGAGCCGGTCATTTTTCCCAAGCCGCGTATTAATCTTGGCATTCAGATCGTAAAAGTTATATGCCGGAATCTTATTCCAATTGGGGTCGCCCTCCTTGCTTTTGTTGAGAGCATTCGTTATCAGATCCACGTACGTGCGTCGTCCGGAGACTATAAAGCTCGTATTTTCATTGCCGATGGGGCCTTCAAGTGTCAATCTTGATGCAATCAGACCGATACCGCCGGATCCACTGAATTTCTTGTTGTTGCCGTCCTTCATACGCACATCGATCACGGATGACAGCCTGCCCCCGTACCGCGCCGGAAAGCCGCCCTTATACATCCGGATATCCTTGATGGCATCCGAATTGAAGGTGGAGAAAAAGCCGAAAAGGTGGTTTGCATTGTACACCGTGGCTTCATCCAGCAGGATAAGATTCTGATCTCCGGCACCACCCCTGACATACAGCCCGGCACTGCCCTCAGAGCCGGACGAAACCCCGGCTTTAAGCTGGAGCGTCTTGATGATGTCCACTTCTCCAAAGAGTGCGGGCAATACCTTGCTGGTCCTGGCGGATATCTGCTCGACACTCATCTGTGTGCCCTGCATTTTCTCCTGGAGGGGATCGGACGAGATGACCACTTCATTGAGGGCGACGGAGGCGGATTGCATGCTGATATTGACTGTTCGGTCCTTATCGGCCGGAAGTCTGATGAATAATGACTCCATCCCGACATACGTTGCAACCAGCGTCACAGAATCGCTCCCGGAAAGGGTAATCGAATAAAAGCCGTATTCATTGGAGACCGTAGATACCTCATTGGGGAGGATCGTTATAGCCGCGCCTATCAGCGTCTCGCCTGTCGCATCATCGGTTATGGTTCCATGGAAGGTCACCTTCCTTTGCTGGGCATGTAATGATGTGACACCCTTTGAGGTAATGAGTAAAAACAGAATGAGCAGAAATGAGAATTTATTGGTCATCATATCGATAAAGAGATCCTTGGACAGAGATATTCATGTTCCGGAAGAAAGGATGAAAGCCTTTGTTTTTAATTAAACGAATCCGAACAGCAAAAATACATCAGGCAAACGAATTTAAATTATTTTAATATGGCCTTCGGCAAATATTGAAACATTTGTAATAAGATAGGCATAAAGCGACTTTCGGAGTAAATATTATTGATAATCGTTATGGTATCGTTTTTGTAAGATACTGGATGTGGTTAATGAAGAAAATGTGAGAAAATGAAACCAGTTACAAAAGAAGTTAGAGACGTGTTGAGGGAGTTGCTAAAGGATGTGAGAATCTGGGCAATCATGCTGATCGTTTTGTTCCTGCTTATATTCGTTACCAGATTCCCTGTTTAGAGTATGCTTAAGTGCAAGTCGCCCGAATTTTTTTCAATCACTCACAATAAACCTTATTACATAGCAGCCTATCCTGTGATGCCGGTAAGTCCGGTGTCCGGGAAGGGTGTTTTTTATGTCAATGTTAATACGATAAGCGATTGTTTTTCTCAATGCAACGTTTTTGTTTTGTTTGATCCATTCAATTCAGGACAAAAAATAATTTGGTAACGTAAAACCGCAACTATTCGCCTGATAAGAAAGAGAGCACGTCGTCCTTTTTCTACCACTCCAGTTCCGGTTGTCCGGGGAATAAATGGTATGAAAGCTTTTCGTGTTATGTAATGTAATTTTGTGGTCAAAAATAAATTCCAGCGCTCAACTATTGATAACATATTAATATTCAAGGCCGTTTGATGTGTATTGATACAAAAAATCACCGGGAGAATTATGGTATGGTAAATGCCTTTTGAGCGTACATGTGGTTATGATAATGGATGCACACTCAATTTGACAAAACGCCATTCTGTACGAGCCTATCAATGAAAATGCGGTTAACAAATTGTCAAATTAGACCAATTGCGGGAATTTTCCGACCTTTGAAATACTATTTTTGTTCTTAATTAGTTTATACGGTTGACATGCTTGAAGCCCGACAGGAGTTTTTGTCGATAAAAGCATGGAAACAAGACTTTAATTAAAATTAAAACGATACTTCAGATGCAATATACTGATATAGAAGCATTGAACGAGCGGGTGTACAAGAGCAGCGAATTTGTGTCCCGCCTCTCCGACGCCACCGCCAATATCATCGTCGGTCAGGAACATATGATTGAAAGGCTGTTGATCGGTTTGATCACCAAAGGGCACATCCTGTTGGAAGGCTTGCCGGGACTGGCCAAAACTCTTGCCATCAAGACCCTGGCCACTCTGGTCAACGGCAAATTTTCAAGGATTCAATTCACGCCAGACCTGCTGCCCGCAGATATCGTCGGAACCATGATCTACAATCCCACACTCAATAAATTTACCGTAAAGAAAGGCCCAATATTTGCCAATTTTGTACTGGCGGATGAGATCAACCGCGCTCCGGCAAAGGTACAGAGCGCCCTGCTGGAGGCTATGCAGGAAAGACAGGTCACCATCGGCGAGGAGACCTTTTCCCTGGAAGAACCATTTCTGGTCATGGCTACTCAAAACCCCATCGAGCAGGAAGGAACCTATCCACTGCCGGAGGCTCAACTCGACCGTTTCATGCTCAAGGTCACCATCGGTTATCCGACCAAGGAGGAAGAACAAAACATCATACGCCGGCACATGGATGATTCCATTGGACAAATCCAGCAACCGGTGGCCACCACTCAGGAAATCCTGGACGCCCGCTCCATGATCAAGTCTATTTATCTCGACCCTTCCCTGGAAAACTACATTCTCGATATCGTATTCGCCACAAGAGATGTAAAGGCTGCCGGCCTGCCCGACCTGGTGCCCATGATACAATACGGAGCATCGCCCCGGGCGAGTATCAATCTGGCTCTGGCGTCGAAGGCTCTTGCTTTCATCAGACGCCGCGCATACGTAATACCGGACGATGTGCGGGCAATAGCCATGGACGTCTTGCGACACAGGATCGGCATCACTTATGAGGCAGAGGCAGAAGGTCTTACCGGCGAGTCCATCATCACCTCCATCCTCAATGTAGTCAATGTGCCTTGATGCACTTTCATCCATTAATAATTCATGATGCGTTACCTTGCCTTCTTTCTTTTTATTATCGTTTATCTTCCGGGATACGGACAGTTGACCGGCTGTAAGGATCTGTGGGAGGGAGCGGCGAGTGACCGTCAATATGTTATCGGTGGATGGGTGGATGGCACACATGCCTACCGTATGTTTCTGTGCAGGAAGGGCGATGAGGTAAGAGGCTATTATGAGATGATCAATGCAAAGAAAAATACCGATGTAGAAGGCTTCTTCAAGGGAGACTCCATATTTTTGGCTGAATACAGCAAGAATCAGAGGGTGTTGGGCATGATCAGGGGAATTCTGGCCGGTACCGTCTTTACAGCCGACCTCTCCTCACCATCCGGTGTATATTCCGGCAAGATGGAAGGTCTGACGGTAGGGTCATGGGCAGAGGCCAAAACTCCGGAACCCATGGAGGATCCGGCAATCATCGTTTACAGCGGTACAGCCAATCCGGATGAAAGCATCGTCCTGTCTTTTCCAAATGACTATTCCTGCAAGGGAATCTTCAATAATACCAATATGAAAAATACCTTCTACTTGTCCGGCAAACGTCCCGACAACATAGAAAGACAATATACCCTGACAAGCTTTACCCTTCCCCCAAGCGGCGCTAAACTCACTTGTATGCTCAATGGCGAAATTCTGACCCAAAGCACCTTGCCGGGCAAGACCTACACCATGACGGCGGACAAGGTGATTCCGTTCGGTCTGATGGAAAAATCAGACAGACTGGCCTCCTATGAAATACATTATCCAATCATAGGGATAAAAGGAAAGGAAAACGAATTGACTAAATGTGTAAATGATATCAGGAATGACTTTGACTCCCTGTTCGATATTCACCTGAAGAATAATCACGGCGAAGAACATGTCTTTACGCGTGCCGGCACCCTTGCAGCCTGGTTTGAACCATCCTATGTCTCAGAACACTGGCTTTGCGGCCACTTCATCATCCAAAACAACGACAACAATGCCTCACGCATCATTCCCGTCAATTACAACTATAAAAAGAACAAATTGGTCAATATCGAAGACCTGATATCATTGCCAAAAAGTATTGGTGACGGGTGGAATACAATCATCGCCATGCAACCGGGTGCCAATGAATTCTCGACCAAGAATGCATCATTCGGCGCACCTGTACTGGCCTATCGGGGTATATTACTAAGCACGGATTATGACAGGATCTTCGACAGGCAATTGTACCAGACAGATAAAAAAATAAAGGGCATCAGGTGGAAATGGTGGAAACCTGAATATTGGATGATCAAAATTCAACAGTTCTGATGGAAGTCAATGAGTTGTTGCGGAAGGTGCGGAAGATAGAACTGAAGTCGAGGGATATGTCCCGGCTTCTTTTCTCGGGGGATACCCTCAGTTTCTTCAAAGGCCGCGGCATGTCATTTGCGGAGGTACGCGAATACCAATATAGCGACGATGTCCGGTTTATCGACTGGAATGTCACGGCACGTACCGGAATGCCATTTGTCAAGGTATATGAAGAAGAGCGTGAGTTGAATGTGATCATCATGGTCGATGTCAGCAAATCGTCCTTTTTCGGGACCGACACCCGCCTCAAAAGCGAATTGATTACCGAGATGAGCGCTGTGCTGGCCTTTTCAGCGGTACAGAATAACGACCGCGTCGGACTGATACTATTTTCGGACAAAATCGAATTATACATTCCGCCCGCCAAAGGACGCAACCAGATCTTGCGCATCATCCGGGAAATGATAAACTTCCGGCCTGAAAACATGAAAACCGATATCCGCAGAGCCCTCCAATTCCTGAACAATGTCGTAAAGAAAAACAGCATCTGCTTCATGTTGTCAGACTTCCAGGATGATCACTTTGGCGCTCAAATGCGTATAGCCGGCCGTAAGCACGATCTTATAGCCATCCATGTGGAAGATAAGGCTGAGCATTATCTTCCGGACGCCGGTATGTTGATTGCCGTGGATCCGGAGACCAATGAGGAATTCGTCCTCGACACATCGAATGCCGCCTTCAGGACTGCCTATCACAAGCAATATCAGGAGAGAAAGAAAAAACTGCAAAAAGTTCTAGGCGAGAGCAAGGTCGATCGTATTGAAATTACCCTTGGCGAGGAGGAGAATTATGTGCGCAAATTGTTAAACTTCTTTAAATCAAGGGCACGATGATTTCACGGATTGTGAGATATATCCTGTTTCTCTGCCTGATGGCGTTCACTGCGTTGTCGGCATCAGCCCAGATCCAGATGGAAGTAACGGCCGATACCAACAGCATCCTGCTTGGTGACAGAATCAAGCTGACATTTACCATCACTTGTGACCCGTCGATATCCATCAAGAGCTTGGTACTCGATTCCATCACAAAGGTTCCCGGCTTTGAACTTAGCGATGAAAAGGAATGGGTGGAGAAAAATACGCAGATGTCAAAGATCCTTACCAAGGAAATGATGTTTACTGCCTTCGAGCCTGGTGATTACGAATTCCCGGTTGTTCCATACATCTATGACTATCAGGGTAGTGAAAAAACGGGATTTTCCAAATCATGGCACCTGAAGGTCCTGCCCATGCTGACCAAGGATGAAGATATCGCCCCAAACAAGGACATTGTGGTAGTGGTTACCTTTTGGGACAGATTCGGCTTGTACATCATCATATCGTTGGCTGTGATTCTGCTGACGCTACTCGCTTTCTTGATGTATAGTTATTTGAAACGAAAAAGGAAAAATGTATCTCAAGAGCCTGTGATAAAAATCAGTCCGTCGCAGCGTGCCAAAGATGGCCTGGCTATGCTTAGAAAAAGTGAACTCTGGAAGGCAGAAGACCATAAGCCTTTTCAGACGGGGCTTTCCCTCATCCTGCGGACCTATCTACAGGAGGCATTTGATATTTCGGCACTAAATTCCACATCGCATGAGATAGTATCCCAATTGAAAAAAGCGGGTCTGCCCTACAATGTGGTGGATACGACTGACAAAGCGTTGAATATTGCCGACCTGGTCAAATTTGCCAATGCGCAAAGCCGGGAAGAGATCAATTTTTCCTTCATAGGTAAGGTCGAGGCACTGATAGATGAGGCAGAATCATTCAAGGGCAAAAATCCGGGTCGATATGCTTGAGATCGGTAATATTGCCTTTCATTATGCCTGGGTGCTGCTTTTACTCCCGCTGTTATGGTGGATGTTTATCTACCTGCGTCGCCGGAGACGCGCTTCCGGCATATATCTGCCCACCGCAAGAGCCGCTGCAGGCGTTGTTACCATGCGTACAAGGGTTTTCAGATATTTGCCGTGGATCAGATATGCAGGATTGTCCTTCATCCTGCTGGCACTGGCCGGACCGCAAAGACTTGAAAAGAATGAAATCATCAACGACAGCGGAATAGATATCTCACTGGTGATAGATTTGTCGAGCAGTATGCTGGCACGGGATTTCAAGCCCAATCGACTTGAGGTGACAAAAACCCTCGCAGAACAATTTGTCAATGAGCGCCCGAATGACAGGATCAGCGTATCCGTCTTTGCAGGTGAAGCTCTCGCTCAAAGCCCGCTCACTTATGATCATCGCATGGTCGTCAATGTCCTGCGCAATCTTGATGCCGGCGTTCTGGAAGATGGTACCGCCATCGGCATGGGCCTTGTATCGGCTGTCAATATCCTGAAAGATTCCAAAGCAAAAAGCAAGGTCGTCATCCTGCTGACCGATGGTGTCAATACCGCCGGATATATCGATCCACTGACTGCAGCCAAGCTGGCAGCCGATTACGGCATTCGGGTGTATGTGATAGGCGTCGGAAGTGAGGGTGAGGCGGAAACCCCGATCAGCCGGACACCAAGTGGTCAAATCATTTACGGATATGTACCTGTCGAAATCGACGAACCATTGATGACAGAGATTGCGAATCTGACTAATGGCCAATATTTCCGGGCCAAGGACGAAAATTCATTGCAACAGATATACAACAGGATCAATTTGCTGGAGAAAACAAAAATCGAAAAGACGGTGCTGAAGAAAAGATACGATGAGTATGCCTGGTTTTTGTTGCTGGGGCTTGGATTGATATTGACGGAAACCATATTGAAAAACACCTGGTTGCGTACACCGGTATTTATAGAAAGCTAAATGGGACAATTGACACTGCAACGGCCTGAATATCTCCTTCTCCTCGCATTGGTGCCCTTGTTGGGTATCGGCATGTCGATGTGGAGAAAAAAACGGCGGATGGCAGCAGTTGCCTTTGCCGGGCGGGAAGTGTATCGGAAAATCACGGAGCGTCAAAAAGACAATTATGGAATCCGATTGTCGCTGATGCTGACAGCCTTCACACTGTCCATCATTGCATTGGCCAATCCAAGTGTGCCGGGACCTCCCGAGAAAACAGTCAAAAGATCATCGGATATCTTTCTGGCGATCGACGTCAGCCGAAGTATGCAGGCGCAGGATATTGCCCCCAACCGGCTTACCAAGGCAAAATTGTGGGCGACGGAACTGGTCAATTCCCTCAAGGGCCAGCAGATAGGTCTCGTGGTATTTGCAGGTGCTGCCTACATGTATATGCCGCTGACCGACGACTATAACGCCGCCATTGACTTTATCAACGGAATCACGACTGAGATGGCCAGCTATCAGGGTACAGCCATCGGCGCCGCCATAGAGACTGCACAAAAAGCGTTTGGTGATGACTCCGAAAGAAGGCGCGGCCTTGTCATCATTACAGATGGAGAAGATCACGACTCCAATGCTATTCAGACCGCAGAAAAGGCTGCCGGGAAAGGGATAGTGATCACTACCATCGGAGCAGGAACCGAGAAAGGCGCCCTCATCCCCGACCAGGATGACCTGGGCTTTAAATATAAGCTGGACGAAGAAGGTCAGCCCATTCGTTCCAAGCTGAATGTTGAGGAATTAAAAAAGATTGCCGCTGCTGCTCAGGGCCGATACTATAATCTTGACAATCCAAGAGCTGCCCTGGAAGGCATCGAAAAAATGGTTGAAGGTCTCGACAAGGGAACATACGATGTCCACGACACCTCAAATAATATCAGCTTGTTTCCATGGCTGCTTTGGCCGGCGTTTTTCCTTTTCCTGCTTGAAACAGTCATGAGCATGAACATTGCCATTCCCCGCAAAAGAAAGGACCTTGCAGGTGTGACACCCGTATTGGCCATGATGATCCTCCTGCTACACGGTTCTGCTTTCGGCCAAAACACTCATGGTCTTATGAAGGAAGGAAATAAGGCGTATCGGTCGAAGGAATACCAAAAAGCCGCAGAACAGTATGATGCTGCTGCAAAGAAAAAACCTGATTTCAATAGTCTTTACAATGAGGCAAACGCCCTGTTTCAGCAGGGTAAATATCCGGAAGCGTCCGAAAAAAATATGGAAGCCTTCCAATATGCCAAGACGTCCGAGCAGAAAAATATGGTTACCTACAATCTGGGCAATTCATTCTTTAAAACCAAGGAATACGAGAAAGCCATCGATGCTTACAAACAAGCCCTGCGCAACAATCCCGGAGACCTGGATGCCAAGGCCAACCTGACCCGCGCCCTAATGGAAAAACATAAGCAGGACGAACAGAAAAAGAACAATCAACAAAATAAAGATCAGCAAAAGGACCAGAACCAGGATCAGGATAAAAAGGACAATCAGAATCAGCAAAAACAGCAGAATCAAAACCAACAAAATAAAGATCAGCAAAGAGACGATAAGGGTAATCAAGCTCAAAATAAAAATCAGTCCGATCAGCAAAACAAGCAAAACAACCAGGGCAAGCCTCAGAATCTCAGTCCACAGGAAGCAGAGTCCCTGCTTCGCATCATGAAGGAAGAAGAAAAGAATACCCGCGGCAAGGTGATGAAGCGTCAGCAGCCGGAATATAACCGATCCGGAAAGGATTGGTGAGGGAGAGCGCTATTGTGAAGGAGAGTGAAAATCACACCGGTCACTCCCGGTCATTGTGTTCCGATTTGTCCATTATTTTTCATTTTCAAGGTGATATCTCCAATATTATAACAATAGACCGCAGCCGGTAAAAATGAGAGTAACAAACTGTCAATTCCATTAACGCCTGTTTGATCAATTGATGTTACCAGCGCTTTTTGAAAATTATCGTTTTTGCAAAAAGTTATTAAGCTTTTTAGTGACATTTTGTGGTTGTAAAACTATCTTGGTGTTCAAGCTTCAGTAACCAAGTGGCAATATTGAATAGGTAATTTCTTGGTATAACTAAAGATTGCCAGATGCTGCTTGCACCGCGCTTGTCCCGGCCGTCCGGAAAGATTCAAGGAAAGAAAAGCTTTTCGTGGTATGTAATATAATTTTGTGGTATAATAAAAATTCCGGGGCTCAGCTAAATAAAAGCATTTAGAAGAATCATATCAATTTGAGGTGAATAGTTACAAACTTGCAAAATTTGCAAGTTTTGATAATATTAAATAGTGTTGTCATTAAATGTTAGTCTGGTATTGGCACGGTCGCTGTACCATTGGCTATAACATACTTATAGTCGCACATTTACCGAAAAAACCCTTTGCTGTTTTTCTTGCAAATAATTCATGCTTTGACAATTATTGTTGTTTGTTTTATCTGAAATGCAGCAAAATATGCTCAATTCGGTCCTTTAGCCCCATAAGAACGACCAATCAACAGCCCCAATGATCGTCTTAGCCATTGAGCTCCGTAGCAGTGTCCCCACAATCATCAAAATTGTAATACGGGTTAATCTTATTTGACATCTAATCTTGAAACCGAGAAATGGAATTTGATATCATGGATTAAGATGGTGCCACTCCTACGGCGCTTCATTGAAAATGAAATATGAAGCTATTGATATGTCGCTGCTCTGTAGCTGATATAGGGCAAATCAATATATTTCTTGTATAATTAAACTTTTGTTTTATTAAATAGTCGCAAATTGTTTGAGCCCAATCATCGGGAATGTTATTGACTGCCATATATTTTTTTCTTCGTACTTTCGTTTTATAAACACACACTGATTGTTCTGATTATGGAAGAAAACATTGAAAGGGTAAAATCGATTGTCAGGAAAATGTGGATAGGTCTGGGTGTCTTGGTCCTCTTTGTATTTGCCTATCTGATCTTCCTGTCATTGTCCGGCCTCCCTACTTTCGAGGAATTGGAAAACCCTAAGTACGACTTTGCCAGTGACATCATCGCTTCCGACAATTCGGTTCTGGGACGCCTGTACATAGAGAACAGGGTGCCGATAACCTACAATCAGATCTCTCCCAATATCGTCAAAGCGTTGATCGCGACTGAAGATGTCCGGTTTGAGAAACACAGCGGCGTCGATCCCGAAGCAGTGGCCAGGGTGGCTGCCAAGACAGTACTGTTGGCCCGAAAAAGCTCCGGCGGTGGCAGTACCATCACTCAACAGCTGGCCAAATTGTTGTATTCCGACCGGGACTTCAGCAATATGGGCCGGATCAGAAAGACCTTCGCCCTCATCAATATCAAGCTGAGAGAATGGATAACTGCCATCAAACTCGAACGCCGATATACCAAGGAAGAGATCATAGCCATGTATCTCAATAAGTTTAACTTTATCTATGGCGCATACGGCATCGAGGCGGCAGCAGAAACATATTTCTCCAAGAACAACAAAGACCTGACTATACCGGAGGCCGCTGTTCTGGTGGGAATGCTGAAGAATCCATCGCTGTACAACCCGGTACGGCGGCGGGAACAGGCTACACTCAGACGGAATACGGTGCTCAAGCGCATGTACAGCAATGGCAATCTGACCAAGGCGGAATACGAAAAGCTAACCGAAGAGCCTATTCAGCTGAATTTCAAGCCAAAGACCCACATCGATGGAGACGCCACATACTTCAGGATGGAAGTGGGTAAGGAAGTTTCACAAATCATTCGAAAGATGGATCTGCAGAAATCCGATGGCTCCCTTTATGACATCTATCGGGATGGACTGAAGATATATACCTCCATCGATGCCGATATGCAGCGAATAGCCGAACAGGTCATGGTCAAACACATGAAGACCGTCCAGACCAATTTCTGGCGGGAATGGAAAGGCAAGGACCCGTGGAAATACAATGCCGATGCAAAACAAGCCGCCATTCGTGAAGCGTCCATGAAGAATCTGGTACGAACTTCCGATCGGTATATCAATATGCGCCAAAATATCTTCGAGCAGGAACTGGATGAAATCAGCGCAAAATATCCGGAAGTAAACTTTACCGATACCGAATTTGATATCTGGACTGCCGCCGAAAAGGACGGTCTGGACAAAACCGCCAAAAGATACAATATAACAGACGACCAGAAGCGGTTGTATAAACAGATAATGGCCGATCCTGAATATAAGATTACCGTAGCCAAGTGGCAGCAATTCCGCACTAAAGTCCGCAACGCCTTCAACGAAAAATATAAAATGAAGGTCTTTGCCTACAATGCAGTTGCCGAAAAGGATACTGTAATGACACCGTATGACAGCATCCGGTATCATCGTATGTTCCTGCAGACAGGCATCGTCGCCATCGAGCCCACAACCGGCCAGGTCAAGGTTTGGGTGGGCGGCATCAATCACAAATATTTTAAGTTTGACCATATCCGTACCAAAAGACAGGTGGGATCCACATTTAAGCCCTTCGTGTATGCTTCTGCCATCGCATTTCGCGGCATCAGCCCCTGCATGCGTGTCGTGGACCAGCAATACACCATCGAGCCGGGTGAAGCCAGTTTTGGTCTCATCAAACCCTGGGCGCCGGGCAATGCCGAAGGAAAATTCAGCGGCAAAAGTATGACACTTTATGAGGCACTCCGGGAGTCGCGCAACTCTGTTTCGGTATATCTCATGAAACAATTACAATCCACTGCACCCGTCCTGGAACTCGTCAACAATATGGGTATAGACAAGTCGAAAATTCCCGCCCAGCCGTCCATTTGCCTCGGCTCAGCCGACCTCACCGTGCTGGAGATGACAGGAGCCTATGCATCATTTGCCAATAACGGTACCTACGTAGTTCCTTCCTTCATCAGCAGGATTGAAGACAAGAATGGCAAGGTGATCTATAAGAATACTTCAGACGAAAAACAGGCGTTGGCGCCTGATTACAACTATGTCATGGTTGACCTGCTTCGATATGCCACCCGGGGCTCAGCAGGATTTCAGGGTATAAAGAGTGAAGTGGGCGGCAAGACTGGAACAACCAATGATTATGTCGATGGCTGGTTTATGGGCATCACGCCGAGCTTAGTAGTCGGCACTTGGGTGGGCGGCGACGATCGCTGGATTCATTTCAACAGCCTGACTTATGGCCAGGGAGCCAAGATGGCCAGACCATTTTTCTCGGAATTCATCCGTCAACTGGAGCTGCAAAAGGTTTCGGATTACGACCCCAAGGCAAGATTTATCGTGCCCGCCGGAGCGGAAAATATCTTGACAGATTGCAGCCAGTATCAGAATCCAAATATAATAGACCAGCCGCGGGACACCGTAAAAAGAAAGGCGGGAGAGGACGATTTCTTTCAGTGATGAATGAGGCAAGCATTCTAAAATTGCAACATGCATCTTTTCTGCTTTAGTGCAGTGGGTCCCCAAAACGCTACTGAAAATCAGTCATTTATATTTCCTTGGTGCGGTGAGGGGACAACTTTTCGATATGGGCACTACATCCGTTGAATCCTAACAGCATTGGCCACGGCAATCAGAGCGACTCCAACATCCGCAAATACAGCTTCCCACATGGTAGCCTCGCCGGTAGCGCCCAAAACCATTACTGCCGCCTTGACACCGAATGCGAATAGAATGTTCTGCCACACGATATTTTTGGTTTTCTTGCCGATGCGTATAGAAAGCGGGATTTTCCTGATATCATCATCCTGGATGACGACATCGGCGCTCTCGATAGCCATATCGCTTCCCAAGCCTCCCATGGCGATGCCAACATCACTGAGTGCAAGGACCGGAGCGTCGTTCATTCCATCGCCCACAAAGGCTATGGGCGGTGATGCTGCCTTTATCTCGTTGGCTTTGGTGACCTTATCCTCAGGCAGGAGGCTTCCATAGGCGTTCCGGATACCTGTTTCCCGTGCTACAGCGGCCACAACCTTACTGCTGTCACCGCTCAGCATCGTCATTTCCACGCCCATATCGGCCAGCTCACGGACGACTTCGGCTGCATTTTGCTTTATCTCATCAGCGATGGTGACATACCCGGCAAATTTGCCGTCCACAGCAATGGCCACCAATGTGTATTCAATTGCTTCAAGACTTTTGTCATAAGGAATGTTATTGACCTGCATCAAGGCGAGATTGCCAGCGAGTATATGCTTGCCATTGACAGTGCCGGACATGCCTTTTCCCGGGACTTCCCGGACATCCTTTACATTGATACCGATAGTATCTTCCCGGACAAACCTTTGGACCGCTGCCGCTATGGGATGTGTGCTGAAGCCTTGAAGAGCCTTGAGATACGTCAGTACCTCCATCTTGTCAAAACCGTCGGAAATCTCAGCTTCCCGGACTTCAAAATTGCCGAGGGTCATGGTCCCTGTCTTGTCCACCACTACATGACGTACGGCTGCAAGAGTATCCAGGTAATTACCGCCTTTGACCAAAATTCCATTTCGGCTGGCCGCTCCGATTCCGCCGAAATAGCCGAGCGGAATGCTGATCACCAATGCGCAGGGGCATGAAATGACTAAGAATATCAATGCGCGGTACAACCATTCACTAAAGGTATAATCCCGGACAAAGAAGTATGGCAACAAGCAAATTGCCGCAGCCAGAAACACCACGATTGGCGTATATACCTTGGCGAATTTCCTGATAAAAAGCTCTGTGGGCGCCTTGCGTGAAGATGCATCCTGTACCATCCGGAGGATACCGGACAATTTACTGTCTTCGTAAGGTCTTGTTACTTCCATCCGGCATGAAGAGTTGACGCTGATCATCCCGGCCAGGACCTCATCGCCCTTGTATTTCATGGCGGGGACGCTTTCTCCGGTAAGTGCCGCCGTATTGAAATCCGCCCTTTCTGAAAGCAGAATTCCGTCCAGAGCAGCTTTCTCGCCCGGGTTGAGCCGGACAATGGCGCCGACTGGCACGTTAGCTGCTTTGACGGTCTCGAATTTTTCGCCATTGACTATGGTTACGTCGTCCGGTCTTTGGTCCAGCATCATCTTGATATTGGCCTTCGCACGTTGGACAGCGAGTGTCTGGAAAGTCTCACCGATCGAGTAAAACAGCATGACGGCGACAGCTTCAGGGTATTGCTCTATACCCATGGCGCCAAGTGTTGCAATGCCCATCAGCATAAATTCCGAAAATATCTCGCCTTTGGTTATGCTCTCCCACGCTTCCTTCAATACAGGCCATCCCACCGGAATATATGCCACCAGATAAATGCCTATCCTTACCCATTGATTGTAAAAGGGAGGCCCATAATGGTCCAGGATGATGCCGCTCACCAACAGGATAAAGCTGATTATCGCAGGTCTGAACAGGAGCCACCATCCGCCCTTCATAGAGACATTGTGCTCATGATTATGCTCATGCTCGTGTCCGTGTTTGTGTTCATGCGTATGGTCGTGACTACAACAGGCCGACTCCGGGGACACCAGCGGAACGGCAGCCTTACGGTTGATCTTTTGCTCAAGCGTACAACAAAGCTGATTGCCCTCAGCATCGTATATGTGAACATGCTTCTTCATCGTCGGCATTGACTTATCGTGCGTATTTAGTTTTGTTATAACCGGTGGCTTGTTTCATAAATTATCTATTTCGTTGCAAACGGTATTTATGTGGTCTAAGCCGTAAAGCTGGACAGCTGCATCAATTTGCATCCATTGAAATAATTGGAAAATTAAATTATAGCGTTGTCTCGCATAGGTTGTATTTTTTATTGGTTGAACAGAAACGAAACAAATGGGCTCGTGGCGTGCCATAAGGTTACTGAAAGTATTTCGCAGGGCTACTTCAAAGCAACTGATTATAGTAAATAATTCCTGGGTGAGCGGTAAATTTTTCCTGTACAGTGTCATTGCTTTACGGGTATTACCACCACAAACCGATAAATAGCGGTTCGTCCCGGCATTGGTCATCGCATTGGTAACGTCACTGTATTTCACTATTTTCTGAATTATTCGTTTTTTTCAAAATTTTGTTTTACCCTTGTACCACCTTATTCCCCTTGGCCTCCGAAGCAATTCAAACCAGTGGGTTTCGTTTTTTATAGGCTTGCCATTTCAAAATAACATTCATTCCTTTTTGCAAAGTTCATCAAAATGTTGATAAATTCTGTGCCTCAATAATTTTGCTTTTTTAATCCTGTTATTTGTCAATATAATTAGTCGTAGATTAGTTTCGTGTAGTTTTAAAAGAGGAATGACTGCTCTTTCCTTCGTTAAACAATTCAAAATCCGGGACAAAGATACATCATCCCTTTTCAACGATATGAAATACGCAGGTTTTTTACTTGAGCCTTTGGCAATCATTTAGATTCAAAACAGGTTGCCAATAACCTAATTTTATTCGCCTCTCAAGCTTTCACTGCAAAATCGGTAACGTTGAAAAAATTTCGATTTCAGAATTTTATTTTGTTTCCATTTCTTGCGGTTGTTACATTCATCATTCTGCCCAATCCCTTGTCCGGAATATTCGACGCTATGGGGGCGATATTTTTTATCATTGACGTTTAGTGAAAATGTTATATCTCCAGTGTATAACGAATTGCGTTATTCTTCTAACAATATGGGAAATCAGTTCATGTTAAACGAGGATAACAACATGGATCAATTATATTTACCAGATAATCAATATTGGTGTTTTATAAGGTCGCACCTACGGAGCTTGGATTCCGACAAAATTAATTTTCTACCAGAGGGTCGTGCCTACAGCACTTGGTACACTCATTTATCATGAATCTGTTGGCTGATGTCAATATGAATTGAGATCATGCCTACAGCATTTAGCAAAGTAATTTATCATAAATTTGTTGGCTGATTCAAGAATGGACGGAGGTCGCGCCTAAAGTATTTTGTACAGTTATCTGTCTATGACTTTTGGTTGGCAGACCGCGAAGAATTGATTAAAAAGGACTGAAAATCAAGACTCTGGCATCAAAACTCCGGTCTAATGCTTTTGTGTTGATGAATAGGTCAAAAACCAAACGCCTGGGCTTTTCGTTTCGCTATTTGATTTAAGAAAAATCAGAGAGTCGTTAGTCCATCAAACACGCGAAAAGGCATCAAGCTTCAAACTATCAAACCCTTGCTATTTACCGCCTCAACCGCTAATACTTGCATTTTATAAATTGTGCAATTTGTTTATACACACATATCTCCACCCCGCCACCCCTCTAATCCATACTTTTATTACTTTTGTTGAAATTATGATGCCGACAATCCCCTTTTTATCGTAGAAATTCACAAAAAGATATGAATCGGAAACAACTGTTATTCGTGTGCATCATTCTGGGCGGGCTGGCTGCATTTGTACGATGCAAGAGCGACACGCTGCCCACACCAAAGCCGCGTTCCTTCCCCAGAGTCATTTATCCGGAGAAGAAATACGTGCCCTTTGATACCTCTTTTTGTGAATTTACCTTCGAATATCCGGCCTATGCCAAAATCATACAGGACACAGCGTTCTTCGGAGAAAAACCGGTCGATGCCTGCTGGTTTAACATATTTGTACCTCAATTCCAGAGCCTTATCTTCTGTACCTATTATCCACTGGGAAATAAAAATACCTTCTTCAAGGTGCTGAATGATGCGTATAAGCTTGCCGGCGTGCACAACAAGAAAGCCAATTTTATCGACGAGATACCGATCGATCTGCCGGGCAAGGTATATGGCACTATCTTCTCCATCGAGGGCCCTGTGGCTTCCACGTACCAGTTTTTTGTCACTGACAGCACGAAACACTTCCTGCGTGGGGCACTTTACTTCAATGCCCGTACCAATCAGGATTCCCTGGCCCCTGTTGCTGAATTTATGAAAAAGGACGTGCAGCATATGATCAAGACATTCAAATGGAAAAACTGATGCAGAGGTTTTACAACAGTCAGCCGTCGGTTATCGGAGACTGCATAGTTATTGCGCAGCGGACCTTTCACGTTTTTTTCATTAGCCTTTGCTTGATGGCGAGTCTTCATTCACAGGATATTCCCATTACGCAGAACAGCCTCGTGCAACCCCTGATCGACCGGCTGGACATGAAGGCCGGCTTCGACCCGGAATACCATTCGACGCATAAATATCTGACACGAGGCGAATTGAGGCGGCTGCTGTTGCGCTTTGACACGATACAGCAAGCCGGATACCGCGACAGGGAGGACATCCAGTATTTAGTGGATGAGAATCTGGAAGGAGAAGTCTATGCTTGCCGGAAAAATGATTCCACTGTACTGAGCAATTACCTGCCCTTGTGGAATGCCCGGCCGATCCTGAAAACTTTCTATAAGACACCTGCCAATTTCCTACAGGCCGACAGAAAGGATTTTTACCTGAGGCTCAATCCGGTGTTTGACTTCGGTTATGGCAGGGTCTCCGGAGATGACATCAGCACTACCTTTCAAAACGTGCGCGGTGTCGAGATGAGGGGCGGAATAGCCAATCGATTGTGGTTTTACGCCAATCTGCATGAGATCCAGGAGGCCTATCCTGCCTATGTCAATGATTGGGTGTCAACCATGGGTGCCGTGCCGGGAGCGGGATACCTGAAGACATACCAGCCGTCCTTCCTCAAGGGAGTCACCGGCAAAGACTACATGAATGCTCAGGGCATCATCGGCTTCAAGATCATCCCTCAGATAGGATTGCAATTTGGCCACGGTCGCAACTTCATCGGCGATGGTTACCGATCGCTCTTTCTTTCCGACTTTGCTGCCAATTATCTATACCTGAAACTCAACACGAAGTTGTGGATATTTGATTATCAGAACATATACGCAGAATTGAATGCCACCGGACAGACCGGAGGTGACAAGCTCATCCCGAAGAAATATTTTGCCAATCATCATCTTAGCCTCAACATCACACCATGGCTCAATGTCGGTTTGTTTGAAAGTGTTATCTTCAGCAGGGAAAATCATTTCGAGCTGCAATATCTCAATCCGATCATCTTTTACCGTACAGTCGAACAAATGGTCGGCAGCCCAGACAACGCCATGGTAGGCGCCGATCTGAAGGTTCGGCTAGGCCGTTCTGTCAAACTGTACGGCCAGTTGCTGCTGGACGAGCTGGTGATCAAAAATATCCTGAAGCAAAACGGCTGGTGGGGCAACAAGTATGGCATTCAGGCCGGAATACAGTATTATGACGTGGCAGGCATCGACCACCTCGATATGCGACTGGAGTACAATATGGTCAGGCCATATACCTACACGGAGCGCGACAGTACCTCCAACTATACGCATCATTTTCAGCCACTGGCACACCCACTTGGAGCCAATTTCTATGAGACCATCCTGCAGTTGCGCTATGCACCGACGTCCCGCTTAGTCATCGAACCGATCTGTATGTATGCTGTGACCGGTGAAGACCACGGTGATGTCAACAATGGCAGCAACATCCTTAAGCCATACACCACACGCACCGGAGAGTTTGGAATCGGGCTGCCTAATGGCGACCGGGCCAATATCCTCCACGCAGGACTCGATATTTCGTACATGATGTACCACAATGTGTTTGCGGAGTTGTCGGCCGGCTACAGGAGTAAAAAGAGCGCTATAGAGACTTATGATACAAAGGAAATGTGGGTATCGATCGGCATCAGGATGAATATGGCAAAACGTAAGATGTTGTTCTGAACAATATGAGATTCAAATACATTAGGATAAAAATCATTTGTTATTTTGGTTAAAAATTTGCTGACTTTAGTACCGGAATAATTAATTTTGCACCTTTGAATAATTCCGGTAACGGTAGAATCAACATAATCCTGACTATATTTGACATATATGAACTATTCGACAATTTCAGGCTTCGATTTTGAAGAAGATGTCCTGTTGAAGGACGCCACCACCATCGACCAGCAGGAACTGATAGTCTATAATGACGATTACAATACATTTGACTGGGTTATCAACTGCTTTGTGGAAATCCTGGGTCATACTTCTGTGCAGGCCGAGCAGCTTGCCTATATCATCCACTTCAAGGGTAAGGCATCGGTCAAGATTGGTTCATATTACACACTTAAGCCCTTCAAAGAAGCTCTTACCGACAAGGGTCTTTCCGTGGTAATAGAATAATATCCGGGCTACGAACAATTACCTTTGGGCATCCCTGAGCATTTTTTCATTTCCGACTCAACCTTCCTGCACCCGTCTGTAGTTGCCCCTGATGGCTTGTTGGGCTTATCTGACGAATTGCGATATCAAGACCTGAAGGCGGCTTATCGCTTTGGCATCTTCCCGGTCAATAACCCCGAAGAGCCTATTCTGTGGTGGAGTCCCAATCCACGTTGGATCCTTATCCCCGGACAGGTTGTTGTCAGTAAATCCATGCGAAAGATCCTTCGGGAAAAACCATGGCATGTCACATGCGACTCCAACTTCAAGCTGACCATGCAAAAGTGTTCGGAAGGCAGGGCGCGCAAAGACAAACGGCCTTCCTGGATTACCGGTGAATATATCGAGGTATATCAACTGTTTTTCAGGGACGGCAGGGCACACAGCTTTGAGGTTTGGGATGATTCCGGCAACATGATTGGCGGACTGTACGGAGTCGTGACAGGCAAGGTGTTTGCCGGTGAGAGCATGTTTTCCGATGTGACCAACACCAGCAAATATGCCTTTATTCTGGCCTGTCGCTTCATGCAGGAGCTGGGCATTGAAGTGATCGATTGTCAGATGCACTCCGAACACTTAGAGCGTCTTGGCGCCCAGCCGGTGCAGCGGGAGAGATATCTTGCCTATCTTAGGGTGAATGGTTTCGATGTGGCAAGCCTGATGGGAAGCTGGGGCGAAAAATTCCGGTTATTTATGGGCGATCATGTGTGAGGCGCGGGATATAGTGAAGCCGATTTGACATAAAGTATCAGGCTTATGAGCCGGATTTCATTTAAATTACAGCATACATCGCCCTTGCCGGGTAAAGCAAAAACGGTCGTATCTGAATTTTTTGCAATGTGCATTCTTCCTTTGGCAGGACTTTTGTTTTAGATTAACACATTACACGTCAATATTAACATTATTTGCTCTTATAATAACAATAAAGGCGATTTGTTTAACAATGTTGTCCGCTCGCTTAATACAATAAAATATTCATTTAACAATATATGCCGCTCAGATAACACATTACGCTGTTTATTTAACATTTATTGCAATTAACTTAACAATATTTTCCGTCCGCTTAACACTATACACCACCAACTTAACAATAATAGAGGATTGTTTAACGCTATGCGCTATTTGTTTAACATTATTTACAATCAACTGAACACTATGTGCCGCCGGATTAACATTATTTATTGCTATCTTAACACTATTGGGCAATATCGTAACACTAATCACAAAATACTTATCATTATATCGCACTGAAATTTCTTCCTGCCATGAACATTTCCCCGGAATCAACGTCTATCATACGATAATACATAGGATAAAAATCGGAAAGGAGTGAAGGCGGCCTGAGAGGAAGTGCATTTTCCGAAATGAATAAAAAATACGGTAATGGGAGATTACAGTGATCTGATTCAGATGGACGCCATTGCGCTGGGCGATCTGGCTTTCAGCATTGGCGATTATGCGACGGCCATCGACAGTTATAAGGAAGCATTGGAATATCTGGGCTACTATCACGGAGACAATCAGGATTTCCTCATGCTTGAAGTTGGTTTGGTTGGCAGGATTGAGGAGTTGGAGAAAGCCGGTGACCGGGGGAGGAGATTGTTGTATCCTGAAAAGTGGGTGCTGTCCAAGACTTCCTTTGTCAAAGGCCGGCAATGTGAAAAATATCTTTATCTCGATCGGTATAAGAAGTCCGGGCGCACGCCTCATTCTGCAGAGACTATGGCACTATTCAGCAGAGGCCATGAATTTGAAGACCGTTTCAGGACGGAGAATTTTCCCGATGGCATCAATATCAAGGAAGATGTACGACGCTTCCCATATTTCAACTCCTATACCGGATATCTTCTGCAGTCGCCGGGGAGGCAGGAGCTTTTCGAAGCGGCCATCATCGAAGAAGAAGTGCTGATCCTGTGTGACGTTTTGGTCCGAGGGGAAAATGGCGATGTGGAAGTGTTTGAGATAAAGATGAGTGGAGAAGTGAACGACGCCATCCTCAACGATCTTGCGCTTCAATATTATATTTGCAAAAAAAGATTCGGAGACAAATTGAAGAAATTTAATTTGGTGATGCCGGACAATTTGGACAGCAACGGCTATCAAATACAGAACAGAGCTGACGAGCTCAACGACAAGATGCCCTTAGTAGCTCAGCAAATAGACCGATTGAAGAAGGTACTGGCGGGTAAGGAGCCGGATATCGACATGGGGCCGCAGTGTTATACGCCTTATCGTTGTGAATTCATCGAATACTGCTCGGCGCTCGCCGGGAAAAAGCAGTGAGTGTCATAAACACCATCGGGTATTTGGGTTTACCTCGTCCCGAAAAGCTGTAGTTATTCAACGTATAAGACTGGTAATCAGTAGGTTATACGCTTATCAAGCCTTTGACAGGGAAAGGGAGCGCATCTTCTTTTTCTACCAAGCCTGTCCCGGGCGTCCGAAAAAATACACAAAGAGGCATGGAAAAATTTCGTGCTGTGTAGTGCAAGATTGTGGTTAAAAATAAATTATAAGCGAACGTAAATAGAGGGATCAAAGCAATTTGACGTGAAGGGACGCTCGTAATCATACAAAATTATACATCGCGGTGGGTTCCAAGTAAAAAATGAAACAAATAAGGGGTAAGACCGGCTTCGTATTTTGCATAATTATACTGCTTCGCGTTGATAACATTCCGAATGAAACATTAGAATAATTACCTGATAAGCAAGCGGGTAAAAGTAGGGGAAGTGTGGAGGGATTTCGTATATTTGTGAGATGTGGCGAAACTCCGCTTCGCTACGTCTCGCCACATCGTGTCGGCGGATTACATCCGCTTGACGTGCTACGCAAAGCTTCGCACATCAAGCGGATTTGCGAAATAGAAAAAAAATTTCCGCTTCGCGAATTTTTTTCCAACTTCGCATATCCGCCGACACGTTACCTGCAAGCGAAAAGACCGACACAGTATGACAGAAATTTTAAAAGCTCAATTTGACGAAATTTGTAAAGGGACAATTCAGCCTTTTTTCAAAGAACTTGGTTTTAAGCGAAAAACTTTGCATTTCGCTAAACAGACAAACGACATAACTCAATGTTTCAATGTACAGAAAAGTCAATGGAATTCTTACCACGACAATGTTATGTTCACTTTTAATTTTGGATTTTACAACGCAGACATTTCTTCTATTCTTGCCGACAAAGAAGTCGTAAATGAATTCCCAAAAACTTATGACTGCTTTATTCAGAACAGACTTGGAACATTTTCCCACAACAGAGACCATTGAGTCGGTTGCAGGTTTTGAAAAGAACAAATTTAGCATATATCCTTTAAATTTATCAAAATGAAAGCTAACAAGTTGAATGCTAGAAATATTTCCTGATACCACTCGTATTGTATAACGACCCTTC
>WBZR01000600.1_pt1 | contig 54881 bp, 50 predicted proteins | sample 5204231 | NCBI WGS metagenome assembly WBZR01 (sample SAMN12412403, study PRJNA552823) | activated sludge metagenome | isolation source: activated sludge from anammox sidestream of wastewater treatment plant... | place: USA: Virginia | collected 2017-08 | reverse complement strand
TCCCACAATTTTGTAACTTTGCAATGGTTTCCACGTAGTTTCTTATTTTAGTTATAAAAATGTAGATATTTCTATAACCTACTGGAAACCCTTTTGTTATATATTTACAAAACTTACAACCGGCTCATTGGTATACACTATCAAAAAATATTGAGGTTAAGAAAACTGCAGAACAAATTAAAACAGACCTTGAAAAATATTTAAAGCCTATGTTTGACAATTACGTTTCACTTGACACTCTAAAACAATTAATAGCCAAAGACGAAAAATATATTAGTCCGACTCTTTCACCATATTATTTGATAACATTTTATATGTTGACAGACCAAAAAGAGAAAGGACGCAAAACGATAATTGAACATCATCAAAACTCATTAAAGCCACAAACTGTTACTGACACTATTGTATTTCCTGACGGAACAAGACAGGAGAAAGTTAAAACATACATTAACCAACATTATATTGACAGCATAAAAAAACTTGCAGACCGATATGGAGTTAAATTATAAACAGACAAAATCGCCAGCAGGTAACATTAAGCCGAATTTACAAAAGCCGCGCCCAATCATTAAAATTACAGACCTAAGTCGGCTCGGCTTTTGAATATTCGGTGTTCAGCGAGACCGAGAAGGACTGTATTTCTCTTAGGTGTATTAGTATCTTTTTTGCCTGATTATTGGCTTGTTTTTATCGGCTAAAGTAGGAAGATTGAACTTTAACTCCGGAATGAAAGGCACGGCAGTATTGATATTCTGAGTGGCGACACAGAAACTCAAAACAAAAAGCCAGTAAAAATAAACAAGTCAAAGACCTACGAAGAACGAGATTTACATAAACTTTTGAGTAGTTATTTGAAAAATTCAGACACTTACTCAAAAACAATTTTTCACGAACAATCTAACGGAAAAGACAATAACCAAATTTGGACACATCCAGATATGGTCGGAATTAAATTTTTGAATTTACAAACAAAAGCAAGTCAAAATTTTTTAAAATCCATCAATCGTGTTGATACGTTTAAATTGAGTTAATACGAACTAAAAAGGGAAATCAACAGCGATAGCGAACTTAAAAAAGCATTTTTCCAAGCAGTTTCAAATTCCAGTTGGGCGAATTACGGATATTTGGTAGCTTTTGAATTTAGCGACAGTTTGCAAGAAGAAATGGCACGACTAAATCAATCTTTTGGTATCGGAATAATTGAAATCAATGCAAATCCTTATCAAAGTAAAGTGCTATTTCCGTCAATTTATAGAGATTTGGACTTTAAGACCATTGACAAATTATGTAAGATGAATAAGGAGTTTGAGAAATTTATCGAGCAGACAGAAAAATTAATGACAGCAAGTGAAAAATATGTTTCAGGTGCTGAAAAAGAATTAGATGACCACGAAGTAGCAGCGTAGCTAGTTTTGCGACCGCTATTTTGAAAACGATACAGAAGTAGATAAATATTGTAAGGAAAAACATATTCCGACAAATGAAGAAGATGGTTTTTAAGCCAAACTTAAATCAATCAATGTCAAGTATTTTGTTTCGTTTACTTGACAAATAAATAATATTCACTACCTTTGCAGAGCAATGGGAGTTACACAAAACATACGGAAACAAATCAGTAAGATAGCTGATGGAACTACGTTCAAATACGAGCAGTTGGTTATTGAACCACAAGAGTTTTCGGCAACCGCCAAAGCTATTGAACGACTGATTGCTAAAGGTGTTATCAAAAGAGTTTCTACAGGTGTGTTTTACAAACCCAAGAAAACCGTTTTTGGCGAACTGAAACCCAACGAAGAAGAAATTTTAAAGCCTTATCTTTTTGAAAAAGGCAAACGCATTGCTTACATCACAGGAATTTTGCTTTACAATCACTTGGGGTTGACAACACAAATTCCCAAGAGCATAAAAATTGCAAGTCGGGATAAGCGAATTACTGTTTCAAATGGCAATGTAAAAGCAAGTCCTGTTAAAAGTTACGTGGATGTAACCGACAAAAATTTTTACTTATTGGAATTGTTAGACGCATTAAAAGATTTCAAGAAAATCCCTGATTTGGATAAAAATTCGGCAATAAAAATTATTTCCAATAAACTGAAAGAACTCAATCCCACAGAAACAAAACTTTTAATAAAATGCGGATTGGCTTATCCACCACGAGTGCGGAGTTTTCTCGGTGCGTTATTGGAAAACATCAAAACTGAAAGCGATTTAACGCCTTTAAAAAGTAGTTTAAATCCACTTTCGGAATACGAATACGGCATTGACAAAAAACTACTACAAACCGTAGAAAATTGGAACATCAAATGAAGTTACACAAAAATAAAGAACTGTTTCAAGATGCTATTATTGCTACATCACAACAATTAGGCATACAAGAAATTTATGTAGAAAAGGATTATTGGGTAACATTCGCTTTGTTCCATATTTTCAGAAATGACATAGGAAAAGAAACTGTTTTTAAAGGAGGAACAGCTTTATCAAAATGTTTTGGCCTGATAAAGCGATTTTCAGAAGATATTGACTTGGTTGTATTGCGAAATGAAAGCGAAACAGGTAATCAACTAAAAAATAAAATCAAAAAGATTTCCAAATGCGTTTCAGATGTACTTCCCGAAATAGATATAGACGGAATTACCAACAAAGTCGGAATGATACGCAAAACAGCACATAATTATCCACGAACTTTCACAGGGCATTTTGGACAAGTTCGGGATATTATCATTATCGAAAGTACTTGGTTGGGAAATTTTGAACCATACACAACCGCAAATGTGAGTTCGTTCATTTACGAAATGATGTTGAAAAATAACCAACAAGCACTTATTGACGAATACGGAATGAATCCGTTTGAAGTGTTGGTATTGAATCCGAAAAGAACTTTGTGCGAAAAAATTATGAGTTTGGTTCGTTTTTCTCAAACACAGGAACCCATTACAGATTTAAGAAACAAAATCAGACACACTTACGACATTCATTTGATGTTAGAAAATGAAAATTTGAAATCTTTCTTTCTATCAAACGACTTTGAAACAATGCTTTTGCGTGTAGCGAATGATGATGTTACGAGTTTCAAAAACAATAACGAGTGGTTAGCAAATCACCCAACAACAGCAATTATTTTTTCTAAAACTGAAGATACTTGGAGTAAAATCAAAGATGTTTACACAGGAAGTTTCAGCGAATTGGTATTTGGTGGAGAACCTCCAAAAGAAACTGACATACTTAAAACATTAACAATAGTAGCGAACAGACTGAAACCAATAGAATGGAACATAAAACCGTGAGCAAATTACCACTGGCTATAACAAGCGGTTTGAACACAAGGTGAGTAAAGTGCTTCGATTGAACATTTCAGGCAAGAAAAAAAGTATTATCTTCGTATCAACATTTGTCGGTAAAATCCACCCTGCGTCAAGCGTCAAAACGTTGTGCGTCAGCTTAACACAACCGTTATTTAAAAACTAATCAAAAACAAAACTATGAGATTTATTTATTATTGTTTAGGACTTACTCTAGTGTTATTCACAAGTTGTTCAGTTTTTACAAGTTGTTCTAACACACCACAATACAACGACCCAATTCCCAAACACGATATTTTGACTATTAACTCAAAATTTGTAAATGAAAATCGTGTTATTAATATTTGGACACCGCTAAACTACAACGAGACAACCGACAGCCTCCCTGTTCTTTATATGCCTGACGGAGGTATAAAAGAAGATTTTCCTCATATTGCCAACACTTTAGACACATTGATAAAGCAAAATGAAATTCCACCATACATTTTAGTTGGTATAGAAAATACAGTAAGAAAAAGGGATTTAACGGGGCCAACTAAAATTGAATATGATTTGAAATATATACCCGAAGCCGGTGGTGCAGAAAATTTTAGAGGATTTATAAAAAATGAATTATTTCCGGTTATTGATAAAAAATACAGGACCAATGGTAAAAGAGCCATCATAGGTGAGTCAGCAGCTGGTCTGTTCGTTATAGAAACCTTTATTTTGGCTCCTGATATGTTTGACGATTATATAGCTATGGATCCTGCTCTTTGGTTTAATGAACAATATTTAGTAAAAAATTTTGAATCCTTAACAAAAAACAATGATTACTCAAATAAGAAACTGTGGTTCGCAGGTTCAAGTGCAGTAGATATTGCTCCATATACTAAAGATTTGAGCGAAAAATTAAATAATGAGAAAAGTGGATTAATCTGGAAATATGAAAATGAACCAAAGGAAAAGCATAATACAATTTTCAGGGCGACGAAAGAAAAAGCAATTATTTGGACTTTAAACAAAACTAAATAAAAAGCCGAACGCACAGCCAGTTTGCCAAAATGGCGGGTGAAGTGCTTCGATTGAAAGTTTTTCGTCAATTTTGGAGTTACGTCTTCGCTCGAAGTTTATCGGTAAAAATCCGCCACTTCACCAAGCTGCCGACCGTTAGCGGTCAGGCCAAAAGGACGCTACGAACTTAAAATAATTATTAACTAATAAAATAACAGCAAAATGAAAAATTTTCACCCATTTTTCATCCATTTTTCACCATCGGAACAGATGGAATGATTGTAATTGCTTGCCTTCATATGTTTTTATCATTAGGCTTATCTTTACCCTCAATTCATTCCACTTTTTTTGTCCTTTATTCAGTATTCTTGACTTTTCTAATATTAGGAGTTGCACTGACAATTAGAAAACAAAAGTCCCTTGCATAGAAAAAGCAAGGTTATACAACGATTAAGGAACTAAATTTGAAAAATTTAGTTCCTTAATTTAATTTTTATTGGATAAAATATGGATACGATATAGATATTTCATATCTTTGTTTAATCCTTTTATGGATAAAATATAGATAAAATTTGGACAAATTTATTCAGAAACTCAATTTTGACTTTATAACCAACCAAAGAGTATTGCAACTCATTGGCTACATTGACGGTTTCAAAGGTAAATGGAATATTGCCGAAAAACATGAAAACCGTTATTTGAAAGAATTGCGGAAAATTGCCACTATCGAAAGTATCGGCTCTTCTACGAGAATTGAAGGTGCAACGCTTACCAACCAAGAAGTAAGGGAACTTTTGAAAGACGTTAAAATCACAAAACTAAAAACCCGTGATGAGCAGGAAGTCATTGGCTATTATGAAGTTTTAGAATTGATTTACGACAATTATTCCGACATCAAACTTTCGGAAAGCTATATCAAACAACTACATCAAATGTTGCTGAAATACAGTAATAAAGATGAACGACATAGAGGAACTTACAAGTTTCTTTCTAACAAAGTTGTAGCAACATATCCGACAGGTGAACAGCGAACAATTTTTGCCACTACCGAGCCAGCATTGGTAGAAACAGAAATGCAGGAATTAGTTGAATGGACAAATGAACAATTAGAGCAAAAGGCTATTCATCAACTTGTTGTAATCGGTAGTTTTATCTATGATTTTTTGAGCATACACCCATTTCAAGACGGAAACGGCAGACTTTCGAGATTGCTTACAACGCTTTGTTTGCTACAAAACGATTATTCGTTTATTCAATACATATCTTTTGAAAGCCATATTGAGCAAAATAAAAAAGCCTATTACGAGGCTTTGATGAACGGACAGAAAAATCGGGGAACAGATAATGAATGTATAGACTTGTGGTTGATTTTTTTCTTAGAAAGTTTGAAAACGCTTACCGAAAAATTGGAGCAAAAATATGATGTATTCAAATCCAAAGGCGGTTACTTAAACAACAGACAAAAGTTAATCAAAGATTTTATTTCCAATAATCAACCAATAAAAGTAAGTGATTTGGCAAAACAATTTCCCGAAATTGGATTGAGCACTTTGAAAAAAGATTTGCAATACTTGCGAGATGAGCAAGTGCTGACAATGATTGGAAAAGGCAAAGGGAGCGTGTATGTATTGATTGAAAAAGGGTAACTTAAACACTGCCCGAACCGCTTGAACAGCTCGTTTGGCAAAAACGGCAGGAAACGTCTTCGATTGAAAATTTTTCGTAAATTTGAAGTTCCGTCTTCGGTTGAAGTTTAATGCTAAAAGTGCCGCCATCGCAAAGCCGCTGCCCGTTGGGTGGCAACTTTTGAAAACGACCAAGTTAACATTGATAAATGATATAGTCACAATGGAATAAATTAACGAATTGATAAACCGAAGATACTTCTCAAAAAAACAATTGGATAATGATAAACTATAACGACAAGAAATTTATACCGATAAGTAAAACAGAAAACGGTGAAACATCAAGTGAAACGGTATTTCATTACAAGCAAGATGGTAATCTGCTAACGTCTGACTATTCGGGAGGAAAAATAAAATATGGACACTTAATTGGCTTAGTTGATGAGAATGGAAATATAGAAATGCGTTATCATCAAGTGAATGATAAAGGCAAATTAATGACAGGAATATGTTTTTCACGACCAGAGAAACTTGAAAATGGAAAAATAAGACTACACGAAAATTGGGAATGGACATCGGGTGACAAATCAAAAGGCCAATCAATAATTGAAGAACAATGAAGCCGCCAAGCCATTGGCCGTGACCCTAACAGACTCTGTGCTATATATACAAACAGAAAATTTTTCAAATGAAAAAATTGCTTTCCTTTCTAATTGTGCTTTTAATTTCGACAGCAATTTATAGCCAGACCTATATTCAAAATGTAACAGTTGTTGATGTTGTCAATCAAAAATTAATTCCCGCACAAACGGTAATGCTCAATAAGAATTTGATTGCAGGCATAAAACCGTCAAATAAAGTGAAAATCCCTGCCAATTCCACGATTATTGACGGTTCGGGAAGATATTTACTACCCGGAATGACTGATGCGCATGTTCATTTTTTTCAAAGTGGTGGTCTATATACCAGACCGGACGGAATTGATTTAAGGAAATCTGTTCCTTATGAAAAAGAAATTACGTGGACAAACGACAATATGGAAGATTTTCTACGCCGTTATGTGCAAACCGGCATTACATCAGTAATAGATGTGGGTGCGACATTCAACTTTCTGCAAAAACGCAATTTGTTCCAAGGCAAATCGTACGCTCCGAATATTTTTATGACCGGCCCTCTACTTACTTCCTACGAACCTGCTGTTTTTGAAAACCTGAAAGATGACGAACCGTTTCATTTGGTCACAACATCCGAAGACGGCATCAATGCCGTAAATGCACAATTACCGTATCATCCTGACTTTATAAAAATATGGTATATCGTAGATGAAACAAATAAAGACAGTTTAGAGATAAGCGCAAAAAGATTTCAGCCTGTTGTAAGAGCCAGCTACCAACAAATAAGGCTTAACCTCACTTAACGAAGCGGAGTTGCGATCTAAATCCCGGCTAATAGCCCTGGTCGTCCACAGATTGAAGGATGACTTCGGGAGGGATAAGTATCAATCCATGGACTTACCATAAGCGAAGTCGGACTTTTAGTCCCGTTCGATCGCAAAACTGGTCAGACGTTGTGAGGCATACAAAAAACATACAAAACAAAATGAATAATTTTAAGGTAGCTATAGACAAACAGATAGAATTCAATCAAGGGAAAAATTTATTTTTTAAAAACCTTAATTCTTTTCAATTTACTGAAAATACGATTAAAACAATTAAACAAGTTGCAATATTGCCATCCTATAGCTTACTTATGCTTATTGACTATGCGACAGATAAGGCGATTGAAGAATTCTGCAGGATAAATCAATATTATTCAATTGATTCTAAAGCAAGGAACGAATTAAGGGATGTGTATTCAGAACTAGTAAAATGCATCCAAACAAAATCATCTTCTATAGAGGACATTGCGAAAAATCATTATAGAAAATTGCAACAATGGATTATTACAAATAATTCTTTTGCAGAAAGAGTTTATCAAGACAATAACCAACGAGCAGATATTGTTACTTGTTCGCAATACACTCCTGAATTACAGCTAGATATATTACGAATAGATATTGCCCGATTAAAGCAGCCTGTTTTGGATATCGGTTGTGGAAAAGACAGTCTGTTGGTTAATTATCTAACAAAGAATGGTATAAATGTCGTTGGTATTGATAGATATAAATTCAATTCTTTCAATTTATTAACTACAGATTGGCTTGAATATGATTATGGGAAAAATATATGGGGAACAATTATCAGTAACTTAGGATTCTCAAATCACTTTCAACATCACAATTTAAGAATTGATGGGAAATACATTGAATATGCAAAAACATATATGAGAATTTTAGAAGCATTAACAGTCGATGGGCAATTTCATTACGTACCAGAGTTGCCTTTTGTGGAAAAATATCTTGAAAGACAAAAATATGAAATAAATAAATATGATATTAACGAACTTGACTATAAAGCTACAGTAATTAAACGATTAAAATAATGATGTACGGAAGTAAAATTACCAGTTTGCCAAAATGGTGGATGAAGTACAAAGGTTAAAAGTTTTTCGTAAATTTGAAGTGGCCACCTCGCTAAAAGTTTATGGGTAAAAGTGCCACCTTTGCCAAGCTGGACAACCGTTATCGCTTATTGTAACAGAACAACTACGAAACAGCAGGCAGACAACAGCAATGAAACATAATTTTACAGCTAAAATTTATAAGATAGGAATTAATGTATCAATCTAGGGTAAATTTCCTCGTCTTCAGGCGCAGGCTTTAGCTTAATCTAAGTGTTCGTGAGTCCTTTGTGTTTTTGTAGTAAAAAGACTTAACGACAGAGTTTGCAAAGATTTACGCGAAGTGCTTTCTTAGCGGTTTACTTGGCGAGATAATGGCCTGCAGGACACAAAGTGTTTTCACAAGGGACAAAAAGTTGGGTTGGCAACTTAAGTCGACTTTAGCCAAAACCCAACCTTTAGCCTTTTAGGCTAAAGTAGTTTAGTTATTTTTGATAAATTTTCAAAAAGGAAGATACTATATGCTGATCAGAAAGGCAAGACAGGAAGAATCCGGGATGATTACGCCATTCCTTTTATTGGCAATGGAAGAGATAGTGTATGGATTTATTGGCGAGGATTCAAGGGAGAATGCCATCCGGTTTTTGGACAGCTTAACTCGGGAAAAGGACAATCAATATTCCTATAAAAATTGTTGGGTTGTAGCATCCGAAAATAAAATTGTGGCAGCAGCCATTGTTTACGATGGCGGCAAATTAAAAGAGTTGCGGGAGCCTGTAGGGCGCAGGATACAACAAATGTTTGGCAGAGATTTTAATCCGGAGGATGAAAGTCAGGACGGTGAATATTATGTCGATTGTGTGGGCGTAGATCCTGATCAGCAGGGAAGGGGAATTGGATCTGCCCTATTCCGGTTTTTGATAGACGAATATGTACATAAGCAAAACGGTACGCTCGGACTATTGGTGGATAAGGAAAACCCGGGTGCCAAAAAGTTGTATGAAAAATTAGGGTTTATAATTGTCGGGGAAAAGAGGCTGATGGGGAAGACCATGGAACATCTGCAGTTTCAGAGGGAGCATGAGGGGTTAAGTCGAACTATTTAAATGGCTTGGATTGGTGATTTTTGGAGAAGAAAATGTTTTATCTTTGTATATAAGTTTTGAAGTGACATCAGCCGGCAATAATAAGTTGCCGGCTCAAAATCGCAGAATAACCGACAATATTTTGGTCAGACCAAAGAGGAAAATACATGGATAAAGGCGACATTATTGAATTCCAAATTGAGCCATTGTTGGATTATTTTCAGAAGATTATTCCTCTGAATAAGGAAGAGAAGGCCTTGGTGCTTGATAGTTTCCAACCTCGGCTATACCGCCGCCGTCAATATGTACTGCAGGAAGGCGACACCTGCAAGCATTTCAACTTTGTGGTGCGCGGTTGTCTGCGGATGTACAGGATTGACGACAAAGGGAATACACACATCCTTCAATTTGCCCATGAGAATTGGTGGGTTACGGATATGGGCAGTTTTTATCGGAAGGAAGCGTCCTTGCTCAATATCGATGCCCTGGAGGATACGATGGTGCTGCAGATCAATTATGAAAACCTGACGGGACTCTTTGATAAAGCACCGAAATTCAACCGTATCTTCAGAGTACTTATCGAAAACAGTCACATCGCACTGCAAAATCGCCTGTTACAGAACATCAGCAGTTCGGCGGAAGAGCGATACCTATCCTTCCTGAGAACCTATCCCAACCTGGCCAATCGCATTCCGCAGACGCAAATCGCCGCCTATTTGGGGATTACGCCGGAGTTCGTGAGTCGGATCAGGAATAATTTGGCGAAGAGGTGATGGAAGAAGAAATTGTTTTTACGAATAGATAAATGAAAAACATACCGATTTCGATACATAATGAACAATTCCTCTTTGAAAACATTAAGGGGAAACAAGAATTTTATCCAAAAGAAGTGGCGATGATTTTCATTAAAGAAGGTCACGTGAATTTTTGGGTAAATGGATCTTCACACCATTATACTTCGAATACCATATTGTTTATCTCGCCGCGAAATACGTATAAAATAGAATCCATATCTCCGGATATCAAGCTTATTATCATTGGTATCTATCCGGAAAGCAGGAACTATTTTAGATATAATTTTAATCGCTTTAATGTGTATCAGGTACTAAAGGGAGACCAAAACAATGCAGTAGAGGTTCCGGAGGAAGACTTTGATACTTTCTGGGGCGTATTGGAATTTATGCATTATAATTATCATCTGAAGACGAAGGTATATCGCGAAGATATTATTTCACATTCATTTAATGCGATATCCTATTCGATAGTCGGTTTTTTTGAGAGTAAGATGATTCAAAATAAAGGCAACCTTGAGGCCAATTCCCGAAAAGAAGATATCACTTTGAAGTTTCTGGATTTAGTTTCCAATCATTTTTTGGAAGAACGAGAATTGAAGTTTTATGCTGACAACCTGTTTATTTCCATCAAATACCTTTCCATCTGTGTAAAGGAGATTTCAGAGCACCCTCCGACTTATTTTATTCATCAGTTATTGATAGACGAAGCATGTAAGCGTCTGGCAGATAACAAATTCAGTATAGCGGATGTGGCTTATGGCCTGCAATTTGCTGATCAATTTGTCTTCTCAAAGTTTTTTAAAAAGCATACAAAGCAGACTCCATCGCAATTCAGAAAGAAAATAAACCAAATACATACTATTTAGACATATTTTGAATACATTTTGACTTAGTTGTCGTCCGGATAATGCTCAACTTTGCGCTATCAAAATATCTCAGCTGAGTTTTGAAATTTTATTAAACATTCAAAAATTAAATAGTATGAACAAGAATTTAATGACGTTATTGACAGTCGTCCTTATGGCAGGCTTTTCAATAAATGCAAAGGCACAGACAGGTTTTAATGTTAGCTTGAAAGCTACTCCTCAGTTTAGTTTTCTGTTGAACCAAGATGATTTTGACAACAGTTCCATCGAGAAAGATGCGACTTTCAGAGCTAATTTTGGAATTGGAGCCGGTTATAATTTTTCACAGAATATAGGCATAGGACTGGATGTTTTGTACGGCTTACAAGGTCAGAAAATGAAAGTAAGCGGGATTGAGGTCGATCAGCGATTGGATTATGTAAAGATTCCTCTTTACCTGTCTTACAATTCAGACCCCACAAAATCAATTGGTTTTTATGGCAATATAGGTCCACAGATCAATATCCTGGCCCGAGCTGAAACATCCCTCGGCGATAGCGATCAATTTTTAGATAATAAAGACAAGTACCAGGCAATCACATTTGGAGGTATGGTGACTGTGGGATCACGGTTTAAACTTACTGAGAAGCTATCACTGCAAACCGGCTTATATTTCGATATCGATTTCATGAATGCGGAAGATAAAGACTTCCCGGGTTATTCGAAAGGCAGGGCCGATACCTATAATATGAATACAGGTATCCAGGTTGGTCTGAAGTATCAATTGTAATCCCAAAGCAGACTGCTTTCAAATATGAAAAGCCATTTCTTGTTTCGAGAGATGGCTTTTTTATTTACACCGGATTTTGTCCTAAAATTATTTTAGCACCAAATACCATTTGAACATATTTTGACAACAAATCGACTTAAATAAATCATCCACCCGCCTCAACTTTGCACCTGAAATAAAAAAATAGTTTTAAATGAAAAAAGGAAAAAAAGGAACAAGCTGTTTTATGCTTTTATGGTGTGTTCTGGCTTTCAGCCCAATGGCAGTAAAGGCTCAGGAAGCTACAGTCGGCGCACTATCTCTTAATGTTGAACAACTCTTTGAACTGGTCGATCAAAATAATCCGGGCCTGAAAGTATCGAGGAAATCGATTGAAGTAGCGGAACAAAACGTGAAGATTGCTCAAAACAACAAATTACCCAATGCCAGCACCTCTATAAGTGGTTACTACTTGAGCGATGTGGATATTTTTTCGACAAAATTCAAAAAACAATTCACACAAGATATGCCGCATTTCGGTAATAGTCTTTCTGTTGAAGCGAACCAACTGATTTGGAAAGGCGGTCAGGTCAATGAGAGTATCCGATTGGCGAAATACCAGGTAGAAGTAGCTCAATTGCAGTATTCGTCAGCTGAGCAGGAAGCTCGTCTGGCAGCATTGGGATACTATCTTGACTTGTTCAAATTGTACAACCAGTCAAAGGTATATGAGCAAAACATCATCCTGGCAGAACAGCGCCTGGCAAACATCATGAAATTTGAAGAGCAAGGTATGGTCACCCGAAATGATGTGATACGAGGCGAACTGATGGTTTCCAATCTCAATCTGTCAAAACTGACCATCGATAACAATATTCTGATTCTGAACAGGCAACTCAATGTAGCCATCGGACTTCCGGAAAGCACAGTGATTGTCCCTACAGAAGACATTTTGGCTGTTTCAATGATGAAGGAACAGGAAGAATTCTATCAAAACACTGCTTTAATCAACAACACTTCCATTTTACTAACAAAAAAGGTGGTGGACATTAATGAGTCGGCATTGAAGATAACAAAGAAAAATGGGTACCCGTCACTGGCGGCTTTTGCAGGAAATACCATGCAGCGACCACTTACCAGCACAACGCCGGTACTGGATATGTATTACAACTCCTGGAATGCCGGTGTCGGGCTGAGTTTTAATATTGGTTCGTTGTGGAAAAATGGTCGCGAGGTCGAAATGAAGAAGATGGAAGTTGAGAAGTCGAGGGCCCAGCAGGAAGAGGTGACTGCCTATATCGGTGTAGGGATCAAATCAGCCTATATCAAGCACAATGAGGCCATGGTTCAGAATTCCGCTTTGGAGACGAATAAAAACCTGGCTGATGAGAATTACCGAATCATGGAAAAGAAATACAACAATCAATTGGCGCTTATCATCGACCTCCTCGATGCCGCCAATGCCAAGCTGGATGCGGAGTTGCAATATGCCAATTCCGAAGTTAATATCATCTATGCCTACTACAAATTATTAAAGGAAACGGGTAAAATCTAAAATCAATCAACTAATAACTAAAAATTAAATAATCATGTCACAACAAGAAAATAAGACAATAGTCAAGAAAAAAAAGAGCAAACTAAAAGTGGCTCTATTGAATTTCGTTGCCGGGATCGCCATTTTGGGCGGTTTGATTTGGGCCATTAGTTCATATCTTAAAATTGGCACGGACGATTATACGAATGCAGCGCAGGTTGAAACATTTGTCAACCCAATAAATGCGAGAGTTTCTGCTTATGTAAAAGAAATTCGCTTCATCGAACACCAACAAGTCAAGGCAGGTGATACGCTTGTCGTATTGGATGACAGAGAGATTTTGACACAAGTTGGGCAGGCTGAGGCCGCGTATCAAACGGCATTAGCAAATAAGGTTGCCACCCAAAACAGCGTTCGGACCGTCAGTAATAACGTGGGTACGGCTGACTTCAATGCCGAGGCGGCGAAGGCCAATATCGCAGCTACTGAAGCCAGATTGAATAACACCGAACTCAATTACCAGCGCTATAAGAGCTTGTTGGCGGATGCGGCTATCACCAGGCAGCAGTTTGATCAGATGGAAGCTGAATATCAAAGCCAATCTTCACAATTGGCCGCTCTAAAATCGCAATACCAATCAGCATTAAATGCGAAAGGGACATCGTCTTTGTCTGTTGAAGAGGTGAAGTCGAGGCTGGCAATGAATGATGCAGACATTCAAAGAGCAGAGAACGCTCTGGTAATGGCGAAGCTCAACTTGTCCTATTGTTATATCCTCGCGCCTCATGATGGGGTAATGGGCAGGCGCACCATCAACGAAGGACAGTTGCTGGCCATGCCCGGACAGCAAGTTGCTACGATAGTGGACAACAGAAACAAGTGGGTTACGGCGAATTTCAGAGAAAAACAGATGCATCATATTGCAGTCGGAAACAGAGTGAAGATTAAAGTCGATGCATTAAGTGGTCAGGAATTTGATATGACCGTAGCTGCTATTTCAGAAGCAACAGGTGCGAGATATTCGGCCATTCCTGTGGATAATTCAACCGGCAATTTTGTGAAGGTACAACAACGCATCCCTGTGCGGCTGGAATTTGATCGTAAATATAGCTTCGAAGACTTGGAGCCGTTGAAGACTGGGATGAACGTGGAAGTTAACGTGCAATAAATCAATTCTAATGACAAATGACAATTTATATAATAAAGGTTTGTTTGCTGATTGGGTACCCAAAGGCTTAATGTTACTGCTCATCATCATATTCCTTTTTCCAATAATGACCGTCTCCGGCGTATTTACAGGCAACATGACGGATCTGTCGGGATATTTTGCATCCTATTCCGAGCATATTCAGATGGCCAATAATGCCATTTCAATTGGAATGGCACTTTCCCTGGCGATAGTAATGCGTGTAAAAATGCGCTTTCGGAGCAAGGAAATCATTGTTGGCTCAAGCTTAATGATGGCTGCATTGGTGGGTATATGCTCTGTTACAAGCAATATCTACATTTATATAGGGGCGAATTTCCTGATCGGCTTTTTGAAAATGTTTCCTTTGCTGGAAGTTATTATTCCGGTAATGTTTATGCTTTCGCCCAAGGGTGACAAAAGTCGGTTTTATTCCATATTCTACCCTATTGCGATAGGCTCAAGCACACTGATAAGTCACTTGATGAGCATTTACGCCTTTAATTATGGCATTACCAATATTTATTATTTCAATATTATCTCCATGTTGCTCATCGCTCTATTGGGGACGATCTTTATGCACAACAAGCGTTTTTGTTTCAAGTTGCCATTGTACCAAATCGACTGGATCTCGCTACTTTTCGTTGGAGTTTCCATGATGAGTTTAAATTATGGCTTGACTTTTCTAAAGCAACAAAATTGGTTCCATGAGCCTACAGTTATTTGGAGTTTTGTGATTTCCATCCTCACATTCATTTATGTAATAGTCAGGCAAACGGTCCTGAAAAGGAAAATCTATGATTTTAAAGCCTTCCTCCAATTTAAAAGCGTGCGGTTTAGTTTGGTTCTATTAACCTTTCAAGCAATCTATCTGAGCAGCGCAAGCGTGTTTTCACAATGGACAATGGGAGCATTGGGATACAATTCTTTGGTAAACGCACAGCTAAATCTCTGGACGATCCCGGGCTTAATAGTTGGTGGAATAATGGGATTTGTAGGATTCAAAAACAACTGGAATATCAAATATTATGTCTGGACCGGTTTTGGAGCGCTATTTTTAAACATATTGCTCACCTACCTCACTATCCAGCCGAATATGAATATCGAGATGTTTTATTTCCCGACTTTTTTAAAAGGCTTAGGTATGGTGATTTTATTCATTGCTGTTTGGTTCTATGCTACTAAAGATTTGGGCATGCCGGATGGTTTGGGAGTCATTTCCTTGTTGCTTGTCTTCAGGACCTTCGTATCCATGGCCATCTCAGGTGCATTAATAGGTTTTTTAAATACGCAGTTTCAGCTAGACAGTATGGCTGATATGAGTAATTACTGGGATACCAATCTGCTTGGGCCCTATGCGATGCAAGGCTACAGCTCCATGATGATTGGATCTATCCTTGCCGGCGGAAAGACGCTATTAGGCTGGTTACTCTGGTTGTTTATTCCCATTTCCGTCATTGTCCTTCTACATGATTATGGCAAGCCCAATCAAAGAAGAAGGGTGTATATTAAGAAAATAGTTAAAGGCAAGTCGGTAAAGGGATACCGCTTCCAATCGGTGGTTGCTAGCGAGTAGAGAGAAAGTTGCGGAACGTTGATGATATTAATTTTTATCTGTGTCATCAGCGTTCCATTTTCATTTACCTACAAAAATCCCGGCGATAGAATTCCACAAAACATCCATAAAATCATCCCGAACTTCTATTTGACTTGATGATCAGGTGGAACGAATTGAAATTTACACCATTAATTCAATTTCTGAAATGAGAAAAAAGCTCTTTTTGATAGTTGGAGTGCTGATCCTTCTTGGGGGCAGTGCTTTTGCGCAAACGAAAAAATGGTCTTTGCAAGACTGCATTAAATACGCAATTGAGAATAATGTCTCGATTAAAAAATCGGAACTGGATAGAAATACTGCGGGCATAAACCTTAAACAGCAGATAAACAACCGGCTGCCCAACCTTTCTGGAAGTGCAACCGGGAATTTTTCAAACGGTGCTGCCATCGACCCGATCACAAGTAGTTTTGTGAATCAACAAGTGTTTTCCAATAACTTCGGCGTCAGCGGTTCGGTCACTTTATATCAAGGTGGAAAGCTGAATTTGCAGATAGAACAAAATAAGATACTATTGCAACAAAGTGAACTTTACCTTCAGGAATCTCAAAATAATATTACACTGAATGTATTGGAGGCTTATTTGCAGGCCCTTTATTACAATGAAGGAATCGTCATCACAGAAAACACATTAAAATCATCACAGGAAGAATTAGCACAGACGCAAGTAAAATTCAAGAACGGAGCAGTCTCCCAACTGGACCTGTCCAGCATCGAGACGCAAAACTCTACCAATGAATACAATGTAGTAACCGCTAAGAATCAATATTCGATGCAGGTCCTGGCTTTAAAACAATTGCTTGAGATAGACCCGGAAGAAGAATTCGAAATCGAGAATCTAAAACTGGATGATCTCACATTTTCGATTCCTGACAAGCAAGTGGCCTATGCCAATGCAGTGGCCAATCTGCCGGATATTCGCATCTATGATTTAATAGGTGAAAATCTGGAAAGAGAAATACAAATCACGAAGGCTGAGTATATGCCATCCATCTCACTTAGTTATGGGTTGAATTCCGGCTATACAAACACGATGGATTACGGATTCGGCTATCAATTGAGATCTAACTTCAAACAATCTGTTGGTTTGTCTCTGAGTGTGCCAATCTTCGCCAAATATCAGAAATCGACCAGCATGCAATTGACAACAATCCAATTGCGTCAGAATGAATTGGACAGAGTCTCCGCTTCCAAAACTTTGTACTCGAAAATAGAGACTGCCTACCAAAACGCCATCGTCAACATGGCCCAAAGCGTTTCAGCTAAAAGTAATCGGGACAATGCCCAACTTTCTTACGAACTGGCAAGTAAGAAATTTGCATTCGGAGGATTGACCGCAACCGAACTGGCCGTCAGCCGCAACACATACTTAAATGCGGAGCAAACACTTTTGCAAAACAAATATCTCGCTGTGTTATATCAGTCTTTACTCAAATTCTACCAGGGAGAATCTATCATCAATCACAAATAAGTTTTAATCAATATAGTATGAAAAAGAAAATTAGCATAGCCATTATAGCCATTGTTGCACTTGTTGGCGTGTATTTTGTCGTACAGTATTTCACTGCTAAAAATGAAACGGATATCGTGCTTAACCTCACGAATATCACCACCGGAAACATTACGTCCGAAGTAACAGCAACCGGTACGGTCGAACCCCTGGATAAAGTAGATGTCGGAACGCAAGTATCCGGTCGGGTGGATAAGATCTATGTGGACTACAACAGTATCGTAAAGCAAGGACAAATATTGGCGGAATTGGACAAAACTACATTGCTGGCTTCAGTCGAGAATTCACAGGCGTCATACAATGCAGCCCTTAGCCAGCTCAATTATCAAAAGCAAAACTACACTCGCCAGAAAAATATGTATGAAGCCGGGGTCATCAGTAAAGCAGAGTACGAAACGGCCGAATACAGTTATCAAACAGCTCAGACGAATCTCAAGCAAACATCCGCTTTGTTGCAGACAGCAAAAACCAATCTGAGTTATGCCACCATTTATTCGCCGATCAAAGGCGTTATCCTGACGAAAGAAGTTGAAGAAGGCCAGACCGTTGCGGCCAGTATGACTACTCCAACACTGTTTACCATTGCCAAGGATTTGACGAAAATGAAGGTGGAAGCCAATGTGGATGAGGCAGATATAGGAAATGTCGCTGTAGGACAACGCGTGTCATTCACTGTTGATGCCTATCCGGACATGGAATTTCCGGGAAAAGTGAAACAAGTCCGCCTGGGCTCTACCACGACGTCCAATGTAGTTACTTACACTGTAATAGTTGAGGTGGACAATTCCGATCTGAAACTAAAACCGGGACTTACTGCCACAATTACTATTTATACCAAAGAATTAAAAGCCATTTCGGTAGTCCCGGCTCAAGCGTTGAATTTTTCACCCGAGACGAAATTACTGGAGGAGTATTACAAAAAATATGGAATTTCAGAAAGTATCCCTGCCACTGATGGCAATAGTGAGCAAGCCGGAGTTTGGGTTAAAAAAGGAAATGGCGCTCTGGAAAGGAAACCGGTCGTGATCGGTGACAAGGACGGAATCAATACACAAATACTCTCCGGACTCGCCGAAAGCGATACCATTGTAATTGGGATGAGTCAGGAACAAAACAATAAGGCTGGTTCAGTGGGGAATAACGCAAGTCCGTTCATGCCTAAACGGCCTGGAGGTACCAGGAAATCAACTGCAGCAACGACCAAATAAAAACAAGTAAAAATGGATAAATCGATCATTCAAACAACACAACTGACCCGTGATTTTTATATGGGGGAAGAGTTGGTGCGTGCCTTGAGAGGAATCGATCTGACGATCAATGCGGGGGAATTCGTTACCATTATGGGCGCAAGCGGTTCGGGGAAATCAACCTTGTTGAATATCCTGGGATGTTTGGACAAGCCCACTTCAGGAATCTATGAATTGGATGGTATTCCGGTCAACAATCTTTCCAAAGATGAATTGGCCGAAATACGCAATACGAAAATCGGTTTCATCTTTCAATCCTATAACTTATTGGCCCGGACGACGGCCATTGAAAACGTAGAACTCCCTTTGCTGTACAACTCCAAAGTATCTTCAACAGAGCGAAAAGAGCGAGCCATCACCGCATTGAAGCAGGTTGGTTTGGAAAGCAGGATGCACCACGTCCCAAGCCAACTGTCGGGTGGACAGCAACAGCGCGTAGCTATTGCCCGCTCACTTATTAATAATCCGGTAATCATCCTTGCAGATGAAGCGACCGGCAACCTGGACACCCGCACTTCCTATGAAGTGATGCAACTGTTTCAAGAACTCAATGATAAAGGGATCACCATCGGCTTTGTAACACACGAAACGGATATCGCTCAATTCAGTAAAAGGACCATTTTTTTGCGGGACGGATTAATGCAGGAAGATAATTTGATTGCGAATAGATGGAATGCATCGGAAGAGTTGAAAAAATTGCCAAAAGAAAATTAAATTAAGAATGAATGCCATTAATTTATTGAAAATAGCCTGGAGAGCATTGGTCCTGAACAAAATGCGGGCGATGCTGACCATGCTGGGTGTCATCATCGGCGTTGCATCGGTTATCGCCATGCTGGCCATTGGAGAAGGTTCTAAAGAAAGCATCAAGCAAAATATTTCCAGCATGGGTGCGAATATGATCACCATACGTCCCGGAGCGCAAATGTTTGGCGGCGTACGGCAGTCACAAAGTGAGATGCAGTCCTTAAAGCTTTCTGACTACAATACACTGAAAGAGGAAGCCACCAAGATCAAGAAAATATCTCCGTTGGTCAATGGAAACGGCCAGGCTATTGCCGGCTCAAACAACACGAATACCATGATTTACGGTGCCTCCCCGGAATATCTGTCCATCCGGGAATGGCAGACGGAGAGTGGCTCGATGTTTGATGAAAGCGACATCAAGGCCAATGCAAAAGTTTGCGTCATTGGGAAGACCATCCAAAAAAACTTATTCCCTGACGGCAGCAGCCCGATCGGCAAAATGATCCGGTTTAAGAGTATTCCGTTTAAAGTGGTCGGTGTATTGACTGCAAAAGGCGAAAACACTTTTGGACAAGATCAGGATGACATTATCATCGCTCCTTACACCACCATTCAGAAGCGGATTTTGGCACAAGATTATTTGCAATCCATAGTTGCGTCCGCCATCCAGGAAGACCAGGCACAAGAAGCTGTAGATGAGATTACAGCCATCCTGGAAAGGACACACAAAATTCCGGCAGATAAAGACAATGATTTCAATGTTTCTTCCCAACAAGAGTTGATAAAAACATTTAGTTCTACAAGTGAAATGCTCACCATTTTATTGGTCGTTATTGCGGGAATCTCCCTGCTGGTAGGCGGCATTGGCATCATGAATATTATGTACGTATCCGTCAAGGAACGCACCAGAGAAATAGGCTTACGGCTTGCCATCGGCGCAAAAGGGAAGTACATCCTTTTGCAATTTTTGATTGAATCTGTTCTGATCAGTGTTACGGGAGGTGTATTGGGTGTGGCGTTGGGCTTGATTGCAACCTTTATGATCTCCGCGGTATTGAGTTGGCCCGTGAGTGTAACCGCATCCTCTATCATTATTTCATTTATTGTCTGTACTTTTACAGGAGTGTTTTTTGGTTGGTATCCTGCCCGAAAAGCTGCTGCGGAAGATCCTATAACGGCATTGAGATATGAATAGTTTACAAAAAAATACGAAGACTGAGATTCTCATTCATCTGCTGGTGTGGTTACTGTTATTGAGTTTCCCGTATAGTTTTACAGTTGGATCCGGGAGAGCCTGGAGCGAATTGATTATTCATTTCTGGCTGTTGCTTTTTCTATTGGGTATCGTTTTTTATTTCAACTATTTGTTTGCGATCAACAAATTACTATTTGATAAAAAACAATTACTGTTCTTTCTCGGCAATTTATTATTGGTTCTGTTTTTTATATGGCTGCAAACCGAAGTAGTGAGAGGTTTTTTTCGACCTGCAAATGCCGATATTTCTAAAAACAGACCGCCACTGGCAGCGCATTATTACATCAACTTTCTCATTTTCATTATTCCAATCGCGTTTGCTGTTGCCTTACAATTCAGTAAACGGTTAATGAAAGTAAAAATTCAACAAAACGAAACTGATAATATCAAGCTGCAGTCTGAATTGCAAATGTTGAAATACCAATTACAGCCACATTTCTTCTTTAATTCGCTCAATAACATTTATGCGTTGGTGGATGCGGAGCCGGAAAAAGCAAAGCAGACCTTGCACAGTTTGAGTAAATTGATGCGATATTTACTGAAGAGCTCTGAAGTGGAGCAAGTGCCGCTGGCCGATGAGATCAACTTTCTCAATCAGTATATTTCATTAATGGAACTCCGGCAAAGTACGAATACTGCGGTAGAAGTCCATTTCCCGGAGAAAGTTCCGGATGTTTATGTCGCTCCGTTGCTCTTTGTTTCGATTGTTGAGAATGCTTTCAAACACGGTGTTTCGGCGACCCAGCCATCTTCACTCCACTTCGATCTGACAGTTGATGAAGACGGACAAATTACTTTCGTTTCAAAAAATCTTATATTTTCCAAAGGACAAAATGATATGAGCGGCTCAGGTATCGGTATCGACAACCTGAAAAAACGACTGGCACTGTTGTTTAAGGATCAACATGTGTTTCAAATTGTCTCTGATGAAAATATCTTTATCGTGACGCTCTCTTTCAAGGCTTCCGCCAAACAAAAACCGGAATAAATATGGGCAATATCGACACCGCCTTAAAATGTTTGATTGTGGATGACGAGCCCATGGCCCTGGCCCTGATTGAAGGGTATGTGTTGAAAACGCCATTTTTGGAATTGGTGGGTAAATGCAACAATGCCTTGGAGGTACTGCAGTTTCTAAAGGAGCATGAAGCGCCCAATCTTATTTTCCTGGACATTCAAATGCCGGAATTGAGTGGGATGAACCTGGCCAGGATCTTGCCACAAGATGTAAAAATCATTTTCACCACAGCTTTTGACCGTTTCGCTATCGAAGGCTACAAGGTCAATGCACTCGATTACTTGCTGAAGCCGTTTGATTATACCGAATTTCTCGCAGCTGCCAGCAAAGCAAATGATTGGTTTAAATTCCTCCCCAAAAGCGACAACCCTACAAATGCGGAGAAGGATTATTTCTTCGTAAAATCAGAATACAAACAAGTCAAAATTTCCTTCGATGACATTTATTACATCGAAGGCCTGAAGGATTATGTCAAATTTTACCTTGTAAGTCAACCGAAACCGATTCTCAGCATCATCAGTTTGAAGAAATTGGAAGAAGAGCTGCCCGGCGATCAGTTTATGCGCGTCCACCGTTCCTTTATTGTTGCCCTGGATCGAATTGAAAGTATCGAGCGCAATCAAATTATCATTCAGGATCAGCGCATCACCATTGCAGAACAATACAAGGGCCGATTTGAAGAATTTATCCAAAGTAAACGGTTGAAGTAATGGATGGTGTGGAGGGAGATAGAACACGGATGGCACGGATTGGACTGATTTTCACTGATTTCTTATCTGCGATTATCCGTTAGATCTGTGTCATCAGCGTTCCATTTCTTAAAATTCATAATTATACTTTCCACTTCCCACAACCACCGGCTTTCCGTCAACATAGACAGTTGCCTGTGTCCCGACGGGAACGGATACTTTCAATTGGGTTTTGTTGTTTTTTATTTCCCATTCAACTGAAATCTGTCCATAAACCGTTTCGTGGGTACCCGATGCCTGGGCTAATCCGCTGGAATAATCGGGATTAATCACAAAAGATTTGTAACCCGGTTCGGATGATTGAAGTCCTAAAATCCGACGATAGATAAAATCACCTACGCAACCAAATGCAAAATGATTGTAGGAAGCAACCTTGGGTGTGCCGTCTTCGGCAATATTATCCCAGGATTCCCACATCGTGTTGGCACCCATTTTTACTTCGTAAAGCCAGGATGGTTCCGTGTCCTGCATCAGGATTTTAAAAGCCAAATCGCTGTGACCTTTGTCGTACAAAGCATCTAATAAAAATGGCACAGACAAAAAACCCGTATTCAGGTGATTGCCACCTGCATGAATATTGGCCACCAATTGTCCCTTCACGGCTTCTTTTTTGTCTGCCGAAGGCAAATCCAAATCCAACGCTAATACATACACGCCTTGTAAATCAGGTTCCATCATTCCGTCTTTGGCAATGTATTTATTGGAAAATGCTTCTTTGATACATTGCAATTGTTGGGTGTATAAAGTCACATCATCGGTTTTGCCCAAAGTTTTGGCGATGTCAATCATCAAACTTGTGGAATAGGCGTACATCGCAGAAGCCACCGTAGGGCCGCTCAAAGCTGCCATATCAAAAATGCTGCTGTATTTATCCTTGTATTTGTCGGGTGTTTTGGGTACCAACCAGTCGCCGTATTGAAATCCGGCGTTCCACAAACAACCATTGGCTTGCGTTGCGATATAATTCATCCAGCGTTTCATCATATCGTAATTGTCGGTCAGGATTTTTTTATCGGCATATTCCTGATACATCCGATAAGGGACAATCACCGCAGCGTCACCCCAACCGGCAGCACATTCGTTGTCAAACATCTCCGCATTTTTACCGGGTCGCGGACACATATCGGGAACGGCACCATCGGGGAATTGTTCATAACGTAATCCCGTCAGCCACTTCGATAAAAATGCTTTCACATCCATATTGTACATTGCTGTGGGCACATACACCTGCATATCGCCTGTCCAACCGGCTTTTTCACGTTGCGGACAGTCGGTGGGAATGGACAGCATATTGCTTTGCTGACTACGGAAAATATTTTGTTGCAGTTGCGTCAGATTGGAATCTGAACTGCTGAAAGTTCCTGTTCGCTGCATATCGGTTGCCAAAACTTCCACCGTAAAATCATTGACATTGAGGTTCTCCAAACCTTCCACCAAAACATATTGGAAGCCGTGAAAAGTGAAATAAGGCGTAAATTCAAACGTGCCATCTTCCGAAAAAGTATAGACATCTTTTTGACTTTTGAATATGCCAAGTATGTTTTTGTAGAAGTTGCCTTCCTTATCCAATACTTCCATGTGGGTGAAAGAAACGGTTTGTCCTTTTTTACCAGTTAAACGGTATTTCAAACGACCGACAATGTTCTGACCGACATTGATAATGGTTTCGCCCTTGGGTGAATGAATAATTTCCTTTGGATGGAAACTTTGCACAATGCGTACCGGCTCGGCTCTTCTGCCTTTTAAATTGGCGTAACCGTAATTCACCACTTTTACGGCCTTCCAATCTGTATCATCGAAACCCGAAAGCATCCAGCCGGTGATTTCATTATTGGCATCAAATTTCACCCCTTCGGAAAGATCGGCATAAGTAAATCCGCCGGTGTTCCATTTTACATTTTCATCGGTTTTAATGATTTCTGTGCTTCCGTCTTCATATTCCATCATCACCTGACACAACAAAGCATTGGTAGTGCCGTATTGTTCGCCTACGCCCATAATGCCCCAGGTGCCCGACCACCAGCCGTCGGCTAAAATAACGCCCAACACATTTTCATTTTGCGATAGTTCTTTGGTGATATCGTATTGCTGGTATTCCAAATAGTCCTTATACACCGTAAATCCGGGTGCCAGTTCTTCACTGACTAATTTTCCGTTGACATACAAATTGTAAACGCCGTGAGCAGAGGCGTAAGCGGTTGCCCGTTTGATTTTTTTGTTGGTTTGAAATGATTTTCTGAAATAGAGTGGTGCATCCAAGAATTTTTCGGGATCAATCGCTTCCTGTGAAGCATTCTGAAAGGCAAATTTATCTTGATTGACATATTTTTGTTTGCGGACAATCGTGGCTTCAATCCAATTGGCCTGCCACAAACCATTTTCCAAAAGTCCCATTGAGAAGGATTGCCATTCACTTTCTGCCTGATGATTATGATTATCAAAAGAAATTACTTTCCATTGATAAAATCCGTTGGATTTCAAAGTCGGACCGTCATAAGCAATGCCAAAAGTCCGGTCGCCGTTTACTTTTCCGCTGTTCCAGATTTCTTTGCCATCATCATCATTAACGATAAGCTGATACGCAGTTTGAGCCACATTTTGACCATCAGAGTTCAGTTTCCATTGAAATGTTGGTTGTACATCAATTCCGGTTGGATTGGTCAGGTCATTTACTTTTAAATCGTACATTGAATAATTTTCTTTACTGCTTGAACAGCTTGAAACAACGAACATGAATACGGTTGCTAAAAATATCGTGATGGCACGCTGATTGTTCTGATTTGCACTGATTTTAATCTGATTCATCTTCGTTCTGTTTTTCACTTAAATAATTTTGGCAAAAAATCCGTCAAATAAATCCGCCAGTTTTTCCAGGTGTGACCGCCATCGGTTTCTGTATAACCATATTTTAATTTATTACCGTCCAAAAATTGCCGATAATTCACATTGTCCTGATAAAGAAAATCTTCTTTACCGATATATATCGAATACACTTTGGGTGGATTTTTAAATTGTGTGATGACCTGACTGTGAAAATCTTTGTAGAAAGGAACATCCACAGCTTCGGAAGTTACCGCTGCCGAAAACGGACCTACATAACCAAATTTGTCGGGATAATAAGCCGAAATATGTATTGTCTGAAAACCACCCATTGACAATCCGGCAATGGCACGATTATTTTTATCGTTCAAAGTTCGGTAGCTCTTTTCCACGAAGTTCATCAGGTCGGGGAATGATTTTTCAATTTTTCCATTCGCCATATTATTCACATCCAAAGCAGGTTTTGCATTGCTTATACTTTCTCCGGGTGCGGCATCTAAAATGCTGTTGCCGTTGGGCATTACCACAATCATCGGTTTTGATTTGCCCTGAGCAATCAGATTATCCAAAATTTGTGCAGCACGGCCTAAACTTGTCCAGGCATCTTCATCGCCGCCGGCACCATGAAGCAGATAGAGCACCGGATATTTTTCTTTGCCGGATTCATAACCTGCGGGTGTATAGACAGTGGCACGACGCTTCGTATTGAGTGTGGGGCTGTTGTACCATACTTTTGAAACTGTTCCATGCGGCACATCCTGCACTTTGTAATTGTCAGCAACACCTCCGCCAACGATAAAATAATTGGAAAATGAGGCCACATCACGAGCCTGCACGATATTATTCGGGTCGGTTATTTGTACACCGTCCACAAAAAATGTATAAGTATAAAGTTCGGATGCAAGCGTTTGGGCGGTTGTAAATTCCCATACACCGTCTTTTCCTTTTGTAAGTTCTGCTTTTCCGGGACCTTGCAGACTATGCCCACCGGCTTCCATCTTAACGGCAGGCAGGAATTCGCCTTGTAATTCAACCTTGTTGGCCTGCGGGGCGTCCAATCTGAAGGTAACCGTTTTATCGGAATTTATCTCCGGGGAAATCAATGATTTTCCGCTCCAGAGTGCCTGCTGTGCAAGGCCTGAAATGCTGAAAAGGCAAGCCATACCTATCATCATTAATTTTGTCGCTTTCATCTTTTATTTTTTAATAGTATTAATTGGTGATGCAGGTTTCAATATGTCATTCACTTTGCTCAAAGTAGTTTTACCAATTTGAACTTCATCCGTCGCTTTGATATCTCTTGAAGAAGCTCCAATCAAAAACTGATAAGTACCGGCATCGGTTTGCCATGCACTTTCTTTTTCATTGAAAGAAGCCAATTCTGATTTGGACACGGTTAACGTGATAGTTTCTTTTTCGCCCGGTTTCAATAAATTGGTTTTCGCAAATGCTTTCAACTCTTTTTCGGGTTTGGAATACAAGTTGTTTTTTGGTGCAGAAACATACAATTCAACCACCTCTTTACCTGCATAGTTCCCGCTGTTTTTCACCTGAATGGTAATGGTGTAGCTATTGGAATTTTCCTGAATCTTCGGGTTGGAATATTCAAAAGTGGTGTAAGAAAGCCCGTAACCAAAAGGATAAGAAACCTCTTTTTTGAAAGCATCATAATAGCGGTATCCTACATAAATATCCTCTTCGTAATTGGTGTAATCCCAGTTTTTACCCAATCCTTCGTGTTTTACGGTCGGGTCGGCTATCGTATGTTCGCCCATTGGGAAGTTGGCACTTGACGGATCATCTTTTAGCGCTACCGCGAAGGTCATCGCCAATTTTCCGGAAGGGGAAACTTTTCCACTCAGAATATCTACAATACTGTTGCCGGTTTCCTGTCCGGTTTGCCAGGAAAGCAAAATAGCATCGGGCTTGTTTTTCCACGAAGCAGTTTCAATGGCGCCGCCAATATTCAGAATAACGATTACTTTTTTGCCCTTTGCATGAAACGCCGTGCAAACCTCATCCAACAGTTTTTGTTCGTCTTTACTCAATTCAAAATCCGCAGTTGTTCTGTCAACAGATTCTCCTGATTTGCGGCCGATGGTAAGTATCGCTACGTCTTTTTCTTCTGCCAGTACTTTGATTTGTTCCTCGCTGATATTGATTTCCGTAGGACTTGGCTTTGCCATAAAAATCGGCATAACACTCTCTTTCAAAGATTCCTGAAATTCAACATCCAAATCTGCCAAATGGGCATCGTATTGCTTTTGCAGCTCTTCGCTAAGTTGATAGCCGGCATTGCTCAAAGCTTCCACCAGGGAAACGGTGTGAAAAGTGTTGACATCGCCTGAACCGCCGCCACCGGCATTCAGACTGTATGAAGCTGAACCCAGCAAAGCGATATTTTTTATACCGACTGAAAGCGGCAATGTGTTCTGATTGTTTTTCAGTAAAACCATCGCTTCCGAACCGGCTTGCCTTGCAACCTCAGCGTGGGCTTTCAGATCGGGTTTGTTGGAATATTTGTAGTTTTTAAAGCGTGGTGTTTGAAGAATCAGATTGAGTACATTTTTCACATTTCTGTCAATGACTGCTTCATCTAATTTCCCGGATTGAACCGCTTCCACGATTGCATTATATTGTTTGTCAGAACCGGGTTGCAGCATATCGTTGCCCGCATTCATCTGCGCCACCACATCTTCTCCGGTGTACCAGTCGGACATGACCAAACCGCCAAATCCCCATTCATTTCTAAGTAAAGTTTCAATTAATTCGGCATTTTCGGAAGTATAAACGCCATTCAAGCGATTATAAGAAGTCATTACTGTCCAAGGTTTTGAACCTTTAATCGCAATTTCAAAACCTTTCAGGTAAATTTCGCGCAAAGCCCGTTGTGAAACTCGCGCATCGTTTCCAAGCCGTCCGCTTTCCTGATTGTTTGCCACAAAATGCTTGATGGAAGTACCCACGTCATTGCTTTGAACGCCTTTGGCATAAGCTTCTGCGATTTTTCCCGAAACAACCGGGTCTTCGGAATAATATTCAAAATTTCGTCCGCCTAACGGATTTCTGTGAATATTCAATGCCGGTGCCAATAAAATATCCACACCATATTCCAAAGCTTCATTGCCCATAGCTTTTGTTACATTTTCCACCAATTCGGTATTCCAGGTAGAAGCCAATGCGGTTCCAATCGGGAAATGGGTGGCAAAGTAAGTGTTATTGTCATTGGGTCGAACAGAATCAAGGTGAACGCCTGCGGGACCGTCAGCCAGCACAATAGCCGGAATTCCCAAACGCTCAATGGCATAAGTGTTGCCTGACGCACCGGGTACGGGCTTTTCGTAAACTGCAAGTACTTGTTTATCGGCAGGTGAGTTGTCCATGCCGGTTCCCATCAGCAAATGAACTTTCTCTTCCAACGACATTGCTTTGATGACTTCGTCAATAGAATTCTTCCCCAATTGCGGATTGCTTTGTGCGCTTCCTGAAAAGCTGCTGATTATTGTTGTCATGGTGAGCATATATATTTTTATTACCTTTTTCATAATTCATTGAATTAATTCTAATACAAAATTAGCCAACGCGCCACTCTTCAACAGGTGGGTATTGGCTAATTTTTGTGGACTTTTGGACAATGAATTATACTCCCTTTTTCAATTTCATCATAAAATTTTTGAAGGCAGGCGCCAATTCTTCAAACAACGGATGATTCCTGTTTCTAATCATCACCTCACTGAATAATTTCAAACCAATGATAAATTCAACATCATCCGCTTTGTTTTCAAGAAGTTGCCTTTCTTCCATATTTTCAATGATTGAAAAGATATTGTCGTGGTTATTAAATTCAAACTCCAATGATTTGTCGGACGGTGTACCGTCTCTGAGCTCCAATTCCTGTAAATGAATTCGGTATTTGTTGTTTCTTTTTTCCATTATTTAAAATCGTTTATTAGCACGCTGATAAAGCTCATTTCGGGTACGCTCAATATGACGAGATGTGATTTACACTAATTTTTCATCTGTGATTATCCGTTAAATCTGTGTCATCCGCGTTCCAATAGCACGCACATTTCGGCAAGCTCAATGTAAGAGATGATGCCGGCACACACTAATTCTTTCCGTAATTAATTTTCAGTCTTCTTTCCAAACAGTTTATAATCCAAAGAATATTTACCCGGTCCGGTCAGTGTCAAAATGACAAATGACAATAAATAAAAGAAAACAATTTCCATTTTGTCAAATCCGTCTCCTGATACGATGTGGAAGAGAAGGACAACCGAGAAATTACCGACCAAAATAAAGCTCGCAAATCTTGAAAAGAGTCCAAAAATTAGAAATGTGGTACAAATACCTTCGGCGAAGGCTGCCATATAATAAGATGTGGTCGCCCCTATCCCAATGGGATCCATAAAGTGGATTTCCTGACCGCTCAAAATGGTGCTTAGCTTTGCAAATCCATGTCCGTACAGCAATAAAAATGCGGCACCTATGCGTAACAGGAGCAGACCTGTTTCATTTGCTCCTTTCCATTCTTTTTTAAGATAGTCTTTGATCTTCACTTTATTTGTTTTTAAGTTATTAAAATATTGTCATTGATTAAATAGATGATATCATTGTCCAATCCGATTTTCTGTTGTATTGAAAGCTAATTCACAGGTCGCCTGTTCCTGCTTTGTTTTGTTTAAGACGGGCACTCTGAATCTATCGGATTTTAAGGTTGCGAAGACAAACAATCCGCATATAACACTGCATACCACCAGTGTGACGCCGGTAGCAAAGGCTATGTTTCCAAGTCCCACCAGTGGAGATGCTATACAGCCGAACAAGAACTGCGTAAAGCCCAATATAGCCGACGCATTTCCTGCTGTTTTCCGCTCCAGTTCAAGTGCCATTGTGGTCAGGACAGGCGTAGTTATCCCGATGGACACAATCATCATGAAGAAGAAGGTTTCTATGATGGCCACATGAGCACCGGAGATGAGCAGAACCGATAACAAAACAGTAGCGAGGATAAAACTGACAGTTCCTGCCATAAGCGCCTGTTCACTATGTTTGAAAAGTCGGATAAGCTGACTTCCGATAATAAACCCAATAGCATTGACACCGAAAAGCAGGGAATACTGAAGTGGTGACAGTTGATACAAATCCTGAAAAATAAAAGGAGATGCTGAAATGTATCCAAAAAATCCACCCATGGTAAAACCCAGCGCAAGCGTGTAATACATAAACTTACGGTTCTTTAGGATGGGTTTGAAGTGTCTGAACGTATTGATAACGGACTCTTGCAGGCGAAGCCCCGGTTTGAGTGTTTCTTTATAGAAAATGGAAACCAGAAAGATAAAAATTCCGATAGCCAGTAATACCACAAACAATCCTTGCCAGTCTGTTATTTTCATCAAAGATCCTCCGGCGATGGGCGCAAGAATCGGTGCCAGGCCCTGAACAGCCGCCAGCATGGACATAAATTTGCTCAATATTTTTCCTCTGTATAAATCGACAGCTATTGATTTCGATACCACGATGCCCCCTGCTCCGGCAAAACCCTGAAACAGCCTGAAAAAGATAAAGGACTCAATATTCCACGAAAAAATGCAGCCCGCGGTGGAGAGGATAAAAAGAATTAAAGAAATCATTAATGGCTTTTTTCTGCCGTATTTGTCGCTCAGTGGCCCGAAAAGCATTTGTCCGATGGCCAGCCCTAAAAAGCTGACGGTCAGACTAAGCTGAACCATTGATATATTGGTGTGAAAGACGTCATTCATCTGAGGCAAGGCAGGCAGATACAGATCTGTGACGATAGGACCGAAGGTCGAGATCAACGCTGCAAATAATAAGATGAAGGTCGCCGAATTTCTGCTATTTTGCTTTTTCATTGTTGTTTACTTTTTCGACTGCAAAGCTAGATGTGCCGCCCATTTTTTTCAGATGGGTATTGTCTAATAAATGTGTACTTTTGGGAAATAATTAAAATTTATTTTACACATGGAGGATATCAGATTGTATAAAGTAGGAGAAAATCAGATATTGAAATTTCGGGAGTCCGGATTTTTTAAGCTAGTGTGGCTTGAAAAAGGGACAATAAATTTAAGTTTGGACTTAAAGGATTATACTGTTAGTGAAAGTGGTCTGCTGATGATCCTTCCCGACACACAAATGGAGTTGGAGACAGGTCCAGGCACAAAAGTGGTTGTCATCAGTTTTGCCATAAGCATCATCAAAATAGACGGACGTGATTTTGCTGTTGAAGTGTTTCGGATGTTTGTCAGTTATATTGGCGGATTGCAGGCAGAGATATCGAAGAATACATTGCACAAAATCCGCCAAATCATTACATCACTTTTTGAAGAGTATGAGTCGGAAACACCTTCTTATGACATTGTCTGGTCGTATTTGAAGATTATTTTGCTGATTCTTATAAGAGAAGCCGGCACCCGCGTATCTGTTCCCGATAAGAATATCGAAAGGTTTCACATTTTTTTTACTTTACTAAATGAACATGCCAAAAAAGAAAAAAACGTCACCTTTTATGCTTCCAAACTGAATATATCCACCAAACGGCTCAACCAGATATTACAATCCCTTACCAACAAGAGCGCTTCTTATTTCATTCAGGAGCATCTTATCATGGAGGCAAAAAGAGAGCTTATCAAATGTGAGTTGTCAGTAAATGAAATCGCTTATGCCCTCGGCTTTGAAGATAGAGCCTATTTCAGCAGATTTTTTAAGCGTTGGACTGAAGTCTCTCCCAATAAATACAAAAAGATTTATTTTCAGAAAAGAGATGAAAAACTCTTTAAAGAGGGAATGTTAAATTATAAAGCTGACTGAATCGTATGTGGCGTTTTATTGTCAAAGTGCCCATTATCTCCCGGTGCTAAATACTTCCATAATCTCTGACATGTGATTTAATCCCTATGGTTGCACATTTTGCAATGCAGCACATTAATGAAAATTTGTGAGTCGGATCAGGAATAATTTGGCGAAGAGGTGATGGGTGGGGATGTCTGTTAGATCTGTGTCATCAGCGTTCCATTGGGGATAGAACGCGGATGACGCTGATGGGTGGATTTTCACTGATTTTTCTTCTGTGTTTCATTTATACCGCATTGATGGCATACAAGGGGACATTTATCAACCAATCTTCCTGTTTGTAAGGCAGTAGAGAAGTGCGTATGGCTGTTTTAGGATGGTTCTTTTTACAAAACAAACGAAAGCTGTTCGATTTCAGATTTTCTCCTGCCTTAACTTCGATTGGAATTACTTCATCATTTTCAGTTTGTATCAAAAAATCGATTTCGTATTTACTGTTGTCAAAAGTATGGTAGAAAATAGAAAGCGTTTCATCTTGTAACATTTGCTGAAACACATATTGCTCTGCTAATGCTCCCTTAAATTCAGTAAACATGTCATCACCCTGAGCTATGGTTTTGGCGTTCAGTTTGGACATCGCGCCTAAAAGTCCTACATCATTATGGAACAATTTAAAGGCAGACAATTCCTGATAAGCCACCAAAGGCAAAGCCGGTTTGGAAGTGTTATACACTTTATGTAATAGCCCGGCATCGGTGAGCCATTGTATCGCCAATTCAAAATCCTTGGCTCTTGCACCTTCTTTGATTACTCCATAGATGAACTTTTTATTTTCCTTGGTCAGTTGAGCAGGGATGCTATCCCAAACCATATTTATTCGGGGTAGAACTTCCTTAGGAGCGTGTTTTGAAAAGTCACTTCGATAGGCAGCGATGATTTGATTTTGAATATGGCGGACACTTTGCCAGTCACGGTTTTCAGCAAAATCATTGACAGCTTCCGGCATACCGCCTACAAACAAATAATAGCGTAAATAATTGATGAATTTCTGATGAAAAAAGGTTAGACTTTCCAAATCCTTTTTCTCCAAAAGCTCAGCAATTCCTGTTTCCCCCATTGCCAATAAAAATTCGTAAAAGTTCATCGGGTTTAGTCTCATAAAATCAACCTTCCCAACAGGAAAAGATTCTCCGGGATGAATGTTTACACCCAAGAGAGAACCCGCTCCGATGATATGATATTCAGGTGCATTTTCATAAAAATATTTCAGAGCTGTAAGTCCTTTGGACGCGGACTGGATTTCGTCGAAAACGATTAGTGTATCTTCCGCATTGATTTTAAGATTGCAGTACGCATTTAATACCGTTACTATCCTATCGGCATCAAAGTCGGTTTCAAACAAATTTTTCGGCGCGTTCGGGTGTTCAAAATTGATATATGCGAGTTGTTTGTATTCTGTTTTGCCGAATTTCTGCAAAAGATAGGTCTTTCCCACCTGCCTTGCTCCCAAAAAAATCAATGGTTTTCTCTTTTTGGATAACTTCCACTCCATCAGTTCTTTAGTTTTATTCCTATACATTTTTCTCCCATTTTATCAATGCGAATATACACTTTTCTCTCAATTATTGAATAGATAATTACATTTTTCTCCAACTATTTTAATTAAAAACCACACTTTCCTCCGAAAATCATCTATTATCTATCTGCGATTATCTGTTGAATCTGTGTTATCGGCGATCCACTGGGGATAGAACGCTGATGACGCTGATTGGACTGATTTCCACTGATTTTTATTTGGGATAGAACGCGGATGAGGCTGATTGGGCGGATTTTCACTGATTTTTAATTGGGGAGAGAACGCTGATGACGCTGATTGGGCGGATTTGCGCTGATTTTTATTGGGGATAGAACGCGGATGAGGCTGATTGGGCGGATTTTCACTGATTTTTAATTGGGATAAAACGCTGATGACGCTGATTGGGCTGATTTACGCTGATTTTTATTGGGGATAGAACGCGGATGAGGCTGATTGGACGGATTATTTATCTGTGATTATCTGTTAGATCTGTGTCATCAGTGTTCTATATGTTATTTGAAAATATTTTTCGTTTAAACTCGGGGCTTTTTCCAAAATTTAGTAACAAACCCACTTCTATTTCAGTAGCTTTTAGATAATTAATCAATTGAAATTCATGATCTTCACACAATGCTTCCGTGGCTTTCAACTCGATAATCACTTTTTCCTCTACAATTAAATCTGCAAAATAATCTCCAACTTTCTGTTCTATATAATACACCTTAATTCTTCTTTGTTTTTCAACAAATAAACCCATGTTGCGAAGTTCAAAAAACAAGGCATTTTCATATACCTTTTCTAAAAATCCATATCCTAAAGTGTTATAAACTTTGTAGTATGCTTTGATAATTTTATCAGTAAGCTCTGAGTGTAAATAGGTATCCATTTTTATTTTTTTTATAAATGTAAAATTATTGAAATGAATTTATAAACTGAGCATGATTTTTTATCTGCGATTATCTGCTAGATCTGTGTCATCAGTGTTCCATGCTTGATAGAACACGGATGACGCTGATTGGGCTGATTTGCGCTGATTTTTATTGGGGAGAGAACGCTGATGACGCTGATTGGGCGGATTTTCACTGATTTTTAATTGGGGATAGAACGCTGATGACGCGGATTGGACGGATTTGCGCTGATTTTTATTGGGGATAGAACGCGGATGACGCTGATTGAGCGGATTTGCGCTGATTTTTATTTGGGATAGAACGCTGATGACGCTGATTGGGCGGATTTTCACTGATTTTTATTTGGGATAGAACGCTGATGACGCTGATTGGACTGATTTTCACTGATTTTTTTTATCTGCGATCATCTGCTAAATCTGTGGTATCAGCGTTCCATTAGGGATAGAACGCGGATGATGCTGATTGGAATGATTTGCGCTGATTCCTATTCCGTCACGACAAAACGAAATACTCACTATCCTCAAAAGTAAAGCTACCAGCACCAAGACGACATCACCGGGCCAATCGAATCCCGGTATATTGCCATCGCAAGGGAGCCTGAAAGAAATTGCGATAGGTCTTTCGGCTGTGCCCTGCCGGAGTTGCTTCAGAAGCCCCTCGCAATACCATCTGGTTGACCATAAATTTTCCGTTGTATTCTCCGACGGCACCGGCTTCTTTTTTGAAACCGGGATATGGGAGATAAGCGGAATTGGTCCACTCCCAACGTTCACCCCACTTGAACCTGTCCGATGCAATCTCCCATTCTGCTTCTGTGGGCAATCGCATTCCTTTCCAGGCAGCAAAGGCAGAAGCTTCGTAAAAACTGATGTGGCAAACGGCCTCTTCCGGGTTTATCTCCACCAGACCGCCCAAAGTGTAGTTCATCCACTTCTCATCGATACAATGCCAATATAACGGTGCCTTTACGTTATTTTTATTCACCCAATCCCAACCTTCTGCATGCCAATGACGGAAATCTGAATATCCTCCGGCTTCCATAAATTCCATGTATTCCGCGTTGGTAACGGTATTGTGCGCTATTTCAAAGTCATTCAGATAAACTTTATGCCGCCCCAATTCATTATCAAAACAAAAACCACTCCCTTCAAAACCGATTTCATAGACGCCTGCGGCAAATTTCAGCATTTGGTTGCCGTCATTGTGCTTATTGACCTTCTCCGGCTGCCCTTTGTAATACGCAGGGAAGAGAGGATTGTGCCCCAATATATATTTTATATCCGTGATCAGCAATTCCTGATGTTGCTGTTCGTGATTCAGTCCCAATTCCAATAAAGATGCCAAAGATTCGGGTAGTGAAGTCGTTTGTAAAAATTCGACCATCTTTTCATCCACATATTCTCTGTATTTGTAGATATCAGCGACCGATGGCCGGCTTAAATTTCCCCTATCTGTTCGGATAACCCTTGCACCAACCGTCTCATAATAACTGTTGAACACAAAATTGTAATGCGGATCAAAAACCTGATAATCCGGCATATTGGGCTGTAAAATAAAGGTTTCAAAGAACCAGGTAGTATGACCCAGGTGCCATTTGGGCGGGCTGACGTCCACGATGGGCTGCACAACATAGTCCTCTATTGCCAGAGGCTCACAGATTGCCACCGTATGCCGGCGAATTGCTAAATATCTCTCTGCCGACCGGCCAATTTCGGGGTTCGATTTTGAGTTGCTGCTCATTTTTTTGTTTTTAAGTTATTGAATCTTCCAAACGGCATCAATAAACCACTTTTTAGCATCGTAAAGTTCGTTGACGACGTGGAATCCGGAATCTCGTGCCATATTTTGAATGTCCGTTTCGGAAAATTTTTGAGAAATTTCCATATCAATGGGCTCGTCCTTCTCAAAGTTAATGATTTCATCTTTTATCCGCACACTTTGCGGCTCCTTGCTTATCAGATAGCTTCGACATGCTCCTGAAACCGGGTCATACGTCTGATAATGCTGAAATTTGTCGATATCAAAGTCTGTGTCAAGTTCTCTGTTTATTCTTTTCAACAAATTCAGATTAAATGCGGCGGTAATACCTTGCGCGTCGTCATACGCTGAAATGATGGTGTGGGGATCCTTTTTCAGGTCAAATCCAATAATGACAATATCTCCCGCGCGAAGTTTTTTTCGTATTTCAAGACAAAAACCATAAGCTTCTTCGACTTCCATGTTGCCGATATTGGAGCCCAGAAAAAGAACGACCTTTCTTCTTTCCGATTTTTGTTTTGCCTGGTCCAGCATCTCGAAATATTCGCCTGCTAAAGGAATTACTTCCAGATCAGGAAGTACATTATTTAGTTTATCATTAAGCTCACTGATGATATGATTTGAAATATCTATCGGCATATAGGAAAATTGAATGCCATGCTCAGATAGATATTTGAGTAAAAAGGTTGATTTAGTTGCATCTCCGGCTCCCAACTCGATAAGATCAAATGGCGTCTTATCCTCGAGGATACTTTGGGCCAACTCATCCGTCTTGTTTTTAAAAATGTCCAATTCGCAATTGGTGAGATAGTATTCAGGCAAATTCATTATCTGTTGAAAGAGAATATCTCCTTCGCTGTCATAAAAATATTTCGCAAAAAGCTTCTTCTGTGACCGCTTTAGACCATTCAATACATCTTCATAAAATTCATTTGAAGCCTTATTGTCCGTATATTCTTGTTTTTTCATTCACTCTAAATTCGTCAATTCAATTTAAACCCTTTACCTCGCCAACACCTATTCACTTAATACTACAATTTTACCCCCTCCACTGTTCTCCTCCATAAAACGGTGTGCCTCCGAAATTTCATCCAGGCTGAATACCTTTTTGATTTGAACGTGAACATCGCCCTTCTCCACATCATTAACAAACTGCTGAAAATGCTCAGTTTCAATTCGAACATCACCACTGTCATACGTTGTGAGATAAGTGCCAGATGAAATGTAGTCCATGGGCGCAAAATCGCTGATCGACCATTGCTCGGAAAGCATCCCCGTCATGCAGACGATGCCGCCTTGCTTCACAATAGAAAGGGAATCTTTTAACGTATTTGTTCCAACCAGCTCCAATACTTTATCCACCTTGGGTAATGACAGGCGCTCAAATTCTTGTACGAGCTTTCCATCATCTATGACAACCATATCGACTCCGTTTTCAAGTAAAAGCGCTTTTTTGGCTTCATTCCGCGTAGTAGCTATCACTTTAACGCCTTTTCGCTTAGCGAGCTGTGCAGCCATCATCCCAATGGAAGATGTGCCCCCGCGAATCAGGAGACTTTCGCCTTGTTCGATTTTCAATGAAGTATGCAATGACCCGAAAACGGTCTGGAACATCTCAGGCAATGCACCCAACACATCCCATGCCAGGCTGCTCTCAAAGGCAGTGACTATCGATTCCGGAAGCGCCGCATATTCTGCATAACTGCCGTCAAAATCACGCCCCATACCTCCCATAAAGGCTGCAACTTTTTGACCCTGCGCGAATCTTCCCGATGGTGCATCTTCTACAATACCGACACATTCTATACCGAGAACTCTCGGGAAATGCACATTGGGCGACAACCCTTTTCTGGTCATAAGTTCTGAGCGATTAAGGCCAAAAGCCTTGATTCTGACCAGTACTTCTCCATTATTGGGGCGTGGAATGGCACGTTGCTCAACAATAAAATTTTCAGGACCGCCCGATTTGTAGATTACAATTGATTTCATCAGTGAATATTTCAATCTTTAGCCTACAAATTTCCCATATATAATATAATCCACCATTGATCTAGATCAAGATTTTGCATTGGCCGAAAATCTGATCAGCAGATTCGATTGAAGGTCGCTCATTTGGTTTAATAACAGAGTAAATACAGGCCCGAAAGAGGTTAAGCCCTGAAAGTTGCGACACTGTAATTAATCTCTTAGCTAATCTATGTGTCCATTTTTGATAGAACGCTGATGACGCTGATTGGGCGGATTTGCGCTGATTTTTATTTGGGATAGAACGCTGATGACGCTGATTGAGCTGATTGAGCTGATTTTTATTCGGGATAGAACACAGATGACGCTGATTGGGCTGATTTACGCTGATTTTTATTCGGGATAGAACACAGATGACGCGGATTGAGCGGATTTGCGCTGATTTTTTTTATCTGTGATTATCTGTTAGATCTGTGTCATCAACGGTCCCTTGAGATAGAACACGGATGACGCGGATTGGGCTGATTTTCACTGATTTTTATTCGGGATAGAACACAGATGACGCTGATTGGGCTGATTTTCACTGATTTTTATTTGGGATAGAACGCTGATGACGCGGATTGAGCTGATTTGCGCTGATTTTTTTTATCTGTGATTATCTGTTAGATCTGTGTCATCAGCGGTCCATTGAGATAGAACACAGATGACGCTGATTGGGCTGATTTTCACTGATTTTTTATCTGTGATTATCTGTTGAATCTGTGTCATCAGCGGTCCATCCCTCAACTCTTAAACTACATCAATCCTATTTCTTGATTTTGATCATTGATGCAGGGCATTGTCTCGCCGCATCTTTGCAGTATCAAATTAATTATTAATTCTAAAAAAGAAATAGAAATGAATACAGCAAAAAAAGTAGCCGTAATAGGCTTGGGAAACATTGGCAAGGTAGTTGCCAAAAACTTAGTAAAAGGGAATCGTTCTGTAATCGTAGCGACAAGAAATTTGGAAGACGCACAAGCGTATGCTGCTGAATTGGGCAGCCTGGCTACCGCAACAGAGACAGCAGAAGCTATCCGACAATCGGACATCGTGGTTTTATCGGTTTGGTTCAATACGATTGGTGAGTTTATGGCTAAATATGCCAATGAGTTGAAGGGCAAGATCATCATCGACCCGTCCAATCCAATTGCGCCCGATGAAAATGGCGGTTTCAAAAAAATCATCGGCGAGAAGGAATCTGCCGGATTGATCAACGCATCATTGCTTCCAAACGGCGCCACCATGGCCAAAGCTTTGGGAACACTGGGTGCTGCATCATTGGAGAGTGCTGCCTTCCAATCTCCGGAAAAAGCCACGCTGTTTTATGCTACAGATGAAAGGGCAATAGACGCCGATGTCGAACAGCTGATCAATGACAACGGCTTTGCACCGGTACGAGTCGGCGGTATTGACCAGTCCATCCGAATTGAGGTCTTTGGGGATCTGCATGAGTTTGGGGCGTTGGGTAAGACGGTGACAGTGGAAGAAGCTAAAGCAAAAATTTAATCAACAAAATAATAACAAATTAAAATTAACTAAAATGAAAAAAGTAATCTTAGGTTTAGTAACCATTTTCAGTGTATTAATAGGATATACAGCGAATGCACAATCGAACGACAAAGCGGCAGTAGAAGCAGTAGTTCAGAATTATTTCAAAGCATTAAATGCCGGTGATGCCGCAGCAGCGACAGCATACTTTACATCCAACGGAGAATTGTTGCCAACGGGTGCACCTACAGCCAACGGGAAAGAACAGATCCTCGGCACTTTCAATTATGTTTTTGACAATTTCAGTTACGCATTAAAAGTAACCATAGGAAGTGTGAATGTGCAGGGCAAATATGCTATTGTCAGTTCAACTTCCCAAGGGAACTACACCATAAAAGGGAACGGGGACAAGGTACAGGCAAGCTATCGTGAAACATTCATCCTGGAGAAAGAAGGCAAAGAATGGAAGATTGCGAGATATATGTATAATCAGCCTAACTGATAGCTGATTTCCCCAAATTTTATCATCAAAAAAATTTCGTCATGAATACTTTTCAAAATCTTTTTGACCAACAAAAGGAACTTTATTATTCAGATGTGACCAAGACATATGAATGGCGGTTAGATCAGCTGAATCGTATGGAGAGAATGCTCACTGAGAATGCAGATGCGTTTAGCAAAGCTGTGTATGATGACTTCCGGAAACCGCCCTTTGACCAGATTTCCGAAACGGCTGTTCCGCTGGGCTTTGTACACTACTACAAAGAACATTTAAAAGAATTTATGGCGCCCGAAAATGTTCCTGTTCCAAAGCCGTTGCAAGCATTGGGCAACAGCAGTGCTGTTTATAAAGAACCTTATGGTGTCAGTTTGATCATCGGTCCATTCAATTCTCCGGTCATCTTATTGCTGGATCCGGCTATTGCTGCTCTGGCCGCAGGAAATACGGTGATATTGAAGCCGTCCAACAGAACTCCGGAAGTTTCCAGAGTGTTGAGCGAGTTGGTCCCCAAATATTTTGCGCCGGAAGCTGTAAGTGTGGTATTGGGTGGCAGACAGGAAATTGGAGAACTACTGACACTGCCCTTCGATTTTATTTTCTTTACAGGGAGTACAAAAACCGGGAAAGTTGTGGCTAAAGCAGCGGCCGAAAACCTGACACCGGTAGTGTTGGAACTCGGTGGGCAAAATCCGACGATCGTCGATGAAACAGCCAATCTGGATATCGCAGCCGACCGCGTTGCCTGGGGAAGGAACGCAATCTCAGGTCAATGGTGTATCGCTCCAGGCTATGTATATGTTCACGAAAGTGTGGCGGAAGCATTCCTGGAAAAACTCAAAGTATCCATCATCAAAATGTACGGAACTGATGCTAAACAAACGATTGGTACGGATTTAACCCAAATCATTACTGAGCGCGATGTGGAGAGAATCGCATCCTATATTATGCCGGAAAAAGTAGTTTATGGTGGAAGTTATGACGTGAAGGAAAGATATGTCGAACCAACCGTACTTTATCCAAGCACTTGGGAAGATCCGGCGATGCAGGAAGAAATCTTCGGTCCGGTGTTACCTGTATTGCCATATACCGATCTGAAAGAGGTTTTCGATACGATCAAACGTAAACCCAAACCCCTTGCCGCATATTTTTTCAGCAAAAATCAGCAGCATGTAGATGCATTCTTGAATGCATTACCATTTGGGGGCGGTGCGATCAATCAGACCAATCTGCATTGTTGGATAGAAACATTGCCATTCGGTGGTGTAGGAATGAGTGGTTACGGCAAATATTACGGAAAAACCGGTTTCGATGCCTTTACCAATGCTAGAGGTGTGATGCTGGGAGATCCGGATGTCGAACTGGATGTATTCCCACCTTATGCCGATAAAGATTTAGGTAAAATGTTTGATCTGTTTAAATAATTGATCAACATGGGAAAGGACTATATTATTCCGTCACAGACAAGAATAGGCCATGTACATCTTAACCTGCATTATTCACCGCTATTCATAAATCTAAAATAGGTATCTGTAAATCAATGTTGTGTATGGATTAGCAAAAAAACACAATTTTTTAAATTTCAGTCATCAATTTATTATAACGCTTGAATTATTTTGCGTGTCTTCTTCGTTACAAGCCTCTTGTAGTATCCATATACGACAGCGAGGCTTGTGCCTTGAATCCATCGCAAAATAATTTCATGAATAAAGCAGGTTAAAGTAGCTGACCTTGATAAGTCCCTTGAATTTTATTGTGATCTATTGGGCTTTGAAATCAGCACGATGTACGGTAAGCAGGCGGCGTTTATTTCTGCCGGGGGGTATCATCACCATATCGGTTTGAATTCGTGGTACAGCAAAGACTTGCTACCCGCGGAATTGCATAGTGTCGGATTATATCACATAGCAATTGTGTATCCGACAAGGAAAGATCTGGCTGTTATCTATGATCGCCTGCGAAGAGCCTATTATCCGATTACCGGACTAAGCGATCACGGCGTCTCAGAAGCTGTGTATCTGGACGACCCGGATGGCAATGGGGTGGAATTATATTGTGACAGACCAAAAGACCAATGGGAATATCACGAAGATGGAACTGTGAATATCTATACTAAGGCTTTGGAAATAGATGATTTGCTAAAAGAATTGGAGTGAAAGAAAGAAAAAATGTAGGAATTTAAAATTCAAAAAAATGGAAGATTTAAAAGGAAAAGTAGTTTTCATCACCGGAGCAGGTGGTGGAATCGGAAGAGCAATCGCAACAGCTTTTGCCAATGAAGGAGCGAAAATAGTTGCAGCAGATTTGAAACCTGAATTTTATGAAGGAACCATAAAAATGCTTCATGATCAGGGGGCGGAAGCCATTGGCGTTTCTGTCAATGTTACGGATTACGAATCAGTGAAGGAAGGTATCCGGCAGGCGGTAAATCATTTCGGCACATTGGATGTGGCAGTCAACAATGCCGGTGTAGTAGGCATCGGCGGCATCGACGAAATCAGCCCTGACGAATGGGACAGAGTGATTGGTGTAAATTCGAAAGGTGTGTTCATAGGCACAAAAGCCGCCCTGGAAGTAATGCGTCCCAAGAAATCCGGTGCCATCATCAATACCGCTTCTATCGCCGGTAAAATGGGGATGGCGCATTTGTCGCATTATGTGGCTTCAAAATTTGCAGTGATCGGATTTACCAACAGTATTGCCAGAGAAGTCGCCCGGGAAGGCATTACCGTCAATAGTATCTGTCCGGGAATCGTCGGTACAGGCATGTGGCGCGGTAAAGGCGGGGTGGCCGACCGTTGGAAATTGGAAGGCGAAACGGAAGAGCAATCCTGGGAGCGTAATAAGCAGTCGATCATTCCGCAGGGTGTGGATCAAAAGCCGGAAGATATTGCTGATGCTGTGGTCTTTATCGCGAAATCTCCAAGGATTACGGGGCAGGCAATAGCTGTTGATGGGGGAATTACCATGTAAGAGAATAGTTTAGAAAGGAAAGTGATTATCAGCTTGATCTGTGACATCTGTATTTAATAGCACGCAGATGACACAGATTGGGCTGATTTACACTGATTTTTATCTGTGATTATCTGTTTTATCCGCGTCATCAGAGTGCCATTTTTCCCTTTCCTTAAACTACATCAAGCCCATTTCTTAAAATAGGTCATTGGCGCAAGATGTACTTCTATCGCAACTTTGCACTATCAAAAAAGAAATGAATCATGAATTTAAGATTGATAATAACCACGGTAATAAGCCTGTTCGCCATGATTTCCATATACGGACAGTCACAGGTCACTTCCGATGATAGATATTTTACGACTTCTGATGGCGTAAAGCTGCATTATCGGGTAGAAGGGAAAGGACCTGCCTTAGTGATTTTCCCGGGTTTGGGACAGAGTGGAAGCAATTTTAACAAGGTGTATGAGGGCTTAAAATCCTTTTTTACCATTTATACGCTGGATTTCAGATGGCATGGGCAGTCGGATGACCCCGAATATGGAGTGCATATTTCCCGATTTGCAATGGACGCTAAGGAGATGATTGATGTTGCCGGGATCGACCGATTTTATTTGTTTGCTCATTCGATGGGCAATACCGTGGCGTGGAATTATTTCTCACTGTTCGGTCAAGATAAAGTCAAAAAGTATATCCTGGGTGATGAAGCGCCCTGTCTGATTACGGATCCGGCATGGACAGATCGGGAAAGAGAAAGCTATACCGGAAGCGCTGCAGAAAGGGAGATGTGGACAGCGTTCAGATTGCCGTCACTTATCGGCGAACAAAAAGGGAATAAAACAACAAGGGATATCATGATGGTGAGATTGCTTACATCGCATTTAGCAAACGATTGGAGAGATATAATTCCAACCATAAAAATTCCCACTATGATCCTGATGGGCGGACAAAGTCATTTTGCTTCGTCTTTATTGTGGAATTGGCTTAAAGACAATATTCAAGGATCCCAATTGGAAATCATTCAGGAAGGAGGACACGAGTACTATAATTCACACCCGACCATATTTAACCAAATATTGAAAGATTATTTTTTAGAATAATTGAAAAATCAAAAAGCTATGGAATACAGAAAAGAAAACAGCAGTTACTATATCCGCTTGGACAAAGACGAAAGTTTGACCGAAAGCATTAAAGAAATTTGCAAGAAGGAAAACATCCTCGCAGGTCATTTTCAGGGAATCGGGGCTTGTGATTACGTGGTACTGGGGACTTATATTCCCGAAGAGCGGGATTTCACGTTGCACACCCTTACAGGAATGCTGGAGATGGTCTCACTGATGGGTAATATAACCACAGACAATAATAATGAACCTTTCCTGCATAGCCACGCCAGTTTTTCATATTTGGATGAAAACGGGAATGTGGTGCTGACCGGGGGACATTTGATGGATGCCCGTATCAGTTATACCGGTGAAATTGTTTTGACCGCTGCTCAGGAAAAAATCGGAAGAAAATTTGACCCGAAAACAAGAATCGAAATTTGGAAATTATTATAAATCAATAACTAAAAATACAAAGTAAATGAATAAAATACTCTCAACAGACGCAAATAATGTATTGGCATTGATTGCACGTTTGGCACTGGGAATCACCGTTTTTCCGCATGGCGCTCAAAAATTGTTGGGGTGGTTTGGCGGCGGAGGATTCCAGGGAACCATGGAATTTATGACACAAGGAGTTCATCTGCCGTACATCATAGGGCTGTTGGTGATCCTGATCGAATTTTTCGGATCCCTGTTTCTCATCTTCGGCTTCTTCACCAGAGTAGCCGCATTTGGAATATTAGGCAACTTTATCGGCATCGTTATGGCGGTACATTCCGATTCAGGTTTTTTTATGAATTGGGGGCAGCAGCCAGACAAGGTGGAAGGTCTTGAATACTTCATATTGTTGTTCGGGTTGGCCATTATTTCACTCCTGGCAGGCGGCGGAAAATTCAGCATAGACACATTGTTAACCAAAAAACTAAATTCAAAATGACTAGTCCATCACCAAGTGATATTCTGACACACCATCTCACGGCATTTGGCAATAACGATCTGGATGCGATCCTTTTGGATTATACCGAAGAGTCAGAAATTTCGACGGCAGAAGGCAGCATAAAAGGCTTGGACAACATCCGTAATTTCTTTGCAAAATTATTTGTGGATATCCCCACCGGCTGCGAATTTGAAATGAAGAAATTGAATATTTCCGGTAATATAGCTCACATTATTTGGGCAAGTAAATCCGATGCTGCCGATATTCCATTGGGATCAGATACCTTCATTTTTGCAGACGGAAAAATCAAATTTCACACCGTAGCTCTTTTGAAGAAGAACGTTTAAATCTCAGAAAAATGGCCGCAAAAAGAAACAATAGATACAGGATTCGTTTGGAAGAAATTGAGTTGAAGGATGGCACGATCGGGGACCAATCCCTTTCCTTTGAATTTGAAAATCACGACAATATTTTCTCCATCCTTGCCATGGAAGGTATTCAGAATAAATTTGCCAATAGAGCCGACTTTATCGAGTTCGTCACCGGTTTAAAACTCTTCAGTGAAGTCATGTTGCGAGACAGGGACAATCCGCTGTTTGAGGAATTTTCCCCGCTTTCAGGCAATTTATGGGGAAGTTGAAAGGCAAATAATTTGCCTTTGAGAAAAGGGGATAGATGGTGAATCTTTCTGAAAGAAGCCTGAATTTTGACCACTCGTCATCAATCGCGACCATAATGAGAGGGATTTACCTGATGTTATTTGCTTTTTTATCTTTTGAGACATTCGTTCAATCGGATCCTAAGCCCAACGTCATTATCTGCGCAGAAGACTTGGGTATAGATGATTTTAGCGTTTATGGGGCGTCGTTAAGGATGAGGAGCAGCCCGGATAAGAGTTTGTCGAATACGGGATTCAGGAGGGTGAAGGATGTGGAAGGGTGACTACTTCAGAAGAGGTTATCCTAAAAATTATAGACTCAAAGCTTATATGTTTTGCAGTTGGAGGATTTGGAAAGCACCTTAATGACGGAAAGAACGATATCAAAGATCTTGACTTCTGTGTGCCTTCTGAATTGAATAAAATTGAAACGATAAAAGAGTTTTTAAAGAAGTTTGATGAGGGGTTTAATCTGAATAATTTTAATTTTGATAGGATCATCAGAATTAGATACAAAACGATTAAAATAGACAGGCTAAAACGCGCAGATTTCACCGGATGTTTACCTTGTCCGGTATACACCATAAAGTCTTAATTTTTTTGTGGATAAAGTTTAAAAGGCCTGACGATACGCGATAAAATAGGAAAAAATCGGATGGATCATAAAGAGACTCATTCGATTTTTTTAATATTGCTTTATGTATAAAGCAAAAATATTATAAATTGCTTTTATAATACAGCATATTACATTATATTTGCTGTTTAAATAAAGCAATAATGGAAATCTTATTTTTGGAGTTTCAATCAAAAATGGCAAATATATCAATGGATATACAGCGGTATTTGATTCAGCAGATAGATTTGAAAAATCGGTTGATAGCCGTGAAGGGGGCGAGAGGTTCGGGGAAAACGACTTTATTGCTTCAAATTGCGAAACTCCATTTACCACAAAAATCAACGCTCTATGTCAGCCTGGATCATATTTATTTTTATGATAATAAGCTGTATGATCTGGCAAAACAATTCGCTCAGTTTGGAGGAACGCATTTGCTGTTGGACGAAGTGCACAAATATCCCAACTGGTCAAGAGAGATTAAGTTGATTTATGACAATTTCCCTGAGCTGAACGTTATTTTTACATCTTCTTCGATGCTTGAAATCTACAAATCGGAATCAGATCTAAGCCGCAGAGCTGTAAGCTATTTTTTAAAAGAATTATCTTTCAGGGAATTTATCATTTTTGAAACTCATCGTAAATTCAAAGCATATTCATTTTCAAGAATTCTAAAAGATCATAGTGAAATAGCTATGGAGCTTTTGGCGAAGATAAAGCCTCTGCCTTTGTTTGAAAAATATTTGAAAGCGGGACTTTATCCGTATTACAAAGAAAACGAGAGCACGTACATTCAAAAATTGCAGCAGACGATAAATCTGATTATTGAAATCGATGTGAATGCAGTGGAAGAAATGCAGTACGAAACCTTGGTGAAGTTGAAGAAACTCTTGATTACCATAGCTTCAAGTGCTCCGTTTACTCCAAATATCTCTAAATTAAGCGAGCGGATAGGTGTCTCCCGCAATATGTTGGTTCAGTGCATCAAGATTCTCGAACGCGCCGGCCTGGTCAATGAGTTATATAAAAACAATTCCGGGATAGGTGTGCTGACCAAACCGGAGAAACTTTATTTGAACAATAGCAATTTGATGTATGCTTTAGCCAAAGATAATGTCAATATCGGCAATGTAAGAGAGACGTTTTTTATTAATCAATTCAAAGGTTTGCACGAAATCAATTTATCCAACACAGCTGATTTCATCATCGACAAGGCATATACGTTTGAAATTGGTGGAAAAAACAAAACAAAGAAACAAATCCGGCATACCCGGGATGCCTATATAGCCAAGGATAACATTGAAATTGGTTATGGAAATATTATTCCGGTATGGCTGTTCGGCTTTATGTATTGACCCAATGGATTGTTTTGCGATTCTACGATCAAATCAATTTGTATTACTATTGATAGGAATTCCAATATTCACACCCCCAGCGATGCAATACTCACCACATGAATCCCATCTTTGCGTGTATAGCTGATGCCTGTCCCCGTGATGATACATAGCGCCTGAGGCAATGCAGTCCGTTTACCATCAATTTTCGATTCGAGCTTTTTGAGATTGCTCGCTGCCTCTTCAAATTGACCTGTACCCAGTTTTATCTCCACAGCAATCCATTCTCCACTTGCCTTTTGAACAATGGCATCCACCTCCAATCCTGTGGAGTCCCGATAATGAAACACTTTCGCATCATTGGCCTGCGCATATACCCGCAGTTCGTGTATCACAAGGGATTCAAAGAGGAAGCTGCTAAAGTTGATGTCTGCCAAAAGGGATTTTTTCGTTGCCCCAAGTGCCGCTACGGCAAGTGAGACATCAGTGTAATGATGCTTAGGGGATTTGCGCAACGAGGCCGACGACCGTAAATGTGCATCCCAAGCCGGTAGATTTTCAATGACCATCATTCGCTGCAATGCATCGATGTAATCATAGATCGAAGTCCTGGAAACCAGATTCTTCTCTTTTTGCTGAATATCCGACTCAAGAGATTTAATCTCGGCTTCAGTAGCCGTGTTACGAGCCAATGACCGCAACAGACTCTTGACTTTAACAGGGTCTCTCCTGACTCCGGATACTCTGCTCAAATCCACCTCTGCGACAAGAGCGATATATGCACGATTCACATCAATGGCAGCACCAACACTCTTTCCCAGGAGAGTGGGGAAGCCCCCGATTATTAATTTCTCGATGATGAATTCCAGATCCGTACCCTGATCGACAGTATCTATAGCCTTATTCTCAAATAATTCTGCCATGCTCACTTTCCCGGTTGAAAATCCGAGTTCCTGCCAGCTCATCGTACGCATATCCACAATGGTAAATCGTCCGGCACCCGAATGCATTCTCGCATCTTCTTCCGGATGGGCGGAACCTGTAAGGATAAATTGGCCAACCTTGCGTCGCCTATCAACTTCATGACGAATGTAATCCCACAATATCGGTTGAACCTGCCATTCGTCTATAAGCCTTGGAGTGTCCCCTACCAATAGACGACCCGGATCAATCGAAATCAAAGCAGGCACTTGCGTATCCTGATCTACCTTCAAAACTGATCGCGCTTTTTGGTTAGCAGATTCTGTTTTACCACAGGCCTTGGGACCTCTGACTAAAACGGCTCCGGATGCCTCCAGTTTTCTTTCTAATTCCTTGTCGATAATCCTCTGAAAATACATGTCATTCAATGTTTTATGAGAACAAAGGTAATACTATTTTACATATTGTAAGCTTTTTATTTGACATATTATAAGCATTTTGTTTGACATATTGTAAATACCATGATAGAAACAAATCAACTAAGTAACGGAAAATGCCATTCAAAAGATTGCATTAATTATGGATAGAAACAAAAAACACTACGGCAGCTCCCTGTTTTATGAATTGACCATGCTCGTGATGGGGGTGCTTCTATTGCCCTTAGCAATTATCCATAGTTACTTGAGGGCATTGGTAGGTTTGCCTAATGCGATTTTATGGGACAAGGGTGATTCCTCACATCGGTACTATTCTTTAAATCTCCCGCTGATCTCGCGGATTTACGCAGATTTGAAATAGTACTCCCCAATAGATCTCGATTCCCTTTCTGCGCTTATCTGCGGAATCTGCGGGAGCATAAAAAACCGAGATTCCCTCATTTAAAATTTTTGATTAAATTTAACTTCGTAGCTTTGACCAAATAGGTCGATACTTAAATCACTCTAAAGTCATCGTGTCAGATTAATCAAACAATATGGACATTAAACACATTCTACTCTCAATCATCGCCTTTCTAAGCGTCTCCACCCACGCCAATAACATCCCGAAATACTTGCTCTTCCAGCCCCAGGAAATGGAAGTATTCGACAGCATTCCTGCCATCAGTCTGGCACAAGCAAAGGTCCTGGATGTCTTCCTGAAAGACAGCATCCGCCTATCTCCCGCCGGAAAATGGACGATAAACGCGGGAGGCCAAGGGATAGATTTAGACTTCCATATTGATGCAAGCTTCACACAGCATGACGAATTCCATCTGGACATCAGCCCATCCAGAATCCAACTGATCGCCAAAAATCGCAGCGCGCTGCACTATGGAAAGCACACCATACTGCATCTTCTAAACTACGTCCAAACAGAAAACACAGCCCTCCCCAAAATACAAATCCGGGATTGGGCGAACTTCGAAAGAAGGGGTTTTATGCTGGACATCAGCCGGGATAAAGTCCCCACGATGATGAGCCTTTACGCCCTGATCAACCAATTGTCCGAGTGGCGGATCAATGAATTGCAGCTTTATACCGAGCACACCTTTGCATACCGGAATCACAAGGTAGTTTGGGAGAACGCCAGCCCACTCACAGCCGAAGAAATCCAGAATCTGAACTATTATTGTTTGGAGAAAGGCATCGACCTGGTTCCTAATCAAAACTCGTTTGGCCACATGGAAAACTGGCTGAAACACGACAAATACCTGGACCTGTGCGAGTGTGTGACAGACTGCAACACCATTTGGGGCAAGCGCAAACGGACGGCCCTGGCCCCCACCAATCCCAATTCTTTCAAGCTGATGCAGGAATTGTACGCCGAGTTGCTGCCCAATTTCACCAGCCCATACGCCAACATCGGATGCGACGAAACGGTCGAGCTAGGCCTCGGCAAATCTAAGGCGCTGTGCGACGAAATCGGCAAAGGGCGTGTCTATCTGGACTTCCTCATCAAGCTCAATGACGAAATCAATAAAAACGGCAAGTTGACCCAATTCTGGGGCGACATCATCCTCAACCACCCCGAACTCATCAAAGATATCCCCAAAAACATGACGGCCATGGTCTGGGGCTATGAATCGGACTATCCTTTCAACAAAAACCTGGTGAAATTCCGGGATGCGAAACTGGACTTTTATGTTTGCCCCGGCACCTCCAGTTGGCAGTCGCTCATCGGCAGGAATTACAACGCTTTCCTCAACCTGAAGAACGCCGCTGTCGAAGGTAAAAAGTACGGCGCAAAAGGCTATTTGATCACGGACTGGGGAGATCACGGACATTTTCAGCCTAAATCCGTCAGCTATCCGGCGCTGGTTCTGGGCGCAAGCTATGCGTGGAACGTATCCGACACCACGCTCGACAACCTGGAATTCCTGTTGAACGAATACGTCTTCAAAGACGCCACTGGCAACACCGCCAAAGCCATCTTAACCCTGGGCAATGCCTATCGCCAGACCAACATCCCGGAAGGCAACGGCAACGCTTTCCACCTGATGCTCCGCCGTTACGCCTGGTCCATGCAAGGTCAATTCCAGACCAAGCACCTCACTAAAACCGGTCTCCTCGCTGCCGAAGAAGAAATCAACAACGGTCTGAGCATCATGCAAGATGCCCATCCGACCTGTTCCGACGCCGACATTATCCTCAAAGAAATCAAACTCGCCTCTAACATGGCCTTGTTCGGCATCCACCTCGGTCTCGCCCGACTCGACGCGCCATCCATGGCCACCAAAAGCATTCCGAAAGCCAAGCGCGATGAATTGGTCGGGGAGTTGACTCCGTTGATTGAGAGTTATAAGGAGCTTTGGCTGGTGAGAAATCGGGAGGGAGGATTGGAGGATTCGGCGGGGAAGTTGGAGCAGGTGAGGAGTTTCCTGATATTTTGAGAGGGTGAAGGGAAGATGAGGAGAGTAGGAGATTTCGCTTCGAGCGAGTGTCTAATAGGTGCCCCGAATCCCGGCAGGGATGGCATCATGATAACAATGATCGAAAAGGACGAAATCCAACTCCCGCACTTGCTGCGGGATGACATTATTTAATCTATGTGTAAACATTTTTCAGAATGGATCAAGCTTCGATCGAAATTGTGTGTGTCTTTTACAGGATTTGTGAATAATATGTTTATATTTGACAGAATTAAAACTAGAAAGCACCAGATAAGCTGGTATATTTTGATGTGAATGTTGGAATTGGCAGGAATGTGAAAAGACCGATTGAGTCGATTTGTCAAGGGGTCATCGTGCCTATGAATAATAGCTAATAAAATAAAAAACCTTAATGCAAATTAGGTTTCCCGCTTGAAAATATCAACGCATTTGGAGGTAAAGAAAACTACCTAAAAGCAATTAAAGAATTAGAAACTGAATTATACACAGTAGCGTAAGTTTTATTTAACTCGATTTCGGAAAATAAACTTATTCAACTGATTATCAAGTGATATTTATTTAACTCGAATTCGGAAAAAGAAGAAACATTAAATTTGAAAAATGAAGATTTGGATAAATAAGGCAAAAGAATACTTGGAAAAATCGCTAGGAAGAGTACCAAGCGAACTAAACGAAATTGACTGGAAAGAAAATTTATCACCTAATAACGATAAACTTTGCAGACATATTTCCGCTTTTGCTAATTTACCCGGTGGTGGATTTCTAGCTTTTGGGATCGATAATAAAACAGGGAATATTATAGGGATTAAGCGTAATGAAGTCAATACAATTGTTGATAAACTTGCTTCACTTTGTCGGGACGGCGTAGAGCCATTGGTAGGTATAGACCATAGCATAGAAACCTTTCGGGAAAAAGAAATTTTACTTATTTACATAAAAGAAAGTGCTGTAAAACCCGTTCATCTTAAAGGAAAGAGCATCGAGGAAAGTTTTATCCGAAGTGGCGGAACTACCCGAAAAGCATCGCGGCAAGATGTGGGTGCGCTAATGCTAAACAGTAAAAATCCCACATGGGAAGAGTTACATTCTTCCAAATTATTGAGTGATGTTGAAATAATTTCCTTGTTGGACTATAGTAAAATTTTAGACCTACTAAAAAAGCCTGCTCCAACCAGTTTAACTGAAATAATGCAATGGCTTGATGATGAAAAGATGCTCAAAAACGTGGACGGAAAAGGCTATTACATTACCAATTTTGGTGCAATAGCCGCTGCATCTGACCTTACAAAATTCGACGATTTAACCCGAAAAAGCATACGCCTGATAAAATACGAAGGCAAAAACAAAGCAGGCGAAAGCAAAGAAATCCCAGGGAACAAAGGATATGCGATTGGCTTTGAAAGCTTGATACAATTTGTAAAAGGATTACTGCCTGGCAGTGAAGCCATTAAAAACGCTTTGCGACAAGAATCTTCAGTTTATCCCGAAATCGCCCTACGTGAGTTGATTGCCAACATGCTTATTCATCAGGATTTTACAATACGTGGAGCAGGTCCAATGATTGAAATCTTTGACGACCGCATTGAATTTACAAATCCGGGAAAATTATTGCCATCTAAAAAGCTCGACCGTCTTATCCGTACCACACCCGAAAGCCGTAACGAAGTATTGGCATCCGCATTTCGCAGGTACAACATTTGTGAAGAGCGGGGTTCGGGGTTTGAAAAAGCTGTTAGCTCAATAGAACTTTTTGGCTTACCTCCTTTAAAATTTGAAGAGACTGAAAATTCCTTTAAGGTAACAATGTACGCGCCTCGCAAGTTTGCCGATATGAGCAATGCTGAACGTATTGAAGCCGCTTATCAACATAGTATTATTGAATATTACGGAAGTGGAGGTTTTAACAATGCTTCGCTTCGCAGACGTTTTGATATGCACGACAAACAAGCAGCACAAATATCAAAACTGATAAAAGAAGCTATTGAGGCAGGAAAAATCAAACCAAAAGATGCTGACAACGAATCGAAAAAATTTAGTTTATATGTCCCCTATTGGGCATAAGTTTTATTTAACTCAAATTCGTAAAAAAGACATATATAACTGATTATCAGTTGTCACTTATTTAATTCGAATTCGGAAAACACAAAAATAATGGTTAATGGTAAATTATGAAAGAGCAATATGTTGCTAACAAATCTAAGCAACAATCTTTCCAAATTCAAGGAAGTGCTTGATTTTCCGTTTATTTTTCTAAAGTTCAGGATATATTTGAGATTTTGAAGGGGCGAAGGGGAGATGGGAGATTTCGCTTCGAGCGAGTGTCTAATAGGTGCCCCGAATCCCGGCAGGGATGGCATCATGATAACAATGATCAAAAAGGACGAAATCCAACTCCCGCACTTGCTGCGGGATGTCATTATTTAATCTATGTGTAAACATTTTTCAGAATGGATCAAGCTTCGATCGAAATTGTTTGTGTCTTATACAGGATTTGTGAATAATATGTTTATATTTGACAGAATTAAAACTACAAAGCACAAGATAAGCTGGTATATTTTGATGCGAATGTTGGAATTGGTGGGAATATGAAAAGATTGGTTGGGGCTATTTGACAAGGGGTCCTTTTGCCTATGAACAATACTGAGATAAATAAAAAACCTGAATACGGCGGATGTCGAAAAGCCAATAGAGTAGACGTGAAAAAAACCTAATTAAACATGAAAAATTTCAAAGTACATGACAAAACTTAACATATAAATAATCTTCATATATTGCAGTTTGATTTATAGATTGTAAAACTACACATATGAAGATTAAAGGGCAAGGTAATAATTTTATTGATGAATTCAAAATTC
>WBZR01000599.1_pt1 | contig 55034 bp, 45 predicted proteins | sample 5204231 | NCBI WGS metagenome assembly WBZR01 (sample SAMN12412403, study PRJNA552823) | activated sludge metagenome | isolation source: activated sludge from anammox sidestream of wastewater treatment plant... | place: USA: Virginia | collected 2017-08 | reverse complement strand
AGTGAGTCCCCCAGCCGACGTGGTCCCAGTCGAGCCGCTTGCTGTAGGCAGACATCTCTCACCTCGCGCCGGGGCGTTCCCGCGTCTCCGCCGGCCATGCTGGGACTCTCCGGCCAGCGGCAGGTAATCCCTTATGACGGGCGTCATACGGAAGCGGAATGGGCTCCGGGCCGTGACGCGGGGGGCTTTGGGGTAAGGCGTGCCCCAGGACAAATGTTCTTATTCCATCCGGAGGTTTCGCCCCTTGGCCCTCACACTCGTCGAAGCGAGCAAGCTTTCCAACGACACCCTCCTCTCTGGCGTCATCGAGACGATCGCGCAGGAGAGCCCCGTCCTTCAGCGGCTCCCGTTCATCGAAATCGTCGGAAACGGGCTGACCTACAACCGCGAGAACGCCGCCCCGACGGCGGCCTTCTACGATGTCGGCGACACCTGGGCTGAATCGACCCCCACGTTCACCCAGGCGACCGCGACGCTCCGTATCCTCGGTGGCGACGCGGATGTCGACAACTTCCTCAAGGCGACGCGCTCGAATATCCAGGACCTCGAAGCCGCGATCGTCCAGCTCAAGTCGCGGGCGGTGCAGGCGCTCTTCGACGACACGTTCGTGAACGGCGACAGCGGCAGCGACCCGAATAGCTTCGATGGTGTGGACCTGCTCTGTGCTGGCAGTCAGACCGTGAGCATGGGGACGAACGGCGCGACGCTCACCCTCGAGAAGCTCGACGAGCTCATCGACAAGGTGCGCGGAGGCAAGCCCGACCTGCTCCTCATGAGCCGCCGCAGCCGCCGGAGCCTGAACATCCTGGCCCGCACGTCTGGCAGTTTCCTCGAGGCCGACCGGGACGCCTTCGGCAATATGCTGCAGTTCTACGACGGCATCCCGATCGGCATCTGCGACTACATCAGCGACGCACAGACCGTGGGGACGAGTAGCGATTGCTCGGTGATCTATGCGATGCAGTTCGGCGAAGGCGCGCTCAGCGGGCTGACTGCTCCGGGCGGACTCGCGGTCGAACGGGTCGGCAGCCTGGAATCGAAGGACGCCTCGCGGCTGCGGGTGAAGTGGTACGCGGGGCTCGCGCTGTTCAACAGCGTGAAGCTGGCGAAGCTGACCGGCGTGCGGGCGTAGCGCACCTTCACGGCGCCGGAACCAGCTATCGGCGAGGCGGGCCTCCATCTCGGAGGCCCGCTTTCTGTACCCCGCCTGCCCTTGTCCAATTGGCGGCCACTTGCGCAGATGATGGCCGGGGCCTCTAGAATCCCCACCGTCCGCTCATGCCGCTCTCCAGCGGTTGTGGCGGAATCCCGGGAAGGAGTCGGATATGACCACCGTCGTCCACTGCGGCACGCTCATCGATGGCAACGGCGGCGAACCGCTACATGGAGCGGCGATCGAGATCGAGAACGGGCTCATTTCCGCCGTACACGCGAACGGACCTGTGCCCCGGGGGGCCGAGGTCATCGATGCCAGCGGTCTCACCGTCATGCCGGGGCTCATCGATTGCCACGTCCACCTCATGTCGAACCCGCCGAAGACGCTGGAGCAGCGGATGGCGACGCCGTTCAGCCTGGGCGTCGCCGAGGCGCTGACGAACGCGCGCAAGACGCTCGACGCTGGATTCACCAGCGTCCGCGACGCGGGCGGCACGCCGAGGGGCGTGAAACTCGCGATTGAGCAGGGCCTCTTCCCCGGCCCGCGCGTGCGCATCGCGGTGGGTGCCGTCGGCCAGACAGGCGGCCATGGCGACGCCACGATGGCGAACGGCCTGCGCCTCCGCGTCCCCAATGCCGAACTCCCCGATAACCTCGCTGATGGGCCTGAAAACGTCCGGCGCACCGTTCGCGAGATGCTCCGCGCCGGCGCCGACCAGATCAAGCTCATGACCAGCGGCGGCGTGCTCTCGCCGAACGACGAGCCGGGAGCGACCGGGATGACGCGCGAGGAGATCGCCGCGGCTGTCTATGAAGCGCACGCCGCGCATCGCACGGTGATGTCCCACGCCCAGGCCACGCAGGGGATCCTCAATGCCGTGCTCGAGGGCGTCGAATCGATCGAACACGGCATCTACCTCGACGAGCAGGTCGTTTCGGAGATGAAGAAGCGCGGCACCTACCTCGTCGCCACGCTCGTCGCCCCGGTCTGGGTATTGCGCCTCGCCGAGCAACGCCCCGGCTCGATGCCGGAATACGGCGTCCGCAAGGCCCGGGAGGTCATTGTCGCCCACCAGGCGAGCTTCCGTTACGCCGTGGAACAGGGCGTGAAAGTCGCAATGGGGACCGACATGGGTGTCGGCCCGCACGGCCCCAACGCCGAGGAACTGGTGCTGATGGTGGAAAACGGCATGACGCCAATGCAGGCTATCGTCGCCACCACGCGAACCGCCGCTGAATGCGCCCGTTTCGACCGCGTTGCGGGGACCATCGAGCCGGGCAAGCGCGCCGACATCATCGCCTTCAGCTCCGACCCGCTCGCCGACATCTCCGTGGTAGCGAACCCCGAGAAGCTTGCCCTCGTGATGAAGGACGGCAGGATTCATCGCGATTCCAGGGCCTGAGCTACGAGGGTCTACGGGCCGGGCGTCTCGAACTCATAAGGCCTGTTCGCGCCCTGCCACCTCGTGCTGTAACATGCGTCAACGGGCCTCCCGCAGATGGGAGGCCCGGAGTGTGTCTGCCATGCCTATCGTCGTCGTAGTCGGCGGGCAATGGGGCGACGAAGGCAAGGGCCGTATTGTCGACCTCCTCGCCCGGAAAGCTCGTGTCGTCGCCCGTTACTCGGCCGGAAACAACGCCGGCCACACGATCGTGAACGAACGTGGCGAATTCAAGCTCCACGTCGTCCCCGCGGGCATCTTCTATCCCGAGAAGACGTGCGTCATCGGCAACGGCGTGGCGGTCGACCCCGAAGTGCTGCTCGGCGAGATCGAAGGCCTCGAATCGAAGGGCATCGATACCAGCAAGCTGGTGTTGAGCGACCGTGCGCAGGTCATCATGCCGTGGCACAAGGAGCTCGACCGGCTCGACGAGCTGGCTCGCGGCGACAAGGCGATCGGGACCACGGGCAAGGGCGTCGGCCCGTGCTTTGTCGACAAGGTGGCGCGGCGCGGCATTCGCGTGGCCGACCTGCTTCGCACCGAGGACCTGCGGCCGCGCATCGAGGCCGCCCTCAGCTTCCACAACAGGGTCATCACCCGGGTCTACGGCGGCGAGCCGATTGACATGGACGACTGTTGCGCCAGGTACGCGGAGCTGGGCGAAAAACTGGCGCCCTTCGCCGGCGACGTGCAGGATATCGTGCTCAGCGCCCACCGGCGTGGCGACTATGTCCTGCTCGAAGGTGCCCAGGGGTCGCTGCTGGACCTCGACCACGGCACCTATCCCTACGTCACGTCGAGTGTCCCGAGTTCGTCGTCGAGCGGTGCGGGGCTCGGCGTTGGTATCGGCCCGACCGAGATCAGCCGCGTGGTCGGCGTGTTCAAGAGCTATTCGACGCGCGTCGGCAACGGCCCGTTCCCGACAGAGCTCTTCGACGACACGGCGACGATGCTGCGTGACCACGGCAAGGAGTATGGCCGCGGCGAATACGGTACGACGACGGGCCGCCCGCGGCGCATCGGCTGGCTCGATGCCGTGGCCGCGCGCTACAGCGTGCGCTTCAACGGGCTCTCCGCCCTGGCGCTGACACGGCTCGATGTCCTCGACGCCCTGCCGAGTATCAAGATCTGCACGGGGTATGAGCTCGACGGCCAGATCGTGGAGACGATGCCTGCGCGCGAATCGGTGCTCGACCGCGTGCACCCAATCTACGAGGAACTGCCGGGCTGGCAGCAGCCCACGACCGAGGTTCGCAACTTCGATGACCTGCCGCCGCAGGCCCAGGCGTTCATTCGCCGTGTCGAAGAACTGCTGGAATGCCCGGTCGACCTGATCTCAGTCGGGCCTGCACGCGAACAGGCCGTCATCGTGAACCCGATCTTCTGACGCCCGGAGCGGCCCGCGGCCTGCCGGGAGCGATTGACCTCCCGTATACTCGCGGCCATGGCTGGCGCATTCGACGGAATCCGGATCATCGATTTCACACAGGGCATCGCCGGACCTATGGCGACGATGCTGTTGGCCGGGCAGGGGGCCGAGGTCATCAAGGTGGAGCCGCCCGGTGGCGACCGGATGAAGGACCACCCCGGCTACCTGGCCTGGAACGTCAACAAGCAGCGCCTCGTCCTCGATCTTCACCGCTACGAAGGCCTTTCCGCCACCCGTTCGCTCCTTGCAACCGCCGACGTTGCTGTGTTCGACTGCGCGCCGGGGGAGTTGGAGCGGCTCGGCCTCGACGCCGCGACCGTGCGTGCTGCAAACCCCGCCATTATTCATGCATGGCTGCCGCCCTACTCCCCCGCCGGACGTTGGAGCCAGCTCCCACCGGACGATGTGCTCCTCGAGGCGCTGGGGACGATCTCGGCCGCCCAATCGAGTTACGAGGACCGGCCGGTCTACCTGGTTTCGCCCCAGGCAAGCTACGGCCACGGCATGCTCGCCGCCGGGGCGATTGCCGCGGCACTGGTTGAACGCACAAAGACGGGCGCCGGCGAGTCGCTCGTCGTTAGCGGTCTCAACGGTGTCGCCGCGGTTCATAGCGGTATCAATATCAAGTGGGCCGATGTCATGGACCGCCACACGGGGAGTTCGCGCGGGGCCGTGCCAAACTACCGGCTCTACCAGTGCGCCGATGGACAGTGGCTCTTCCTCGGCACGCTCACACCCGCGTTCTTCCTGCGCGCGCTCGAGGCGATGGACCTGATGGATCTCATCACACTCGAGGGCATCCAGGGCGATTTCACGAAGATGCTGATGCCGCCGATGAACGCCGTCGCGATCGAATGGCTCGACCGGCGCTTTGCCGAAAAGCCACGCGATGAGTGGCTCGACATCCTGCGTGAGGCGGGCGTACCCCGGGGCCCGGCAGGCGAACGCAACGAGTGGTTCCGGAGCGAGACCGTGGCCATCAACGAGATGTGCCTCGAGTTCGAGCATCCCCAGCTTGGCAAGGTGCTCGTGCCGGGAGTACCGGTGAAGCTGAGCGCGACACCCGGCAAGGCCGTCCACCTTCTCGCCGATGCGAAGCGCGAATCGTTCGCCGGGCACCGGCCAGCGCTCCCTGCGTCGCCGTCACAGGGGCCGGACCCGCGCGGACCTCTCGCGGGTATCCGTGTCCTGGACCTTGGTCAATTCATCGCCGGTACGTTCGCGCCGACGTTCCTGGCCTCCTACGGTGCGGACGTCATCAAGGTGGAGATGCTCGATGGCGACCCGTTCCGGCTAGCCGGGCTGCAGTTTGCGGCCCACAACCGGGGCAAACGAGGCATCGCCATCGACCTCAAGTCGGATGCTGGCCGGGAGACGTTCTACGACCTCGTGCGCGTTTCCGACGTGGTACTCGATAACTGGCGTCTCGGGGTCCGCGAGCGGCTGGGGCTCACCTACCCGGCGCTCAGGGCGATTAACCCGCGGATCATCAGCTGCTCGGTCACGGGGTATGGACCGGTTGGGCCGCTCGCGAACGACCCCGGTTTCGACCCCCTGCTGCAGGCCAGGAGCGGGCTGATGAACGCCCAGGGCGGCGACGACGAGCCGGTCTTCTTCAAGGTCGCCGTGAACGATAGTGCGAGCGCGCTGGTATCGGCGTTTGGGGTTCTCGCTGCACTCTTCGCTCGCGAACGCACCGGGGAGGGCCAGGAGGTCCTGACCTGCCTGGCGAACCAGAGCATCCTTACCCAGTCGGGCGAGGTGACGTGGTACGAAGGGCGGCCGGAGCCGCCAACGGGCGGGCGCGACTTCCTCGGGATCAGCGCACTCAACCGGCTCTACCAGTGTACGGACGGCTGGATCGCACTGGCCTGCCACCAGCCGGAGCAGTTTCACCAGGTGGCGGCGGGGCTCGGCCACACCGAATGGGCGGGCAGGGTCACGGCGGAGCGTGCCCTCGACGACGCCCCCGGCGGGACGCTCGCCGGGCTGATCGCTGAGGCGCTATCCGGTATGTCGAGGAGCGAAGCGCTGGACCGCCTGCTTGTTCGCGGCGTTCCGGTGGCGCCAGCGATTACGGTGCCGGAATTTTTCGAGTCGCCGTGGGCGGCTGAAAACCGCTACTTCGATACCTACGAGCACCCCCAGTTCGGGCCAACAACCGGGCCGCGAGCCTATGCGAGCTTTGGCGGCCGGGGCGGTTTCTCACGCGGGGCGCCGCTGCTCGGCGGATCTACCGTGGAAGTGCTGCGCGAGTATGGCATCGACGAGGGGCGGGTCGAAAAGCTGCTCGCGGAGGGGGTTATTCGCCAGGCGTAGGCGTCGTTGACAACGCTGTCGGACGAGGGGAAAGATCCCGGCGCATGAAGAGACTCGAGGGAAAGACGGCTATCGTGGTCGGCGCGGGGCAGACGCCCGGCGAGACCATCGGCAACGGGCGGGCGACCGCAATCCTGTTCGCCCGCGAAGGCGCCCGCGTGTTGCTCGTCGATCGTCAGCGTGCGTCCGCCGAAGAGACGCTCGCGATGATCAGGGCAGAAGGTGGCGTGGCGGAGGTGCTTACCGCTGACATTACTGACGAGCAACAGGTGAGCCTGGTCCCCGGAGCCTGCCTGCAGGCGTTTGGGCGGATTGACATCCTCCAGAACAACGTGGGCATCGGCCGCGGCGATGCTGCTGTCCATCACCTCGAACGCGGCACATGGGAAAGCATCCTCGGGGCGAACCTGACCGGGATGTTCCTCACCTGCAAGCACGTGCTGCCGGTCATGCGCGAACAGGGAGGCGGTGTGATCACCAATATCTCATCTGTGGCATCGATCGCAGCGACGGGGATGCCCGCCTACAAGGTTTCGAAGGCAGGGGTGAACGCGCTCACCCAGCAGCTCGCGATGGCGAACGCCCGCCATGGGATTCGCGTGAACGCCATACTGCCCGGCTTGATGGACACGCCGATGGCAGTCGCCGGTACAGCCGCAGCGCGGGGCAGGGATGTCGAGCAGGTGCGCGCCGCGCGCAACGCGATGGTCCCGCTCAAGGGCCAGATGGGGACGGCGTGGGATACGGCCTACGCGTCGCTCTTCCTCGCCAGCGATGAGGCGAAGTTCATCACGGGCGTGCTCCTCCCGGTCGACGGCGGCCAGAGCGTGAAGGTGGGGTAGGGAAAGCACGGCCGCTCAGGCCCGATCCGCCCCGAGACTCGATCGTCATCTCCGTGGTGGTTTCGGTGACGTGGTGTTCGAGGCCCCCGGTGCCACCGGTTCTCCAGGCGGCGGACAAGCCCGTGTGCACCAACTTCTCATCGCTGAGGGTGGCGCTGGACCTCTTCCTCACATGCTTCAGTTCATCCCGAGCTCTTCACGGATGAGGTGGCAGATCTCTGCTGTTGGGCCCTCACCCTGGAGCGAGTTCTGCATCTTGTTGATGGTGACCGCGATGGAGAGACCGGCTTCGGGGTCGGCGAACGCCGTCGAACCGCCCGCTCCGCTGTGGCCAAAGGCGGTCTCGCGCGGGCCGGTGACGCCGACGACGGGCTTGCCATCGAGACCGGGCTGGGGTCCACCCATCATGAAGCCAACCCCCTTGGGAATCGGCGTGAACAGGACACGATCGGGGCGGCGCTCGACGATTCGTTGCATCTGGCCGACGCGTTCCTTCGATACGAGTCGAACCCCATCGATTTCGCCACCATTCGCCAGTGCGCCATACATGCGGGCGAGGGAACGGGCGTTGAAGTGGCCGTTGGCCGAGGGGAGGCATGCCTTGCGCACGCGGATATCGTTGTAGTTGACCTCGGAGTTGGCGGGCATCGCCTTGAAGAAATCGTGGTCGGGAGGGAGCGCCGCGAGGGCGGGATTGGCGCCGCCGTCGCCCGGATGGACCGGCTGAAGCGAGGCGAGCCGCTCCTCGACGCCATCGGGGATGCCAACGAACATCTCGCCGCTGACGCCGAGCGGCCCGGCGATCTCCTCGCGGATGACGTCCTTGATATGGCGGCCAGTGGCGCCCTGGATGATGCCACCGACAACCCAGGCATAGGTGAGGGCATGGTAGCCGGTGGCCGTACCGGGCTCCCACGCGGGGGTACCGTTGGCGATCCAGTCGAGGCCCGCCTGCCAATCAGTGATGAAGCTAACGGTGAGCGGCTGGGGCACCGCATGGAGCCCGATCTGGTGGCTCATCGCCTGCTCGACCGTGATTGCACCCTTACCATTCGCTGCGAATTCCGGCCAGTAGGTGGCAACCTTCTCCTGGTATTCGATCTGGCCCCGGTCGGCGAGGATGTGGAGGGCCGTTGCAGCGACACCCTTGGTGGTCGAAAAGCAGTTGAAGAGTGTATCTGCCTCGACAGGGCGGTCGTCGTGAGGGCCCAGTGCCCCGGCCCACGTATCAACGATGAGCTCACCATTGCGGTACGCGGCTACCTGGACGCCAAGCTGCCGCCCCTCGGCGATCTGGCGATCGACGAGGTCATGGACCTTCGTGTTGAGTTGCGCGTCGATGGGCAAGGCGGGTCTCCCGGTACGTGGTGTGTGAGAGCAGATGATACCGGCTTTGTGGCTCTCCATCCTTCTTCTGGCGGTGCAGCTTGCCGTTACTGCCGTTCGGGTCCAGCGCCGGCCCCTGGTTCTATTGCACCTGCGCATGGTTTGCCAATGATGCGCTTCGCAGTGCTGCGGGGCTACCTCGAACATGCGGGCTTCCCCTGGTAGCTCGTTCGGAATGGGCTAACGACATTCGTATCCCGGCCGATGATTCCTGAAGAGCATATCTATCGCGCCCGTTCCTTGGAGCCCCGCAGTGTTGAAGCACCTCCAGGCCCTCGCCCAGATCTGCACCGCCGGTGTAACCAGCGCCGAGTCTGTCGTCCACGCATGCTCCGTCATCGCCGAGGCACTGGGCGCCGGCGACGCCTACGTCATCCGCGGTGGTGATCCCGCGTTCGTCCGCCTGGGCTGTGAGTGCGATCCCGCCGGCTACGAGATCAAGCAAAAAGGATACTGGCTCATCTGGCGCTCCCTCGCCGAGAACGTGAACATCGTCGCCGGGACGTTCGATTGTGCCGATCGCCTCGTCTCACCAGGGCGTCCGCTGGCCCCGAACGAGCCCGCCACTCACTTCGCAACCATCCTCCCGAGCGCCGAGAGCAACTCCGACCTGCTCATCGTCCGTGGTCCCTGGCCCCAGGGCCTCGCTGAAGACGCGGTCCAATTCGTTGACTCTGCCCGGCCGATCCTTGCGCACCTCGTTGGCAATGTCGTCGATGCCGATCGCCGGCGCCGCCAGCGCGAGCAACTCGACGCCCTCGCCAATGTAGCCGACGCCTTCAACCGCGCCCACGACACCGATAACGTCCTTACCGATATCGCCACCGCCATCGCCCAGGCTTCCGGCTTCGAATGGGTGACGATGATGATCTATGACGATGCCTGCACGAGGGTTGTGGGCCGGGCGATCAACACTGCTCGCCATTCGGAGACGAGGACAGCCTCCACCTGGCTGAAGCCGAACTCCCTTTCCGACGACACAGGAATCCTGCGCGTTGGCACCGTGCTTGCACGCACCAACGCGGTCATTCGCATCCCCAATGTCCTTGTGGAAGGCCTCGAAGACCGCGAAGACCTCGAAGTCATGCGTGACGATATCCCTGGCCTTCAACGCTATTGGACCCGTGCCCACATCCTTTCTGTTGCCATCGTGCCGATCGTCGCAAAAGGCAAGGCGCTCGGCTACGTCAGCTTCAACTCGACCACCAGCCACGACTTCGGCGACACGGAGATCGAATTCCTCCGGGCACTGACTGCACAGGTCGCCACCGCGATCACCGGTATCCGCCTCTTCCGTGACCTCGAAAGCTCTCGTAACGAGGTCATTCGTAGCGAAGAGCGCTTCCGCTCGCTTGTCCAGAACGCGTCCGACCTGATCACCGTGATCGATGAGGACATGACGATCCACTACCAGAGCCCGGCGATCGAAGGGCTCCTCGGCTACAGGGCTGAGAGTATGCCCGGGCGCCGCTTCGTCGATATCGTGCACCCCGATGATGCGTTCTCGGCCTGGAGTGCCCTCCACGAGACGATGACCATGCCCGGTGCCCAGGGCAGCGCGGAAGTCCGCATGCAGCACGCCGATGGCACGTGGCGTCACGTCGAGGTCATCATCTCCGACCAGCGCGCCACGCCCGCTATCGATGGCCTCGTCGTCAACACGCGCGATGTCAGCGAACGGAAGTCGCTCGAAGACGAACTCCGGGATCAGGCCCTTCGCGACCCGCTTACCCATCTCGCAAACCGTGCCCGCTTCGCCACCGTGCTCGAGCGCGCGCTTATCCGCGCCCGCCACCGCGAAACCCGTGTCGCCGTGCTCTTCATGGATCTCGATAACTTCAAGGGCATCAACGACAGCCTTGGTCACGGGGCCGGCGACGCGCTGCTCATCGAAGTTGCAACCCGAATGCGTGCCACCGTCCGCCCGCTCGACCTCGTCGCGCGCCTCGGTGGTGATGAGTTCGCTGTCCTGGTGGAAGACGTGGCCTGTTCCGAGGATGCTGGCGCGATCGGCGGCCGCGTGCTCGCGACGTTCGATACCCCGTTCGCCCTTGGAGACCGGGAAGTTACCGTCCGTGCCAGCCTCGGCATCGCCCTGAGCGAACATGGCGCCGTTGGTGACGATGCCCCGGGCCTCCTGCGTGACGCCGATGTCGCCATGTACGCCGCCAAGTCCGAAGGCAAGAGCTGCTGGCGTATCTTCGACCCCGCCATGCAATCACCGATGATCGAACGGCTCGAACTGCTCACAGGCTTGCAGCGAGCTGTCGAGCAGCACGAGCTCATCCTCCACTACCAGCCCATCTACGACCTCAGGTCGAACCGGCTTCACGGCGTCGAAGCGCTCGTCCGCTGGGACCATCCGCAGCGGGGGCTTGTCCCGCCCGGGGTGTTCATCCCGCTCGCCGAGGAGTGCGGGGCGATTATCAGCCTTGGACGCTGGGTGCTCGGCGAGGCCTGCCGCCAGGCTGCCCGCTGGCATGCCGAATACCCCTGCGAATCGGAATGGGCGATCAGTATTAACGTCTCGCCCCGGCAACTCCTCCATCCCGCGTTCATCGATGACGTTCGCGGGGCCCTCGCAGAGTCCGGTATCGAACCGGGCCGCCTCATCCTCGAGGTTACCGAGAGCGCGCTCATGCAGGACGTTCAGCTCGCCGCCAATCGCCTGCTGATGCTCAAGGAGATCGGTGTCCAGCTCGCCATCGACGATTTCGGCACCGGCTATTCGTCGCTCAGCTACCTCCGTGATTTCCCCTTCGACCTCCTCAAGATTGACCGCGCCTTCATCGCCGACCTTGGCGTGGAAGAGCGTGGCAAGGAGCTCGCGGCCGCCATCATCGAACTCGGCCGCACGCTGAACCTCGAGCTCGTCGCCGAAGGCATCGAACACACCGACCAGCTCTCGCGCCTCAAGCTCCTCGGCTGCACCTTCGGGCAGGGCTTCCACCTTGCGAAGCCAATGGATGCGCTGGCGATCCAGGCGCTCCTCTCGAGGGGCGCTGCGTTCACGGAACTCCGCCAGGCTGCGTAGCGACAGCTAGCCCCGGGTGAGACAGGCACATCCTCCAGGCCGGGCGGCCCGCTCCTAGCTCGATGCCTGGTAGATCGGGAGCGGGAAGAGCGGCGCCCAGATCTCGATACCGAGCTCTTCGAGTTCGCCGGCCCAGCCTTCCCATGTGCCGCGCGCATAGGCCGCCTCCGGGCTGGAGAGCGCGGCCTGGACTGCATCAGCCGATTCGAACGTATAGAAGCCAAGGCGTGTTCCACCCGGTGTGACGCCCGACTGAACCTCACGGATGCCGGGGATCTTGGCGGCGTCCGCGAGATGCGTGTCGCGGAACCATGGCTCGAAGCGTTCCCAGGCTTCGGGCTTTGGGCGGGCGCGAACGAGGAGGAAGGGCCGACTGGGATCCACGGATAGATCGTTGATCGAGGAGGCGGGTGTGGTCGACCGGGGAGAGTAGAATGATGAAATGACCCAGTTGCGAATCAATGTCGATGAGCCGGGGATGGACTTGGAGCAGGCTCTGGCATCCGCAGCAGCAGGCGATGAAGTCCTGCTCGAACGGGGCGGTTGCGTTGTCGCCCGGTTGAGGGTTGAGGTGCCCTGGGCGCGGGGTAGCCTGCAGCGGTTCCTCGAGTTGCGCGCAACACGTGAACCCGTCGACGACGAGTTTGCAGCTGACCTGGAGCGGATCCGCAAGGAAATGAATACACCGGTGGAGCTACGCTTCTGGGCGTCGTAATTGATACATCGATGCTGGTCGCGTACGAGCGGGCACAGGCGACAGCTCAACGAGACTGGTACGAGCTTCTGCCCGGCGAAGCCGCCGTAACGGCAGTCTCAATTTTTGAACTGAGGATCGGTGTACTTCTCGGCGCGCCAGGGCGTCAACGTGAGTTGCGAGCGCAGTTCCTGGCCGACCTACGGGCCGCCGTTCCCGTGCTCCCGTTCGATGCGTCAGCTGCTGAACTCATGGCGGAACTCTATGTGCAACTGCGCCGTACAGGGACACCGATTGGTGAGAGAGACCTTCAGATAGCCGCTATCGCCCTGGCCGGTGGTCACGAAATCATCACACTCAACGTGTCAGAATTTGCGAGAGTACCCGGAATCATGCTGAGAACGGCCGGGTGATCCGAGGCTATCACCCCCCGTCGCAAGCCGGGAAACGAGTTCGAGCGACGGGGCGAGATCGAAGCGGGTATCGGCGACGACGGCGGGCATCGGGAACGGCTGCCCACGGTCGCGCATCGCTTCGTAAACCGGGAGACCGGCCTCCGACCAGCCATTGCGAGGTTTCGCGAGCCGCTCGCGGATGACTGTGCCGGGGGCAGTCAGGCGGACGGCGATGAGGTTCGCCCCCGTGCGATCGGCCAGCCGGAAAAAGCGCTTGCGATCGCGATTCGAGAGGTTCGTCGCATCGACCAGGGCGTGGCGGCCGTTCTCCAGGACCCGGGCAGCGAGCTCCTCGGCCCGGCGAAAGACGGTGCCGCTCTCTTCCGCAGAATACGTGGGGTGATCGGCGATCGAGCGGCGGATGGCATCGGACTCAATGTGTTCGAAAGCGAGGAGTTCGGCGAGCCGCTGGGCGAAGGTCGTCTTGCCCGAGCCGGGCAGGCCGGAGAGAAGGATGAGAGCGGGTGCGTCGCCGAAATTGCTCACAGCAATCGTCCTGTGCTACGTTTGAGGCGTTCATACGATAGGCAAAGGAAGACGCAAGAAGAAGGTTGCTGACTCAAGAGCGCAAGACTGCATTGATCGAGAGCTTCGCTGTCCATCCCTCGGACACGGGGTCGCCTGAAGTTCAGGTCGCGATTCTGACGGAACGGATCAAGTACCTGACCACGCACCTCAAGGCGAACAAGCACGACTACCACACGCGGCGCGGGCTGTTGAAGCTCGTTGGACAGCGGCGGCGCCAGCTCCGCTATCTCAACAACCGCGACGTGAACCGCTACCGCGAACTGATCGCGCGCCTCGGCCTCCGCAAGTAAGCGGGGGCCTTTTGGCATCCATCGGCCGACGATAGCTCCGTCCGTCCAGGCGCCCTGAGCAACCTCCCCCACGATACCGCCTTTGCCACCGTCTCCCAGTCAGCGAGACGGACGACCGTTTTGCACTTCCGGTGAGGAACACACCGGTGAAGTCCAGGACAAAGGCACGCAGGAAGCAGAAACAGAAGAACTCGCACCATGACGATTGAACCGCGCGAACACACGATTGAAGTCGGGGGCAAGCCCCTCACCATCCAGTACGGCGTCCTCGCCCAGCAGGCGAACGGTGCCGTCACCGTACGGCAGGGCGACACCGTCGTCCTCGTAACCGCAACCATGGCCGATGCCCGCGAAGGCGTCGACTTCTTCCCGCTCACCATCGATTACGAAGAGCGCCTCTATGCTGTCGGCAAGATCCCGGGCGGGTTCCCCCGCCGCGAGGGCCGCGCGAGCACCGACGGTATCCTTGCCATGCGCCTCACCGACCGCCCGTTGCGCCCGCTCTTCCCCAAGGGCTTCCGCAACGAAGTTCAGATCATCGCGATGACGCTTTCCGCCGACCGCGAGCACCAGCCCGACACCCTCATCACCGTCGGCGCCTCGGCTGCACTCATGATGAGTGACATCCCGTTCAACGGCCCGGTCTCGAGCGTGCGCGTGGCACGCGTCAACGGCGAGTACATCGTGAACCCCACCTTCCAGGAAGCTGAGGCGGGGGACCTCGACATCATTGTCGCCGGGACCCGCGATGCCGTGGTGATGGTCGAAGCGGGGGCGAAGCAGGCGTCCGAAGAGACCGTCCTCGAGGCGATCGAAGTGGCGATGGCCGCCAACCGCCAGATCATCGAAATGCAGGACGAGATCGCGCGCGAAGTCGCTCCCGTGAAGAAGCCCTATGTGCCGATCCAGGAGAACCCGGAAGCGTTTGCCGTGGTGAACGAGTACCTCCAGGACCGCATCGAGGAAGTAGTCGGCACGGCGGCCAGTGAGCGAAGCGACGCCAACAAGGCACTCAAGGCCGAACTCGTCGAACGCTTCGGCGAGCAATTCAGCGTGGGCGAACTCAGCGATGCACTCTACAACGTCATCAAGAAGGCGATGCGCAAGCGCATCCTCGGGGAGGGTGTGCGCGCCGACGGCCGCCAGGTGACCCAGATTCGTGACCTCGACATCCACGTCGGTGTGCTGCCGCGGACACACGGCACGGGCCTGTTCTCTCGCGGGCAGACGCAGGTGCTGACGATCGCAACCCTTGGTGGCCTTTCGATGGCCCAGAAACTCGACACGCTCTCTCCCGATGAGTCGAAGCGCTACATGCATCACTACAACTTCCCGCCGTTCTCGGTCGGCGAAGCGCGGCCGATGCGCGGTGCTGGCCGCCGTGAGATCGGGCACGGAGCACTCGCCGAGCGCGCACTCGAACCGGTCATCCCCACCGAGGACGATTTCCCCTATGCGCTCCGCCTGGTGAGTGAGGTGATGTCATCCAACGGGTCGACCTCGATGGCGAGCGTTTGCGGCAGCACGCTTGCGCTGATGGATGCGGGTGTACCGATCACTGCCCCCGTGGCCGGGATTGCGATGGGCCTGATCATGGGCGAGGACGGCAACTACCGGGTGCTCACCGACATCGCCGGCCAGGAAGACTTCATGGGCGACATGGACTTCAAGGTTGCTGGCACGCGGGAAGGCATCACCGCGCTGCAGATGGACATCAAGATCGGTGGCGTTTCGCGCGAACTCCTTACGAAGGCACTCGAGGATGCGAAGGTCGCGCGCGAGTACATCCTCGACCGCATGCTCGAGGTCATCCCCGAGCCGCGGGAAGAGGTCTCGGACTTCGCCCCGAAGATGTACCGCATCCAGATCAACCAGGACCAGATCGGCACGGTTATCGGCCCTGGTGGCAAGATGGTGCGCAAGATCCAGGAAGAGTCGGGCGGCGCCACCATCGACATCCAGGAAGACGGCACCGTCTTTGTCGGCGGCATCAACGAAGCTGTCGCCCGCAAGGCCATCGGGATGATCGAGGGCCTCACCAAGGAGGTGAAGGTCGGCGAGATCTACACCGGCAAGGTGACCCGCATCCTCAACTTCGGCGCCTTTGTCGAGATCCTTCCTGGCAAGGAAGGGCTCGTCCACATCTCGCAGCTCGGCGAGGACCACATCGATAGCGTTGAGGATGAAGTCTCGCTCGGCGACGAGGTAACCGTGATGGTCACCGAGATCGACAACCTCGGCCGGGTCAACCTCTCGCGGCGTGCGGTGCTTCTTGGTGAAGAGCCGCCGGCCCCGGGCAACGGTGGCGACCGCGGTGGCCGTGGCGGCCGGCCCGCGGGTAATCGCGGCGGCGGCGACCGTGGTGGCCGCGGTGGCGATCGTGGCGGTGACCGCGGTGGCCGCACCTTCGGCAATGGTGGCGGCGACCGTGGCGGCCGAAGCTTTGGTGGTGGCGGACAGCGCTCTGGTGGCGGTGACCGTGGCGGCCGTAGCTTCGGCGGCGGTGGCGGCCAGAGGCCCGGCGCAGGTTCGCCCCTGGGCGGCGCCAGCCGCGGCTGGGTGCGGCGAACTGAGACGAATGAAGGCGGCGCCGGCGTCCCCCCGCCCCCTCCGCCCCCTCGCCGCGGCTTCGGTGGCGGCATCGACGACGACGAGTAGCCGCCGGACGTACCAGCGACATGACAGGGGCTCCCAGCCGGGAGCCCCTGTTTCTTTGTCTTCCTGGACGACCGTTAGTTCGTGGACACGGCCACCGCGGGGATCCGCCCACGGGAGTCGTTGGGGCGGGCGTGTTCGTGGCGGAAGCGCACCTGGGTGGCCACGGCGCCACCAACGCCAACCATGAAGAGCGCGGTCACACCGTACTCGGGCCCCACGATGACGATGGAGAGCAGCTTGCAGAGGAGCAGCCCTCCCCAGGCAGCGGCCATCGTGCGCGGGCGGGTGGCAAGTGGCCGCGCCTCAATCTCGGGGCTGGTCTCGAAGAGCAAGATGAAGCGATGGAGAACGTCGGCAATCATGGACAACTCCTCTGATCCGGGTACTACCGTTAAGATCGTCCCACAACGCCACTGGGGACAGGAGACAGATGGTCACCCCGGGTGGCAGACCGGCGAAACAGGTGGATGGTTCGTCACGGAGGCTGCAGATTCCCGCGATGCACGCACTCCAATCGGCAAATAAAGCGCTTCGATTCGTTCTCGAGATAGCCGCCCTCGTGGCTCTCGGATGGGCCGGCTACCAGGTCGATGGCTCGGCCCCACTCGAGATCGCCCTGGCCGCGCTCCTCCCGCTCATGGCCGCGACAGCATGGGCGCTGTTCGGTGCTCCGGGCTCGAGCCGTCACCTCGCGACGGGCCCGCGTCTCCTGCTCGAACTGGCACTGTTCGGCGGAGCTGCGCTCGCACTCTCGCTCGCAGGGCGGCCGGGAATGGCGCTCGGGTTCGCGGTTGTGTCTGCCGCCAACCGGGCCCTGATGTTCGCCTGGGACCAGTAACCCCCTACCAGTAGGCACGGGCGGCCTGGATACCCGCCAGCACGATTACCATCACCACATACGCCCAGCCAACGAGGCGGATACGCCGCAGGATCTCGGTTGCGCGGCGCGAACGGAAGAACGTCGCGGCAACGATCAACGCGACCAGCGACAAGATAGCAAGCTCGATGAGGAACACCTTCACCGGCTATCTCTCACCGTGCGTGGCTGCCAGTCCGGGTGATCAGGCGTCACCGACGACCGTTCGGCTGGCGAACTTCCACGTGTCGCCGGCCTTCACGAGCTGGTCCTTGTAGATGGCGGTCGTAAGGATATTCGCCTTGCCTTCCTGCAACGCAAGGAGCATCAGGTAGCAACTCCCCGTGGCACCGCCGTTCTCGGCCCCATCGATGACGAGGTTGTTGGTCCAGTGGCGAGCCTTCAGGCGCTGCGAGAAGCCGGTCGCGAAGGCGGTAAGCTGCTCGGTCCCCGTGAAGGTGCCGCTGGCGGAGGAGAAAGTGCCATCGGGGGTGAAAGTGGCGGCCCAGCCAGCGCCGTTGCCAGAGTCGATGGCGTGGTTGTAACGGGCGTAGAGCTGGGTGATGGCGAGTATGTCCTCGGTAGAAAGCTGCGTCATGGCCGGATCCTTTTCGCGTGAATCGTGGCGGCAAGCATACCGGTTCGGGGCGGTTCATGCCGCGTGAAAGAGGCTTTTCCTGCTGGCGACCTCCATCGCTATTTGTGGCGTACCATGGGTTCTATTCCGGGTCCGACCCGCTCCACAGGACACACAACCACATGCGCTTCCGCCTTCTCGCGGCGATCGCCGCCGGCTCGTTGCTGTTGCTTGGCGCGACAGCCTGCAGCAACAGCCGGAGCTACGACACCAGCAAGAGCGACGATCAGTACGATCTCGCCTCCATGCGGCTCCAGCCAACGGACATCCCCCAGGGCTTTGAAGAAACCGAACTCCCCGACCACGAGTTCGATAACCAGAACTGGGCGCAGATCCTGGACTCCAGCGACCCCGATGGGAAGGTCAAGCAACTCGAGGCGCAGGGACGGCTGAAGAACTACGTGACCTCCTATTCAGCGTTGAAGCTCGGACCGGTCTTCGCGATTACCTCGATCTCGACCCTCTACACCGATGAAAAATCGGCCGACGTGGCCGAGAAGCAGTATGCCTGCGATGTGCCAGTCGCCGATGGCACGCCAATGGACCCGTTCGTCGTGCCGAAGCTCGGGAATCACTCGTCGGGCTTCTTCGTCAGCCAGGACCGGGGTGGCGGCCAGTCGTTCACCGACACGACGTTCTGTTTCCGGACGGGCCGTATCCTGCACGTCGTGCAGCAAACGAGCCTGCCGGGCGTGGAGGATGTGGCGCTCAACGTGCGCCTGGCCCAGACGATGTTGCAGCACGTGAACGACGCATTCGACGGGAAGAAGGCGCCGGCTGAGCAGCCGTCTTCTGCCACTCCCGAACCGACGGTTGTCCCGGGTGGAACGCCTTCGGTAACCGGCACAACGGCACCGAGGAGCACGAATTCGCCGAACGCAAGCGCCACGCCGAGCCCATCGGCTGCCGGGGCCGGGGCGAGCCCGACTGCCAGCCGCTAACGGCGCATCGTTCGCACCAGACTGGCACCCGTGTGCCGGGGAAGATACGAGAGGGGCGAGCCAGAATGAACTGGCTCGCCCCTCGAAGGTGTCCCGGTAACGAGGCCGTCTACCAGGCGGCCATCCGTGCCTCCAGCCGGCGATCCAGCGCCCCAAGGAAGTCCTCGGTTGTCAGCCATGCCTGGTCGCTGCCCACCAGCAACGCCAGGTCCTTTGTCATCTCGCCACCCTCCACGGCTTCGACGCATACCTGCTCGAGTGTATGAGCGAACCGCTCCACGTCGGGTGTCCCGTCGAGTTTCCCGCGGTGTGCCAGGCCTTGCGTCCAGGCGAAGATCGAGGCGATCGGGTTCGTCGAGGTCTTTTCGCCCCGCTGATGCTGGCGGTAATGGCGTGTCACCGTCCCGTGTGCGGCCTCTGCTTCCACGGTCTTGCCATCGGGCGTCAGCAGCACCGATGTCATCAGGCCGAGCGACCCGAAGCCCTGCGCCACGATGTCCGATTGCACGTCGCCGTCGTAGTTCTTGCAGGCCCAGACAATGCCGCCGCTGCCCTTGAGCACCTGCGCCACCATGTCATCGATGAGCCGGTGCTCGTAGGTGACACCCTTCGCCGCGAAGTCTGCCGCGAACTCCTTGTCGAACACCTCCTGGAAGATGTCCTTGAACCGCCCGTCGTACGCCTTCAGGATCGTGTTCTTCGTCGAAAGGTACGTCGGCCAGCCGCGCTCCAATCCGTAGCGAAGCGACGCCCGCGCGAAATCGCGAATCGAGTCGTCGAAGTTGTACATGCCCATCGCCACGCCGGACCCGGGGAACTTCGCGACCTCGCGTGTCACTGGCTCGCCGCCACCGTCGGGCGTGAACGTAATCGTCACCGTTCCCGCCCCCGGGACGACGAAGTCGGTTGCCTTATACTGGTCGCCGTGCGCGTGGCGCCCGATGACGATCGGCTTCGTCCATCCGGGCACGAGCCGGGGAATGTTCGAACAGACGATCGGTTCGCGGAAGACGACGCCACCGAGGATGTTGCGGATCGTCCCGTTCGGGGATTTCCACATCTGCTTGAGCTTGAACTCTTCGACCCGAGCCTCGTCTGGCGTGATCGTCGCGCACTTCACGCCCACGCCGTGCTTCTTGATCGCGTTTGCCGCGTCGATTGTCACCTGGTCATTGGTCGCGTCCCGGTGCTCAATCCCCAGGTCGTAGTAATCGAGCTGGATGTCGAGGTAGGGCAGGATGAGCGTGTCGCGGATGTACTGCCAGATGATGCGCGTCATCTCATCGCCATCGAGCTCGACGACCGGGTTCTGGACTTTGATCTTGGCCAAGTTGAGTCTCCTTGCTTGCTGGCGCCGGGTGGCGGTCCGAATGTCCGAAAAGCTGGTTGGGGCCGCCGGTCAGGCGGTGGCCAGGTGCTGCGGTTCGTGCAGCAGCTGCCTCAGGACGAACTGCAGAATCCCGCCATGCCGGTAGTAATCCAGCTCCACAGGCGTGTCGATCCGGCAGGTCACCGTGAACGTCGTCTGCTTGCCTGCTGCATCGGTGGCCGTCACCTTCAGCTGCTTTCCTGGCGCGAGGTCGCCGGCGATTCCACTGATCGAGAACGTCTCTTCGCCACTCAGCCCGAGCGATTCGCGGCTCTCGTTCGGCAGGTACTGGAGCGGTAGCACGCCCATGCCAACGAGGTTCGAGCGATGGATCCGCTCGTAGCTCTCGGCGATTACTGCCCGCGCACCGAGCAGCGCCACACCCTTCGCCGCCCAGTCGCGCGATGACCCGGTGCCGTACTCTTTGCCCGCCAGGATGATGAGCGGCACGCCATCGGCCTTGTACTTCTCCGACGCCTCGAAGATCGACATCTGGGTGCCATCCGGGAGGTGTCGGGTCAGTCCGCCCTCGGTGCCTGGCGCAAGCTGGTTGCGCAGCCGGATGTTCGCAAACGTCCCCCGGATCATGACTTCGTGGTTCCCGCGCCGCGACCCGTAGGAGTTGAAGTCCTCGCGTTTCACCTCGAGGTCCTGGAGGTACTTCCCGGCCGGCCCGCTCGCGCTGATGTTCCCCGCTGGCGAGATATGGTCCGTCGTCACCGAATCGCCCACCATCACCAGCACTCGCGCGCCGCTGATATCGGCGAGGGGGGCCGGGTCGTGCGGCATATTGTCGAAGTACGGGGGGTTCTTGACGTAGGTCGAATCCGGGTCCCACGAGTAGAGTTCGCCCGTCGGAACCGCGAGTTCGCGCCATGCCTCGGTGCCTTCGAACACCTGGCTGTACTCCTTGCGGAACATCTCCGATTTCACGTGCTTCCGCACCGTATCCTCGATCTCGGCCTGCGTCGGCCAGATGTCGCGCAGGAAGACCGGGCGCCCTTCCCGGTCTTCCCCGATGGGGTCGTTCTGGATGTCGGTATCCATGCTCCCGGCGATCGCATAGGCCACCACCAGGGGTGGCGACGCCAGGTAGTTCGCACGCACCTCCGGGTTGATCCTGCCCTCGAAATTCCGGTTGCCCGAGAGCACCGAGACGGCAACGAGATCGCCATCGTGGATCGCGTTGGCGATTGGTTCACTGACGGGCCCGGAGTTGCCGATGCACGTGGTGCAACCGTAGCCGACGAGCTGGAAGCCCAGGGCATCGAGATACGGCTGGAGCCCCGCTTCCTCCAGGTATTCGGTCACGACCTTCGAGCCGGGCGCCAGGCTCGTCTTCACCCATGGCTTCGTCTGCAACCCTTTCTCGACAGCCTTTTTCGCGACGATTCCCGCTGCGAGCATGACCTCCGGGTTCGAGGTATTGGTGCAACTCGTGATCGCAGCGATCACGACGGCGCCATGGTGCAGCTGGTACCCCTCGTCCCCGTGGATGATCGTCTGGGCCGCCTCCAGGTCGGCATCCGCGCCGGCCAGCTCCGGCAGGCTCGCCTCCCAGGTCGATTTCGCTTCCGAGAGCCTGATCCGGTCCTGTGGCCGCCGCGGGCCCGCGATCGCCGGTTCCACATCGCCGAGGTCCAACTCCAGCGTGTCGCTGAACATGGGGTCGGGGGTCGAATCGGTCCGGAAGATCCCCTGTTCTTTCGTATAAGCCTCAACAAGCTGAACCAGCTCCTCGGGCCGCCCGCTAAATCGCAGGTAGCGGAGCGTCTCGTCGTCCACCGGGAAGAAGCCCATCGTGGCGCCATATTCCGGAGCCATGTTCGCGATCGTCGCTCGCGCCGCGAGTGTCAGGGTCGAAAGCCCCGGCCCGTAGAACTCGACGAACTTCCCAACGACGCCCCTGGCCCGGAGCATCTGCGTCACGCGGAGCACGAGGTCCGTGCCCGTTGCCCCTTCCCGCAGTTTGCCGGTGAGCCGGAAGCCGACCACTTCCGGGATGAGCATCGAGACGGGCTGCCCGAGCATCGCCGCCTCGGCCTCGATGCCGCCGACACCCCACCCGAGGACGCCGAGGCCATTCACCATCGTCGTGTGCGAGTCCGTGCCGACGAGTGAATCCGGGTAGGCAGACATCTGCCCGGCCTCATCCTTGCGGAACACCACCGAAGCCAGGTACTCCAGGTTCACCTGGTGCACGATCCCGGTTCCGGGCGGCACTACCCGGAAGTTGTTGAATGCCTGCTGGCCCCAGCGCAGGAAGGTGTACCGCTCCTGGTTTCGCTCGAACTCGATCTCCACGTTCCGGACGAACGCTTCGGCCGACCCAAACGAATCCACCTGGACCGAATGGTCGATTACCAGGTCCACCGGCTGGAGCGGGTTGATGCGCTTCGGGTCGCCGCCCATCGTGCGGATCGCATCGCGCATCGAGGCGAGGTCCACCACGACTGGTACACCGGTGAAATCCTGCAACAGCACACGCGCCGGGGTGAAGGCGATCTCCCGGTCGCTGCCTGCGTTCGGAGTCCAGCCTGCGAGGGCGCGAATATCGTCTGCGGTGACTGCCCGCCCGTCCTCGGTGCGGAGCAGGTTCTCGAGCAGGATCTTGAGCGAAAATGGCAGGCGGCTGACATTCCCGATGTTCGCCTCCGAGAGGGCTCCGAGCCGGAAGATCTCGTAATCCGTGCTCCCTGAGCGCAATTGCCCCTGGCTGCCGAAGCTGTTTGGATGCATCTCATCGTCCTTTCCTGGTGAGCGCTGTGCCCAAAGCACAGGGTGGTGCGACATCGCCGGCAGAAAACCGGCGGCGGCCTGAGGAAACCGGCGCGTGCGGGGTGGGCTCGTTCCCATTTCCCAAGCCTCCTTCCACTGCGTGTGGGAGTACCTGGGCCCTTTCCCGGCGGCGTCGAACGACCCGGGATTTCGTCTCTACCAGGCTCCCGCGACTTCCCGCGTGTGGGGACCGTTGGGCCCGGGGCTGGCTCTTGGGTGGGACGAACATGGGGAGTATAGCACCCCCGGCCCGTTACCAGCGCTTCACTACAGCTGCATCCAGCGTAAAGAACCCGTGCAGCGCGATAGGAATCGGGAAAGCCCACCTCCTATCCTTGGATCCATGGGCAATCCTCCCGCACCAAAAGGCCCCCCCCTCGAGGGCGCGCTCCTCTCCGAAGTCCTGCAGCAGCTACCCGTGGGGGTCATCGTCGCGGAAGCACCTTCTGGCCGCCTGATGATGGCCAATAGCCAGGTTGGCCGGATCTGGCGCCGCCGCTTCGATGGTGTGGATGACCTCGCCAGTTGCGATGGCTGCCGTGGCTTCTCGCCCGACGGCCGGGAATACGAGGCCGCGCAATGGCCCCTTGCCCGCACCGTCGCGACCGGTGAGCCCGTCGAGGGCGAGCTCGTCCGCATCCTCCGCGGCGACGGCACGTTTGGCGAAGTACGTATCGACTCCTCGCCCGTCCGCGATGCCGCCGGCCGCGTCTCCGCCGCCGTTGCTGTCGTTGAAGATGTGACCGATGAGCACGCGTTCAGGGCCGATAGCGCCCGCCTCGCTGCCATCGTGGAAGGCTCGCTCGATTCGGTCATCACCGTCGATCATGGGTTCCGCATCCTCACCTGGAACAGCGGTTCGGAGCAGCTCTACGGCTACACCGCCTCCGAGGCCGTAGGGCAGCTCTACGAAATGGTCTTTCCGCATGGTGCGGTCACCGAGATGGAACAGCACGTTCGCGCATCATTCGAAGGCCACCGGTTTCCGCCGTTCGAATCGGTACGCCGCATTCGTTCCGGCGCCATCATCCCTGTCTCGGTTACCCTGTCGCCGGTTCCCGGCCCTCACGGCGAAGTCATTGCGGTCTCTGCGGTCGCCCGTGATATCTCCCAGCAGAAGCGTCTGGAGGAAGAACTCCGGCGCGCCAACGACGCCAAGGACGAGTTCCTCGGTTTCGTTTCCCACGAGATGCGCAACCCCCTCACGTCGGTCGTGGGGCTCGCCGAAGTGCTCCAGCGCCGGGCCGGGTCGATAACGCCCGAGCTACTGAGGGAGACAGTTGGCCAGCTCGTCGATGATGCCCATCGCCTCCAGTCGCTCATCGAGAATATGCTCGTTCTCGCACGCGTCGAACATACCGACGCTGAGACCGAGCCTGTCCTCCTGCAACGACTGATCTCCCGGGTCGCCGGGGAGTATGAGGCTGGCGGCCGGCCCATCGAAATGGGCATCCCTCCCGGCCTGCCGCCGGTCGAGGCGCACCCCACCTGGGCTGAGCAGATTATCGAGAACCTGGTCGCCAATGCTGTCAAGTACAGCGGGCCCGAGGGCCGTATCCGCATCGAGGCTGAGGCGTCTCCCCACGATGTGACGGTCCACGTCCTTGATTCTGGCCCTGGTGTCGATGGCGAAGAGCTCGAAAAGGTCTTCCTCGCCTTCCAGCGCCTCGAACGCGACCGTTTTCGTGCCCAGGGATCGGGCCTCGGGCTCGCCGTTTGCCGCCGCCTCGTCGAGCTCATGAACGGTTCGATCTGGGCCGAGCCGCCCTCCGCTGGCTGGGGTGGACGATTCGCCTTCCGCCTCCCCCGAGTTGAATCTGATCCGGCCGAAGAAAAGGCGACCTGAATTCGGGGTTAGACTGATGACACGTGACGTTTACTGCTGCTATTCTTCCCACTGGTACCCGCGTTCCATCGGCCTCACGGAGAGGTCAGTACTTTCACAGGCGCCCGATGACCGTAGGTAATCAAGGAATTTTGTTTGGAGGACGTCGGGTTGCCTTTCACCGACAAATCGCTCACCTGCATTGATTGCAGCCAGGAGTTCGTCTTTACCGCAGGTGAGCAGGAGTTCCATAACTCCAAGGGGTTCACGAATGAACCCCGGCGCTGTCCCAGCTGCCGCCGCGCCCGCAAGGGCATGGATCCCAATGCCGCCCCCCGGCCCGAGCGTCAGCTCTACTCCGTGACCTGCGCCTCGTGCGGGAAAGACGCCAGGGTCCCCTTCGAACCAACGGGTAACCGCCCGGTTTACTGCAGCGATTGCTTCAAGCCAGCCCCTCGTCCCTCCTATAGCGGCGGCGGTGGCGGTGGCGGCGGCTTCAGCGGTGGTGGCGGAGGCGGTGGTTACAGCGGCGGCGGTAGCGGGTACGGCGGCGGCAGCAGCCGTGGTGGCCGCTCCGACTATGGCGGCGGCGGCTATAGCGATTTCGGTGGCGGCTTTGGCGGTGAATACGGCGGTGGCGGTGGCGGCGGCCGCCGTGGCGGTGGCCGCGACCGCGATCGCCGCGATAAGCGCTGGTAGTCCCTTCGAGCAGCCACAGCAACTGAACCATGAGCCGGGAGGATTCCTCCCGGCTTTCCTGTATCATCCAAAGCGGCGTGGGCTCGTAGCTCAGCGGTGAGAGCGGCCGGCTCATAACCGGTTGGTCGTCGGTTCGAATCCGGCCGAGCCCACCAAGCAACCCTGGCCTCGGTCCCGGCCAGTTTGAATACTCGTTGACCCTCTAATTATGCCGACGGCACAATGCAATTGCTGAAGAACGCGATTGCGAAACGCTCTGTGAAGTACTGGCTATTCATCGACGAGCAAGGGACGGTCAAATTCGGCCCCAACAGTGATCCGCATTTCGGCCTGGCGGCCGTGGCAACCACGGCCCCGGGTGCACTTTGTGGCCTTCTCGAAGCGGTGCGTCACCGCTGGCTTTCTGAAGTTCACCTGCTCAACGGTGCTTTTCATGCCCAGACCGATTGCTGGGATGTTCGAAACGCCGTGTACGAGTCGTTCCTGCAGCTCCCAATTGCGCGATGCGATGTCGTTGCGATAAACAAGGATGCGGTTGTCCCATCGCTCCGTAGCCCGGAAGCCATGTACGCGCTTGCCGCCAGATTGCTTCTGAAGTTCGTGGTTCCCCGGCTCAACGACTGCGACCAGCTATCGGTCGTGCTTGCGAGATGGAGTGCTGTGGCCGATCTGCCTCGGATCGTTCGCCCGGAGTTACAGGAGTCGAGACGAGGACGCCGGGTCATCTGGCCTGGACCCGTCGACGTGATTCAGCTTCCATCCTCGGCACATCCCGGGCTCCAGGCCGCAGATTACGTAGCGTTCGCCGCACATCGCGAGCGATCTCGATCCGATTCGCGGCTATTCGAGATGCTCTACGCCCGAGACCGGAAGGTATCCCACTGGATAGCCTTCGCAAAGAATCGATGAGGGTTGCCCCGTGGACCCGAGTGGCTACGGGAGGCTAGGCTGATAGCCTTCAAGCGCCTTTATCTGCACGGGGCGAACATGGATCTTGTAGCATCTTGCTGCCCGCTTGTCGATTGCAGAATGCGAGGAGGGGCGACAGACTCCGTCATCCTTTCGCATCCCCGGCTGGACAGATAGTCTGATGCCCCACCCCCAACACGGAGACCCGCCCGTGCGTGAACCCGATGGCATCCAGAATTTCCGCACCGTCGGCGCCTACTCCCTCGCTTCTGGCGGCCACTTTCGCGCCGGGATGATCTACCGTTCCGGCGCGCTCGAACGCATGAGCCCCGAGGACCGCGCATGGCTCGAAGGTGAGGTTGGCGTCCGTACCATCCTCGACCTTCGCCACCCCGATGAAGTCGCTTTCTCCGCACAGCGCCACGCCCTCGGCGATTACGTCCTCCCACTCTCGATCTTCCCCGAAGAGCAGGCAGAGGAAGACCTCATCGCGGAACTCAACGGCCTCTACGGCCCCGGCCCCAGCCCGCGCCGCTATCTGCATTACCTCGATGTCGGTGGCGACCGGCTGGCCCGCGCCTTCTCCCTGTTTGCGGAAGAGCCGCGCTACCCCTTCCTTGTCCATTGCACCGCCGGAAAGGACCGCACCGGCGTCCTCGTCGGCATGATCATGGATGTGGTCGGCTGCACACCGGGCGACATCGCCGCCGAGTACGCCCTCAGCGATGCCAGCATCGACCGCCTCATCGCCTACCTGCGCGCCATGGGCCGCGATCTCCAGGGCAGCGACGATGAGATCCGCGCCCGGATGTCGACCCCTCCCGAGCGCATGGCTGGCTTCATCGATCTCGTTCGCGAAAAGCACGGCGGCTCCGAGGCGTTCTTCCGCCGCCAGGGTGTGCCGGCCGGGACTATCGAGCGCGTTCGCTCACTACTCACCGCCTGACAGGCTACCCGCGCGGCGTTCCCGTCCCGGCCGCCAGCGGTGTATTCGCGTGCTTTTTCCTCCCCGGCCGCCAGCGCCCGGGTTGCAGCCAGGGCATCGCCGGGTCCGCCCAGGCGAACAGAACCGCGATACCAAGGATCGAGAACGTCTCCACGTCCGCTGTGAACTGGATCATCACGTGGAAGACCACCGCCACGAAGACCGCGAACGGCCGCGTTCGCCGCCACCACAACCCGCTGGCGATGAACAACTCGGTCGCGATCACCAGCTTTGCCGCAAAGGTGTGAAACGACCGCTCGAGCACGAGGTCGGCGACCCACCCCGGCAGCACCGATGCTCGCACCGCCGCTTCCTGCTCGATCAGCCGCCCCCACGTCACCGTCCCGTTGAACCAGTCGGGGTCCAGGAGTTTGCTCGTGCCCGATGCTGCGTAGACGGTGGCGCATTCAAACCGCAGGAGCCAGAGCGGCCAGCCGGGTGCCGGCCGGATAGCCTCGCCGAATCCCCTGCGTGCCCGCAGCCATGCATCGACCGAGAGCTCCCGGCCGCACGGTGCAATCGCCAGCACCGCGAGCACGATGACGAGGTACGCCCGGTTGTTATGGAAGTGCGTCGTCGAAAGGAACAGGTTGTAGGCCACCACGCCGAATGTCAGCTTCGTCGTCACCCCCGAGAGTATCCCGGCCGACATCGCGAATGCGGCGGCGAACCCAATCACCAGCACTGCGACATACGCGGCCCCCGGGAGCTCCGGATACCAGCTCGTGTAGGGGTGATAGAAGGAGTCCTGGTAGCTGTGCCCTTGAAGCGCGTCCCTCATGACCGGGTACAGGTGCCACGCCGCGATCAGGCCAACGAGGATCCGCACCACCGCAAGCGATCGCATCCTCACCGGTGCACCCAGTAGCCGGTCGAGTTGCTCGATCACCCCGCCTGGCGCTCCGGGCTCCGGATGATTCGTACGTGTGGTGCGCCCATGTTGAACCACGTCGTCACCGTCGCCTCGTAATACACCGTTGCCGTGTCTCTCGGTGTATTGGCTGCCACCCATGCGAGCGCTTCATCGAGGAATGCGAGCTGGTTGGCGATACCTGCATCTGCGTGCTTCTTCACCCACGGCGACCAGAGCCCGCGATCGCTCACCATCGCGTTCCAGTCGTAACCGGCCCATGGCTGTTCGACCGAAATCCTCTGTCCGTCCGCGGTCACCCGAACGATGTCGGCCTGCCACGAGCTCGCCTCGGGAAACATCTGGAAGCCAAACTCCTTGTGCGGCGCCCAGTACGCGCGGACCACGAAGAAGAGCTGCAGCACAATCACCCCGAGGAAGATCGCGCGTCGTAGCCGAACCCGGGCCTGGCTGCTGACCATCGGCCACCCCCGCCGTGTGTCCCGTTGAGTGGGGCATTATCGCACGCAGCCGCAGCGGTGATGCCCACCCGGTTTATCGGGTCCATGCACCCGGCGAGGATCGCTGGCGGCGTGTCGCCGTGCCAACCCCCCGGCGGTGTCCCGCCACGGGTATGTCGTCAACGCCCATCCCGGGCCGACCGTGACATATCGCTCCGCGCCCATCGCCACGACAAGGCGAAGTGAAGCCCCCGCCCGCCCAGTCCGTAGCCCCCTCGTCACGTACGATCGAAAGCCCGGAGGTTTCCATGTCGCACGAGGTTGTCCGCCAGCTCCAGCCGGTCTTCAAGCCGAAGTCAGTCGCCATCATCGGCGCGAGCAATAACCCGACCAAGTGGGGTGGCATGGTGATGAACCGTGCCCTTTCGTGCGGCTTCCGTGGCCAGATCTACGCCGTCAACCCGCGCGAGGATGAAGTCTGGGGACTCAAGGCCTACGACACGGTTCTCGATATCCCCGGCGAGGTCGATCTCGCCGTCTTCACCATCCCCGCCGAGCACATGCCCCGCGCCATGCAGGAGTGCGTCCAGAAGGGCGTCCCCGGCGGGCTCATCATCTCGGCCGACTTTGCCGAGACCGGCGCCCGCGGCCGTGAACTCCAGGACGAGACGGTGAAAATCGCCCGCGAAGGCGGACTCCGCTTCATCGGCCCCAACGGCAACGGCATGTGGACCTCCGCCGTGAATCTCAACATCTCGCCCCTGCCCACGCCCCCTCGCGGTGGCCTCGCCTTCATCAGCCAGAGCGGGATGTTCGGGGGAGTCGCGATGCGCGCCGCCGAGACCATGAGCTTTGGGCTCAGCGCCTTCGTGAGCATCGGCAACCAGGCCGACCTCACCGCCTCCGATTACCTCGAATACCTCGCCGAGGACGACCACACCCGCGTCATCACCCTCTATGTCGAGGGCCTCAAGGATGGCCGCCGCTTCGCCGAAGTTGCGCGCCGTGTGAGCCGCAAGAAGCCCATCCTGGTCCTCAAGGGCGGCCGTTCGCAGCAGGGCGCCCGCACCACGCTCTCGCACACCGCCTCAATCGCCGGGGAGGACCGCGTCTTCGATGGCATGTGCCGCCAGTCTGGTGTCATCCGTGTCCAGCAGCTCGAGCACCTTTTCATCATGGGGAAGGCGCTTCTCGGGCAGCCGGTTGCTCGCGGGCCCCGCATCAGCCTCATCGGCAATGGCGGTGAGAACGTCGTTGGTGTCGATACGCTCGTTTCGCTCGGCCTCGAAGTCCCTGAGTTCCATGAAGCCGACAAGCTCGCCCTCAAGGAGATGCTTCCGCCGCACGCGCCGGTCCCCCAGAACCCGGTGGACTTCGCCGCTGGCGCTGTCGGAGTCGAAGAGGAAGTTGCTGTCGTGGCGAAACTCGCCTCGCTCGAGAACATCGATGGCATCATCACCGGGGTTCCCCGCGAGCGAACCCTGAGCAAAGGCACCCTTGCCGAGCAGAAGAAAGCGATCATCACGGCGCTCGATGACTTCTGCCGCATTCCCGAGCGCACGGGCACGCCCATTATCGCCCGCACATTCGGCCCCTCTGCGGTTGCCGATGAACTGCTCAAGGCTGCGAAGATCCCCGTCTACGAAACCACCGAGCAGTGTGCCCTCGCCATGTATGCCCTCGTCCGCTACGGCCAGATCCAGCGGGGCGAGTGACGCCCGGCCCCCTCATCACTCATCATCGTGGCGCGCCTGATAGACTCGCCCAAACGCACCCGAAGGAGCAATGCCAATGCGCGCCGATGCCGGCCTCAATGCTGCTGACCTCGCGAGTGTTCCCGAGCGAATCCGGGCCCTCGAGGATGCCGGCTACGACGGGGCGATGACCGCCGAAACCGCCAACGACCCGTTCTTCCCGCTGCTGCTCGCCGCCGAGCACTCCGAGCGCATCGAGCTCATGACTTCGATTGCGGTCGCCTTTGCCCGCAATCCCATGCTCCTCGCGAACATCGGTCACGACCTCAATGCCTACTCGAAGGGCCGTTTCATCCTCGGTATCGGCTCCCAGATCCAGCCCCACATCAACAAGCGCTTCTCCATGCCCTGGAGCCATCCCGCTGCACGGATGCGCGAGTTCATCCTCGCAATGCGCGCCATCTGGAATACCTGGTATTCCGGCGAACGGCTCCGCTTCACCGGAGAGTTCTATACGCACACCCTGATGACGCCGATGTTCACCCCGGCGAACACCCGGTACGGCGCGCCCCGCGTCCTCCTTGCTGCCGTTGGCCCGGTGATGACAGAGGTCGCCGGTGAGGTTGCGGATGGCCTCATCGCCCACGCCTTCACCACGAGGAAGTACCTCACCGAGGTCAGCCTGCCGGCCCTCGAGCGCGGCTTCGCCAAGTCGGGCCGCAAGCGTGCCGACTTCCAGATCTCCTATCCCGCTTTCGTCGTTACCGGCCAGAGCGAGGAAGCGTTCCGCCGCCAGCGCACGGCAGTCTGCAAGCAGATCGCCTTCTATGGCTCCACCCCCGCCTACAAGCCGGTGCTCGATCTCCACGGTTGGGGCGAACTCCAGCCCGCCCTCAACGAGCTCTCGAAGCGTGGCGAGTGGGACGCGATGGGCGAACTCATCACCGATGACGTCCTCGATGCGTTCGCCGTCGTCGCTCCTCCCGACCAGGTTGTCGGCGCTGTCAAGGCGCGCTATGGCGGCCTCGCCGACCGTATCAGCCTCGCGCTCGACTTCCTTCCCGAAGAGAAGCGCCGGACCGCGATGGGTGAACTCCAGCAGTCATGATGCTTGCCGGCGGCCCCCCGGCTCACTGAATTCGAGGCCGCCCGGCATAACCGGTGGGAGGTACCGTGACCGAGAACTTGCAGGTCTTCATCGCCAACGTACCGAGCGGGCCGCTCCAGGTGAGCGATTTCGAACTTCGCCGCTCGCCCGCCCCCGCCTGCGGCCCCGGGGAGGTCCTCTGCCGCACCCTCGCGATCACCATCGGAGCCGGCCAGCGTGCCGGCCTCCAGGGAAGTGCGAGCTATGCCGGTGCACCGCGCTCCGGGGTAGTGATGGGTGGCACCGGCCTCGCCCGCGTCGAAGTGTCGAACGCCGAAGGATTCGTGCCCGGCGACGTTGTTGTTGGCCCCACCGGATGGCAGGAGCTCTCGGTTCAGAAGCCGGCAGCCCTGCGCAAGGTCGAACCCGGTGTCGACTCCATCCACTATCTCGGCATCCTCGGTGGGAATGGGATGACCGCATACTTTGGTCTGCTCGACCTCGGTAAGCCCCGCCCTGGCGAGACGGTCGTCGTCTCCGCAGCGGCCGGGTCGGTCGGCCACATGGCCGGGCAGATCGCGAAGCTGCAGGGCAGCCGGGTCGTTGGGGTCGCCGGCAGCGAGGAGAAATGCGAAATCCTGACCCGCGAGCTCGGCTTCGACGCGGCGGTGAACTACAAGACACCCGACTTTCGTGCCGCCTTCAAGGCCGCGACTCCCGACCGCATCGATGTCTACTTCGACAACACCGGCGGGGACATCCTCGAGAGCGCCCTCTTCCGGATGAACACCCACGGCCGCATCGTCTGCTGCGGTGTCGTTAGCCAGTACGACACGACAAACCCGGGCCCGGGGCCGCGCGGAGTCCCGGGGCTGCTCGTCAACAACCGCGTTCGCATGGAGGGGTTCCTCGTTTTCGACTACGCGGCCCGTTTCGATGAGGCGAGGCGCGAAATCGCCGGCTGGATTACGAGCGGCAAGCTCCAGGCGCGCATCACCGAGTACCACGGCCTGGGCGAGGCGCCTGGCGCATTCGTCGGCCTTCTTGCAGGGAAGAACATTGGCACCACGGTCATCCGCGTGGCCTGACCATCAGTCCGCGTGGGACAGGTCTCCCGATTCTTATTGTTCGAACTGCAACAACAGGTGCCATCCCTGCATCTTGTTGAGTGAGTGCTCACTCGTATACCGTCGAACCCATGACGACTCGCGCCCCCGCACTCCCGGCCGAGGAACGGCGCTGTGCCATCATCGCCGCCGCGCTTCCGCTCTTCCTCGAACGCGGCGTGAACGTCACCTCCCGCCAGATCGCCGAGGCAGCCGGCGTCGCCGAAGGGACCCTCTTTGCAGTCTTCGGCGACAAGCAGGCCATCATCCGCGCCGCTGTCGAAGCCGCCCTCGACCCCGAACCGGCCGATCGCGCCCTGGCCGCCATTGATCGCAACCTCCCCTTCGAAGACCAGCTCGCCGAGGCGGTGGCGATCATGCAGCGGCGGCTCTGCAATATCTGGCGCCTCGTCTCGAACGTTGGCGTTGCCGGGGCTGCACCGCCGCCTTCCAGCGTCTCCCCGGCTCTCATCAGCCTCTTCCGCGCGAGTGGATGCCCCCTTCGCAGCGACCCCGAGACGGCCGCCCACCAGCTTCGCGCGCTCACCCTCGCGGTGAGCCACCCCGCGCTCTATTCCCGCGAGCCGATGAGCCCCCGGGAGATTGTCCAGATCCTCCTCCATGGTATCCGCCTGCCACAGGCGCCCGAGGGAGAACCCGCTTCATGATTCGCCTCCTTCGCACCTACCTCGCCCCCTATCACCGCTGGCTCCTTGCCGTCGTTGTCTTCCAGGCCATCCAGGCGGTCGCCTCGCTCTTTCTCCCCTCGCTCAACGCCAGCATCATCGACGACGGCGTCATCAAGGGAGACACGGGCTATATCTGGCGAACCGGCGCCATCATGCTCGGCGTCACCGCCGTCCAGGCGGCCTTTGCCATCGTTGCTGTGTACTGCGCTGCACGCCTTGCCATGGGCTTTGGCCGCGATGTCCGGACAGCCCTCTTCCGCCGTGTCATCGAGTTTTCGGCGCGCGAAGTCAATTCCTTTGGCGCCCCGTCACTCATCACCCGCATCACGAACGATGTGCAGCAGGTCCAGATGCTCGTCATCACCGTCTGCACCATGGTCGTGGCGGCGCCCATCACGGTCGTCTTTGGCGTGATCATGGCGATGCGCCAGGACCTCGGCATGTCGTGGCTGCTCGGGGTGAGCCTCCCGCTCCTCGTCGTCGTCCTCACGGTCGTCGTCTCGAGGATGATTCCCCAGTTCCGGCTGATGCAGGAGCGGCTCGACAGCCTGAACGGTGTCCTCCGTGCCCAGATCGTTGGAATGCGCGTGGTGCGCGCCTTCGTCCGCGAGCCCGTCGAAGAGCAGCGCTTCCACCGTGTCAACGACGAGTTGACCCACACCTCGCTCGTTGCCGGGCGGCTGATGGCCCTGATGTTCCCCACGATGTTCCTCATCGTGAACGCCTCGAGCGTCGCCGTGATCTGGATCGGCGGCCACCGTGTCGATACCGGCACGACCTCGATCGGCTCGCTCGTCGCCTTCCTTACCTACCTCACGCTCATCATGTCCGCGGTGATGATGGCAACCATGGGCGCCATGATGGCTCCTCGGGCCGCCGTCTCGGCCGAGCGCATCCAGGATGTTCTCGATACCTTCAGCTCGGTCGTTCCACCCGCGAACCCCGTACGCAGCCTCGCTGTCCGCGGCAAGCTCGAACTTCGCGACGTCTCATTCCACTACCCGGGCGCCGAGCACTCGGTCCTGAGCCATATCTCCCTTACCTGCCTCCCGGGGCAGACAACTGCCATCGTCGGCAGCACCGGCGCAGGCAAGACAAGCCTCATCAACGTCGCTGCCCGCCTCTTCGACGTAACCTCGGGTGCGGTCCTTTTCGACGACGTTGATGTCCGCGAACTCGACCCCGAGATCCTCTGGCACCGCATCGGTATCGTTCCCCAGCGCGCCTATCTCTTCGCCGGGACCGTTGCGAGCAACCTCCGCTACGGCAAGCCCGGCGCGACTGAGGATGAGATCTGGGCCGCTCTTGAAGTCGCACAGGCCGCCGATTTCGTCCGCGCCATGCCGGGCGGTCTCGAGGCGCCTATCGTCCAGGGTGGCCTCAACGTCTCCGGCGGCCAGCGCCAGCGTCTCGCCATCGCCCGGGCGCTCGTTCGAAAGCCCGAGATCTATCTCTTCGACGACTCGTTTTCCGCCCTCGACCTTGCGACGGATGCCCGTCTGCGCGCCGCCCTCCAATCCTACGCGAGGGACGCGACCGTTCTCATCGTTGCCCAGCGCTTCTCCTCGATCATGCACGCCGACCAGATCCTCGTGCTCGACGACGGCGAAATGGTCGGCCTCGGCACCCACGAGGAACTCCTCGAGACGTGCCCCACCTACGCCGAGATCGTCGAATCGCAGCTCGGGGAAGGGCAGGAGGTCCCGGTATGAGCAGATTCCCCGCGGGCGGTCAGCAGGGCGCCAGGCCACCCGAGGCCGGTGGACGCCCCGGCCAGCAGATGGGCTTCGGCATTCCGATGGAACGATCGAAGGACTTTGGCGCCACCACCCGCCGCCTTCTTCGCCGCCTCGAAAAGGAACGCGTCCTCGTCGTCATCTCCATCCTCATGACCATCACCGCGGTGACGATGAGCGTCTCGCTGCCAAATGTGCTCGGCCATGCAACCGACGTCATCGTTCGCGCCCTCTTCGCCCACAAAGCCATCGACTTCGGCGACCTCGGGGCCACCCTCATCTTCGCCAGCGTGCTCATGGTCGGCTCGTGGGCCTTCCAGTACAGCATGTCCTACATCCTTGCCGGCGTTGTCCAGCGCACCATGTACCGGCTCCGCGCCGAAGTCGAAGAGAAGCTCAATCGCCTGCCCCTCAGCTACGTCGACAAGGCCCACCGCGGCGACCTCCTGAGCCGCGTCACCAACGACATCGACAACATCGCCCAGACGCTCCAGCAGACCCTTTCCCAGCTCCTCAGCCAGGCGCTCACCCTCACAGGCACCGTCGTCATGATGGTCTGGATCTCCTGGGAACTCGCCCTCGTTGCGATCGTCACCATCCCCGTCTCGATGGGGCTGATGAAAGCCATCGCCTCCCGCTCCCGTGTTCGCTTCGTTGCCCAATGGAAGCATACCGGCGACCTCAACTCACAGGTCGAGGAAACCTTCACCGGCCACGCCATCGTCAAGGGCTTCGGACGCCAGAACGAAGTCGAGGAGGTCTTCCGTCAGACAAACGAGGAGCTCTACGAAGCCAGCTTCTCTGCCCAGTTCATCTCCGGCATCATCCAGCCTGCCACCATGCTCATCGGCAACCTCACGTTCGTCGCCATCTCTGTCCTCGGCGGCATCCGCGTTTCCCAGGGTGGCATGACGATCGGCGGCATCCAGGCGTTCATCCAGTACTCGCGCCAGTTCTCCATGCCGATGTCCTGGATCGCGGCCATGGTCAACCTCTTCCAATCGGGCATCGCATCCGCCGAACGTGTCTTCGAGTTCCTCGACGCCGGCGAGCAGTCTCCCGACCTCGCCATGTATCACTTCGACGAGCCGATCCGCGGGCGCGTTGAATTTGCCAGCGTTTCCTTCTCGTATGAACCCGAAACACCCCTGATCAGCAACCTCTCGCTCGTCGCCGAACCCGGCCAGACCGTCGCCATCGTTGGCCACACGGGCGCCGGCAAGACAACCCTCGTCAACCTCATCATGCGCTTCTACGAGCTCAACGGCGGCGCCATCACCATCGATGGCCGCGATATCGCCAAAATGCCCCGGCACGAACTCCGTTCCAGGATCGGCATGGTCCTCCAGGACACGTGGCTCTTCGGCGGCACTATCCGCGAGAACATCGCCTACGGAAACCTCGATGCGACGGAGGAACAGATCCGTGCCGCCGCCCGCGCAGCCTACGTCGACCGCTTCGTCCACTCCCTTCCAGATGGCTACGACACCCGCCTCGACGATGAAGGCAGCTCCGTGAGCGCCGGTGAGCGCCAGCTCATCACCATCGCCCGCGCCTTCCTTGCCGACCGCCCCATCCTCATCCTCGATGAGGCGACCAGCTCCGTCGACACGCGCACCGAAGTCCTCATCCAGCACGCCATGGCCGCCCTTCGCTCACATCGCACGAGCTTCGTCATCGCGCACCGCCTCTCCACCATCCGAGACGCCGACACCATCCTCGTGATGGACGGCGGACGCATCGTGGAGCAGGGTAACCACCTCGAACTCCTCGCCCGCGAGGGCGCCTACGCCGAGCTTTACAACGCCCAGTTCGCCGGCGAAATTGCCGAAGTCGCCTGAACCGCCTCATCCCTGCGGGAGAACGCTGGCAGGCCCGGAGAGATTCGAACGCTCGACCAATGGAATTGGAAGAACCTTGCAGTCCGTCCGTTGGCCACCCACCAACTCAAGTTATCGTCAACTTCACACTCGGTGCCAGGCATTGCGTTAGGGCTGCCTGCCAGCAAATACGTGGGATGCCGGCAAGTGCCTCGGCAAGATGCCGGCAACGCGGCGGCGGGGACTGTAGTCCTGAGCCAGTCACCCCAAGCCCAGGAGCCGTTGCCCCACATGTGCTGCCGAAGCATGAGAAGGACGACGAGCATCGACACGGTTATCCCTCTGCATCGTGGCCAGACAGGAACTACGTGTAGCCAAGTCGCACCTTGAACCGCGTAGTGGCCCCGCATCCCGGATAGCTTTCGCCGGTACGTCACATACTGGGCTGGTCGATGACCCAGCGCCACGAACCATCCGCCTGCAGCCGGGCGATTTCTGCAGTAACGCGACCGTCGGGCAGCCGCGTCGAGGTCAACGCAAGGTCGCCACAGCGTAGAACCGGCTGTGGTTGTCCTCCGGACCCTCCTGCCGGGCGCTTGCTCAGTAGCTGCCGGAACACCTCGGCGATCGCCTCATTCCCCCGGGTCTCTTCACCGGGGGGCAGAGCGAGCACTGCATCCGGCTCATACAGGGTGGCCAGCCCGGCGAAGTCACCTGCTGCGACAAACTGGCGAAACAGGCGTGTAATGTCCTCCGGTCGCTCCGCTTTCTCTCGCCCCTCATCCATCGTCATTATCCCCTCCGTGGACTGTCAGTCGCTCCTGATGGTACCAGAGCCTCCTCGGGGGCATAGGCAAGTGCCAGTGTGGCCGGTACTCGTCGTAGCCCTCAACACCTACTCCGGGTGAATCTCGTCGAGGCCGATTAGCGGAGGGCTGCCTGCCGCGACACCACAGGTGCCATCATCGGGCTCAGGCCAGTCCACGAATGACTGGCTGGCGGTCCAGTCTGGCGTGATGGAAAGACGATCGAGCTCCTCCGTTATCCATAAGGATAAGAGCCTGCCAAGGGGTTCGTAGACGGACTTGTGCTGCGTGCCCTGTACCTCGATGCGGCGCCCCACTTCCATACCCCAGCAACCGAGATGGTCTCGCAGAAAGAGCGACTGGGCTTCGCGCACCATCTGGAGTTGCTCTGTCTCGAGGTGTTCGAGGGCATACGCCTCTTTGCGGGCGAGAAAGCCCATGAACTCGAGCTCTGTCGTCAGATAGTCCGGGCGCTGGAAGAGCTGTCCACCGACTTCCAACCCATGCGCCCGGTAGAAGCCAGCCACATCGGCCATCACCCCTGCCTGCCGGAATACCTCGTTCGGAAGGTAGGCGGTCTCGAAGTCCGGGCAATCGGCAGAAACCGTCAGCGAGAAGACAGCAATGTGTGCTGACTGGAGTTCCTCCAGCTCCGCTACGAAGCCCGCGGCAGCGGCACGTAAAGCCGCCGTGCTCTCGTCACCGAGTTCAACCTGTTCGAGGACGGGGAGCACCTGCTCACGAAGCATCGCGAGATGCTCGGTGGCAGGGTACGCGAGTGCACGGCTGAGGAAGAGGTAGACGGCACTCCGGGCGATTGCCGTCTGCCACTCATCGTTAGGGGCAGTCGATTCCACGATACCAGCCACGTGCTTCTCCTAAATCGAGTTCAACTGGCCGGGGCGTTCGATGGCAGGTTCCTGAACGCTGACGCGAACGATTTCACGGCCTTCGCTATCGAAGCCAATAACCGTATCGTTGAAGAGTTCTCGGACCTTGCCGGCGACGGTGATCTCACCGAGCTTCGGGCCTTCTTCGATCTTGTAGCTGAAGACGATGCGCTGAGAGGCACGGAAGAGTTGCAGCACAGCCAGGGTCTCACGGCTCGGGTTGACATACGCTTCGATGGCATCATCGACGCCGGGGCCGAACATCTGCCGCAGATACGGCCGCGGCACCCACCGGGGCGGGATGTAGTAGACGTTGGGCTGCGTCCCAAACTGCGGATAAAGGGGAAGAGCGACCCTGGCAACGTGGACGAGGTAGTAGAGCGGGTGCTGCCGATCCTCGAGCCACTCACCCCGGTCATCGACCTGGACGAGGCCCTGCAGACGAATCTTGCCAACGCAGGCCGCCATGCAGCGCGTCTCCATCGGCAGGCCTTCGGTGAGCGGGTCAGTACCCTCGATGCGAGGATAGCAGCCGATGCACTTCTCACTCGTACGAGTACTCGGCCGGTACATTGGTTTCTTATACGGGCAGGCCTCGACGCACTTGCGGTAGCCCCGGCAGCGTTCCTGGTCGATGAGGACGATACCGTCTTCTTCGCGCTTGTAGATGGCATTGCGCGGGCAGGCTGCGAGACAGGCGGGATAGCTGCAGTGGTTGCAGATACGTTGGAGATAGAAGAACCAGCCATCGTGCTGCGGGAGGCTGACACCCTTTGCGGGTGCTGCAGTGGCGGTATCCTCATGGAGGTTCGGAACCTTCCAGTCCTCTTCGGCTGGCAGGTACCCCGTGACCATGTTGTTTACGCCGTCGGCGGTCTCGAAGATCGTCTTGCCTTCGAACGTGCCGTAGGGAGCGTGAACCGGATCTGACCGGCCAGTGTTCCATACCTGGCCGCCCGGGTTCGCTTTCTCCTGGAGTTCGAGGATATTGATGTCCCAGTGTGCCGGGTAACCGCCATAAGGCTTCGTCTCGACGTTGTTCCACCACATCAGTTCCTGTCCGGGCGAGAACGTCCACGTCGATTTGCAGGCCATCGAACATGTCTGGCAGGCGATGCAGCGGTTGATGTTGAAGACTGCCGCGAACTGGCGCTTCGCGGGGCCGTTCTCGAAGCGGTAGTCCATCTCCCGGCCGAGTTGCCAGTTATAAACCTTGGCCATCACGCACCTCTCTTTCCTGTTTCGTGGCCTCACGCGCGTAACAGCCCACGTCGCACGCCCGCATCATCGGCGTCATCCGTTCTTGACCTGGACGATGTCGCCGCTGAGATAACGCCTCATGAAGCCGCTCTCTTCGCCCGGCGCTTTGCCAGAGGTCGCCACCGGCCATTTGCCAGTGCCACCCGGGCCGCCATCTTCAGCCTTGGTGATGCGGACCAGCGTCTCTTTCGGTGTTGTGTTGACGGCGTGATTGTCCTCGTCCCAGCCGAAGACGAATCCCATGCCTCCGCCCTTCTTGTGAAAGAGCGTGTCAGTCTGATGTATTGGGGGCGCCCAACCACGTGTAACGCTCTGCTGGCTGCCATGGCGGAAACTCGCCTGGTACCCGGTTTCCCCCGAGAGGGCACGCCCATCGGGGCGCTCCTTCGCACCCCGGACGGTCCGGGGCGTCGCCATGGCGTAAGCATGTTTGACCATGGTCACGCCCCGCGGGAAGGCGGGGTTGTAGTTGGCCCGGGCCATCATGCGGGCGACGTCCATGAAAGCGTCATCTTCGCGGGCGCCGATATAGGGCCGGTCGGCAGGATTTGCGTCAATCCAGACGTAGTCGCCGTTCTCGATACCGAGTTCACGAGCGTCTTCCGGGTTCATGTGCACCTGGACATCGCCGATGCCAGGAAGCCGCCTATCAAGACGGTAGACATCGCTGAAGTTGCCGTTCCAGATCCAGTTCCAGTCAGTGACGGACCATGACGAGTGGGTGCTGTGGCGAGACTTCGGAGTGAGGAAGTGGAAGCGAAAGCCCTGCGCCCAGAGCGGGTTCACCGTCTTCTTCACCTCGGACCAGGGCATCTTTACATTGCGGACCGCACGCGCATCGGCGTCGGTCGCATCGAGGGGGATGCCGTAGTCCTTCGGCCGCACGTGTGGGCTGCTCGAAACGATGACATTGGGCAGATACGGCGTAGCTTCAACAGCCTCACGATGGACGATGAGATTCTCGCCGTACTCAATAGCCTCTGGAATATCGGTGTACGCATTCAGGCGGCCAGTATCGGTATAGAAGGGAAGGCTATCCTCCACCTGTTCCTTGAACGGGACACGCGGGTATGACCGGTACTGGAAGAGGGCACCACCCTTTATGCCATATTTCCCCGCCATGATATCGCCCACCTGGTAGCCCCTCGTGGTGAACGAAGCGGCAAGCACACGGTCGAGGTAGACCTCAGGGGTCTTCGAAAAGGCGAAGTAGTCGGCGAAGCGGCGTTCGCCGGTCTCTTCGCTGAGCGCCCGCGCGATGGAGGCGAATGCTTCGATATCGTCACGCGTATCGTTGATCTTCGGCATCCCGCCCCTCCATATCTGGAGGAACGGGTTGGAGCAGGAGCCACCCATTTCGAGCGATTCCGTTTCCAGCCAGGAGTTGACCGGCAGGCTGATATCAGCAAACTCGGTCGAACCCGTCCATTCGATCTGCTGGTCGACAATCATATCGACTTTCGGATTGATATTCTTGACGAGGTGATAAGCCCACTTTGCCTGGTTTATCAGGTTAGCATTGTTGAACCAGATGACCTTGGTGGGCGTTGGCATGTGTGTTTTGCCCGTGAATACCTTGCGCCCTGCACCCGGCGTATCAAGAGCAAGCGGGCGGTCGCCAAAGCCCCAATACGATGTCTCTTCCGCATGTGCGTACTCGCGGGTTGTCTCGTCACTGTAGGGTGCTTTCGGATCAAGGACCGGGTTGAAGGGATCCTCGTGTATGTAACCACCGACTCCTGGTCCGTACCATGGCGCAGCATGGAAGATACCGCCCTTGTAGTTCCCCGCCCATGTGGAAACACCGGAACCGAGCTTCCCGATGTTCCCGGTGAGCATCGAGATGAGGTAGGCCGCACGGTTGTGCAGTGTCGCGTGGAAGTAGTGGTTTATGCCCTCGCCGATGTGAATCGCCATCGGCTTGATAGTGGCCATGTCCTCAATTAACCGCTCGATGAGGTCCATCGGGGCCCCGCTGATTTCAGCGACGGTTGCAAGGTCATAGTCGGCCAGGTGCTCGCGGTACATGCTCATCACCGTGGCAACCTCAACCTTGCTGCCATCGGTGAGCGTGATGGTGGCGCGATACTCTAGTTGTGGATCGATGCTCTTCGCAGTCATCTGCTCGCCAACGTCTTCGCGGGTGAGCGGCTTGAGCGACTGCGTCGCGGCATCGAAGACGACACGGTCGCCCAGCGCCGCGGCCTGCTGGGGCGTCATAGCGTGGAGCTTGAAGCTCACGCCATTCGGGTCGAGCGCGGACTTGTAATTGGCGAAAGCCTCATCTGCCCGGAGGCGCTTCAGGGTATCGAGCCGTACCAGGAGTGGCAGGTCGGTAAACCGCTTCACGAATGCGGTGTCGTACAGGTTCCGATCGATGATGGCGCGTGCGACCCCGAGGAGGAGCGCTGTGTCGGAGAGGCCAGCACGGACGGGGATCCAGTAGTCGGACTTGGTTGCGGGAGGGCTATATTCCGGGACGATAGTGACGACTTTGCCACCACGCTCGATGATCTCGTGGAACCAATGGCTATCGGCCATCTTGTTTTCGACGAGGTTCTTGCCAACCATGACGATGAGCCGGCTGTTACGCAGGTCGTTGAAGTCGGTTTCGGTGGATTGCAGGCCGTGAACGAAGGGGAAGCCGGGGGCCTGGTCGCCGCGCCACGTGTACTCGGACCAGCCACGGCCGCCGGCAGCGTGATCGGTGCCTGCGCCGCGCACTTTCGCATCGAGTAACGCCAGCATATTCGCAAACCGGAAAGGACCGAACTTCCCCGCGACACCGTGTGGCGGCAGTGACGAGCCGAACTTCATCGTTCGAGTTCCCGCCTCATCCCAGTGCTCCAGCATCTCGGGCTCGTAGCCATCTCTTTCAAGAAGCCGCCGCCTACCCTCGTCACCGCTGTAAGTCCTGGCGATGGCGACAAGCCCTTTCGCTACGTAACGGCTCACGTCATCCCACGAAACGCGAAGCCATGAGTCATCACCCCGCGCATCGAAGTGGTACCTGGTGCGCAGCTCAGGCTTATCGGAGAGCGAAGGGAATCCATCGTCGGCCCATGCCTTCCAGCCTTTGCGGATGGCAGGAGCCTTCGCCCGATATGGGCCATAAACGCGGCGATGTAACGTAAAGCCCTTTAGGCAGCCACGTGGGTTCCAGGCAACTGTTGAGCTATTACCCTGCGGGTCGCCATAGCGGTCTCCATCGTAGTTCTGTTCAATGCGCATGACGACGCCATTGCGAACCATTGCACGCAGGCGGCACATGTGAGTGTCATTTGGTGCGCAGATAAATGAGAAGCTCGAATCGTACGCGTACTGGTCGCGGTAGATCTTCTCCCAGTCGCGGTTTGGATACTCGGCAAGTGGATTGGTGATACCAGCTGCCGGTTGCAAGAATGCCATCTGCGTTTCCAGGTAGAGCGCAGTACCTGCTACTGCCGCCGCTCCGCCGAGCTTGAGGAAGCCTCTGCGGCTGATTGCCATATTCACCCCCGGGACTACCGTCTACCTGCCGCATCTCCGCTCGGCGTTACCGCGTTCGGGTCAGCCCATGGGCCGGGACGTGATGAACACCATCACGCATCGCCAGGCGATAGTATCGTATTACGAGATACGATATGATAGACCCGCAGAAGTGAGCAATGTATATGATGTAGCACATTGACAGTAGGGCGTGATTGTGCTGCAAGCTTACCCGGTAGACTCTGGGGCATGCCTATGTCGGTGTGCCATGACTGGTTGTTCCCTTTCCGCTCAAACGCTTGATATCTCTTATTGATATCGTGACTCGCTGAAACCACGACACGATAGGGAAGTGAGAGCAACAGGCTCAGGGCCGGGCTTGCCTTCGCTTACCAGGGTGGTTCTTGCAGCTCCACTCTCACGGTCAATCCAGGAGAGGAGAATAGCAATAGAGAATCGATTGAGGAGAGCCCGCGGGCCGAGAACCTGCCGGTTCAATCATCTCCAAGATAAGGGGAGATGATCATTTCTCATGCGCCCTTTCCGAGAGTACGTCCCCGACCAGGCCTACCTCGCCCTGCCATCTCCGGCCAACCTCATCCCCGAAGGCGACCCGGTGTTCTGTCCCCGGGACGAGCACGGCGTCGCCGCTGCCCTCGGCGCCATCGCTCGATGATCCTCTTCGGCGGGCCACGCCGGCGACCGCTCCGATAAGAGTAAGCCCAGCTACGGCGCTGAACATTCCCGTCTCGAATTTCATGCCCGTCCTCCTCGAGTGACTGACTTCAACGGCAACACTCGGCAATGAAGCCAAGGCGTTGATGAGGGGCTTCGGGAATTTCAAGGCACAAGACAAACGGGGCAGCCATGGTGCTGCCCCGTCTCCAAGGTTGTTGGTGAGCGCGCTTGCTAGTTTGCCTGCGACCCGGCAACGCCCGTGCTGGTCTGGTCTCCTTCCTGGATGTTGTCCGTGTCCGGGGCGCTTCCCTTTTCGGACTCAGCCGCGTCACTGCCCGGTGCGTCAACTCCACTCTGGTCACCGCACTGGAGGTCGATGGTGTCGGTATCCGGGCCAGAAGGGTCAGCGGCGTCAGGCACCGCATCCTGCTGTGCGCAGGCGGCATCGGTCGGCGTGGGCGACTGGGCGTGGGAGGAGGTTGTCGCCAGGGTCGTGGCCGTGCCCGCAAGAGCGAGCAGCGAGAATGCCGCGACCCCGAGCAAGAGGCGGCGATGGAGGAATGTCTGGATGGTCAATTCGTTCTCCTTTCGTCCTCGGTCATCCGAGTGACAGGTTCAGGCTGCGCCTGTCGACTGAGCATGTGATGAGTGCGAACTGAGGGGGTGACCGAAATGGCAATACGTTACGAGCGCATTAAGGTCGGAAGGCTGATCTCAATCGTGGCTCCCTGGGTCTCCGGCAGGAATCGAACCTGGCCACCATGCGCGCGGGCAATCGACTGCACGATGGCGAGGCCGAGACCCGTACCACCTCCCGTCCTCGCGGCATCGCCGCGGCGGAAGCGCTGGAAGGCCGCCTCTCCAAGGTCCGCCGGTATGCCGGGGCCGTCATCATGGATAGTCACGGTCGCCCTGGCGGCAACGCGGGCGAGCGTCACTACGATGTGTACATCGGCTGAGCCGTGAATGACCGCGTTCTCGAGCACGTTGCCGAACATTCGTACCAGGAGCTCGAAGTTCCCACGCATCGGCAACGGCCCATCGAGGCCCGTGCTCTCAATCGTCACGGATGGATGAGTCTCCCGGAATGACTCGACGACTGCATCGACCGCGGCGGCGAGATCTACACCCTCGAGTGTTGGCGCAACGGACCCTGCGTCCACGCGGGAAAGCAGCATCAATTGCCGGGTCAACGTCGACAATCGTGCCGTCGGCGCCCGCATCGCGATCAGTGCACGTTCGTATTCGGTCGGTGTTCGTGATTGGGCGAGCGTCACGTCGATGGTGGTTTCCAGGGCGGTAAGCGGGGTCCGTAGTTCGTGCGAGGCATCAGCTGTGAACCGCCGTTCCCGTTCGAGGGTGTCGGCGATGCGTTCCAGCATGTCATTGAAGGTCGTCGCCAGTTCACCGACCTCGTCGTGGGACTCGATGTTCGAGATGCGCTCGCGCAAGTCTCCGTGCGCAATTCGCCGCGCCGTCGCCGAGATGGCGGCAATGGGTCGAAGTGCACGGCGCGCTATGAAGAACGCGCCAACAGCGAGGACGAGGCTCGTCAATGGCACCGCCACGACCAGGGCGACCCGCAGGATCGTGAGTGGCTCCTCGATCTGTGACGTCTCGAGCCCGGATACGACAACTCCCCGCACCGTCCCAGCCTCGCGCACGGGCGACGCGATCACTCGATAGGCTTCGCCCTGCTCGTAGCTGAGCGTTGCCACCGTATCGTTTCCTGTTCGAAGTGCGGCCTGTACGAGCGCCGCCTCGCCAGGTGATGAACCAACCGCCGATGTGCCGTCCGAAATGAGGCCCCCATCCGTGCCATATAAACGAATCAACGCGGCCCCGCTCATTCGCTCGTTCCCTACACCATGTGAGGCCTTGAGTGCCAGCTGTCCTTCGAATGTATCGACTAATACGAGATTGGCTGCGGCACGCGTCCGAAGCGCGTCATCGAAGTTACTGCGGAGCCGACTCTCGAACGAGAAGTAGACTATCAGCGACATAATAGCCATCACGCTGGCAGAGAAGGAGAGGATAGCCAGTGCTACTCGCGTTCTGATGGGGATGTGGCTAAATATTCTCGGGAGCATCGATACGGTATCCGAGGCCGCGGACGGTCTTAATGAGCGGGACATTGAACGGTTTATCGACTTTCTTACGAAGAGCGTAGATAAAAACTTCTATGAAATTCGACTCCGCCTCGAGATCGAAGTTCCATACGTGGTCTGCAATCATAGTCTTGGTAACAACTCGCCCTGCATTGCGCATCAGGTACTCGAGCAATGCGAACTCTTTCGCAGTCAACACAATGTCCTTGCCATCGCGCGTTACACGCATCGCACCGGGGTCGAGCCGAAGGCCCGCGACAGCGAGGACGGGTGGCGCGGCATTACCTCTTCGCAGCAACGCCCGAACCCGAGCGAGCAACTCGGGGAACGCGAAGGGTTTGACGAGGTAGTCTTCGGCCCCGAGGTCGAGGCCGTTGACTTTGTCCGCGACGGCATCTCGGGCCGTGAGGAACAGGATCGCCGGGCCCGGTCCCGGGCGGGCACGAATTCGCCGGCACAGTTCGAAGCCGTCGAGCCCGGGTAGGCCAATGTCGAGGATTGCGATGTCGTAGTCCGCCGCCTGGACTGCCAGCCACGCCTCATCTCCCCGCGCGAACGGATCGACCGCATAGCCTGATTCTTCGAGGCCGCGGCTGACGAACTCGCGGATCGTCGGCTCGTCTTCGGCGAACAGTATGCGCATGGGACGAGCTTACCCACGGCTAGCTTAAGTGAGTATGAGTGCACCATTGGTGGGCCCGGCACCCGGGACCGCCCGCTTATTGGCTCATCCAGTCGCGAGTGACATGGTTCGGGGGCACGAACCGGCCGTCGGATCGGCGTCGCCCGGGACTCGACCGCCGTGGACCGTCCGTGCCGACCTCACAGCGGCCTCTGGAAGGAGTTTCCGCTCGCCCGACACGGGACGCCCGGGGCGGCGTCTTGTCACTCAGCCATGCTCCGCTAATCGACGGGTTCGCGAATCACGCAGACGCGGTCGGGTGGCGGTTCCAGAGACTGCCCTGGCGCCCGAAGGGACGGCCCATGAAGCGGGCGACACAGCGCTCATAAGCGACACCCAGCTCGAGGAGGCTGCGTGCCGCGGGCGGAAGGGCGAAGGTAGGGGCACTGACGACGGCCGTTTGTCGTGCAATCGTTGGGCGGACGGGTCGGTTTACTGGTGCTCTTAGGCGGTCTCGTGCTGGAGCTTGGCCATTCGGACGAGGTTGTAGGCGACGGCGGTGAAGGAATCTAAATCTTGGTAGGCCCGGAGAGATTCGAACTCTCGACCAATGGATTAAAAGTCCGTTCAGCCCCATCCCACCCTGTCCGGCAGCGTCCAGATCCATCACTTATGTTCCAGTTTGAATCTGAGTCCGCGCGGCCCGATCCGGCGGAGTGGGACCCTATACCGCCCCATGTCGGCAAGTTGGTCGGCAAAATGTCGGCAGAACGACGTGCTTAGGCGGCTAGACCGAGCGCAGGCTCCTGCATCCCATCGCCGCGCCTGCGGACTCCACCTCCGCGATTGCAGTCTCCCCTGGAGAAACGGGATCGAGTATCACCGCCACGACATATGCCCGGCGTTCAGATCGGCGTCCAAGCCCACCTCGATCGCCAGTTGGCGGTTACGCAATGCGCCAGTCCGCCGGCGGCGTCGGAAGATTCGGCGGCAAATCGTGGGTTCCGCGGCTGCCACCCGGGCCGGGACACGCGGTCCTCTTTCGTCGCGCCGACGTCCTCCTGCGCGAGCTTGGCCAGGCCCGCGCCGACCACAGCTTCGAAGAGGTCTTCCGCCGCTACCTTGCCCCCGACCTGCTCGTCGTCGATGACTTTGCCCTGCACCGTCTCACGCAACAGCAGTCCGAGGACCTCTATGCGCTCATCATCGAACGCCACCGCCGCTCGTCCTTCATCGTCACGTCCAACCGTGACGTGGCGGAGTGGGTGGCGCTCTTCGCCGACCCAATCCTCGCAAACTCGGCGCTCGACCGCCTCGCCAACGGCGCCCACCAGCTCGTCATCGAAGGGCCCAGCTATCGCGCGAAGCTCGCCCCCCGGGCGGCCGTGGAGGCGCCTATGCCCTGACCGCCGCCGCCACAACCACCGTCGAGGGTGGCTCAATGCTCGTGGCGATCACTGGCTCAAACCTCGCGGCGATTGACATGCGTCCTGCAGCTCATGCAGAAGTCCGGCCCGCGTCCAACGAGATCAGCGCCAGATCGACCAGGTCTTTCGGTCGGCTGCCCACCTGCCGCCTTTATAGCGACGGCGTGTAGGCGTGAAGCTTCTCAGCAACCTGACGCCTAGGCTGCACGCCAGGCCAGGTGGCTTGCCCCGCCGGCACCGCGGGCCAGTCAACTGATCGCATCGAACTCCGGAAATCAGTCGGGTCATCGTCTCGTTGCTGACCCCGGGCTCGGATTACAGGCGGCTCACGGGCACGAAGATGTCCCAGGGGCGCGCATCGCCGCCATGACACGGAATCTGTGAACCATCACGCCGCTGGCAATCTTCGCGCGTAACGCAAAATCCCTCGCGGCATCCCCTGGAAAATGCGGTTGTGAGCGGGAAGGAGAGCGTACCAGTAAAGGAGACCAAAGAATCCCGAGGGGTTGAAGCGAGAGGTTGTCATGAGCCGGCAGTTCTCCTCGCCCTCGGGGATGACCTCGAACTCAAGGACTGCGGACCCCGGGAGCTTCATCTCAGCCACGAGGGTCAGGCGCCGTCCCGGTTCAAGAGCTACGACGCGCCAGAAATCGATCGCGTCGCCGGGGCGCAGGTCAGTTGGGTGTCGTCGGCCGCGTCGCATGCCTACGCCGCCCACGACGCGGTCGAGAAGGCCGCGCAGGCGCCAGAGGAAGTCGGCATAGTAGTAGCCCTGCTCGCCACCGATGCGGCAGACGGCATTCCATGCGGCCGACGGGGATACAGGAGCACTGAGTTCCGTCCTTGTCCCTTTGGAGTAGTAGGAAACGGCGGGGTCATACCCCCTGAACGCCAGTGAGCCCTCCGTCCAGCGCGCCGGGAGCGCCAACTCCCGCTCCGTGCGAAGCGCTGCTTCGATTGCCTCGCGGTAAGTGTGCAGCGGGATGGGGATGAGTTCGCGGAGCGGAGCGTCGTCTGCGAGGAGGTCATGCCTGAGCCCATCGATGAGCGGGCGCGCGACGGACGCGGGAACGCTTGTGACCAGGTCGAGCCAGTAAGACGAGAGTCGAGGGGTTAGAACGGGTACGGGGATTACCCAGCGTCTTTTCCCAACCGCCGTGGCAAATTGGGTAATCATCTCCCCATAGCTCAGCGTCTCAGGGCCGCCCACATCGTAGGTCTTCCCCTCCGTGACCGAAATTTCGAGAAGACGCGAGAGGTACTCGAGCAAGTCCTGCAGAGCGATGGGCTGTGTTCGTGACCGCACCCAGCGTGGCGTCGTCATGACAGGCAGGTGGTTGACGAGGTCCCGGATGACCTCGAAGGCGGCTGAGCCCGCACCGACGATGATCCCCGCACGCAGCTCGGTGACCGGGATGGGTCCGGCTCGGAGGACGTCGCCGGTCTCCTGGCGTGAACGAAGGTGTCGCGTGCTCTCGCCGGTGGGCTGCAGTCCGCCGAGGTAGATAATACGTTCGACGCCAGCGGTTTCTGCCGCGATGCGAAAGTTCTCCGCGGCGGTGCGGTCAAGTTCCTCAAAATGGTCTCCAGAGCCCATCGAATGGACGAGGTAGTAGGCGACGTTGATTCCGTTCAACGCGGTGCGAAGCGAAGCGGGGTCCAAAGCATCGGCGGAGACGAGCTCGACGCCGTCCCATCCTCGGCCTTCCAGCACCTCCTGCCTTCGAGCCGTGGCTCGCACGTGATGTCCTTGAGCCCCAAGGTGGGGGACGAGGTTGCTACCGATGTAACCACTGGCACCGATGACGAGCACGTTCATGAGAGTCCTCAGGGACTCAGTATGCGCGACTTGGCCACGTGTCTTTGCGGACGGCCATGCATGGCAAGTGCGACAGGCCGGCACCAAACTCGCACGGGACGGGTTCAAGTGCGGGCGAGATGCAAAATCGGTGGGCCGGCGTTCAGCCCATGAGCGTCGGGAAAAACACCTGCCATGCGAGCGCGGATTTCGCAGTCAGGCTGAGGAGGATGTAGATCAATTCTCCAAACAGGTAGTTGCGCCACGGCCCAATCCGTCGGTATTGCAGCCACATGTTGAGCGCGAACACGTTGAAGAAAATGAAGAGCGAAACAAAGATGCCGTAGACAAAGTCCGGCGGGCTTGCCTCAATCCCGGGGCTGATCAAGTAGATGCCAATCGCGATCCAGGGCACAGCACCGGCGATACAGCCGAGCCAGAATGGCAACAAGTGGCCTTCGCCCGGCCGCTCGGAGTGCTCCTGAACGAGACCGAACAAGATCATCGAGGCGTTCACGCCAAAGATGGCAATCAGTGCCGCGATGTCGCCGATGCCTGTGAGCATCGCGATCAGGACAATCATGATCGACGCGCTGACCGAGTACTCGATCCACCGAGCATCGTTCCGTCTTCGTGCCAGATTTCGGCAATACCACCCGAAGACGCCAGGAAGCACGAGAATCGCGTGTGCAGCCGCAGAGACCAGCACGAACGCCGCGACGGCTGGGCCGATAGGAAGGTCGAAAAGGTGTTGGAGCCTGGCTGGCTGTGCCCCGGGCGGGCCTTCCATGAAGGTCCCATGGACCGGAAGCGCGAAATCGTTGCTCAGAGCCAGGATCGCGACGCCCTGAGCGAGGTGCAGTGCACCCACACCGAAGTTGTAAAGGCGCAGGCGCCGATGTCGGCCAACTGAGGTGAAATCGTCATCCATCTCTGAGCCTCCTCGACCATTCCACATCCACGGTGGAGCGTCGGGTTGCAACGTAAGCTCAGAGCTGATCCCACTGCAAAGTACCACGCGGCGAATCTGTGACAGGCCCAGAGAGGTTCGAACTCTCGTCCAATGGCAAAACGAGGTGCTCCAGCGCACGCTCACGCATCCCAGTGCTGCGCCTGCGGGTTCCACATTCCCGATTGCACCTCCGCCTGCAGAATGGACTCGAGCATCGCCGCTGCTGCCGCATGACCGGCGTTCAGATCAGCGTCCAAGCCCACTTCGATAGCAAGCTGGCGATATGGAACACGCCACTCCGCCGGTGGGCTCGGGAGATCCGAGGGGAGATCATGGGTGCCGCGGCTGGCGAAGACCTCCCGAAGATCGAGCAGAAGTCGAGCGGCGTCCAGCGAGAACAACTGAGCGATCAGCGCCAGGTCAACCAGGTCTTTGGGACGGCTGCTGCCCCTTCCCCCTTCATAGCGTCGCGTATAGGCGTGCAGCTTTTCAGCAACCTGACGAGTCAAGGGAAGCACGGGAACCGTGACCGGTTCGATGCCGGCGAACCCGAGCAGGTCCGGGGTTGTGAGTACCTCAGGCTGAGCGGTGATGCCGTCCCCCTCCCCAACGTCCACCAGAAACGTCTCGAAGAGCCGCCCGGCGAGCGAGGCTTCTACCCGGAACCGATGCGCGCCGCCCATGCGATCGGGGTCAGCAGTCGTCCTTTCCACACGGAAGCTGAAGAAGTCACCCAGGTCCTCAATCGTCGCCTTGATCAGCGTGTCCAGCAGTTCGTCCTCGTGAACCTGCCAGACAAGATCCACGTCCCGAGTCGTGCGGGCCCGGTCCGACATGCGAAGTTGGAGAGCGAACCCGCCCTTAAGTGCCCATTGGTCCGGCGCGATCCGTAGCAGGCGAGCGAGGAGCCGATCGAATACAACCTGCTTGCGCAGCCGGGCAATCCGCGCACCATCTTGGTGACTGCGTTCCTTCAGCCGATCTTCAAGGGCACGACGAAACGCGGCAGCAGTCTCGTACCTCACGCGGGCACTCGCCCGATAGCGCTTTCTATGAATAGACGAGTTCGGGCCGCTCGGCCATCCACCACCTCTCGGAGCCGACGAGGCGTGGTCAGACCGCGATCAATGGCCTGCCGAACAGCAAGATCGATCTGTTCAGGGGCCGAGCCGACATCCAGCGCGTCCGCGAGCGTCCGCTCGGGGCTAGTCACCGCGATTCCATCAACGGTTCTGACTTCGTCGGTCTCGAGTGGGACCTCGAGCGTGTGAATCCGTACCCCCGAACGTGGACGCACGCCACGCTTGGCACGTGGGATGGACAGGTGAACAGCCGCTGGGATGACGTCGGCGAGCCCATAGAGTTCCAGCGCGCTTTCGTGGGAGACCACCGCTCCCGTCGGCCGGAGCGGCAGCCATGCCGCAACGACGTGTTCGTGGGGACTGGAGGGGAAGTGTCGTAGCCGATAGAGGCCGCGTCGGACTCGCTCAAACCGCCCTCCCGGGCGAGCGTGGTGCCGGAGCGTGCCCCGGCCTATGCCTGCAGACTCCGCCTGGCTCGCTGTAAAGTAGCCCGCCTGCTGCTCGGCTAGGTGGTAGAGTTGGTCGTGCGCCGTGTCCGACATATGGGGCACATCATAGCCCAAACGTCGGACACCACGCCTCCTACGAGTACCCAAACGCGCCAGGGCGCCCCGGGCCACGCACCATTGACCATGCTGATGCTCACGTCGGCACCCAATTGGTGCGCCAGACGAGACCGATCCACGGGCCGTGGTCAACGTGTCGATTGGTAGCCAAGCACCCCGGTGGATCGGAATGTGGCGATCGACTCCATGGAGTGCTAGCGTGAACTTGCGTCCCGCAAGAGGAGGCTACGGGAAGATGGCGGAAGATCATGAAGTCCTGACTGCCGACGAGGCGGCAGCTCTGCTGCGCGTCTCGACTAAGACGCTCCTTGCGCTTGCGCGATCGGGTTCCCTTCCGGGAGAAAAGGTCGGACGAGCCTGGCGCTTCGTCAAGAGTGATGTCCTAGCGTACTTGCGAGGTTCGAGCGAACCGAGAGGAGCGGAGCAACGTGACAGCTGAGACGGTGTGGACCAAAACGATCGCCGGGTTCCTCGTTAGGGCGGACCTTCCCGCTGCTGAGACCCAAAGAGCCTTGACCTACGCGTGTCCAGGCGGGCAACGGGGACGGCACCACTCATGCTAGACACATCCCAATGGCCCGAAGTCCATCTCGACGTCCTCAAGGAGGTCCACCTTGACCCAAAAAACGTCCGGCTCGAAATCGCCGACGCGAAAGTTGAAGCAGACATCATTGAGGATCTTTTCGCCAACGAAGACGCGCTCGGGCTTGTGGAGGGAATCTGCAAAATTGGCTACCTGACACACGAGACTCCTGTTGTGCTGAAGCGACGCGGAAAGTATGTGATGGTCGAAGGCAATCGACGGCTCGCTGCGCTCAAAGCAATTCAGAACCCAATGCTCGTTCCCGACTACCGAGCCCGCATCGCTGCGTTCGCGGCTCTACTACCCGACAGATCAGCGTTCTCAAAGATTCGCGTGATGGTCGCACCTAACCAAACAGAAGCCGACCAACTCATTGCGGCAATACACACAGGAAACCTGCGGAAGGCATGGAGTCCGAGCAGGCAAGCCGCATTCTTCCAAGCGCAGATTGACGCCGGGCGCAAGCTGAACGATTTGCTAACGCGCTACCCGACGATCGATGTCAAGAAGTTCGTCTTCCGTGCGCACATCATCAATCTCTTCAAGGCGGTCAAGTACGACGACGAAGAGTTGACGCACTTCCTTGCTACTAGGCAGTGGGCGCGAGGACTGTCGACCCTTGCTCGTATCTACGAGTCGAAGGAGTTCCTAGAGCTCACCGGGCTTGCGACGCAGTCCGACGGCAGCATCGTCATGAGCGTATCGGACACCATGTTCAAGGAGATCGCGACGGCGATCGTTCGCGGCATGTATGACGAGAACATCAACACCCGTAGCCTGAACTCGGTCAAGAGTCCGCGCTACATGCAACTTATGAACGAGCTCCGCCGAATAGTCGCGGGGTCGCGCGAGCCTTCTTCGCCCAGCGGAGCGGCTTCAGCAGCCTCGCCCACCGGAGACGGTACAAACCAACCTCCGAGCGGCCGGGCCGCGGGAGGAGACGCCTCAGCAGCGGGGACCTCGACTGGTTCCGGACCGTCATCAGGCACATCCAGCGGGGTGACGCCGGCTGCCGGGCCTGTAACAACTGCCACGCCGTCTGCGTCCGGCCGGACGAAGAAGCCGAAGAACCTTGACCTGGGTCAGATTAAGGCGCCCGACAGCTATCCGGAGGCACTGAAACTTCTGCTCGGGGAGCTATCGGAGATAGATGTCCAGAAGTTTCCCAATGCCACGTTCCTCATGACCAGGGCCGTCCTTGAGAAGTCGATCAAGTCGTTCGCCGAGGCGAAATCGATCGATATCAAGGGAACGGGGCACAACCAGAACGGGCGAGTGCAACTGAGACATGCGCTGGACTGGCTCCTAGACTTTGTGAAGGTCAACGGGCCCACCTACTTGCAGCAGGTCATCGATGGTGTGAGGACAGGGAAACTCGTGACTTACACCAACTCGAGTGACTCCCTCAACGCGATCAATCACAACCACCACTTCAAGGTTGACGCGGACCAAGCGTTCGCTATGTGGAGCTCGATCGACTCGATCATGCGGTACGTGATGAAGCCATGAGCTCGGCAAGCACCATTGGGATAGCCAGTCGACGCCCTCGAATCTCACCCCTTCGCTACCCAGGCGGCAAGTCCGCACTCTACTCGCGGTTGCGGAAAATAATCCGCGACATGGGCATGGCTGGCTGTACCTATGTTGAGCCATACGCGGGCGGCGTCGGCGCGGGCCTCAGTCTCCTTGTTACAGGACAAGTCGAACGTGTAGTCATCAACGACCTCGACCCGGCTATCTATGCGTTCTGGGCCACTGTCCGGGCGGAGCCTGAGTTCCTAATCGACCGTATTCGCCGGGTGCAGGTCGATGTGGGTGAATGGCATCGGCAACGCGAGATATATCTCGCTGCGGATACCAGCGATCTTGCGAGTCTAGGCTTTGCGACTTTCTACCTGAATCGCACCAACAGGTCCGGTGTGCTGAATGGCGGACCCATCGGCGGGCTCGACCAGACCGGGAACTACAAGATCGATGCGCGGTTCAATCGTGACGGATTGGCGGAGCGCATTCGAATTCTCTCTCTGTACTCAGACAACATCGTGGCAACATGTGAGGACGGGGTTGACATCATCGCGGAGTATGGCACCAAGGACGACGCGTTCATCTACGCAGACCCT
>WBZR01000598.1_pt1 | contig 55039 bp, 54 predicted proteins | sample 5204231 | NCBI WGS metagenome assembly WBZR01 (sample SAMN12412403, study PRJNA552823) | activated sludge metagenome | isolation source: activated sludge from anammox sidestream of wastewater treatment plant... | place: USA: Virginia | collected 2017-08 | reverse complement strand
GCAGCCGTATCCATTCCAGCCAACATCGCCGAGGGATTCCGTCGTCGCAGCAAGCCGGACAAGGCCCGGTTCATGAACATCGCCGAGGGGTCGGTCGAGGAATGCCGCTATTTCCTGATTCTTGCCAAGGATCTCGGCTACGGCGACACCGTAACGCTCGCTGCCACGCTGGAAGAAGTCAGTCGACTACTCAACGCGTATGTCGCCGCCATTCTAGCCTCCTGACTCCTGCCTCCCAACTCCCGCCTCCCCACCTCCTCACCCCTACCCCCCGCCTCCCGCCTCCCGCCGTTCCACCCCCCCTCCCACCGCAACAAACTCCACATCCAGCAGCACCATCAGCCCCTCCCGCATCATCCCCTGGATCTCCGGCAACACCGCCCGCAGTTTCTCCTCACTGTCCACCGACATGATGCTCACCGGCTTGTCATCCGAAATCCCGAACAGCCGCCGCCGGTGCACATAGCTGTGCGACCCGTACCCCATCACCCCCATCTGCACCGTTGCCCCCGCAATGTGATGGCGATGCAGCACCCGCACAATCGCCTCGTACAGGCTCGTGTCCCCATGCCGGTCCGTCTCGTCTACGTAAATCAGCAGCATCTTCCTGGCTTCGTGGTTCATCTCTTGCTCCCGTCTCAATTATTGGCCATGGAAGTCCCGCTCACGCCTTCGATCAGGTACAGGCTGCGCGCGAAATTCGCCCGTGCCTCGTTGTAGCTCTGCCGCGATTCATTGAACGCCCGCTGCGCGTCAAGAAACTCCACAAAGCTCGCTTCCCCCCGCCGGTAGCTGTACTCCGTCGTCGACCGCACATCCGCCGCCTTCCCCAGCAGTTTCGCCTCGATGTCATCCAGCAACTGCTTCGAGGTGTTGTACTGCTGCCACGCCGTCGCCACTTCCGTATCGATTGCCGCCCGCATCGCGCGAACCCGCGCTGCCGCCTGCTCGATATCCCGTTCCGCCCGCGCAATTTCGCCCTGATTCCGGTTGAATACCGGCAGCGGCGCGCTGAAGAATAATCCCAGCGAGTTCCCCCTCCCGCTGACGCTCATCTGCCGGTGATACATCGTCCCCACCGTGTAATCCACCTTGCCCTGCGCCAGTTGCAGCCGCAGGTCCGCCTGCGAACGCGCCTGTGTCTTCTCCATCAACCCCAGGTCCGGCCGCAGCGTCACCGCTTTCTGTTGCAGATCCGCCAGACTGAACGGCACAGTGTCCCGGCGTATCTCCGGGCTCACATCGTAATCCGGCGTCACACTCGTCCGCCCCAGCAGCAGCGCCAGCCGCATCTTGGCCTGCCGCAACTGCAGTTCCGCCTGCCGTACCGCCGTCTCATACTGTAGCGCCGCAACCTGTGACCGGCTCAACTCCACCTGCGCCAGGTCCCCGTTCTTCACCCTCACCGTGTTGATCTCGACAATCCCGTTCAGACTCTTCAGGTTGCTCTCCGCCAGCGCCAGGTTATCCTTCGCCTGCTGTACATCCACGTACGCCGTCTGCACATCCAGAATCACCCGCCGCATCACATCCCGCACCCCCAGTTCCGCCACCGTCTTGTCCGCCGCCGCCACCGCCATCCGGTCCCTTCGCTTGCCTCCGCGCTCGAAGACGAAATCGGTCCTCGCCGCCACCTCCATCGGACCGGCGCCGTTGATCCGGCTAAACTCCGTCCCCAGCACAGGCAGGTAATCCCCGTCCAGGGTAATTACCGGGTTCGGCCGCAGTGCCGCCGTGATCTGCCGCGCTTCCGCTACCCGAATGCTGAACCTCTCCGCCGCCAGCGATAGATTCTTTTCTATTGCCTCCTTCACCGCCCCGTCGAGCGTGATCACATCCTGTGCCCTCGCCGAGCCTGCCAGGAGCAAGACAATACTGGACAAATAACTCATTCTCATGCACACTCTATGATGACGTATCAGCGAGTTCCGTAACTAGCTTCTTTCCGCTACAGCCATTCTCCGTTTTCAGGTGTCCCCACACCTTACCAGAGGACATTAGCCTCCCTAGGGGATGTTTTCAGACGCCCGAATCCGCCATTCTGGCATCAGAGGAACACGCGGCCCTCGAACCGGGGAAGAAGTGCAGGCGGGGAAGCTATACACTGGAGAAGAATCTCACGCGGGTCATCATGACCCCGCGGCGATCTCTTCTTCCATGAAAAGAGAGAACATCCTCCGGATTCTCGCCATTGGTTTCGCCCTCGTCATCCTCCTCCTCGGCGCTGCCTCCTACCTCGCCTTCCAGCATTCCCGCTCCATCCAGCTCAGTTCCGCCGAACTCGTCCGCAAACACCTCCTCACCGGCCGTCTCGTCGACGATCTCCAGGAAGAGCAGCAGCTTCTCAGCGGCGTCCTGTTCCGCATCGCCCGCCTCCGCGGAGCCAATACCCGCGACGTCTCCCGCGAAGTCGACCGCATCGAAACCGAGGTCCGCAATATCATCGAGCGCGCCAGAACCACCGCTCCTTCCCGCCTCTGGGATCAACTGGAAAACGTCTCCTCCGCCTTCGCCAAGGAAACCAAGCGCATCCTCGCCGCTACTCCCATCGAGGACCAGGACCTCGACCAGCTCGCGGCCCTCCAGGAGCAGTTCGTCGAACTCGCCGGCCAGATCGTCAAAGAGGACGCCGAACGTTCCGTCTCCGTCGAAAGCCAGATCGAACGTCAGTCCCGTGCCCTCATCAGCGAGTCCCTCTGGCTGCTCGGAGGCAGCTTCCTCCTGTCCCTCGCCTGCGCGGTCATCACCGTCCGCACCACCAACGAGTCCTTCCGCCAGATGCAATGGCAAGCCGACGAACTGAACCGCGTCTCCTGGCACATGCTCGAGGGTCAGGAAGCCGCCGCCAGGCGGTTCTCCCACGAGATGCACGATGAGTTGGGTCAGTCTTTGACCGGCCTCAAAGCCATGCTCGTCGGTCTCAAGCCCGATGATTTCCTCACCCGCCGCGGAGAGTGCCTCCGGCTTCTCGATGAATCCATCAGCAACGTGCGCGAACTCTCGCAACTCCTGCGCCCCGTCATCCTCGATGACTTTGGCCTCGACGCCAGCCTGCTCTGGCTTACCGAGCGCTTCATGGATCGCACACGCATCCACGTCGACTATACCTCCACTCTCCACGAACGCCTCGCCGAAGACCTCGAAACCCACTTCTTCCGCATCGCCCAGGAAGCCCTCACCAACGTGGCCCGCCACTCCGGAGCCACCAGCGTCCGCATTGCCCTCATTCTCGAGCGCGATCACGTCCGCCTGACCGTCGAAGACAACGGCAAAGGGATGCCTTCCCCTAACGGAAGCAGGCCTTCCAGCCTCGGCATGGTCGGCATGCGCGCCCGCGCCCACCACGCCGGCGGTGAACTTAAAGTTGGCGGAAGTCCCCTCGGCGGTGTGAAAATAGAGGCGTGGGCCGTCGCCCGAAAAGCAGCGCATGACGCAGAACAAAAAGATCCGTATTTTGTTAGCTGATGACCATTCCGTGGTTCGCCAGGGGTTTCGTATGCTCCTCGCCGCCCAACCCGATATGGACGTCGTCGGCGAAGCCCAGAACGGCCGCGAGGCCGTCGATCTCGCCCAATCCCTTCAACCCGACATCGTCGTGATGGACGTCTCCATGCCCGAATTGAACGGCATCGAGGCCACCCGCCGCATCGGCGATGCCGCGCCCCGCGCCCGCGTCCTCGCCCTCAGCATGCATCGCGATTCCGTCTACGTGCGCGAAATCCTCCGCGCCGGAGCACGCGGCTACCTCCTCAAAGACGCCCAGGAAAACGATCTCCTCAACGCCGTCCGTGCCGTCTCCAAAGGCGAAGGCTACCTCAGCCCATCCGTCTCCGACGCCGTCCTCAACGATTACCGCAAGCACGTCACCGATCCCATCGACCTCCTCACCAGCCGCGAGCGTGAGGTCCTCCAGATGATTGCCGAGGGCCAGACCAACAAAGAGATTGCCGGCACACTCAATCTCAGCGTCTACACCGTCGAGGCCCATCGCGGCCGCATCATGGAAAAGCTCAACCTCCACAGCACCGGCGAACTGGTCCGCTTCGCCGTCCGCAACGGCTTGATCGATTAGATTCACTCTGCCGCCCCCCACCCACACAACGGCATCTGTTTGGAGATACAATGGCCCTTCCTATAGGAAGGAACATGAATCGTAGATCTTTCTTTCAAAGCAGCGCGGCTGCGGCTTCTCTCACCGCGGCTTCCGGATCCGCCGAAGGCGCGCCCGGAAAGTGGAACAAGCCCATCCGCTTCAAACTCGGATGCCAGAGCGGCCCCACCACCGAAAAGCGTCTCCAGTTTTTCAAACGCCACAGCGTGAATAACATTTGTGGCTACGCGCGCAGCGCCAACCGAAACGGACCCAACACCCTCGAAGACCTCCAGCGCATGATGGACCTCTGCGCGAAACACCAGGTCAGCGTGGATTGCCTCGCTCCCCCCTTCCTTGCCTCCAGCCACATCGATCACACGCCCCGGCCCGCCATCATGCTCGCCGAAAGCCCCGAACGCGACCGCGACATCGCCGAAGTGCAGCAACTCATCCGCGATTGCGCCAAGGCCGGCATCCCCTCCATCAAGTACAACATGAGCATCCTCGGCGTCCTCCGCGTCGGCCGCACCCCAGGCCGCGGCGGCGCCACCTTGAGCACCTGGCGCCTCCGCGATGCCAAGCCCGAAACCCCGCTCACCAAAGCCGGCGTCGTCAACGCCGACCGCTTCTGGGAGCGCATCACCTACTTCCTCGATCACATCATCCCCGTCGCCAACGAACACAAAATCCGTATGGCCTGCCACCCCCATGACCCCGGCGTGCCCCCCGCGGGCTACCAGGGCGTCGACCGTGTGTTGGGCACCGTCGACGGTCTCAAGAAATTCGTCAGCATCCGCGAAAGTCCCTATCACGGCCTCAACTTCTGCCAGGGCACCGTCAGCGAAATGCTCCACAACCCCGGCAAGGAGATCTTCGATGTAATCCGCTATTTCGGCTCCCGCAAGAAGATCTTCAACGTCCACTTCCGCAACATCCGCGGACACCGCGACGATTTCGTCGAAACTTATCCCGACGAAGGCGACGTCGATTTCGTCGAAGCCATCAAAGTCTACCGCGAAGTGGATTACCCTTACATGCTCATGCCCGACCATGTGCCCCACCATCCCGATGATCCCGGCGGCGATCAGGCCTTCGCTTTCTGCTACGGCTACATCCGCGCCCTCATTCAGGCTTCGGACCGGCTTGTCTAGGTAGATGGAAGAAAAATATGCGCTTTCTCTTGACGCGCGCCGCGCCACAGAGAGAAAATATCCCATCAGTTCGATCCAATGTTCCTTCTTCGGTGAGCGCGGCCCACTCGCGGGTGTGCCTTGCCTCCCCAGGGAACGGTGTAGTCTAGTAGGAGAATTACGTAGTGAGAGAAAAAGGTGTAGTCAAGTGGTTCAACGCCGCCAAAGGGTACGGCTTCATCCAACGGTCCACGGGTGAAGATGTGTTTGTTCATTACTCCGCCATACAGATGAACGGGTACCGGACGCTCGACCAGGGATCGGAAGTGGAATTCGAGGTCAAGACCGGTCCAAAAGGCCTGCAAGCCGAAAACGTCAATCGCCCTTCCTGACACGAAGGGCTGACGCAATCCACTTTTTTTCAGGCCGCCTGCCAAGGGCGGCCTTTCGCGTTTTGGATCGAAGCAGGACAATGCCGGGCGAATCCAACCCTGTTCGGAATGACATCGTCAGCCTCCTGGTGGTCGGATTCACGGCCGCCCCCCTCACCTTCCTTGCCGTCCACTACCCCGACATGCCCGCCCGCGTCCCCGTGCATTGGGACATCCACGGCCTCGCCGATCGCTGGGCCGCCAAAAGCTTCCTCGCCGTCTTCTTTGCACCCATTCTCTCCGTCCTTCTCCAAGTCATGCTCGCCTTGCTCACCTCAGACCTTGCAAATGCCGTCGGCGCCGTCCAAGGTACTGACGAGGCATCCGGCTACAAACGAGCCAGCCTCCAGGCCAACCTCAGCCTCATGCAACCCCTCCGCCTCCTTCTTGCCGCCATGCTCTGCGTCATCGCGTTCCTCGAACCCCTCAACTTTTCCGCCCCCCGCGCCGGCCAATGGGCTTCCGTCCTCCTCCTTTTCCTCGTCGCCGCCCTCCTCCTGGTCACCCTTCTGGGCGTTGTCAAAGTCATCCGCCTCCAGCGCAAATGGCAATCCGCCGCCCCCTCGCAGGAGCCCGAATTCCAAGCCGAAAACTGGCGCTGGGGCGCCTTCTACTACAACCCCGATGACCCGAATTTCCTCGTCCACAAGCGCCTCGGCGCAGGCTTCACCCTCAACTTCGCCCACCCCAGAGCAAAGCTCCACGCCCTCCTCCTCGCCGCCACCATCGCCTTCACGTTTGTGGCAACCGCAAAGATCTAGTCCTGTCTGCTACCGAATCAGCCCCATCACCCCGTACGCCAACCCCACACCCAGCACAGCTCCCGCCAGGACATCGCTCAAAAAATGCATCCCCAGCAGGATGCGCGATGCCGCGACGCTGATGGCGCAAAACAGCAGCCCCGGCATCAGGAACGGATAGAAGTGCCCAAAGACCGAAGCCACCGCAAACGCCGTCATCGTATGCCCCGAAGGAAACGAAAACTGGTCCGGCGGCAGCAGCGTCGCCCAGCAGTGCGGTTCAATCTGGCACGGGCGTTTTCTCCCCGTGAACCGCTTCAGCCACAGAAACAGCGCGATCGACATGCCCGCCGCAATCCCCGCCAATGCCACCGCGGCCATCCGCTGCTCCCCTCCAAACAGCAGGATCGCCAGCCCCATCAGGTACCACAGCCACCCGTCGCCCCCGCGCGTCGCGCAGATCATCCACAGCCGCATCCACTTCGGAGCAGGCCAGCGGTGCACGCGCCGCATCAGCGAATGATCGCCCGCGGAAATGAAAGTCAAAAACGCCATCCGGCCCTCCTACCAGTGTAGCCCGCTTCCATTCGGAGCCCCCCGCGTTACATCCCCGTAAACTTGGCGTAAAACATTGATGACGCAATATGTTTTACCCCTGAACCGGCGGCCCGTTTTGCTAGAGTGGCAGGGGGGGCATCATCCCGAAAGCTCTCGTCATGGCTGCCATCCGCAATATCGACTTTGTCTTCTTCGACGCAGGCGGCGGCCACCGCGCCGCCGCCACGGCCCTCAAAACCGTCATCGAGCAGCAGCAGCGGCCCTGGTCCATCCGCATGGTGAACTTTCAGGAGGTCCTCGACGAACTCGACATCTTCCGCAAAATCGCCGGCATCCGCCTCCAGGATGTCTATAACCTCATCCTCAAGAAAGGCTGGACCCTCGGCTCCCCGCAAGCGCTGGTCTTCATGCACTGGCTCATCCGCCTCTACCACCCCGCCCAAGTCCGCGTGCTCGAAAGGTTCTGGGCCGCCTCCCACCCCGATCTCGTCGTCTCCCTCATCCCCAACTTCCCCCGCGCCCTCTACCAGAGCCTCCGCTCCGTCCATCCCCATACCCCCCTCGTCACCATCCTCACGGACTTCGCCGATTACCCCCCTCACTTCTGGATCGAACCCGGCCAGCAGCAGTACTTCATCTGTGCCACCGATCAGGCCTGCCGCCAGGCACAAGCCATGGGCCATGGCAGCGGCCGCGTATTTCGCGTCTCCGGCATGATCCTCCATCCGCGCTTCTATGCGCCCCTCACCCTCGATCCGCACGCGGAACGCCGTAAACTCGGCCTCGATCCCGCCCGCCCCACCGGCCTCCTCCTCTTCGGCGGCCAGGGTTCTCCCGTCATGCGCTCCATCCTCGAACGTCTCGAAAAGGCCGGAACCTCCGCCCAGTTCATCGCCGTCTGCGGCAAAAATGAAAAACTGCGCGCCCAACTCTCCGCCCGCCGCTGGCGCATGCCCGTTTTCGTCGAGGGCTTCACCTCCGAAATCCCCTATTACATGAGCCTCGCTGACTTCTTCATCGGCAAGCCCGGCCCCGGCAGCATCAGCGAAGCTATCGCCATGCGCCTGCCCGTCATCGTCGAACGCAACGCCTGGACCCTCCCGCAGGAACGCTACAACGCCCGGTGGGTCGAGGAGATGGAGGTGGGCCTCGTGTTGCATCACTTCACCCGCATCGCCCCCGCCGTCGAGCAACTGCTCGCCGATGGCCGCCTCGAGCGCTACAAAAACAACGCCGCGCGGCTGGAAAACCGCGCCGTCTTCGAAATTCCTCAGATTCTCGAAAAATTACTCACCTTGGAGTCCGAAAGAATTGGAACAAGTCACTCTCAAACACACTGATCTCACCGTTTCCCGCGCCGTCCTCGGCACCATGACCTTCGGCGGACAGGCCGATGAACCCCTCTCCGGGCGCATCCTCGACACCGCCCTCGATTCCGGTATCAATTTCGTCGATACCGCCAATTCCTACAACAAGGGCCTCAGCGAGGAGATCCTCGGCAGGGCCCTCCAGGGCCGCCGCCACCGCGTCATCCTCGCCACCAAAGTGTTCAACAAAATGGGCGAAGCCCCCGAAGACCGCGGCCTCTCGAAAACAGCCATCTTCCGCGCCATCGAAGACTCCCTCCGCCGCCTGCGTACCGATTACGTCGACGTCTACTACCTCCACCAGCCCGATTGGAACGTCCCCCTCGAGGAATCGCTCGAGACCATGGCGGAACTCGTCAGGCAGGGCAAGGTCCGCTACCCGGCCAGTTCCAACTACGCCGGCTGGCAGGTGGCCCGCATGCAGGCGCTCGCCGAAAAGAACGCCTACCGCCCCGCCGTCATTACCCAGCCCATGTACAACATGCTCGCCCGCGGCATCGAGCAGGAATTCCTCGCCATGGCCAGGGAATACGGCATCTCCACCGTCGCCTACAACCCCCTCGCCGGAGGCTTGCTCACCGGAAAGCACAAACGCGAAACCGTCACCCCCGGCACGCGGTTCGACAACAACCGTATGTATCAGGACCGCTACTGGCATGACGCCATGTTCGACGCCGTCGAGGCCCTCGAGAAAATCGCCGCCCAGGAAGGCCGCACCATCCTCAGCCTCGCCCTCAACTGGCTGTTCCGCCACACTCGTACGGACTGCGTCATCCTCGGCGCCACCCGCGTCGAACAACTCGCCGCCAACCTCAAGGCCCTCGACGACGGCCCCCTCTCCGGGAATGCCCTCCGCGCCGCCGATCTCGTCTGGGACACCCTCAAGGGACCCACGCCACACTACAACCGGTGATACGATATCCCCTTCGAGCTATGCTGTCCCGGAGCGCGCGTTTCGCTCTCTTTGCCGCGGTGATCCTGTCTGCGCAGCCGCCGCAAAAGGATCCCATGCGTCCCGACCCGAACATGCCGCGGCCCATCCCCGCCCGCAACACCGTGTGGATTGAAGAGATGACCTGGCTCGAAGTCCGCGACGCTCTCAAAGCCGGTAAAACCACAGTCATCCTCCCCACCGGAGGCGTCGAGCAGAACGGCCCCTACCTGGCGGCGGGCAAACACAACTACGTCCTCCGCGCCACTGCCCCCGCCATCGCGCGCAAACTCGGCAATGCCCTCGTGGCGCCCATCGTCCCGTTCGTTCCCGAAGGCGGCATCCAGCCGCCCTCCGGGCACATGCTCTATCCTTCCACCATCAGCGTCCGCGAGGATACCTTCGAACGCCTCCTTACCGACATCGCCGAAAGCCTCCGCGTGCACGGCTTCCGCCACGTCATCCTCATCGGCGACAGCGGCGGAAACGTAAAGGGAATGGCCAACGTCGCCAACCGCCTCTCCAGACTATGGGCCCGCCGCGGAGCCACCATCCACCACATCCCCGAATACTACGATTACCCCGCCGTCAAAGCCTGGCTTGAAAAGCAGGGCATCCACCAGAAGGACGAAGGCATCCACGACGACCTCGCGATCACCGCCCAGATGATGGCCGTCGAACCCGCCACCGTCCGCATGCGCGAACGCATGACCACCGGCAAGTTCTCCATCAACGGCGTGAACCTCGCGCCCCCGGAAAAAACCATCGCCCTCGGCCGCCGCATTGTCGACTTCCGCGCCGAAATCACCGCCGCGGCCATCCGCAAGGCCCTCCGCTAAGGCATCGCGGCCCGCCTCATTCCCCGCTATCATTTGAGGAGGAGCGCCCAATGAGCAGCCTTGCGCATTCACTGGTGACTTGGCCGGAATTTCTCCGCTTGCCCGAGCGCCCGGAAACCGCGAAGAGATACGAACTCCATGATGGCGAGGTTGTTGTCGTGCCGCCTGCCAGACCGATTCACATCAAGCTCCAAAAGACGATGGAGCGCCTGCTCGAGGCCCACGCCGGTGACCACGGAGTGGTTGCGACGGAATTCCCTTACCGCCCGGTGGTCAACCTTCAATTCTGGTTCGCGGACGTCGCCTATGTCCCGCAAAGCGATTGGGACGCAATGCCGCCCAATGACTACCCCGTATACTCTCCCCCGCTCGTCATAGAAGTCCTCCCGCCCCCCAACACGCCTGCCAAGGTCAACCACCAGCGCATCATCGCCATGTCCGCCGGCACTCAGGAATTTTGGGTTGTGGACCCCGACAAACGAACTGTCCAAATCAGCGGTCAACAGGGAACTAACGTCTACGAGTGCGGAAGCGTAATTCCTCTGACCCTATTCGGCGGAGCCGGCCTTGCCGTGGATGCGATCTTTTCACAATGACGCCGGCCCCGGATCTCCTCAGCCCAACGGCGCTCGCGAAACAATCGTGTCTATTGTCGATCCCAATAATCTCTGCGCACTCTGCGCCTCAGCGAGACACCTTTGGCCGGCATCAATAAAGATAAAGGAAGAAGCGTCTCATGGTGCGCCCGGAGTGATTCGAACACCCGACCTTCTGGTTCGTAGCCAGACGCTCTATCCAACTGAGCTACGGGCGCAAAAAGCGACCCCTTCAGGCTATCACGATTCCCTTCAGCGAATCAATTTCTCTGCCCGCCCCAGCCTATTCCATCTCACGCAGCGCTTGAAGCACCTGCCCCGCGTGTCCCGCCGGCTTCACCTTCGAAAATACTTTCTTCACCCTTCCGTCTTTTCCCACCACGAACGTCGTCCGCTCCACCCCCATGTACTTCTTCCCGTACATGCTCTTCTCCACCCACACCCCATACGCTTCCGCCGCCTTGTGCTCCACGTCGCACAACAGCGTGAACGGCAAATTGTACTTCTTCTTGAATTTCGCCTGCGCCTTGGGCTCATCGGGCGAGATCCCCAATACCACCGCCTTCACCCCTCCAAAATCCGGGAAACTGTCCCGGAATTCGCACGCTTCCGTCGTGCATCCCGGCGTGTCCGCCTTCGGATACCAGTACAGCACCACATTCCGCCCCTTCATACTCGAGAGATCGAACGGCGCTCCCTCGTCCGTCAACAACTCCAATGCCGGAGCTTTGTCGCCTTCCTTCACTGCCATGCTCTGTGAGATTACTCCACCACCACTTTCGACCCTTTGGGTTGCGTCTCTTTCGACAGTTCTCCAATCCGCCGGTCGATCATCTCGCGAATCCCTTTCAAAAACTCGATCCGCGCGTTCCGGAAGTGCCGCCGGACCTCTTCATCCGGCCCCAACCGCTTGAACATATCCGAAATCACCGGCCCCGCCCCCATGCACGCACAGCCGGCCTGGGGCCGTCCGCCGCAGGTTTCCGTCGTTGTCTTCTCTTCCGTCATGCTGCATTCTCCTTGAGCACTATCGTCAATACCCCATTATCCAACCGCGCGCGAACAGGCGCCAGCGCCGCCATCGTCGTCGGCAGCCCGATATGCCGCCGCAGGCTCCCAATCTCCACCACCAACTCATCGTCTTTCTTGAACAGCCCGATCTCCTGCTTCTCCGTAAACGGCATCTGGAGCCGCACCTCGTAATGATCCTCCTCCTTGGTGAACGTATACGGCCGCTCCGTCCTCACCAGCGCCGCCGGATCTTCCCCGTTCGGATAAAGCATCTCCGCCAGCTCCTCCAGCCGCTCCGTTCCCAGCATCTCCCTCGGGAAAAGTTCCACCCGCTTCACCGGCACCGGCGCGAAATACGAATCCATGATCCGCAATATCCTCTGCTGCGACTCGCGCCAGTCCCGGAAATACTCATCGCTCACGCGCTCCGGCAGCAGCCGGTTCGCCACAATCGAATCCACCGTCAGCCCGTGCAGCGAAAAATACACGAACGCCCGCTGCGTCTCCCGCAAAACCATCTGCTCCGCATTGGTAATCAGCCGCACGCTCGTCGTCCGCGGGTCTTCCAACACCTCGCCAATCCCTTCCAGCTTCGCAAACAGGTCCTGTATGTTCCGGAAATACGTGTCCGGCGGCAACTCCACCGGCGAAACCCGGTTGGCGATCGGCCGCACCGCCTTCAACAGGCTCCGCTGGAACGGAAAGATGTGCTTCATGTACCAGTCCAGCGTATTCGGCATGCTCACAAACCGGATCGACTCCGCCGTCGGCGCGCAATCGAGCACCACCACATCGTACGACTGATTCCGCCGGTACTCGTTCACGTACAGCATCGCGCTCAACTCTTCCATCCCCGGCAGAATCGCCAACTCCTCCGCCTCTACATTGTTGATGCCCGTCGTTCGCAGAACCGCGATCACATACGAGGAGATCTCCTTCCAATGCCGCTTGATCTCCTTTTGGATGTTCACCTCGAGCAGCGACAGGTTCTCCCGCAACTCCAGCGGATCCGCCGTCCGCTCATGAAACAGATCCCCTCCCAAATCGAAACTGTCCGCCAGGCTGTGCGCTGGATCTACGCTCATCACCAGCGTCCGGTATCCCATCTTCGCCAGCCGCGTCCCCGTCGCCGCCGCCAGGCTCGTCTTCCCCACTCCCCCCTTCCCGCTGAACAATAGTATCCGCATACTTCTATTGACGCTCCCAACCGATTTGTCGCTTCAATTCCATCGGCAGCCGCTCCAGGTCTCTCTCCGTGTCGATATCGAACCACGGCGCCCCCACCTGCACCGTCAACCCGCACCGCAGCGCCCCCGCCACCGTGTCCGCCAGCGCATGCGCCGTCGACCACCTCACCCCATCGAACATCCCCGCCTTCACCCTCCGGCAGCAGATCGCATAATAACCCCCGTCTTCCGCCGGACCCAGCGCCACATCCGCCTCACTCCTCAGCAGATCCCGCAGCCGCCCCTCCGGCAGCCCCGTCGTGTCGCTCCCCACAATCATCGCCTTCTCCCGCCCTTTCGCCAAAGCTTCCTCCAGCGCTCGAAACATCCGCTCGCCCAGGTCTCCGCTCGCCTGCAATTTCCGCGGAGCCGCTTCCGGCCATGCCATTGTCTCCTCGTCCGTGTGCAATTCCCGGTCTGCCTCTCGCAACTCGCCCAGCCTGCCCCACATCTCCGCCACCAGCGCCTCATGCACTTTCGCCGCCTGTTCCCCATCGAGCGGCGGCATCAGACGCGTCTTCACCTTCCCCGCTACCGGAGCCTTCGCAAACAACAGGATCACCGGCCTCCCCACTCCTTCCACTTACTTAAAATCCTTTCACAACCGTATCTTTCCGTCAGCCTACCACGTCTCCTCATTACGCTTGCTTCACGTTTTCGTGTAGAATGAAGTATTCGGCTATTCGCCATCACAGGAGAAACTGGTTCCCCATGATGAAAATGATCGCTCCCGTTGGTATCGCGGCCGCCTTGTTGGCGGCCAATCTGTTATCTGGCGCCCAGAAGGGTGACGCCGCCAAGGGCAAAGAAACCTTTGAGCAATGCAGCGTCTGTCACAACGCCGACAGCGACGAGAAGAAAATGGGCCCCGGGCTCAAAGGCCTCTTCAAACACGACAAACTCACCAATGGCAAGCCGGTCAACGAAGCCAATGTCCGCGCTGTCATCAATGCCGGCGGAAACGGCATGCCCGCCTATGAAAGCATCCTCAGCGATGAGGAAAAAGACAACATCATCGCCTACCTCAAAACTCTCTAATTCCACCACTTTCCGAACCTTCCGATCTCTAGTGGCAGGTTGAGATTCGCCTTCCGGAAATGTTACATTGGAAGACGTCCGGCCTGCCTTTCCTAGCGTCCCCATCGTCTAGCCCGGCCTAGGACACCGCCCTTTCACGGCGATAACGCGGGTTCGAATCCCGCTGGGGACGCCATCTCACCCCCCTCTTAACAAACCATTACATTGATCGGGTAACCGCGCGTTTCCCCGCCGCGCCTATCTGTACAGAAGACGCTGTCCCTCCCTCCTTGAAGCATGCGCCTTCCGGAATCACCATGCGCCACCTTTGGGTATTCGTGTGTCTCCTCACCGCTGCTCCCCTTCCCGCCCAGCGGGTGGAAATCCGTAGCGCCCCCACCTGGAAAATGCCGGCCCAAGTCGATTCCAACAGCCCCGCATTCTGGCGCGACGGCGCACTCCACCTCATCAACTCCATCGGCAGTTCCCTCATCAGCCAGGGCAGCGATCAGTTCTCTCTGTCCGCTCCTCAATCCGTCCACATCGCCTCTGGAGCCCATTTCCCCATGTGGATCGAAGCCGTCTGGCAGGATCCAAACGGCGCCCTCTACGCCTGGTATCACCACGAACCCGCCGGCCTCTGCCCCAACTCCAATCTCACCGCCCCGGAAATCGGAGCCCTCGTCTCCAACGACGGCGGCAACTCCTTCACCGACCTCGGCATCGTCCTCTCCGCCCCGGACCCCATCGACTGCTCCGCAAAAAACGGATTCTTCGGCGGCGGCAATGGCGATTTCTCCGTAATTCCCGATCGCGACGGAGCCTATCTCTATTTCTTATTCGATAATTACGGCGGCGATCTCTCCACTCAAGGCGTCGCCATCGCCCGCATGAGCCTCGACTACCGCGCCAACCCCGTCGGAGCCGTCTGGAAATACTATCAAGGCGGCTGGACCGAACCCGGCCTCGGCGGCCATCTCTCCCCCATCTTCCCCGCCGCCGTCGCCTGGCAACAATCCAATGCCGACTCCTTCTGGGGTCCCTCCATCCACTGGAATTCCTACCTCGAATCCTACGTCATCCTTATGAGCCATTCCTGCTGCTCCCCCAACTGGCCCCAGGAAGGCATCTACGTCACCTTCAATCCCGACCTCTCCAACCCCGCCGCCTGGTCCCCGCCCGGCAAAATCCTCGGCAAAGTCGACTACGACGCCGGCTTCTACCCCCAGGTCCTCGGCATCAATCCAGGCGAAACCGACACCCTCGCCGGCCCCATCGCCCGCCTCTACGTCCACGGCCGCTCCGATTGGGAAATCCTCTTCTGGAAAGACACCCCACCCCCCTACATCGACCCCGACCCCAACCCCGGCCTCGAACAAGACCCAATCTTCCTTGGGCCCGTTCCTAGCCCCCAACGTTGAACTGCTCACAGGAATTTCATTCGATCCAGCGCCGCAAGCGCTGCCTGCCCACTGATGGTCAGAACATGCCGCAGCACGAGTTTGTGCTCCGCTAACGGCTCTCCCACCAAGTCCGGCAAGTCTCTCCGTACCCTCATCTCAAACCGGCTCTGCATGAGCGCCGGGCGATTCAAGTCCAGAATTCGGATCGTCTGCTGGGCTCTTTGACGGTTGCTCTCTCCAAGCGCCGGATGCGGCTCCAACCGGCATTCTGGAGCAATCCAGAAATACGGCTCGGGATCTTCGGCGTCCGGCTTGATCAGCGCCCCTTTGTGATCTTCCTCCCCCTTTGAGGTATTGCACCTGGAACAGGCCGGCAGATCGGATGGTAGTGATCGATCTGTGGGAAATCCGTGACTGCCAGCCGTTTTTCGCAATATACGCATTTGCCGTGAGCAAGATCGAGAAGCGCGGACCGGAGAACGGCCTTTGCCTTGGGCGTCGCCCAATCTCTCCGCTGGTTTTCCTTGTACCCGCTTGTCCAGGCTGCCCTGTGCTTCTCGAGGGCAGGAGGAGCACTCGTACGGACCCTTGTTCGAACCATTGCCCTCTACTTCCGCTTGCGCTTCCTCCCGGGGCCCGGCACCTCAGTGAAGGCGCATTGTGATCGGCGAGTGCCCCGGCTCTTCCTGCCAGGTGCGCTTCTTGTCCCGACGACAATTGCGCTTGATGCTCTTGATGACGAATATCCGTGTACCGAATGCCTCCATTCTTCCGCGGGAAAACCGAACAGCCCCGACTCTCCGGCGAGTGTCCACGCAATGGCCCGTAGCACAGTTGACTTCCCTGATCCATTCACCCCCGCCAGAATATGCGGCCCGAGGTGCGGCTTCCCCTTCCCATCGGAGAAATCAATCTCCAAATGCGCAAACGGACCAACCCCCTCGGCCTCCATTCGCAGCAATGGCATACGCTTTAGTCTATAGTCTGCCCTCCCACCAAACAAAAAGGGCCGGCCCCCGGAAGGAACCAGCCCCCAAATCAGACCAGCGTCTCAGCCCTGACCCGACTGGAAAGTCGGCCTAAGCCGTCCGCGCCACTTCACTCTTATCGCTGATTGCCGCCTGCGCCGCCGCCAACCGCGCGATCGGCACACGGTACGGCGAGCAGCTTACGTAATTCATCCCCACCCGGAAGCAGAACTCCACCGAACTCGGCTCTCCGCCGTGCTCGCCGCAGATCCCGATCTCCAGGTCCGGCCGCGTCGCACGCCCGTTCTCCACTCCGTACTTCACCAGCTTGCCCACGCCTTCCTGATCCAGCACCGCGAACGGATCCGCCTTGAAAATCTTCTTCTTTTCGTAATCCTGCGAAAAGCTCGCGTAGTCGTCGCGCGACAGGCCCATCGTCGTCTGCGTCAAATCGTTCGTTCCGAAGCTGAAGAACTCCGCCTCCGCCGCCACCCGGTCCGCCGTCAGCGCCGCCCGCGGTATCTCGATCATCGTCCCGATCATGTACTCCTGGTCCTGCATCCCGGCCTTCGCCAGCACCTCATCGGCCACCCTCTTCACAATGGCCTTCTGGTGTTGCAACTCCTCCACCCCGCCGATCAGCGGGATCATCACCTCGGGAATCACCTTCACCCCCTTCTTCGCCACCTGCGCCACCGCCTCGAAGATCGCCCGCGCCTGCATCTCCGTGATCTCCGGATACGTGATCCCCAACCGGCATCCGCGATGCCCCAGCATCGGGTTGAACTCGTGCAACTGTTCCACGCGCTTCAGCAATTCCGGCAGGCCCTTCTTCAACTCGCCCACCGTCATCCGGTAGCGCGCCGCCATTTCCTTCTTCGTCTTTACGTCCGCATGCGGCAGCTTCGCGATGTCCACCATCAGATCTTCCCGCTTCGGCACGAACTCGTGCAGCGGAGGATCCAGCGTCCGGATCACCACCGGGAATCCGTCCATCGCCTTGAACAGCCCCGCGAAGTCCGCCCGCTGCATCGGCAGTAGTTTCTGCAGCGCCTTGCGCCGGCCCTTCTCGTCATCCGCCAGAATCATTGCCTGCACGTGCGGCAGCCGGTCCTCGCCGAAGAACATGTGTTCCGTGCGGCACAGCCCGATACCCTCGGCCCCGAACTTCCGCGCCTGCTTGGCGTCGCGCGGAATATCCGCGTTCGCCCGCACTCCGAACCCGCCCCGGAACTCATCCGCCCAGCTCATGAACTCCGCCAGCACGCCCGATGTCGGATCCGGCTCCAGCGTGTGCGCCTGCCCGGCGTAAATGTCCCCCGTGGATCCGTCCAGCGACAGCCAGTCGCCTTCCTTCAGCGTCATCTTCTTCCCATCCAACGCCACGGTGATCGTCTGGCTCCGATCCTCCACGCTGATCGACTCGGCGCCCGCCACGCAGGGCGTGCCCATGCCGCGCGCCACCACCGCCGCATGGCTCGTCATTCCCCCGCGCGACGTCAGAATCCCCTTCGCCACTTCCATGCCGTGTATATCGTCCGGCACCGTCTCCTTGCGCACCAGCACCACCGGAGCTTTCTTCGATTGCTCCACCGCGTGGTCCGCCGTGAATACTATCCGTCCTACCGCCGCGCCCGGCGACGCCGGCAGCCCCTTCCCCAGCTTCGTCAGATTCTTCAGCGCCTTCGGATCGAGCATCGGGTGCAGCAGTTGATCGAGTTGCGCCGGCTCCACCCGCATCACCGCTTCCTTCTTGTTGATCAGCCCTTCATGCACCATCTCCACCGCAATCCGCACCGCCGCCGGACCCGTCCGCTTCCCGTTGCGCGTTTGCAGCATCCACAGCTTGTTCTTCTCCACCGTGAACTCGAAATCCTGAATATCCCGGTAGTGCTTCTCGAGCATCGCCGTTATGTCGCGAAGCTGCTGGTACACCTCCGGCATCACTTCGCCCAGTTCCTCAATCGGCCGCGGCGTCCGGATTCCCGCCACCACGTCCTCGCCCTGCGCGTTCACCAGAAACTCGCCGTAAAACTTGTTCTCCCCCGTCGCCGGGTTCCGCGTAAAGCCCACGCCCGTCGCCGACGTCTCCCCCATGTTCCCGAACACCATCGCCTGCACGTTCACCGCTGTCCCCAGATCGTGCGGAATCTTGTTCATGTTGCGATAGTAGATCGCCCGGTCGTTATTCCACGAACGGAACACCGCGTCCCGCGCCATCTCCAGTTGCTGCTTGCAATCCTGCGGAAACTCGCGACCGCTGTGCTTCCTCACCAGCTTCTTGTACTCTTCAATCACCGCCTGCCAGTCCGCCGCCGACAGTTGCGTGTCCAGCTTCACTCTCACCTTCTTCTTCCGCGCTTCGATGATGTGCTCGAACTCGTCCTTCGCAATCTCCAGCACCACCCCGCTGAACATCTGGATGAACCGCCGGTAGCAGTCATAGGCGAACCGCTCGTCGCCTGTCAGCTTCGCCACCGCCTTCACGCTCCTATCGTTCAATCCCAGGTTCAGAATCGTGTCCATCATCCCCGGCATCGAAAACTTCGCCCCGCTCCGCACGCTCACCAGCAGCGGATTCTCCGCATCCCCCAGCCGCTTCCCGATTCGTCCTTCCAGAATCCCCAGCGCCTCGTACATCTGCTCGGTGATCTCTTCCGGAACCCGGTTCCCGGCCTCGAAATACAGGTTGCACACCTGGCAGGCGATCGTGAATCCCGGAGGAACCGGCACGCCCGCGCGGCTCATCTCGGCAAGGTTCGCTCCCTTGCCCCCGAGGATATCTTTCATCTTGCCTTCGCCGTCGGCCGTCCCGTTGCCGAACGAGTAAACGTACTTGCTCATACCTGAATATCTCTCCTTAATATGCCTTCCATTAGAAACTGGTCACGATCTCCGAAAAGTCGGCGATCACGGAAAATTCGGTCAACAAATTCGCCAGAAGCGTCAGCCGGTTCCGCCGCACATGCTCATCCGGCGCATTCACCAGCACCTTGTCGAAGAACAGATCCACCTTCGGCCGCAGCGACGCAATCAGCGCCAGCGCCGTGCGATAGTCCTTCCTCGCGCGAAACGTCGCCACCTGCGCCCGCAGTCCCTCGAACGCCGCCGCCAACTCGGCCTCCGGTCCTGCCTCCAGCAGATTCCCATCCACCGCCCCGCCGCCTTCGAATCCGGCCTGCCGCAATATGTTCTTGATGCGCTTGAAACTCGCCGCCAGCGGCTCGAAATCCGCCGTCGGCCTCACTGCCTGAATCGCCGCCAGGCGCTTTCCCACATCCGGCAAATCGTCATGCCCGGCCGCCAGCACCGCGTTCACTTCATCGTAAGCAAACCCGCGAACGTCCTTGAAGTAATACCGCACCCGGTCCAACAAAAACTCCAGCAGCCCGTTGTCCCCCGCCGCCAACCTCTCGAGCGGAATCGACAGCCCGCTCTCCACCAGAATCTTCACCACCCCCTGCGCCGCCCGCCGCAGCGCGAACGGGTCCTTCGATCCGCTCGGAATCAGCCCGATCGCAAAACACCCGCGCAGCGTATCCACCTTGTCCGCCAGCGCCACCAAACAGCCCTCCGCCGTCGACGGGATCGGACCCTCCATGCTCACCGGCTTATAGTGGTCGTAGATCGCCTGCGCCACCGCCTCTTCTTCCCCCTGCGCCCGCGCGTACAATCCGCCCACCACGCCTTGCAGATCCGTGAACTCCTTCACCATGTCCGTCGTCAGGTCGCACTTCGCCAGCAGCGCCGCCCGCTCCGCCGCCGCATTGCCGCCCAATTCCTTCACCACGCCCGCCACGCGATTCGTCTTGTCCAGGTACGACCCCAGCTTCGCCTGGAACGTCACATTCGCCAGATCCTGCACCCGGTCCGCGAGCCGCTTCCGCTGGTCGAACTCCCAGAAAAACCGCGCATCGTTGAACCGCGCCCGCAGCACCCGCTCATTGCCCTGCCGCACCAGCCCGTCCGGGTCTTCCCTGATATTCATCACCGCAATGAAGTGCGGAGCCAGTTTCCCCTTCCCATCCGTCACCGAAAAATACTTCTGGTGATGCCGCATCACCGTCACCAGCACTTCCTCCGGCAGCGACAGATACCCGGCATCGAAGCTCCCCAGAATCGGCGCCGGCCATTCCGTCAGATACACCAGCGTCTCCAGCAGCGCCTCGTCCATCTTCGCCTCGAGCCCCCGGCCCATCAGCAATTGCCTGATCCCGGTGAGAATCATCTCCCGCCGCTTCGCCGCCGATACAACCACCCCGTAATCGGCCAGTTGATCCACATAATTCGCCGCGTTCACCCCAACCGTCGCCGCCCCGAAATGACGGTGCGGCGCCGTGTAATACCCCGCCTGCACGCCCGCTACCTCGAACGGAATCGTATTGTCCCCGTGCAGCGCCACAATCCACCGGATCGGCCGGATGAATCGCACCCCGTTTTTCCCCGTCCAGTACATCGTCTTCGGAAAGTAGATCCGCGGAATCAACGCCGCAATCTGCTCCCCTAATACCCACTTCGCCGCCTGCCCCTCGATCCGCTTCCGCACCGCCACATACTCGCCCTTCGCCGTCGTCTCGATGTGAAGCTGCCCCACATCCACGCCGTTCTTCCTCGCGAACCCCATCGCCGCCCCGGTCGGCTTCCCGTCCTTGAATGCCGCCGCCTTCGCCGGACCCAGCACCAGTTCCTCAGCGTCCGGCTGCTGTTCCAAAACATCGTCGAAGATCGCGAAAATGCGCCGCGGCGTCGCATCCGCCACCCGCGGCGTCCCGCCCAGCCGGTGCTCCGTCAGCAGCTTCCCCAACATATCCCGGAACTGCTCCACCGCCGGAGCGATCATCCAATCGGGAATCTCCTCCACCCCGATCTCGATCAGCAGCGGAGCGGCGCTCATTGCCCCACCTCCACCGCCGCCGGCATGTTCTGGTCCAGCCACATCCCGGCCACACCCACTGCCAGCTTCCTCACCCTCCCGATCACCCCCACCCGCTCCGTCACGCTGATCGCCCCCCTTGCGTCGAGCAGGTTGAACAGATTCGAGCACTTCAACACCTGGTCATACGCCGCCAGCACCGGAAAACGCTCCTTCTGCGGAAACCCCTTGTAGGCATCCGCCAGCCGCTGGCATTCCTTCTCGTGCAACTCGAAAAGCCGCCACAGCGTCCCCACATCCGCCATCTCGAAGTTGTACACCGAATGCTGCAACTCCTCGGCGTGCCGTACCTCGGCGTACTTCACCTCTCGCGTCCAGTCGATATCGAACACACTGTCCTTCCCCTGCAAGAACGCCACCAGCCGCTCCAGCCCGTAAGTGATCTCCGCCGGTACCAGATCCAGATCAATCCCCCCGCACTGCTGGAAGTAGGTGAACTGCGTGATCTCCAGCCCGTCCATCATCACCTGCCACCCGATCCCCCACGCCCCCAGCGTCGGCGACTCCCAGTTGTCCTCCTCGAACTTCAAATCGTGCTTCGTCAGGTCGATCCCGATCGCCTCCAGGCTCCCCAGATATTGATCAATGATGTCGTTCGGCGACGGCTTCAAAATCACCTGCAACTGCTGGTGCTTGTACAGCCGGTTCGGATTCTCCCCGTACCGCCCGTCCGCCGGACGCCGGCTCGGCTGCACATACGCTACCCGGTACGGGTTCGGCCCCAATACGCGCAGAAAGGTCTCCGGGCACATCGTGCCCGCCCCCACTTCCACGTCATAGGGCTCCTGGATGATGCAGCCCCGGTCAGACCAGTATTTTTTCAGTTTGAAGATTGTTTCCTGGAAGGTGTCCATGCGGTAGGTAACTGCTTTGTCAGAGATTCTCTAACATCGGCGCGCTCTGCAGCCGGCGCTCCGTCTGTTCTTCAATGAGGCGGTTGATCAATTGACGCAGGTCCGCCGCGGTCTGCCGCGTCCATTCCCGCGCCCTCAGGTCTCGAATCCGTGTCTCGTACATCTCTCGCGCAATCTCGAGCGACTCCGGCTTCACCCGCAACGCCGCGGGCAGAAACCCGGCCAGCCGCACTGCCCACAAGCCGAAATACAACACCGCCGGCCACACCCCCGCCGGATTGCCCTTCTGGGTCTGCAGATACTCCAGAACCGCAACCAGCAGCCGGAAATGCCGCTCATTGGCTTCGCCCTGCGGCAGCAGCTCATCCGTCACTTCGGCCATGTAATCCAGCGCCACTCCAGTCTCGAAATTCCCCAGTAAGGAAAACGGAGACCGCACCAGTTCACACGAATCGAGCGTCGTCAGCTCCCGTGTTTCCCGCTGGAAATAGTGCATCCGCACCAGCGACAACCGTTCCAGCCCGGCCCCAAAGGCGCTCTTGGGCCGCCGCGCTCGTTTCGCGACGCCCCGCAATTTCCCCTGATCCCGGGTGAAGAAGCTGACTACTAAGTCCGCCTCTCCGAAAGGATACGTTCTTAGAACGAATGATTCACTGACTCGGGCCGGCACCAGCGACCACTTTGAATCTTCAAGGTTAGCATACTGCTGCTTGCCCTTACCTCTCCTCCCCGATGCCCAGGGTCGCCTGATCAAACGTCTTCAAATCGCCTATACTCAAACCGGAGGGGAACCGAACACCGAATGAGTCTTACAGACCAGGACAGAAGCTGGATTGCAGAGCAACTTCGCGAAATGCAAACCCGGATCGCAGAGCAACTTGGCGAAATGCAAGCCGGGATTGCAGGGCAGCTTCGCGAAGTGGAAACCCGCAGTGCAGAACAACTCCGCGAAATGGAAACCCGCTTCGAGATGCGTATCGAGCGGGTAGAGACGACCCTCCTCACCGAGTTTCACAAGTGGGCCTCGCCCGCCGAGGCGCGGGCGCGCACACGCGCCGCCGTGCTCCGTGTGACCGACCTCGAGATGGAGCAACTCTCCCATCGGGTAAAAGCGCTCGAAGACCGCAAAGCCTCCTGAAGCCCCTCTACCTACTTCCGAGGTTCACCCACCCACACGTTCGCCGTATTGTCAGTAATGCTGTAAATGAGGAAATCCCGCGCCACCGCCGGACCGAACCCGGCAGTGCTTGGTGGAATCGACCTTCTCACAGAGTGGAACGGATACACCTCGAAAGGAGAGCCTGCCGGTGTCTTACGGCTAGGATCGAGCCGCTGCGCCCAGATACAACTGAATCCATCACGGTTGGAAATGAAGTAAAGCAGATTGCCGTCTTCTGACCACCAAGGCGTCTGGTTCACATATTCGTCCCTCGTCATGGCGATCCATTCCACATCCGCGCCGGCCTGCCCGTTGTGCAAAGGCGTGACGTATAAATCGTGGTGGAGATTCGTAAGAGGAACGTGAAAAGCCAGCCACCGCCCGTCAGGCGAGATTGCTGCTCCATGAATGTTCCTCTTCGGATCGGAGATCAGGTCCGATATCCCGCCATTCAACGTGATGGTGTAGAACCGTATCGGATTTCCATTGTAGAAAATGATTCTCGAACTGTCTGGTGACCAGCCGTAAATGAATCCGCAGTTCTCGCAGAGTTTACGGACTTCCTTCGTCTTCGAATGCACGACATGAAGGGAAGTGTCCCGTATGGAATCATACCCGACCCACTCTCCATCCGGTGAAATCTTGGCTCGTAGTCTTGTATTGCTTTCCGAAGCCAAGGTTGTGTCCTTTCCCGTATCCAGATCGCGAAGACGCACCACGGATGAGGACGTCGAGTCCCGAAAGGAATAGGCGAGGGATTTGCCATTCTTCGAGAGGGAAGGAGCATACTCCTGCAGCAGATCTTGGGTGATCTGGCGAGGTTCTCCCCTTGACTTCCCCGTGTTGGAATCGAGATCCAACCGCCACAGGTCAGTGACTCGGCGTTGGCTCGCAAAAACCAGCTTGCCCGATGGGGAGAGACGCGGGGCCACCTCGGTACCGGAGCCGTTCGTGATCCACCTCCGCTTTCCGCTTGGGGCTGCTTTCGGTTTGTCATCCACTTCCCAAATGTGAGGGAAACCTCCAATTATTCGACCAGGGAGCCATTCCGAAGCCCAAGCGGCGTAGTAGTCGTGTGCGAATGCCCGGACGCTCAGGCCTCCCTCCGCACTCGCGATGTACCAGTAGTAGTTCTGGAGAGAAGATCGGCTGAGAAACAGGACCCGCTTCCCGTCCGGGGACCAGATTGGGTAAACCTCCGGTTGGATATCCTGAGCAATGCGCCTGCGCTCTCCACCTTGCGCCGGGACGATGTAGATTGCCGTTGGTTTGAGAAACTCCCCTTCGTAGTAAAGGATCCATTTCCCGTCGGGAGAAAACCTTGGCCGTCTACCCTGTCCGGCGACAAGCCGCTCCTCTCCGCCCAGTGCGGGTACCACATAAACCCCTCCCCCTTGCCGGTCGGAATGAAAGGCCACCACGCTCCCGTCAGGCGAAAAATCCGGCTCGAGATCATCTGCCGGATCCCGCGTCAGCCGAATCGGCTGCCCGCCCGAAAGCTGCTGCACGTAGATATCGAGCCTCCCGTCCCCAGCGCGATCCGAAGCATACGCCACCAGTTTGCCGTCCCGCGTAATCGCCGGATAGTCCGTGAGCCCGTCATCCGCCGTGATCGGACGAAAGTCGTAATCGGGCAAAGAGGAATCATGAGGGACCAGCCAGGATGCCGCCGCGGCAACAATAGCTATTGCCGCAATCGTGCCCGCGAACCACGCAGCCTTACTTCGCCCAGCAGCCGCCGGCACAGGCACGTCCGGCGCAATCTCCTCCAGCGCCAGCCGCAAGTCACCCGTCGACAGATACCGCCGGTCCCGGTCCTTCCGCAAACACCGCTCGATGATCCGCTGCAAATCCCGCGGCGTGCCCGGAGCCGCCTCCACCACCGGCTTCGGCTCCTCCTTCAAAATCGCCGCCAGCGTCGAAACCGCCGTACCCCCCTGAAACGCCCGCCGCCCCGTAATCATCTCGTACAGCACCGCCCCGAAACTGAAAATGTCGCTCCGGTAATCGACCTTCTTCCCCTCCGCCTGCTCCGGCGACATGTACTGCGCCGTCCCCAATATCGACCCCTCCGCCGTCTTCGACTCATGCACCAGAGTCTTGTCCCCGCTCTCCGCCTCCACGCGGTCCGTCAGTTTCGCCAGCCCGAAGTCGAGCAGTTTCACCCGCCCGTCCCCGTCCACCATGATGTTCGACGGCTTCAGATCCCGGTGCACAATCCCTGCCCCGTGCGCCTTCGCCAGCCCATCCACCATCTGCACCGCCAGCCGCACCACTTCCTTCACCGCCATCCCCTGCTTCGGAATCAATTCCTCCAGTGTCTTGCCGTCGACAAACTCCATCGCGATGAAGTCCGCCCCGTTATGCGTGCCGATCTCGTAGATGGTGACGATGTTCGGATGATTGAGAGCCGACGCCGCTTTCGCCTCCAGGACAAACCGGCGTTTCCTCTCCAAATCCACCGTCCGGTCCTGCGGAAGCACCTTCAGCGCCACCGCCCGGTCCAGGTGCGTATCGAAGGCCTTATACACCACACCCATCCCGCCGGCGCCCAGCTTCGAAAGGACGCGGTAATGCGCGAACGATTCCGGAATCATCGCCCAGCCAAGTTGTAATAGCATACAAGCCCCGAGACCCCAGCGCCACCGTAAAAAACATCCACCCAACTCCACCCCAAAAACCTCTGCGAACTCTGCGGCTCTGCGAGAACCCTCTTATCCTCACACCCCCGTTCACCAGCACACCCACAAAATATTCCCCCTATCATCAACAAACTCCCAGCGAATCCATCAAATTCCCTTCCGAACCCGCGCTATCCTCAAACCGGCTGAAAGGGCCGAACGCCTTGAACCAATCCACTTACCCCCTTCTCGAAAACATCCTCATCCCCGGCGAATCCGCCGCCTTCCTCCAAACCCTCTTCGAAGGGGCTCGCTCCTGGTTTCAACCGCAAAACCCCTTCGAGCAGTTCCTCATCGATATGCTCGCCGCCACCCTCTGGCGCCACGCACGCCTCGCCACCCTCGAGGCCCGCATCCTCACCATCGAGCAGGACATCCAACCCTCTTTCCTCCTCAAGCAGTTCAAAAACCTCGACGCCGCCGGACGCGCCGCCCTCGTCTTCAACGTCTGGCACAAGAAATTCACCGCCCTCTCCCGCGTCGAGGCCATCGTTCTCCGCAACTTCCACACCCTCTTCAAAACCTTCGCCGAAATGCGCAAGGCCTTCCCCCACCCACCCCGAGCCGCATAACCCCCTTGGCCTCATCCGCGTCCCTTGCTAATATGTCTCTCCACATGCGGCTGGCCAGAATCCTCATTGCCTCTGTTCTCGCCATTCTCGCCGGCTGGCTCGCCGCCCACGTCATCCGCGTCCGTCTTGCCGAGTCTCTCTACCCCTCCCCCGGCTCCTTCGATTGGTACATCTCCGTCTCCTCCGCCATCCGCCACATGCCCACCCCCGGTCTCACCGGCGCCCCTCAATATTTCACCAGCGCCGGTGACGGTCCCAAGCCTCCCCAGGATGAGGTGACCTTCCGTAGCTCCGCTTCCCAACCCGAGATACTCCGGCAAATCCGCGCCTATCTCACCCCGCTCGGCTATACCGAACTGCCCCCCGAACCGGGCAAACCCATCGTCTTTCGAAACGAACCCAAACAAACTGCCGTCTACCTCGCCATCCGGCCAGGCCAACCTCATTCCGAAGTCACCATCACCCAATACGAATAGGAGAACCCCTCATGAGCAGCCGCAATGACATCGACAAACGTCTCGTCTACACCTGCAACTGCGGGTGGATCGATAAAGGACACGCCAGCGGAAAATCCCCAGGCCGCCCCTACATTGGAGCCGAGTACCTCTGGGACCAGATCCTCCACGAGCGCGGCATGAAGTCCGAACAGGGCGGAGGCTTCAAACTGTCCTACGCCCAGGACATGAAAAAGCTCGGCATGACCGACTCCTATTTCCGCAGCTACTACGTCAAGTACGGCCTCACCGTCCAGCAAAAGGAATCCGTCGCCCTCGCCGTCTTTATGGAGGTCTCCATCGGCTTCGAGAGTTTGCAGGATAGCTGGCCCTACTCCTGGTTCACCGACTCCGGCTTCAGCGTCGAAGACCTCGTCAGCGACCTCTTCGGCTTCTACGCCACCGTCCGCCCCAAAATCGACTACATGAGCCTCTGCAAACCCGTCTCCAAAGACGCCTCTCTCAAAGTCTGGGACACCTATGGCTCCGTCGGCAGCAAAAAGAACAACACCTTCCGCCCCGTCTTCTACCCCTGCGAGGAATGCAAGAAGGCCGGCATCACCCCGTCCTTCCCAGCCGAGCTCATGGCCATCAAGCCCGCTACCAAGGGAACCGACTTCCGCGACTGGAAACTCGGCACCACCTCCCTCTTCTACACCACCCCCGACGCCGACGAACTCATGGTCCCTGAACCAGTCATCGCCACCCCCATGTAATTCCAACTCCACACCGTCCCAAAAAACTCTGCGATCTCAGCGCCTCCGTGAGACCCTTCTTCCTCGCACCCCCCACGAATCCCCATACGCTTGCGCGCGCTCGTTTCCCTGCTCCGCGAAAACCGCAGTCACCACCAATTCAAATCTTTTTCTCGTGCATTTTCAATAAAGCTCCACCGCGATCTCCGGAATGCCCCAATCCGCCCCTGTATCCTATGGCCGGAGGTTTAGTAGAATTGTCTGCTCTTCCCTATCCCACTTACGGCATCGCCAGTCTCTACCTGTATCCGGTCTTTCAGACGCGCGAAGCCTATAAACAGGCCACGGGCATGGATGCCCCGCCTTATGACACGAATAAGCCCATCAAGTCGTGGTTTGACCCCGCGGCGATGAGCAACCCCAAACGCAAAATCATCTATGACAACGTCATCGCCTTTGCCGATAACGGCGCTCCCCTTACCGGTCCCGATGGGAAGCCCGTCCTCGAGCCGCTCATGCTCGATCGCGAAGACGCCGCCAGGGTGAATATCCCCATCAAGGCCCCAGGACTGCCTGACCAGCCCGTAACCGGCCTCGAAATCCCCGTGCCTCTCCGCCCGCTCGAACCGAATGAGGAACTCTACTTTCAGTTCGGCGGCATCGTCGCCGTAAAAAATACCGATCTTTTCGGAAAACTCGAAACCGGCTTCTCCATCGAAGACCGCGCTCTCCTGCGGGCCATCGCCGGCAAACTCGGCGTCCCCGTCTAACTCCCAACTGCCGGGGCGGGCCCACCAGCCTGCCCCCCTTCTTCAATGCTGCAAAAACACCACTCGCACCAGAATCTCGCTGTTCGTTGGCTTCACCTTCACCCGCACGTCTTCGCTCGATCCGTACCGCGCGCTTCCGCCCGGCGTGAACGTGATCTCCAACTCCGTCGACTCGTTTGCCTTCAACTCCGTCCGCGCCAGCTTGGCCGTCACATCCTTCGCGGCAATCGGCTCCAGTTCCAACTCCACCGGACCCTCCATCCGGTTCGTCACCGTCACCGTCCGGACCTGCTTTACGTCCATCGCCATCCGCAGCGCCGCCGGTTCCACCGTCACCATCTTCATCAGATCCTTCACGCTCGGCCCCTGCGGCAATCCCCCGCCGCTGCCATCCCCCGGACCCGCTTTCATATGCCCGAACGGCGAATCCAGCGCGTCTCGCGGCGGCACATACCAATACCAGTCGTTGTCCGCGATCTTCCAGAAGGTCGTCAGCGGCAGTGTCACCTTCACCAGACCCTTGGGCGGCAGCAGAATCTCCGTATCGCAGTTCACCACCGCCGTCGCTTTGTCGAATCCCTCGTTGTAGTTCAACTTCACCACTTCGAACTTCCGGCACCGGCGCTTGTCCGCCTCGAAATAAATGTCCTTGCTCTCCTCCGCCACCAGTCCTTCCGCCAGGCGGAACTTCCCTTCACCCTGCAGTTCGTAAAACTTCGCCACCCGCGCCCGCAGCGCTTCGTCCACCGCCGGCGGAGCCTTCGTGAACAGATCCGTCGGGCTCTGTGCGAAACACGCGCTCGTCAACAGCAGCGCAGCCATCCTCGCGGCAACCATTTTTTCATTCTATCAATTGCCGCTCCCGGCCACTTTTTCCGCCTCAGCCTCCCATGCTGTCTGTGGTAGAGTGAGAAGTTCCGGCTTTCTGTAAAGCAATATCCATGTCCATTCAGATATTCCTCCAAGGCAAGCTCCTCGGCATTCGCGAGTTCCTCTGTAGCCCCGCTTCCGGGCAGCACGAGATCGCCTCCGAACGCCTCTTCGCCGGACGCGCCTGGTGGACTAGCCTGCTCAGCGAGATCCTACCCCGCGCCCTCCTGGCCGAACTCGGACTCTCCAATATCCTCCTCGGCTCGAGCGGCGGCGGCCAGTTCCTCGTTGTCCTTCCCAAAGAGTTCGAGCCCATCGCAGCCGAATTCCTCTCCGCCGCCGCCCACGACATCGAGCGCATGAGCGCCGGCCGCCTCAAACTCGTCTGGGCCGTCACCGAAAACCTGGGCGATTGGGCCGTCGTCCGCCGCCGCATTCGCGAAGCCATGGCCGCCCGCCGCGGCACCCCTGCCGCCAACGGCGGAGCCGCTCTCCTTGCCCCCTCCTTCCAGGGCGCGTTCGACGATTTCGACACTTACTTCACGGACACCATCGCCGCCGGACTCATCGAGCAGCGCGTCGTCGGCTGGTCTCCCGATTCCCCGGGCCTCATCCTCGTCGGCTCCGGCAAACACACCTGGACCCTCGGCTCCGAGCACGACCAGATCCTTCTCACCCGCCACGTCGCCCTCTCTGACGACGGCGCTCATCCCGTCGATGCCGCCGCTCTCGCCGCCCGCGCCGCCGGTGCCAACGTCTGGGGCGTCCTCCGCGGCGATGTCGACAACCTCGACATCCGCTTCCGCCGCGTCCAGTCCATCGAGGAACACGTCCAGCTCTCCGTCCTCTACAAACAGTTCTTCGCCGGTGAATTGGAAGTCCTTTGCTCCATGCCCGAGTTCTGGCGGAAAGTCACCATCCTCTACTCCGGCGGTGACGACTTCGCCGCCTACGGAGCCTGGGACGCCCTCATCCAACTCGCACGCGAACTCCAGCGCCTCTTCCGGCGCTTCTCCGAAGAGAGCCTCAAGGATTTTCCCGGCGGGGAAGGCAAAACCATCTCCATGGCCCTCGCCTTGGCCCCGTCCCCCGATGCCACCCTGGTCTCCGTCTTCGAAGAGGCCGGCCGCATGCTCGAGGATGCCAAATCCTCCTCCCGCGACTCCTTCGCCCTCCTCGGCCGCATCCTCGAATGGCGCCAGATCAACGGAGCTTCCGACCTCAAGGACACCATGGTTCGCGTCGTCCAGGAGTTCGGCGGCAGCACCCAGTTCCTCGGCGAACTCGCCTCTTTCTATCGCGAAGAGGTTTTTTCGCCCCTCTCCGTCTCCCGCAAAAAAGAAGGTGAGATGGAGAAGCCTTGGCGGCTCCACCGCCGCGTTCTTCGCGTCCTCCCCTCCACGCGCGACCGCGAACTCGAACGGCTTCGCAGTTCGCTCATCGTCGACCTCGTCGGCAAAAATGCCTCCCAGGTCAAACTCCGCCCCGCCGGAAGAGTCGCGTTAGAATGGGCAAGGCTGTTAACGGAGGCCCCTCAGTGACGGCACAGACGCCCCGCGCACTCTCGTGCCGCCCTCATACCCGCAAAAAAATTCGAGGCTGAACTATGGCAGAACAGAACGAAAAGCAGAAGGATAACCGCCCTCATCGCGAGGGAGGCGGGCGTGAAGGCGGCCCGCGCGGCGGAGACCGCGGCGACCGTGGCGATCGCGGCGGCCGTCCCGGTGGTCGCCCCGACGGCCCCCCCGAAATCGACCTCGACAAGCTGATCGCCGACAGCCTCTATCTCGACAATCAGGCTCACAGCGTCGTCAGCCGTATGCGCGACATGGATTCCGGTACGCGCAGCCAGCTACGCCGCCTTTACAATGCCGTTCGCCGCGCCTGCCGCGCGCCCGAATCCGAACGGCAGCACCAGTTCGTCATGCTGCGCGCGCGCTTGGCCTACACCATCGCCCGCCATTCGCTGCGCAGTCTCGACACCCTGGAGAAGCTTCTCCTCCAGGTCACCCGCAAAAACGAGGTGCGAGGGTATGAACGCTTTCGCGACCTCTTTGAAGCCATCGTCGCCTACAACGAGTAGTTAGACCCAGTAGCCCATTATGAGTTCCCACACCGCACAAACCGAACTGAAATTCGTCGGCAAGTTGATCCTCGAGGCGGACCTCATCTGCGAGACCGGCCTTCACATCGGAGCCGGCAAAGGTTCCCTCGAAATCGGTGGAGCCGATAACCCCGTCGTCAAGGATGCCTTTGGACGCCCCTACGTGCCCGGCAGTTCTCTCCGCGGCAAGCTCCGCTCCCTCCTCGAGCAGGCCGCCGGACTCAACCCCGCCGAAATGGTCTTCCTCTCCAAACGCAGGGGACAGGAAGTGCGCATCCATCAAAGCGATCGTCCCGGCGACGACATCTGCATCCTCTTCGGCCGTAACCCCGGCCGCATGGAGCGCATGAGCGGAGAGGCCGGTGAGTCCGCCTCCGCCACCCCCGCGCGCCTCACCGTCTACGACGCCCCGCTCGATCCGGAAAGCATCACCGCCCAGATGCGCGAAAACCTCGATGACGAACTCACCGAAGTCAAGAGCGAGAACGCCGTCGACCGCATCACCTCGCAGGCCAACCCGCGCACCCTCGAACGCGTCCCCGCCGGCGCCCGCTTCCGCATCCGCATGGTGCTCGATATCCTGTGCGAGGAAGACAAGGAACTCCCGGCCCGCCTCGCCGAAGGCCTCCGCATGATGGAGGATGACAGCCTCGGCGGCGGCGGTTCCCGAGGCAACGGCCGCATCCACTTCTCCGGCATTCGCGCCGCCTGGCGCGGCAAGGGCTACTACAGCGAAGGCGCTGCCGAAACCGAACTCCTCGCCGGCGCCGATTCAGCCGGATTGCTCGGCCTTTGCCGCGACATCGCGGCCCAACTCGCGTAACGAAACGAACCCATGCTGCCCGGCCTCCTGGTCAAACTTCGCCCTACCACGCCTTGGCGCATCGCCCCCGAGTCCGGCGTGCGCGAACGTGTCGACTCCGTCTACCATAGCGATAACCTCTTTTCCGCCATCACTTTAGCGATGGATCGCCTCGGCTGCCTCGATCACTGGCTCGCCGCCACCGCCGCCGCCGAATCTCCATCCGTCTGCTTCAGCTCCTGCTACCCCTTCCTCGACGACATCCTCTACGTCGTCCCCCCGCGCAATCTCTGGCCTCCCCCGCCCTCTTCCCGCGTCCGCTGGAAGGGCGCCCGCTTCGTCCCCGTTCCCATCGTCGAAACGCTCGTCAAAGACCCCGAGGCCCGCATCCGCGAGGACGAAGGCTGGGTCGTCGATGCCGAGAGCGAATGCCTCCTCCGCCAGCCCAAATCCGGCAAAGCCCAGGGCCCGTTCCGCATCGGCCTCCGCCGCTCCGTAGCCGTCGACCGCCTCTCCGGTACCACCGCCGCTCCGCTCACCACCGCCTGCCTCGAATTCACTCCCGGCGCCGGTCTCTGGTTCGTTGCCGCCTTCTCGAACGACGAGGCCCGGGAGCGCTGGTCTGCCCCTCTCCAGGGCGCCCTTCGCCTGCTCGCCGATTCCGGCTTCGGCGGCGAGCGTTCCCGCGGCTGGGGCCGCTCCGATGCCCCTGAATTTACCCAAGGCCGGTTCCCGGGTCTCCTCATGAGTCCCCCGAACACCGCTCCCCAAGCACCGGAACCAGCCGAACCCAGCGCCGAAGCGCCTCCCCCCGCCCCCGTCGAAACCGCCTACTGGCTCCTGTCCCTCTTCAGTCCCTCCCCCTCCGATTCCGTCGATTGGAACCGCGGAGCCTACTCTCTCCTCGAGCGCAATGGCCGCACCGAAAGCCTCCAGCGTTACGGTGAGCGCAAACGCTCCCTCCGCATGGTCGGCGAAGGCTCCGTTCTCTTTGCCGGCGCTCCCCCAATTGGCGCCGCCCCGGATGTCGCCCCCGAAGGCTTCCCGCATCCTGTCTACCGCGCCGGCTTCGCCCTCGCAATTCCCATCATTTGGCGGGTAGTGGCATGAAGTATCGCGTCTCCTGTCTCACGCCGACCCTCGTGGGCGACGGCCAGAAACTCTCCCCCATCGACTACATGGTCTGGAAAGACCACGTCAACGTCCTCGACCAGCGCCGCATCATCAAGCTGCTCGCCAAGGGACCGCGCCTCGACAGCTATCTCACCCAGGTCCGCCGCGCCGAGAAACTCGACTTCGCCAGTTGGGGCGGCTTCGCCCAGAACTTCGCCGGACGCCGCATCCCCTTCGAACACTCGAGCCTCACCGCCATCTGGGAAAAGCAGCGCGCCGACACCCTCTTCATCCCAACCTTCGCTTCCGGAGCCGCCGGCCCTTATCTGCCGGCTTCCGCCCTCCGTGGGGCGCTCCACACCGCCTACCTCTGCTCCCGCTGGACCGACCAGATGTGGAAGCAGGTGGAAGACAAAGTCCAGGGCGACCGCTTCCCCCGCCGCCCCGCCGAACCTGCCGAGGATGCCGGTGTCGGACTCGACGGCCACAGCCGCATGCGCTCCTTCGCCATCGCTGACTCGTCCCCCGTCGCTGCCCTCGCCATGAAGGTCTACATGCTCCGCACCAGCACCCTCGCCGCCCGCGGCCAGGGCCGCTACGAACTCGGCTGGAAGCCCGCTCCCTACTTCTGCGAAATGGCCCCTCCCGGTTCCGCCTTCGAAGGATCGTGGTCGGAAAAGAGCTTTCTGAGCCAGCCCGAGGTCCTGCGCGCCCTCCGCTGGCGCGAAGCCGTCAGCACCAGCACGCTCCTCGATGCGGCCAATAGCTTTGCCGCCAAGGTCCTCGCCATCCACCGCCAGTACGCCGCTACCACCGGACTCCAGCAGTTGGACCGCAGCCTCGCCTCCCTCGAATCCACCCTCGCCGCCATTCGCGAGTCCGGAGCCTCGTCCTGCCTCCTCTCCATCGGCTGGGGCGGAGGCTTCCTCTCCAAGACCGCCTCCCCGGACACCGGCCATGAGACCTACCGCCGCCTCCTGCGCCAGATGCCCTTCTACAGCCGCGCCATCCAGACCGGCCTGCCGTTCCCCAAAACCCGCCGCGTCGTATTCCAGGGCGGTGAACCGGCCGCTCTGCCCGGATGGGTCTTGCTCGAAGTCAACCAAAGTTGACTACGTTCGTGTTAACCTCTTAGTTAGTAGGCCCCTGTTTCGGGCCAGACTCAGGATGCCGGCGGCTTCGGAGGATTGCGCGGGAGTCCCTTTTTTTCCGCAAACGGCTCGCATATGTACAATGCCTTCTTTGGCTTCAAGGAAAGTCCCTTTAATCTGAGTCCGGATCCTGCCTTTCTCTATCGGAGTCACGTCCATGAGGAGGCTTTGGCTAACCTCATCTACGGCGTCCAGACCCGCAAGGGCTTCATCGTGCTCACCGGCGAGGTCGGCACCGGAAAAACCACCCTCCTCGAATGCCTCCGCGACTTCCTGGACACCCAGTTCATCGAGTTCGCTTTCGTCTTTAACAGCCGCATCACCAGCGACCAGTTCTTCGAGATGATCGCCTACGACCTCGACCTGCGCTGCAACCGCAATTCGAAGACCGAGGTCCTCTTCGCTCTGAACCACCTGCTCCTCCAGCAGGCCAACGAGAATCGCACTACCGTCCTAATCGTGGATGAATCGCACAACCTCGAATGGGAAGTGCTCGAAGAGATCCGCCTTCTCGGCAACCTCGAGAACCGCCGCGGCAAGCTCATCCAGATCATCCTCGCCGGACAGCCCGAACTCGACCGCAAGCTCGACGCCCCCAACCTCCGCCAACTCAAGCAGCGCATCGTCCTGCGCTGTAACTTGCAGCCCTTCCGCGAGGACGAAACCATCGCCTACGTCAACTTCCGCCTCGAAAAGGCTGGCATGCAGGATCAGACGGTCTTCCCCGTCGATCTCCTCTCGGAAGTCCACGTCCGCTCGCAAGGCATCCCCCGCGTCATCAACGCCCTCTGCGACAACCTGCTGCTGACCACCTTCGCCCTCGAGCAGCAGGTGGCCACCGTCGCCATGCTCGACGAGGTGTGCCGCGATATGCGCCTCGAATGGCCCGGACGCCGCCCACGCGGAGAACGCGGACGTTATCCCAGCGAACACTACGACCCCATCGTCACCCGCGGAGATTGATCGCCGCCCAAACAGCAAAAGACCCGCCCGGGTCAACTCCCGAACGGGCCTTTAAAATCATTTAAGTCTTTTAAATACAGCGACTTACAGGTGGCCTTCCAGCATCTTCTGGATGTCCGATTTGCCCGTCGCGCCCACCCGCTGCTCCACCACCTGTCCGCCCTTGAACAGCAGCAGCGTGGGAATCCCGCGGATGTTGTACCTCATGGCGCTGCCCGGGTTGTCGTCCACGTTCAGCTTGCCCACCTTCACCTTGCCCGAATAATCCGCGGCAACGGCGTCCACCGTGGGGCCCATCATGCGACAGGGACCGCACCATTCCGCCCAGAAGTCCACCAGCACCGGAACCTCCGACTTGAGGACGTCCGTGTCCCAGCCGGAATCCGTAAATGTCAGCGTGTTGTCACCAGCCATTGTTTCTTTATGTCTCCAAACTCCATAGATGCAATCTGCCGCAAAAGGATTCACCCCGCCAGCATGCTGTACAGCTCACTGTAGGCGGCCGCGGAGGCTTCCCACGAGTAGTCCCGGTGCATTGCCTCCACCTGCATCTGTGTCCACCGGCCGCGGTCTACCGCATAGACTGTAAGGGCTTCCCGCAGTGCTCCCAACATGGCATCGGAGGAATAAGGGCGGAACTTGAATCCCGTGCTCCCATCTATCGTATCATCGAGGCCCCCGGTGGCGTGGACAATGGGCAGCGTCCCATACCGCAGGCTGTACATCTGGTTCAGCCCGCAAGGCTCATAGTGGCTCGGCATCAGAAACATATCCGCCCCCGCCTCGATCTTGTGCGCAAGGCGGTTGTTGAAACCGATGTACACTCCGAACTTGTCCGGCCGCGCGTCCGCCAAAGCCCGGAACAGCCGCTCGTACTGCTGCTCCCCTGACCCGAGAACCGCCACCTTGATGTCCCAGTTCACCAGGTCGTAGGCCACCGAGGCGACCAGGTCGAAGCCCTTCTGCGCCGCCAGCCGCGACACGATGCCGACCACCGGAACCTCCGGCCTCTCCGTGGGCAGCCCCATGATTCCCAGCAGTTCCATCTTGCACTGCTGCTTGCCGCGCAAGTCCGACGCCGAGTAGTTGGCGGCGATGTGATGATCCCGCTCCGGACACCACTCATGATAGTCCACCCCGTTGAGGATGCCGCGCAGATGCCCCGACCGCGCCCGCAAAAGACCATCGAGTCCGAATCCGTGCTCCGGCGTCTGGATCTCGCGCGCATACGTGGGGCTTACTGTCGTCACGTAATCCGCATACACGATGCCGCCCTTGAGCAGGTTGATGTTGCCGTAGAACTCGAGCAGGTCTTCCCGAAACAGCCACTCCGGCAGCCCCAGCCACCACAGCCGGTCCTTGCCGAAGATCCCCTGGTAGCCCATGTTGTGGATGGTGAACACCGTCTTCACACCCGTGAATGTCGGGTCATTGGCGAAATACTGCTTCAGATACACCGGCAACAGGGCGGCCTGCCAGTCGTGGCAGTGAATGATGTTCGGACGGAACAGGTGGCGCGCCACGCCGAGCCCCGCATGGCACAGCGCGGCGAACCGTGTGAAGTTGTCCCAGTAGTCGACTCCTCCGAAGGAATACAGGCCGTCCCGGTCAAAGAACTCGGGTGAGTCCACCAGGTAGTAAGTGACTCCCTTCCTCTCCAGGGAGTAGATGTCGGCCGTATATCGCCCCGGCCCGATCCACAGCGGCATGTGCTCCCGCACGCAGCGGGCGCCGTCGAGCGGCGCCATCCGGTACCGCGGCAGCACCACCGCCACCTCCTCCCCGCGCGCCGCCAGCGCCGGCGGCAGTGCGCCCAGCACGTCGGCCAAGCCTCCCGTCTTGCAGAAAGGCGTGGCCTCCGAGGCTACCATCAGAATTCGAGGCATGTCGAAGAGATTGTACCGATACGCGCCCCTCCGGTGCCGGTATGCCCGCTTCGGCGTGAGCCGTTATAATACCTTCAGTTGGAGGTTGCCATGAACAGATGCTGTCTGGGCCTGATTTGCCTTGTACTCACCATGCTCCCGCTGAGCGCCCAGGAGCGTAAGCGCCGCGTGGCCGTCGTGAACTTCGATTACTCCACCGTTTCCAATTACGTCTACTCCATCTTCAATACCAACGTCGATATCGGCAAGGGCGTGGCCGACCTCATGGTGGACCAGCTTGTCGCCGACGGCGCCTACCAGGTTTACGAGCGCAAGGCCATGGAGAAAATACTCGCCGAGCAGAACTTCTCCAACAGCGATCGCGCCAACCCCACTTCGGCTGCGCGCATCGGGCAGTTGATCGGCGTCGACGCCATCATCATGGGCAGCATCACCCAATTCGGCCGCGATGACAAGAAGACGGAAATCGGCGCCATCGGGCGCGTCACCGGGCGTTACGGCATCAGCGGCATCGGCAAGAAGGAGTCGAAAGCCGTGGTAGGCATCAGCGCGCGCATCGTGAATGTCGATACAGGCGAAGTGGTGGTCACCGCCAGCGGCAACGGCGAATCCAGCCGTTCCGGCACTGCCCTGCTTGGCTCCGGCGGCGGAACAAGCGGCTCCGGGGGCGGCTATGCCGATATGACCAGCAGTAACTTTGCCGGCACTCTCATCGGGGAAGCCGTAAAGAAAGCAGTGGCCACCACAACCAAACAATTGGATGCCTCCGCAAGCCGCGTGCCTGTGCGCACCATCCGCCTCCAGGGTCTCGTCGCCGACTTCAGCAACGGCGCCATCATCATCAACATCGGCAGCAAGGCGGGCGTCAAGGTGGGCGACAAGTTCGAAATCGCCCGCGCGGGGCGTGAGATCACCGATCCGGCCACCGGCCGCGTGATCAAGCGCATCACGGACCACCTCGGCGAAATCGTCATCACGCAGGTGGACGAGCTTTCCGCCACCGGCAAGTTCACAGGCCCCGGCGAACCGCGCGTCGGCGACATGGCGCGTACTCCCGAAAACTAGAGACAAAGGATTCCCCATGCAATTCCCCGTCGGCCAGCGCGTCGGCGATTACGAGATCGTCGAGATCCTCGGCGCCGGCGGTATGGGCAAGGTATACAAGGTCCGCAACGTCCTCTCTGACCGCATCGAGGCGATGAAGGTGCTGCTGCCCGACTTACAGGGCGACTCCCAACTCGCTGACCGCTTCCTGCGCGAGATCAAGGTGCAGGCAAGCCTCACCCATCCCAACATTGCCGGGCTTCACACGGCGCTCACCTTCGAGAATCAACTCCTCATGGTGATGGAGTTCATCGACGGCATGTCCATCGAGCAGATGATCGAGAATGGCCCGCTCCCGCTGCCGCAGGCTCTCGACTACGCCATCCAGGTATTGCAGGCGCTCGGCTATGCGCACTCGCGCGGCGTCATTCATCGCGACATCAAGCCCGCCAACATGATGGTGACGCGCGACGGCGTGGTGAAACTGATGGACTTCGGCATCGCCAAGATGCGTGCTGACAAACGCCTGACGCAAACGGGCCACACGGTCGGATCGCTGTTCTACATGTCACCCGAGCAGATTCGCGGCGATCGCGAACTCGACCCGCGCGCCGACCTCTACTCGCTCGGCGTCGCGCTCTACGAGATCACCACCGGAAAGCGCCCCTTTGAAGGAAACAGCGACTTCAGCATCATGGCCGCGCACCTTCAGCAGAACCCGGTGCCGCCCATTCAAGTGGACCCGTCACTTCCGGAGATGCTGAACGAGATCATCCTGATGTCGATTGCGAAGGAGCCGGCGGGACGTTTCCAATCGGCGGACGCCTTCCGCAACGCGCTGACGAACGTTCTCGGGAGCATTCAAGGAGCGGTGACCTCGAAGCCCGCCCCACAGACGGCAACCCCGCAGCCTGCCGCCGCGCCGCCGCCGCCCGCGCAGCCCCTCGCCCCGCAAGCGCCGCCGCCTACAAGATCGAACCGCGGCATCTACATGGCCCTCGGCTCGCTGGTCACCGTCGGCGTGCTTGCCATTGCGGCATTCCAGATTCCGAAGTGGTTCGGAACCAAGGCCGCGGGCGAGCAGCAGCCTCCCGTCATCGAGCAACCGCAACAGGAGCCGCCTCCTGTTCAACAGCAGCAACAGCAGCAGGCTGACTCGCCGCCAGTCACAGCGCCGGCCTCGGAGAAACCACCGGAGGCGAGGCCGCAAGCCAATCCGGCGGCGCAAACGCAGCCACCGGTCCGGCAGCAGCCCGCACAACGGCAGGTAGCCGATGTGACACCGCCGCCGCAGCAGCAGGCTCCGCCACCGCAACAGCAGCCGGTGGCGCAACGCCCCGCCGAACCACCGCCTCCCGCGCAGACTCCGCCGGCCAACACGGCAGCGCCGGTGAACACCGCCGAACTGGACGCCGTTCGCGAACGCATGATGAAGCTCGCCACCCGTGCCGGAGCCGTGCAGGCCAAGGCCAAGCGCATCGAATCCGAACAACGCGCTCAAGGCCTCGGCATGCGCTCCGATGTCGTCTCCGGCATCGGGCGCATGACCTTCTTCATGGATGAAGTGGAAAAGAACCTCAACAACGGAAACGCCGCCGCGGCCAAGTCCGCCCTGCAAAAAGCCGACCGGGAAACGGAAACACTGGAGCGGATTCTGGGGATTATCTAGCCGCCCAAGGCTGCGCGTAGCCCGGCCGGTTGACGAACAGGCGCATGCCCAACTCGAGGCGGATGGAAGTGGAGGGCGGCAGTTCCACTGTCAGCCACCTTCCCTTTTGGGGCGACGTGAACTCATGTTGGCCGTAGGCTCCGGCCTCGATGATGACGCGGCGCGTGTGGGCTGCGCTGGTGTTGACCAGCCGGACAACCGCTTGGTCCGAAGTCAGCTTCTCCACCAGCGCCGCGATGTCTTCCGGCAGGCCAGGGCGCTTGCGGTCCGCATCGTAGTATCGCACCCGCGCCATCAGGAGCCCGCCGTTAAAAGAAAGATCGGGCGCGCCCGTGGTCATCTGGGCGAGGCCGTTGGTGAAGACGGGGTTCTGCTCGGTGACGGTCTGGCTCTTCCATTCGTGTTCGAACGTCCCGCCGCGGATGCGCTCGAGGTTGCGGACCACCTGGCTGTACTCGGCGGCGAGCACCTTCGTGGGCCAATCCGGATTGTCCCCGGCGAGGTAGAGCAGATGCGGAGCTTCGTTGTGCCGGTTCTGATTACGGTGCGAGATATTGTCCGCTACCTTGCGCCAATCCACCGGGGAGCCATCCGGGCGCCAGACTTCCTGTCCGGGCTTGGGCGGATCCGGACTTTGGGCATATTCATAAGGACGAGGCCCGCTGCGCGCATTCTGTAACACGCGCTGGATGCGGTCCCAATCGTCCGCCTCCATCGAGAGGTTCCAGAGATGGCTGAGAATGTACGGCTCGAGCGGACGGAAATCTTCCCACCCGTTTGGGCCCACGCGGTAGGGCACAAGCAGATTGCCGTCCACAATGCGGGCGCGGCTCAACAGCACGTCCACTTGTGAGCGCAGCAAGTCGAGATACTTCCGGTCACCGCTCAACAGGTAGGCCGATTCCGTCGCGGTGATGAGGGCGTTGAACATGATCTCGATGGAATAGCGGCTGTTCCAACCGAACTGGCCGCCCCACCACTGGCCCCCGCGATACTCGCCGGTCTTGCCGCTGAGTCCGACGTTATCGGGGATGATGCCATTGTTTGCGCGGATACGCTCCATCCAACCGTCCGCATATTCGAGCACCCAGCGCTTGTACTTCTCATCGCCGGTGAGCAGAAAGGCGTGCGTGACGAGACCGGTGACGGCAAGGTTCCCGGGCACGTCGCCCCGGCAGATCATTTCGTCGAACAGCGGCTGCAGGTCCGCCACGCGGGCGGCGTCCACTTGCTTTACCCGCGGATAGAGGCTGGCGTGCCCGTAGATCAGCATGTAGGAGCCATCCTCGTGGAAACTGGGCCCCCCGCTGCCGGTCCAGGGCGAGCGCAGAATGCGGCGCTCCGGATCGTAGTTGGGGGCGGCCGGGTCCTCGTTCAGATAGAACCCGGCGAAGCGGCGGGCGCGGAGCAGATTCTCGGGGATGGCGGGGTCAGCGAGAGCGAAGTTTTGAAAGCTGACGTATCCCTCGCTCAGGTGAAGCATGTCGTAATGCTTGACGAACTCCAGGCGGACGGCGCCGCGTTCATACGTCCAGCGGCGCGTGGTCCCATTCCAGCCTTCGATGCTCCTGCCGAACGCCGCGCGCCCGCCGCCGAGAGCATAGAACAGCGGCCAGTTGCCGAACGTCTCGTAATCGTCGTCAATCTTGCCGCCCTTCTTCAATACTCCGCCGGGCAGCGTGAAGGCGCGCCAGAACTCGCCGGCCGCGCTGTTCATGACGCCGATGAGGTGACGTTGCAGGACGGCCCAGGCAGGCGGCGCACCGCGTTCGGCGGCGCGAATCACGGAGTCCGTTGTCTGGCCGCAGAGCAGGCGGCAGGAAAGGAACACCACTACAAGCGGGCGCGACATTTGGTCCTCATCGTATCCTATTGCCGTGGATGAGAAGTTGACCAGCCAGGATGACCTGAGGAGTTGTTACGCTCCGCCGATGGAGCGTGCGCGCCTCAAAACCTTGCGGCGGCTTGACCAGCATTGCCGGCGCTTCATTGAACTGTCTCCCTTCCTCTGCCTGGGCACCAGCGGCGAAGAGGGCGCGGACGTCTCGCCACGCGGCGATGCTCCGGGATTCGTACGCGTGTTGGACGAAGCCACCCTCGCCATTCCCGATTGGCCGGGCAACAACCGTCTGGATTCCCTGAGCAACATCGTGACGAATCCACAGGTAGGGATGTTGTTTCTGATCCCGGGCGTGGAGGAGACGCTGCGGGTGAACGGCGACGCCGCCATCACAAGGGATCCGGAGGTGCTCGCGCTGTGGAACGTGAACGGGAAAGAGCCGAGGTCAGCGCTAGTGGTAGCGGTGCGCGAGGCGTACCTGCATTGCGGCAAGGCGCTCATCCGCTCGCGCCTGTGGCGGGAGGAGTCGAAGGTGGATCGAAGCGCGTTGCCCTCGTTCGGGCGGATGCTCAAGGATCAAATCGAAACCGGCGACACCGCCGAAGAGATCGAAGCCTCGGTGGCGGAAGCCTACGCAAAGCGGCTCTACTGACGCTGCACCACTCCCCACATCTGACCTCCGTGTCCTTTGTCGTTGGCCCAATAACCGGCGTAGTGGCCGCGGCAGAAGAGCACGCGAGCGGTGAACGTGCTGAGGCCGGGAATGGTTGGTACAATCCCCTACGTCATGAACCGGCGAAACTTTTTGCATGCCGCGGGCGCCCTGGCGGCGGCTCCGGCGGCGCGCACGCAACCATCGCGGCGCAATATCGTGTTCATTCTGGGCGACGACCACCGCTACAATTTCACCGGCGCACTGGGGCATCCGTGGCTCGACGGGCATACGCCGCATATGGACCGGATGGCGCGGCACGGAGTGCATTTCGCCAACGCCTTCGTCACCTCGTCGCTGTGCTCGCCGAGCCGCGCCTCGATTCTCACCGGGCAGTACATGCACCAGCACAGGGTGTTCGACAACTTCTCTCCGCTCGATGCGAAGACTCCGACGTTTCCGCAGTTGCTGCGCGAGAGCGGCTACCGGACGGCGTTCCTCGGCAAGTGGCACATGGGCGGGGACAGCGACGCGCCGCAGCCGGGCTTCGATCACTGGCTGAGTTTCCGCGGGCAGGGCGAGTACACGGATCCGGAGATGAACCGCGACGGGGTGCGCGAGCGCGTGAGGGGGAACATGACCGACATTCTCACCGCGGATGCCCGGCGCTTCATTCGCGACAACGCGTCACATCCGTTCTGCGTCTATCTTTCGCACAAGGCGGTCCATGCGCCGTTTCATCCGCCCGACCGGCATGCGCATCTGTTCGAAGGCCTGACCGTGCCGCGGCCGAAGACGATGCTGTACAAGGAGGAGTATTACCGCCAGTGGCCGGAGTGGGTGCGCAAGCGGCGCGCCACGCGGCACGGAGTGGATGGAATGCTCGACAGCGATGAGCCGTTCGACTGGCATTACCGCAAGTATTGCCAGTGTCTGATCGGCATTGATGAGAGCATCGGGCAGGTGTTCGAGGAACTGGAATCGCGCAAACTGCTCGAGGACACGCTGGTGGTCTATATGGGAGACAACGGCTACATGTGGGGCGAGCACGGACTGATCGACAAGCGCGCGATGTATGAAGCTTCCATTCGCGTGCCGCTGCTGGCGCACTGTCCGGCGCTGTTCGGGACGGCGGGGCGGCGAGTAGAGGCGATGGCGCTCAACCTCGACATCGGTCCGACGTTTATCGAGGCAGCGGGGAAAAAGCCTGCGCCCGCCATGCAGGGGTGCTCGCTGCTTGGACCGGGCGCGGGGAAGACGCCGGAGAACTGGCGCAAGGAGTTCTTCTACCATTACGCCTGGGAACAGGATTTTCCGTATACGCCGGCGATTGCCGGGCTGCGTACGGAGACGCATAGTCTGATGAGTTATCCCGGCATGTGGGACATTCCGGAACTGTACGATCTGCGCGCGGACCCGGAGCAGATTACGAACCTGCTTGCCGGCGCGCGCATCGGATGGCGGATGCGGGGGCGTTATGTGAACCACATCAAAGATCCGCAGGTGAAGAAGATTGTGGAAGGCTTGCAGGATCGCATGGTGGGCATTCTGGAGGCCACGGGAGGGGATCCGCGGCTGGCGGGCAAGGCAAGCGAAGGCGACAGATTCGCGCTGTAGGCGGCATTGCGGCCATCGAGTCCGGCGCTAATGACAGCCAAGAATACTTGAAATCTTATGGACAGGGGCCATCAGCCGTCAGCCATCAGCTTTGAATTAGCGCGGCGGGCCAACTCAGCATCGCCGTTGCGTCCGCATCCCTCCGCCAGATTCGCCTCGGGACGCACACGACCGCCGGCGCTGACGGCTGGTAAGCCGCTGAAAGCCTGCCCCCCAACAATCACCCAGGGCCTTGAAATCTGAGAGACGACTTCTCAGAGTTGGTCGCGCTAATTCTCCACCGATACGTAAAGCGTCTGCGTGAGTTGCACCCCGTTGAACGTGACGGTGAGCGGCACGGCTCCGCTGGGGATTCCCGCGGGGATGACGACGTTGAACTGGTAGAGGCCGACATTGTTCCGCGCCAGGCCCGCAAAGGAAACCTCGGCCTGGGCGCCTCCAATGGCGACCTGCACCGAACCCGTGAGAGTGTTGTCCGATTTCACGATTTGGCCGAAGGGGACGTCGGGAGTAACCGCTCCAAAACCCGTGCCGTAGAGGACGACGATGTCGCCGGGATGGGCGGGACGGGACCGGACGCCGCCGACGGCGTTATCCGGCAGCGCGTAGCCGGAACCGTCGAGCAGCGAGGCGCTCACGTATTGTTTGCCGTTCACGTTGAAGGACGGCGGCGCGTAGAGGGCCGGCTGAGTGGGGTCGACGTGCAGGGTGAATGGCGCGCTTGTCCCCGTGATGGTGGTGACCGTGACTGGCTGGTCTCCGGCATCGACGCCCGGTGGAACCAGCGCTACGATGGCTCCGTCGCTGATGGAGTTGACCACGGCAGGCTGCCCCGCGACCATGACGCTGACCCCGTCGAGAGATGTGGGGGCCTTCAGATTGTCAAAATCGGCGGCGGACCAGGAGCGGGCGGTGGCGGCGAGATTCGTGCCGTGGATCTCGATCCAGGACCCCGGCGCGACAGAAGGCAGGCCGCCGTAATCCTGCTTGCCGGTGATGCTGGTGATGACGGGCGGCAGAGCGGAGTCCGCAACAGGCGTCAGCATCCGAACGGCGTTGTTCTGGGTATCGGAGACATAGACATTTCCCGAGGCGTCCACGGCCACCGAGAGGGGGAAATTCAAAGAGGCGCTCGTGGCCGGACCGCCGTCTCCGTTGTATTGGAAGAGCCCGTTTCCGGCAATGGTGCTGATGATTCCGTTAGGAGTGACTTTGCGAATGCGGCTATTCACCGAGTCGGCGATGTAGACATTGCCGGCCGCGTCCACCGCCACTCCGGTGGGGTAGTTCAGATCGGCGTGGATTGCCGGACCGAAGTCGCCCGAAAAGCCCGCAATGCCGGTTCCGGCGATGGTCTTGATGTTGCCGTCGGTGGTCACCACGCGGATGCGATGATTTTCGGTGTCGGCGATGTAGAGATTGCCGGCGGCATCGAAGGCGACATCGGAGGGCGAACTGAGCGAGGCGGAGCCGGCATCGCCGCCGTCTCCGGAAAAGCCAGCGACGCCTTTGCCCACGATGGTGGTGATGTTGCCTGAGGCGACCTTGCGAATGACGTGGTTCCCCTTGTCGGCGATGTAGAGATTGCCCGCGCTATCGACGGCGACGCCGATGGGGTTGCGCAATTGGCCGTTGGTGGCGGCGGTTCCGTCGCCCGTGTAGCCGGCGCCTTGACTGTTATCTCCGGCGACGGTGGAGATGCTGCCGGATTGCGTGAACTTGCGGACAACCTGGTTACCGCTGTCGGAGATGTAGATATTACCGGAGGAGTCGACCACCACGCCGCTCGGATGGTTCAACGCGGCGCCGGCGGCCGAACTGCCGTCGCCCGAGTAGCCGCTGGTTCCGCTGCCGGCGGCGGTGGAGATGGAGCCGCTCGAAACGCGCCGGATGCGGTGATTGAACTGGTCGGCGATGTAGAGGCCGCCGGAGCGGTCGACGGCGAGGCCGTAGGGGTTTGAAAGCTGCGCCCCCGAGCCCGGTCCGCCATCGCCAGCGTAGCCGGCAGAGCCGTTTCCGGCGAGCGTGGTGATGACGTATCTGGAAGCAGACTGGGCGAAAGCAGCGGGTGCGGCAGCGATGAGGAGTAAACAGCAGGTGCGTAGGCGCATGATGATGGTTCGCAGATGGGGAAGCAGTGGGACGCGGCATGGCGCTGTGCTGTTGCGCGCGAAACGTAAAGTTTCGTTAAGGCCATTGCCGCGCGCCGGCCGCGGTTCGATCTGATACAGTACCGTGCATATGCAAAGACGAGGCTTTCTCTCGCTTGTGGGAGCCGCCCTGGCTCCGGCGAAAACCTATCGTGTCGCCATTGCCGGGGCCACGGGGCGTGGGGATTTCGGCCACGACTGGGACGTAGCGTGGAACGGTATGCCCGGCGTGGAAGTGGCGGCGGTTTCCGATGTGGATGAACAAGGACGGGCGCGCGCCGCGGCGCGGAGCCATGCGCGCAAGACGTATGCCGATTACAGGCGGATGATCGAAACGGAGAAGCCGGACATCGTGACGATCTGCCCGCGCTGGCTCGATCAGCGCGTAGCCATGGCCAAGGCGGCGGCTGAGGCGGGAGCGCACATGTTGATCGAGAAGCCGCTGGCGCTGAGTTTGGAGGACGCCGACGAGATTGTTTCACTCGCCGGACGGCATCGCGTCAAGGTGCAGGTGGGACATACGGCGCGGATTGTGCCTGTTACCGTGCAGGCGCGCGAGATGGTGCGGCGGGGCGAACTGGGAATGCTGATGGAGATGCGGGCGAGGGGAAAGGAAGACAAGCGCGCGGGCGGCGAGGACATGATCGTGCTGGGCACGCATTGCTTTGACCTGATGCGCTACTTTGCGGGAGATCCGCAATGGGTGTTCGCGAGCGTGAATGAGAAGGGCCGCGGTGCGGATCGGGGAATGGCGCGCAAGGCAACGGAGCCGGTCGGGAACGTGGTGGGCGACGACATCGCGGCGATGTTCCGCTTTCGCGGCGGTGTCCCCGGCTACTTCGGATCGAAGGCAAGCGACGTTCCGCGCAACGACCGCTTCGGCGTGACGCTGTACGGCAGCAAAGGGATGGCGTACCTGCCGTTGACGGCTGTCCCGAGCGCGCCGCCGTATGTGATGCGCGATCCGTCGTGGGCCGGCGGCCGGTGGGAGCGTGTGGACTATCTGGCGGGGACGAAAGCGCCGACGCGCGTAGAGACGAACGCGCTGATGGCCGCGGACTTGATCGAGGCGATTGAGAAAGGGCGGGAACCGGTGTGCAGCGCCCGTGACGCGCGGTGGACCATTGAGATGGTGACCGGGGTGTACCAATCGCACTTCCGCGGCGGGCCGGTGCGTTTTCCGCTGGAGCAGCGGCGGGGAGCGATGTTGTAGTCAGGCTTTCTGGCTGCCTGCCGGCGGTATACTTGGACCGAGGAGTGCGATGACTGCCGTCTTTTCCACCCAAATTGAACTGGATCCCGAGGGCGTCGCGTGGATCGGCGGCACGAAGGTGAAGGTCATCGAAGTCGTTCTGGACAAGATCGCTTATGGCTGGAGTCCGGAGGAAATTCACTTTCAACATCCCCATCTTTCGCTGGCCCAAATTCACTGCGCCCTCACGTACTACTACGAGAATCAGCGCCAAATTGACGCGCAGATCAGAGCCCGGCTCGAGGAAGCCTGCGATCTTGCTGTTCAGGCTTCCGATCCGGATCTCCGCCGGACGCTGATGGAACGCAAGTGAACGGTTTAGCTTGAAGTTCTACATGGATGTTCATGTGCCGCGCGCCGTGACGATATCCCTGCGTATGCGGGGCATTGACGTGTTGACGGCAGGATAGTCCTTGTTCAGTTCCCCAATCACGGTGCGGTACACAGTGTTCACAAGAGCTTCAGTGAGCTTTGGCTTCAGCCCCGAAGCCCGATTTGGCCTTTGACGTACTTGATCTTCAGCAAGTGTTCAATAATCACACCCAGGCGGCTTTCAAGCTCGCGAATCTCGGATTTGCTCATCTCAGTGATGAAGTCCTGATACGTCTTCATGCCAGCTTATCTTCGGCCACGAGCCGACCATACGGGTCTTCGGTGATCCGCTCCAGGGGAAATGGATTCGTGTCAGGCAGCGATACTCCGTGATCTTCGACCACATTGGTTCTAGCACGCGGATACGCTTTGGCGACGGATTCGGCTATCGCTTCCTGAAGCGTAGGAGCAGAATGTAGAAGCAACTGTAGTTGCCCCTGGGCATGGACCAACTGCCGTTCCGCTTCGGCTTTGCCGGAGTCGGTGTAGGTGAGGATCAACAACGCTTCGATAATGTCTTTGAGAATCGACACCATCTCCCGGCGCAAGCCGCTGGCAATCGAACCGATCTCATTGATGAGTTCGTCCATGTCGATTCGGGAGAAATCCCCGGCACGTAACGCCGCCACGGTTTCCAGCGACCACTTATAGGCGTCGTCTATGTTCTTCAGAGACTTTTCCATGTCTGATCCTTTCCAGTCTCCTTATCCATCAGCGGCTTGTCGCACGAAGCGCATGGTGGAAGCGCCCTTAATCTACGTCATTGCGCTCGATGAAGGTTTCGTCGATCTTCACTTGGCCGTTCGCCTTCTTCTCGAAACTCCCGGTCTGCATGGCGTGACGAATTCGGTGAAGCATGAACCAGGCTTGGCTCACCAGTCACGATATCAGTATAGTCCGCTGGTGAATCAAGTCTTTCAATACCCAATATTGGTACAAGGCGGTCTCGTCGATTGCCGCTGTTTAACTCTCCGCCAGATCGAGCGCGTGCTCGAAGTCCGCGAGCAGGTCGCGCCAGTCTTCGATGCCGACGGAGATACGCACCAGGCCGTCGGTGACGCCGGCGATTTCCAGTTCCTCTTCGGAGACGGAAGAGTGGGTGGTGGATTTGGGATGGCAGACGAGCGTTTCCACGCCGCCGAGGGAGACGGCGTTGCGGGCGAGGTTGAGGTTGCGCAGGAACTCGAAGGCGGCGGGCTTGCCGCCCTTGAGATCGATGGAGATGATGGCGCCGGGGTAATCGCACTGGGTGTCGCGAATGCGGACCTGTTCGGGGTCCTCGAACAGCGAGGGATAGTAGATCTTGCGGATGTTGCGGTGCGGGGCGAGGCGTTCGGCGATGCGCTGGGCGTTCTTGCTGGCGCGGTTCATGCGCAGAGGCACGGTGGGGAGGCGCGAGTCGAGAATCCAGCACTCATCCGGCTGGAGGATGTTCCCGAACAGCCCGCGCTTGCCCTTGATCTTGCGGATGTGCTCGCTTTCGCGGGTGAGGGCGACGCCGCCGAGCATGTCGCTGAAGCCGCCGAGGTACTTGGTGGCGGAGTAGAGGACGATGTCGGCTCCGTGGGTGAGCGGGTGCTGAAAGGCGGGCCCGAGGAACGTGTTATCGACCATGACCAGAGGGCGCGGGTTGCGCCCGGCGGCGGCGGAGACGGCATCGCGAATGCCGGTCATGACGAGAGTGGGATTGGCGGGGCTCTCGATGAGGACGATCCGCAAGTCCGGCGTTGAGCGGATGGCCTCGGCGAGTAGCGCGGTTTGGCCCGCGCGGACGGCAGTGCCGCGGATGCCGAAGGGTTCAAGGAATTCGTGGATGAAGTGCTGTGTGCCGCCGTAGAGGGGCACGGTGTAGACGATGCGGTCGCCGGGGTGGGCGAAGGCAAGGATGGAGGTCATTATGGCCGCCATGCCGGAATTGAAGGCGGCCGCGGCCTGGGCTCCGGGTTCGAGGGGGATGATCTGTTCCTCGAGGATTTGTGCGTTGGGGTGATTGAAGCGGCTGTAGATGAGATCGACATGCTCGCCGGGGAGCGCCTGTTCGCGGCCACCCATAATGGCGAAGGCGCGTTCGGCGGCCTCCGGGGACGTGAAGACATAGGTGGAGCTGCGAAAGACGGCCGGCCGCGCCGAGCCGACGCTGAGCGCGGGGTCGAACCCACGGGTCAGGACGGCGGTGTCAGGCCGCACGTATGGGTTTTTGTGGGACATAAGAATGTGGTTCCAAGCTGAGTGTAACGCCATTGGGCGGCGCGTAGCAGCCTTAATTCAGTTGGCGTTGGCACCCCACAACCTTAGTAGGGGGTGGGGTTGAATCCGTCAGAACAATCGATGGATCAATTAAGAACATCGCCGTATTGGTGAAAAGGGGGCGGGAATCTTATCCTGCAATTGATCAGTTCGCGAATACCGGCATGACTCCACTAAACAAGCAGGCCAAGAGCCACTACTCCGAGACAGAAGCCGCGGTGGCGCTCGGTGTGTCCGTCGATGAGCTACGTTCCGTGATTCGAAGTCACGTTGTCAAAGGGGAGGAAGAGATGGCGAACGTCGCATCGGCGATGTTCCAGCCCTCTGACCTGTTGGTGTTGCGGATGCTTCTGAGCAGGCTCCAGGCGGAATCCGCCTCGGAAGCGGGCGCGGACGACGAAGTGCGGACCGCAACCGTTTAGGCGTCTTCCCGCCGGGCCCTTTTGCCGGCCGTGTTCCTCCGCTTTGTGGAAGCCTCGGTGTACAATGGCAATTCCGAGAATCATTCCGAAGGAGGAACTTGTGGCAAAACTTGGATTTCTAGGTTTGGGGATCATGGGGTACCCGATGGCGCGGCATCTCATTCGCGCCGGGCATGACGTGGCGCTGTGGTCGAACTCGCCGAGCAAGGCGATCAAGCTGGCGGGCGAGGAAAACAGCGGCATTGCCTGTGAGACACCCAAGCAGGTCGCCGCGCACGCCGACATTGTTTTCCTGTGCGTGGGAGACACCGAGATGTCGGCCCAGGTCATCACGGGTAAGGATGGACTCATCGAGGCGCTGAAGCACGGCGCGATCGTGGTGGACGCGAGCACGGTGGCTCCCAGCCACAGCCTGAAGATGCGTGATGTGCTGAAGGAGAAGGGCGTGCATTTTATGGATGCGCCCTGCACGGGGTCGAAGCCTGGGGCGGAAGGCGGCACGCTGACGTTCATGGTGGGCGGCGACAAGGAGATCTTCGATAAAGTGAAGCCCTACTTCGAGATCATGGGCAAGCAGTTGTTCTACTGCGGCACGCACAGCATGGGGATGAACGCCAAGCTGACGCAGAACCTGGTGCTGTCGAACATTCTGCAGGCCTTCAACGAAGGTATCGTGTTGAGTACAAAGGCCGGAGTGGACCCGAAGCTGATGCTCGAGATCCTCGACAAGAGCGCCGCCAAGAGCGGGTTGATCAGCTACAAGGCGCCGTTCGTGTTCGCCCGGAACTTCGAGACGAACTTTTCGGTGAAGTGGATGCACAAGGACATCGGGCTGATGCTGGATTCGGGAAAAGAGCTGAACGTGCCCCTGCCGCTGACGGCGCTGACGCAGCAGATGTTCCGGGCGGCGATTGCCCAGGGGCACGGGGATGAGGATATCTGCTCTACAATCAAGGTATTAGAGGGATGGACGGGGGTTGAGGTGAAAGACTCCCAAAAATAGTTTTCCGATTTCTGTTGCATTCCAGAATTTCATATTCTATTATTGGAAGTAAGCCGGGGAGGCAACTCCCACCAAAGCGAGACTAACCTCATAAAGACCCCTGAAGCAAACCTCCCCGGCGCCCGAAAGGGTTTTACCTTCCAGAAGAGCCTCCCCCACACAAACTCGTAGCGATGAGTTCTGCGCAGTGAGCCGGTCGTGATATCATTCCCTTGGGTGAAGGAAGTCACAATCCTTGGCTCCACCGGATCGATTGGAACCAGCACCCTGGACGTGATCCGGCGGAATGCCGATAGATTCCAAGTATTTGCGTTGGTGGCCGGGCGCAACGTCGAGTTGCTTGCCAGCCAGGTCCGCGAATTTCGTCCCAAGGTGGTTGTGGTTGCAACGAATGAGATTCTGGAGCGTCTAGTGGATGTTCTTCGGGTTTCGGGATTTCCAAAGGCGGAGTGGCCGGAGCTGACGAGCGGGGCCGCCGCGCAGGTGGCGGTGTCAGTAGCCGCCGAGGTGGATTTCGTGATGTCGGCCATTGTTGGGGTATCCGGCCTGGAAGCCACCTACGAAGCGGTCAAGCGCGGCAAGGCGCTGGGACTGGCGAACAAGGAGGTCCTGGTCGCGGCGGGGAATCTGGTGATGAGAGCAGCGCGGGAATCGGGGACCGAACTATTGCCGGTGGACAGCGAGCACAACGGAGCGCACCAGTGTCTGCGGGCGGGGCTGCGCAAGGAAGTACGAAAGCTCATTCTGACGGCGTCGGGCGGACCTTTTCGGAATACGCCGAAGGAAATGCTGGCAACCGTGACGCCTGCGCAGGCTTTGAATCATCCAACATGGAAGATGGGTCCGCGCATCACAATCGATTCGGCCACATTGATGAACAAGGGTTTTGAAGTCATCGAGGCCTGCTGCCTGTTCGATTTCGAAGCGAAAGACGTGGAAGTGGTGGTGCATCCGCAGTCGACTATCCACGCCATGGTGGAATACAGTGACGGGAGCGTGATCGCCCAGATATCGGCAACCGATATGCGAATGCCGATCCAGTACGCATTGACCTATCCGGAACGGCACGAAGCGCCCGTTCCACGCCTGAACTGGGGCGAGGCTCGGCACTGGGAATTCCATCCCCCTGATTTTGAGAAGTTTCCGCTCTTGCGTCTGGCTTTTGGGGCGATGCAGAGCGGCGGTTCGGCGACGTGCACGTTGAATGCCGCCGATGAGGTGGCGGTGGAAGCTTTTCTGGCCGGGGAGATCTCCTTCCCGGCGATCGCGGAGGTAGTGGAGGAAACCCTGGAACAAATGAGCCCCCGCGAGGCGTCTTCCATCGAAGACGTTCTGGAAATTGACCGCCAATCAAGAGAGGTAGCCCGGGGAGTCTGCCAGAGGCGGGCCGGGGTGAGAGCATAACTGCCATGAACTTTCTGGAGAACGTTTGGTGGCTGCTGGTCCTGATCGGGGTGATGATCCTCATCCATGAGTTAGGGCACTATTGGGCAGCCCGGATCTTTGATGTCAAGGTGGAAGCGTTCAGCTTCGGCTTCGGTCCGCGCCTGTTCGGATTCAAGCGCGGGGAGACGGACTTCCGCTTCTCGCTGATCTTCTTTTTCGGCGGCTATGTGAAGATGGCGGGGCAGGAAGGCAGCGAGGAAGGGACTACGGACCCCCGGTCCGTGCTGGCGAAGCCGCGCTGGCAGCGCCTGCTGATCGCGTTTGCGGGGCCGTTCATGAACGTGGTGCTGGCGGTGGTGCTGGTGACCGGTCTGTTTACTGTGCACTTCCCGAAGGTGCCCATAACACATTCTCCGCTGGTGGGTTATGTCACGGCGGACGGGGCGGCGGCGAAGGCGGGAATCAAGGAAGGCGATCGCATCCTGCGGGTCGATGACGTCAACAATCCGACGTGGGAAGATATCGCGCTCAAGGAGATCGCGAGCGCGAACCGGCCGATGCTGGTTCTGGTGGAGCATCCGGACAAGCAGCAAGAGGTGATGCGGGTGACACCGACGCTCGATGAGCGCAACGGGATTGGAATCGCCGGCTGGTCGGAGGAGATGCCGGTCCAGGTGGAGAGTGTCGAACCCGGCATGGAGGCGCAACGCGCCGGGCTCAAGAAGGGTGACCAGCTCGTGAAGGCGAACGGGGAGAAGATCCTTTCCACGCCCAAGCTGCATGACATCATGAAGGCCTCGGGAGGCAAGCCGGTCAGTCTCACCTACCTGCGCGATGGCCAGGAACATACCGTGGAAGTAACGCCGCGCTACAAGACGATCGAGGGTCAGCCGCGGTGGCTGATCGGCGTGCGGCTGGAATCGCCAGTCACCTACGTGTCTCTTCCGGTGGTGGAAGCGTTTGAGGAATCGGTGAAGGCGAACGCGCGCAACGCCGGGCTGATCTTCCAATTTCTGAAGGGAATCGTGGAGCGGCGGATGTCGCCGAAGTCGCTCGAGGGGCCCATCCGAATTGCCCAGATCTCGACCGAGGCGGCGCGCGAAGGCCCGTCGTCCTTCTTCGGATTGATGGCCATGGTGAGCCTGAACCTGGCGATTTTCAACCTGCTGCCGATTCCCATTCTCGACGGAGGCCAGATTCTGGTGCTGCTGATCGAGATGCTGATGCGGCGCGACCTGAGCGCCACGGTGAAGGAAGCCGTGTTCAAGGTTGGTTTTGTCTTCCTCATGATGATGGTGGTGTTCGTGCTCTACAACGACATCACGAAGATCCTCACCAGTTGATCCGGCGCACATGAAAAAAGGGCCGATCGTCCTGCTGAGCCTGCTGGCGCTGGCTGTGGTGGGCGCGGGCTGGTACTTTCTGCTGCCCGATTCCGGGGAGCCACAGCGGCTGGCTGCGCTGCTCGAATTGCAGCCGGGAATGACGGTGGCTGAAATCGGGGCGGGCGACGGCAAGATCGCGGTAGAGATGGGACGCATGGTGGGGGAGAGAGGGCATCTCTACGCCACCGAGATGAGCGAATCGAAGCGCGCCCAGATAGCCTCGCGCGTGGAACGGAAGGCTCTTCATAACGTGACGATCGTCGAAGCCGGCGAGCACGCGACGAATCTTCCCGACGGCTGCTGCGAGGCTATCTACATGCGGCTGGTCTACCATCACTTCACCGATCCGGCGGGCATCGGCGCGAGCATCCGGCGGGCATTGAAACGGGGTGGACGTGTGGTGGTAGTGGACTTCACGCCGCGGTGGTATCTGCCGGGGAATCCTTCGGGTATCGCCAACCGGGGTGGCCATGGGGTTCCGGAAGCCGTGGTCGAATCAGAGATGAAAGCAGCGGGATTCGCCGTGGCGCGCCGGGTGGAAAATTATGGGCACGGGCGGTTTGCGGTGGTGTTTCGCTAGACCGAAGTTCTTGGCGGTGAGAGGGGGAGATCATTTGTTTTCATATGGTTGATGCGTTTTGTT
>WBZR01000597.1_pt1 | contig 55081 bp, 47 predicted proteins | sample 5204231 | NCBI WGS metagenome assembly WBZR01 (sample SAMN12412403, study PRJNA552823) | activated sludge metagenome | isolation source: activated sludge from anammox sidestream of wastewater treatment plant... | place: USA: Virginia | collected 2017-08 | reverse complement strand
CCTGTTGAAATAATAAATAAAGCCCAGCCTAAAAAACCAAAACCATCAATATTTCGCAACAAAATTTCAAAATAGAAAATAATATTATCATATATATTCTTAAAAAGGGTTGTCCATAAACCAACAAACCATTCTTTAATATCTTCCCAAATTTGAGAGAATAATTGTAAGAAGTAACGAGCAAAAGCGTTCATACTATTTCCCCTTTTTATTAATACATTTATATTTATTCTTAATTAATTTTTTATTCATTTTAATAATTTTAAACAGCTAAAATATATTATTTGTTTTCTTCAATTGTATTTTAAAGTTCTTTTTAATATTGCCATAGAAATCCTTGTCGTGTTCGCCTTCCGGGTTTCCTGCTTTGAAAAAATTCTTCACAAGCCTATCTTCGAGTGAGTGATAGCTCATGACCACAAACCTACCACCCGGCGCCAGCACTTCGCCACCTTGCATAAGCAAATCTTTCAATGCGCCCATTTCATCATTTACTTCTATGCGCAATGCTTGAAAAACTTGTGCGAGGTATTTAAATCGGTCGCCTACCATTACCGTTTCAAGTACTGCTAACAGGTCGGGTACCACTTTAAACTTTCGCTGCGACCTTGCCTGAACTACTGCATCGGCGAGCGTTCTTGAATTACGCACCTCACCATAGTGACTAAATACTTTGAGAAGATCGTCAGGTGTGTGCTTATTCAGAACATCCGCTGCTGTCAATGATGAGCCCGGCTGCATCCGCATGTCAAGAAATTCATCCGATCCGTAGGAGAAGCCTCTTTTGGCCGCATCAAGCTGGTGTGACGAAACACCCAAATCTGCGAGTATTCCGTTAACCTGTCTGACTCCATGGACTTTCAACATTTTTTTCAATTCTCTGAAATTGCCATCAACAAAGATCAAACGCTCATCTTTTACCACATTGGTAGCTGCATCCGGATCCTGATCAAAAGCATACAACCTACCATCGGCACCAAGGTGTTTTAGTATAGCCTTTGAATGACCACCGCCTCCAAATGTCACATCGACATAAATGCCGTTCGGGTCAATGTTGAGATACTCAATGCATTCGTTGAGCATTACCGGTACGTGGTAGTTCTTTTCAGACATTTTTACACATCATTTAAAGAACCCAGAATGTCTTCGCCAATATCGGAGAAGTCATCACCTTTCTCTTCGCCTATCAGCGCATCGTAGTTGGCCTGTGACCAGACTTCGATCTTGTTGTTGTAAGCGAAAAGAACCAGGTCACGGTCTATTTCAGCATATTCCAGCAATGCCTTTGGAAGCAAAATCCGCTCAGCACTATCCGGACTCAACTCAGTAGCTCCTCTGTAAAAATACCTAATAAACTCACGGTTTTTCTTAACATAAGGATTCAGTTTGTCAACTTCTACCTTTATCTTATCCCAAACCACTTTTGGATATAACATAAGACACTTGTCAACACTTCTGTTAATCACCAGATTGTATCCGCCGAGTTCATTCAATTGACGCAACAGAGAAGAAGGCAGGCGTACCCGTCCTTTTTCATCCATGCGGCATTGAAATTCTCCTAACAGCTGACCCATCTTTTGACTTAACTACTATTTGAAGTGTAAAATTATCACATATTCACAACAATTCCCACTTTTTTACACTTTTTTTCAAAAATAATTCAATTTTTATGAAACATAAAATAATCTACGGATTAGATCATTTTATCAAATAATCCATAATTGGTTAATAATCAAAGTATTAATGAAAATAAATAATATTACTCACCACTAAAAGTGCAGTGGTAAGATGTGGGTAATTTTTACGAAAAAAAACAGAAATTTAACTAAACCTGGAGAATAACCTACGGATTTTCATTCCAAGTACACCAAATGCGGCTTCTTTGACAATGCTGCCGCTCATTTTTGAAACACCTTCTTCACGATCTTTGAATACGATTGGTATTTCTTTGATAACAAACCCGAGTGACCATGCTTCGAACTTCATTTGTATCTGAAATGCATAGCCCACAAACTGTATTTTTTGTAAATCAATGGCTGCCAATACTTTGGCATTATAACCAATAAATCCGGCAGTCGGGTCCTTGACAGGCATCCATGTGATAAGCCGGGTATAAAGCGAACCACCGTATGATATTGCCCGGCGGTCAAAAGGCCAGTTGACAACACTACCTCCTTTTACATACCTTGAACCCACAACTACATCGGCTTGACCTGACTTAAGTACTTCATACATTCGTTGAAGATCAGCCGGATTATGACTGAAATCTGCATCCATTTCATACACAAAACTATAATTATGCTCTAGGCCAAACTTAAAACCTTCGATATAAGCTGTTCCTAAACCGAGTTTGCCTGCCCTTTGTATAAGGTTTATCCTGTCAGGGTAGATGGTTTGCATTTTTTTGACAATATCGGCAGTGCCGTCTGAAGAATTATCATCTACGATAAGCACATCAAAATCATCAGACTGTGCAATAACTGCTTTAAGGATTTTTTCTATATTTTCCTTTTCGTTGTATGTTGGTATGATTACGAGATTTAAGGGCAAAGTCGGACTTTTATGTTGTTTTTTAATCTATTACACAGGGTAGTTCCCCGGGTCATATTCATTCATTAAATTGTAGCATACATCAAAAACATCTTCAGCACTTGGCTTAGTAAAATAATCACCATCACTGCCATAAGGTGGACGGTGTGCATGTGCTGTAATAGTTACCGGCTTTGAATCGAGATATTGGTATCCGCCCTGTACTTCGAGAACCTGCTGCAGCATATATGAACTGGCACCGCCCGGCACATCTTCATCCAGAAAAACTATTCTGTTTGTCTTTTTAAGCGATTGGCAAATGGTGTGTCCAGTATCAAACGGCAACAGCGTCTGTACATCTATCAACTCTACACTTATATTATATTGTGTAAGCTGTTGAATAGCTGCTTCTGCGATTCTTACGCAAGAACCGTACGTGACTAGTGTAATGTCGTGCCCTTCAGCCAATATCTCGGGAACACCAAGAGGTACACAGAAATCGGCCAGGTTATCGGGCCTGGTTTCTTTTAGCCTGTATCCGTTCAGGCATTCTATTATCAGCCCCGGGTCATCTGACTTCAGCATTGTATTATAAAAACCTGCCGCCTGGGTCATATTGCGAGGCACCATAATGTACATACCTCGTAGGCTATGTATGAGCATACCTATTGGAGAACCTGCATGCCAGATTCCTTCAAGACGATGACCGCGTGAGCGGATGATGGCCGGAGCATGTTGTATGCCATTGCTTCTGTATCTGAGTGTAGCCAGGTCATCGGTCAGCGGCTGCAGTCCGTATATCAGGTAGTCGAGATATTGTATTTCGGCTATAGGTCTAAACCCTCTCATTGCCAGACCAAGAGCTTGCCCCATGATAGTCCATTCGCGGATACCTGTGTCAAATATACGGTCTTCGCCAAAGATGGCTTGCAACCCGGCAAAACCTTGGTTCACATCACCTATTTTGCCTACATCTTCCCCAAAGGCAACCAGTTTGTTGTTTTCAGAAAATTTTATTTGAAAAAATTCATTCAATATTTCATAACCATTCTTCACCTGACTATCTTCAGAAAACACCGGAGGAACTGCTTCTACCATTAGAGCAGCATTCGGTGTTTCGCTGTACAGGTTGCTATGATACCACTTATCAGCCTTGGCGTTCTGTTGATTAATGAAATAATCGAGATCCTGGTTTTCGAAGACATTCAGGCTTCTGAGTGCAGATTTCATTCGCCTGGCAAGCTTTACCATTTCATGAAAGTGGGGTTCTTTGAGTTGGAGCAACTCTGCTCGGATAGCATTAACCTGATCAGAATCGAAGGTAGCAGATAAGTGGTCAAATATACCGTTCAGGACAACGGCAAGGTCTTTATTTGGCTGGATAAAATTTTTCCAGGCTCTGTCGCGAGCCTGCTTTGCTTCTTTTTTAGCTTCTTCCTTGATGGCTTGGAGCTCTTCGTCTGTAGCCAGGCCAGTTGACACGATCCAATCATGCATTCGGCTGATGCAGTCAAATTCTTTTTCCCACTCGAGTCTTTCTTTTGACTTGTACCTTTCGTGTGAGCCTGATGTCGAGTGCCCTTGCGGTTGAGTAACATCCTGTACGTGTATGAGTGCAGGCACATGTGTGCGCCTGGTCGTATTGGTTGCTTTCTCAAATGTCTCTATCAAGGCAGGATAATCCCATGCCTTTACAGTATATATATTGATGCCTGAGCCATCTTCGGCAGAAAAACCATCCAGCGCCTTAGAAATACTTTTCTTGGTAGTCTGATAATCAATAGGCACAGAAATACCATAACCATCATCCCATACACAAGTCACCAACGGCACCTGCATAACACTTGCTGCATTCATGGTTTCCCAAAATACACCTTCGGAAGTTGAAGCATCACCTATTGTTACAAAGCTCAGTTCATTGCCATTCACTGACTGACCGGCAGAGTTTATCCCTTCTGCTAATGCGCGATATTTTTTGGATGCCAATGCCAGACCGAGAGCCCGGGCCATCTGTCCGCCTGTTGAAGAAATATCAGAAGACACATTATATTTATCGGTCATGTTGAGCCAGTTGCCTTGTGTATCTATCATTGGTGTGGCAAAATGACAATTCATCTGACGGCCACCGGAAAAAGGATCATTTTCAGGATCGGCATACAGCTGAGCGAAAAACGCCTCGAGTGTGCATTCATCAATGGCCATCATAAAAGTTTGGTCTCGGTAATAACCTGACCGGTAATCTCCTTTTTTGAAAGCTCTCGCCATTGCTATCTGTGGTAGCTCTTTTCCGTCGCCTATGATACCAAACTTAGCTTTGCCGGTAAGCACTTCTTTTCTGGCAATCATACTGGCTTCACGGCTCAGGCAGCACAGTTTATAATCTCGCTTTACGTTTTCAACAAAATCATCTGTGTTGTTCTTCTGAACACTCAAGTCATTGGCTATTGGTTCTTCTTGCATGCTCTGTATAATTTCAAGCCCAAAGATAAAAAAAATAACTTAAGGAGACAATCGAACTTTAGATTTAGACGACTTAAAAGGCATTAACTAAAATTTAACTTGACTTATTGAATCGGTTTCTTTCATAGGACGTTAAACAATCGTATATTTGTATTGTAATTTTTTATTTTAATCAAAAATCAAGAAAATGAAAAAAATAATCCTCTCAAGTGTTTTTGCATTATTTGGGGCAGTACTATTTGCCCAGACTGCTCCGGTTCAGGAAGCAGCAAAGACTACAGGTCCTATTATGACATTCGAACAGTCTGAAATCGATTATGGAACCATTGATCAGGGTGCCGATCCGCTTAGAGTTTTCAAATTCAAAAACACAGGTACTGAGCCTCTTATCATCAAATCAGCAAAAGGAAGTTGTGGTTGTACTGTACCGTCTTACAAAAAAGACCCGGTAATGCCGGGCGAATCAGGTGAAGTAGAAGTAAGATACGACACTCAAAGAGTAGGTCCTTTCAGCAAAAGAGTAACGCTTGAAACTAACGAAGACATCGGATCAAGAGGTCTTACTATCAAAGGCGAGGTAAGAAAAACTGTTCCTGACAATCCGGTACCTGCAGTATCACCTAACGTGCTACAGGGTAACAAGTAAGAATAATTGTTTTTCTTCATAAAGAGAGCTGCTCTGATTTTTCGGAGTAGCTTTTTTTATTAGCCTCAATCCACTTTTTGACTCTTACTGCAAATAGGTATTTTGCAAATCCATTTCAACAGCTCAAAAATGCTTTTATCTGTTTATTAAGGATTATTTGCACTAATTATTTTCGTTTAATTTCTTAATGCATTATCCGGGTTAAAATTATTTACTACATCTTCCCGTTAATTTTTATCTCATCCTACATATTCATTGCTTCACTGCGATGTTCGGGACAAGACTGCACTTTATTTCTTTTTCTAGAATGATGACATGTACAAACAAGCTCATTAGTTTTTGTGCAAAAACAAAAGCTCGCTAAAATGTCGGTCGATGAATATACTTAGTAGCGCAGGTATTAATTATTGGATGGTACCGTGGCCGGGTCGGCTTCGGGCAATGTATATTCTTTTTGTTTCTTGCCAAATACGCTCACGTTAATGTAGCGTTTCGGATTAAGTCTGAGATCCTGCAGAAGCAAATCGAGATTGCGGGATGTCTTATTCAGGTTATTGTACAATTGAGGGTCTTTGACCAGCAAGCCAAGAGATCCAGAACCATTATTGATTCCGTCCGTGATTTTTTTCAAGTCTTTTACTGCAAGATCGGTACTTTTAAGTGTTTGGTCAAGAGATGTAAGACTTGTTTGCAAGCTGGTGTTGGTAGCTGAAATGTCTGTCTTGCTCAAGTTCTCAGAGAATTTTGCAGTATTATTCAGAATGGCTGTTATTTTATCGTTATTAGCCTTAAGGTTCTTTGTTATGTCGTCCAGATTTTTGGTAATGGATGGGATTGATTGCGAGCTCAGGGCAATCAGTACTTTTAGGTCTTGGGTTGTAGCCTTGAGGTTTTCCATTATTACATTTATGTCGTTTATGGTTTTTGGTAGGCCACGCTTTGCATTGGGATCAGAGGCTTTTTCACTCAGGGTGTCATATATACCGGTAAGGCCGTCCTTGAGCTGGGTCAGGTACGAATCAAGCTGTTCTTTACCGACGATAGCATCCAGGAGTCCATTGGTTACTCCTTTTAGATAATCACCATTTACAGCACAGTCTCCACCTTGGCAAGGACTTGAAAAATATAGTTCGATGACCTTTCCGCCTACGAGTCCGCTGGGTTTGATGGCTGCTATCGTATTCTTCGGTATTTTGACACCACCTTTGATACTAATGGTTACCACAATGGTGCGTTGATCTTCGGGTTTTATATAGATATCCTTAACCGCTCCTACCTGAAAGCCGTTGATGAGCACAGGAGCAGCCTTGGTCAGCTGATCGACATTGGCATATTCTACCTTATATTCTTCAGTACGACTGAATACCTCCTGACCTTTGAGAAATTTGTATCCGAAAATCGAAATCAGGATTGCCACCACGGCCAGAATCCCTATTTTTGCTTCATTTGACATATAAAAGATTCAAAAAACACAACAATTGGTGACAAAGATAAAATATTGTAAGCATTATCAATTAGTTTATTTACCTGTCCGATCAATTTTCTTTTGGGCATCTTCGAGCTTGATTCGTACGCCATTTTCAAAGGCTACGGTAAATGCTCCTTTAAATCCGGCTTTTCGCATCTTCTCCTTTTCAGGTAGCATTGCTTCGGGTGTATCAAAATCACGTGAATAATATTTATACATATTACCTTCCTTTACTACTTGTATGCCCAAAATGTCTTTAAAAATGTTGTTAACACTGGTATCGACCGGATTCTGGCTTGCCAGCAATTGAAGTCTGAATGTAATGGTGGTAGGTGCTGCAATGGGAGAAGTGTTTTGTTTGCTGTTTTCGTTTTGGACAAGTGCTTGCTCCTTCTTTGCAGCATTGGTTCCAAGGTCGAGTTGCAGATTCATTTGTTTGCCTGCTACAATGGGTTGTTCATCTTCGATATGAGCTTTGTAATTGTAAAATGCTCTTGCAATGGCAGCAGCAATCTTATTCTGACCTTCATCACTCACCAGGAAATCCTTTTCATTTTCATTCGACAGAAACCCGGTTTCGATTAATACACTTGGCATAGTAGTGGCCTTCAATACAAGGAAACCTGCTTGCCGTACACCACGGCTTTTTCTCTTAGCATGAGCCGCTGCTTCGAGTTCGAATGCTTGGGCAAATGAAATACTCTGACCCAAATATGCATTCTGAAACATAGATAACATAATATGTGTCTCCGGAGCATTCGGGTCAAATCCGTCGTAGTTCGCTTTATAATCATACTCCAGCAGGATGGCACTGTTCTCACGTTTTGCTACTCCCAGGTTATAACTTTCTACTTTTGGATCCTGAACATAGGTTTCTGTACCATAAAAATTTTCCTGATTGGTTTCAATGGCGTTGCAATGGATGGAGATAAATAAATCGGCACGTTCCTGATTAGCTATCTGGGCACGTTTTTTCAGGTCAATGAATTCATCCTTTTTTCGAGTGTACACCACACGTACATCTTTGAAATTGCGCTCTATGAGCTCGCCGGTTTTCAGGGCGATACTGAGCGTGATATCCTTTTCTTTTTTCTTAAAATTGACAGTACCCGGGTCATGACCACCATGGCCGGCATCAATGACAATGGTACGGATTAAATTTTTCTTTTTTGTATTATTCTGTAACTGTGTAGCTTTGCCATTATTTTGTGGTTGCTTTGGCTGAGCCTCAAGGAAATGAAACAGAAAGAAAATGTTAAAAACAACAAGGAAGTAACAGCGTAATATATGTTTTGTCGTTTTAAGGTGTGTTGTGCCAGGCATGGGAATATATTTCGTATTACAAAAAAATGTAATTTATACAAAGTTAATATCAAAAGGGTTTGAATACAAGAATAATATACAATTTTTTCCTTTATTTAACTTTTGCATTACCGGGTATGCTGGTTGCTCAACAGAATCCAGGCGTTGTTCTCCGGCCTGATTCGCTTGGTATCGTCTCTGCTGACACCAGTGGCACGCCCACACGTGATTCAGTACTTGTAAGCTATACCGACTTCAAATTATCAAAAGATTCACTGGATGCGGAAGTGGATTGCTCGGCAAAAGACACTATCTGGTATGACATTAACAATAAGCGCATCCACCTCATCAACAAGGCATGGATGAAGTACAAAACCATTGACTTAAAGGCAAATTATATAATATTCGACTGGAATACCAACGTACTGAGTGCCATGGGCAGACCAGACAGTCTTGGCAAAATGACCGGATTCCCGGATTTCGCTGATGGTGACCAAAAATTCAAATCAAAAGAACTAAAATACAATTTCAAATCGAAAAAAGGGCTTGCTAAAGATATTACCAGTAAGGAAAACGACCTTTTCGTACACGGTGAGACGGCTAAATTCCTGGTAGCGAAGGATTCGTTACATAAACAGACCATTGTCTATAACAAAAATGCCCTCATTACCACCTGCGACCATCCTGACCCACATTATGGCATCAGGAGTTCGAAACAAAAAGTGGTGGCAGACAAGGTAGCTGTAGTGGGACCTTCTTTTCTCGAAATTAACCACATTCCAACGCCTGTTGTACTGCCATTCGGGTTTTTCCCAATCACTAAAGGACAACGAGCTGGTCTCATTTTGCCTAGAGATTACGAAAATTCTGAAACATGGGGCATTGGATTTAGAGACATCGGCTATTATTTTCCCATCGGGAAGCACTTCGATGTAAAACTAACGGGTGACATTTACTTCCGTGGTAGTTGGGGTGTTCGTGCCAATACACGGTATGTTCAACGATACAAATATAACGGTGGCGTCAATATGGCTTTTTCTGACAGAAGAAGCGAAATACCAGGATCCAACAAAATAGCAAGCGACAAATCATTCAGTTTCATCTGGCAGCACAATCAGGACCCAAAAGCACATCCCTCCATAACATTTGGTGGCAATGTCAACATACAGTCCAACAATTTTCAAAGCCTAAACTACAACGATGCCAACAGTGTACTAAACAATACGCTTTCGTCCAATATCAATTTCAGCAAAAGATTTCCGGGCACCAGTCAGGTACTTACGGCATCACTTTCGCATTCTCAGAACAATATCTCTCGCGAGGTCATTATCAATTTTCCAAATATTGGCTACCAGACAGGTAGCATTTATCCTCTTAAACGCAAAGCGCAAAGTATAGGTCCTGAACGATGGTACGAAAAAATCTATTTCACTTACGACATGCAGGCAAAAAATGAAATTAAAACACTCGATACGCTTCTTTTCAGACCGGAGACACTCCGCAACAGCAAATACGGTATCAAACAAAGCATCAGTACAAGCTACAATACACGGATACTCAAGTATGTAAATGTAGCACCAAGTATCCGCTACGAAGAAACCTGGAATTTTCAGACCTTAAAAAAAGGTTTTGATGAAACAATTACCATTGACACCATACCGGTTAAAAACCAGGCGGGCGAAATAACTGACTATACTTACAAGACAAATTACGGTAAGATTCTATCCAAAACTGTACATGGTTTTGCCCCGTTCCGCACCTTCACAGCAAGTTTGAGTGCCAACACTCAACTATTCGGTTCGCTTCAGTTCAGGAAAGGCTTTCTGCGTGGTGTGCGTCATGTCATTAAACCCAGCATATCGCTTAATTATTCGCCCGACTATGCTTCCATCGACCGATATTTTGGCACCATCAATACCGACTCTAGACCAGAGTTCAACCGGATGCAGCGCTATTCTATATTCGAGAGTGGAATATTCGGAACGCCACCCAACTCAAAACAGTCACTTAACCTTGCTTATGGTATCAATAACCTTTTTGAAGGAAAATATTATCACAAACGCGATTCAACAATCAAAAAATTTAAGTTTTTCGACAATATAAACATAGGCGGAAGCTATAATTTTGCTGCCGATTCACTCAACTGGAGCCGTTTAAGCTATGGCGGTACTGCCAGATTCTTCAAGGGCATCACTACACTCACCATAAGTGGCAGCTTTGACCCATACGATGTAGATGCCTATGGCCGAACCATCAACAAACTTTATTACAAATCAAAAGGAAAACTACTGCGCTTTGTAAATACGAATTTCAGCTTTAACTCTGCAATATCTCTCAAACAAATATGGGAGATACAGGAAGACCGACAAAATGCAGGAGGGCCACAATCCGTCTCTGTCCCTCAGGAATTACTTCAGAATATCTTCATCAGACATACGCTCAACATTGGCATTTACCCGCTTCAACAAGGTGACACCATCGCTATTGTAAATCACAATCTCGACCTCAACGGTAGCCTCCCGATTACCAAAAACTGGAGGATAGATGTGGGCAACATAGGGTGGGACTTCAAAGCCAAACGACTCACCTACCCCGACATTGGGTTCTATCGAGACTTGCACTGCTGGGAAATGGGTATGAACTGGCAACCCGAACGAGGTACTTATGCCTTTTTCCTCAGGGTAAAACCATCATCGCTTGACTTCCTGAATATTCCATACCGGAAAGGATTCCAGGATGCACAGTTTTAGGGAAGACGTCTTTTTTCATCACATCACCACTACCTTACGTACCAAAGTATTCTCATTGCCTGTAAGGCGTATAAAATAAATGCCACTTTGTGTAAATGATAATTCTATTGGCCTGAGTAACAGCACTTTAACGACATCTTTCCATATCAGTTTTCCCGATGTGTCGAAGATTTCGACCTTGATATCACTCTCACGATTTAACCTAAGGTCAATAGATATACAATGGCTTGTCGGGTTTGGGTATATCCTGACATTGTCTTCTGTGAGCCTGTCGGCAAATGTTGGTTTAAAGCATGAAATGTTGTTATTCAGCAATAAAGGTCGGTACTGCAAAAGCATTTGATACACTCTTTCTTTCTGGCCGTGCGTAAACAGTGCGAGGCAGGCATCATCCGAAAACTGCATAAAATTTTCAACCAAAGGCACCGATCCACAAGCGTCATCCATCACCTGTGGCATACAACCATAATACGGGCACCGTTGCGGTGGCGTATCTTCTACATAGTCGCCTGTAGCACAATCAGCACTCCATGGATGTAGCAGACCGAGGTAGTGGCCGACTTCGTGTGTTAATGTCCTCCCCAAGGCAAACTGTTTCTTCGGCGAACCGTTGCAATTGACACCTACATAAGCCGGATCTATTCTTATACCATCTTCTTCGGGCAGATTGTCCCAAGGAAATTTTGATTCGGCAAGTATAGCGCCATCCTGAAATTTTCCAACCCAGATGTTGAGGTATCGCTGTGTGTCCCAGGCATCTGCTCCACCGAGATTTTTATGCTTGATAAATGCTTTTGACGGGATGGTAGGCGTATTCTGTGTACCGATGTTTTCCACCTCAGACTTATACCTGAGGATGCCTGTTGTAGGAATGCCCTGCGGATCAACAGCGGCAAGGCAAAATTCGATTTCCATATCAGCAGCCAGGCTCCTCTTTGCAGAAGACAGGTATTTAAGCTGGTCATTCAATGCCCTGAAATCGGTATTCAGCACATCGAGCTGTGAAGTGATACGAGCATCAGGTATATTATCGGATGAATCACGCCATACTATATGAAATACTACCGGAATGGTTATAACCGACCGGCTTACAGGTGCATGACTTATGAATAGTTCATCAAGCTTACCGGAAAAAACCGTACCGCACCGTACTCCTTGCGAAAAGGCGGTGGTAGCGATAAGTGTAAAAACTACCGAAAATAAATTTTTCAATACAGTTTTACTTGTTAATCAGATTATACAACGCAGTAAGTTTGGGTGAAAGTATAATTTCTGTTCTACGATTTTTGCCTTTGCCTTCCTTTGTATCATTCGAAGCCACCGGTACATAGAATGCTCTACCTGACGGAATAACCCTTTTAGCATCTACTCCTTCACCTATCAAGACTTTGGTTACTGAAATGGCACGGTCAGCACTCAAATTCCAGTTAAGCTCTGCAGAACCATCGGTGTCTGTATGACCTTCTACGCTTACTTCTATATCAGGATAATTTTTTAACACTCCCCCAAATTTTTTCAGCGCATCAATGCCTTTAGGGTCTATCTGTTTGCTTCCCGAAGCGAAGAGCAGATCCTGACTGAGTGTTGCATAAAGTTTGCCATCTTTCTGGACGATATTGAGATCTTCTGGCGAAAATCCTGAAAGTGCGCCTTTCAGTTTATTCTGCAGGCCTGCAAGATTCTGATCTTTTTCATCAATGATACGTTGCAATTCACGCAGTTTTTGTTCGCGTTCTTCTAGATTTTTTGTAGCCAGATCCAGTGCTTTTTGTTTGTTGGTCAACACGTTCGACAAGCTGTCCAACTGTTGTTCGCGTGTGGTGAGCAGTTTATCTTTTTCATTGAGTTCATTGATAAATTTGCCCCTTTCCTGAGAGCTGGCATTGGTCAGCATTTTGTTTTGTTCTACGAGTTTGTTGTAACGTACTGTCACATCATCAAATGCTTTTTGTGCAGACGCTGCCGCTTCCTTTGCATGTTTTAGCTCCGAATTCAATCTGTCAGACAATAGCTGGAGACTGTCAATTTTCGTAAGCAAAATCCGGTTTTCAGCATTCACCTTTACAAGTTGATCGTAATTGTACTTTAACTGATCGCGTTCGAACTGTAGTTTATTGTATTTTTTCGATGAAACACATGAACTTACGATAAAAGGTAGGAAAAGCAGGAGGAAAAAATATTTTTTCATGGGTAAAATATAAGGAGTTGCAAAGTTAGTGAGAATATAACATATTACTGATTTTTTTAATGGTAATTTATTAAACCCAGATAACACATCCATCTCTTTCTTGCAAATAATTACTAGTTCAAATCCATTGCAAAAGCCAAAAAACATAATTCGCTATACTTTTCGCACTTTCTTTAGATTTTTTTGTACTAATCATTTTTGTTTAAACTCCTAATGCGTTATTTGGGTTAAACACGAGCTTGAGCAAATAATTCAATTCCGGTTACAACTTTTTTAGCACATATAAAGTTATTAGATGTTAGTTTTGGTAAATGTTGCAAGCTTCAAAAAATTCAAACACTATTCAAACTACTATATTAAATGGTACCGGCTTTAGCATGCAGGTGGTTGAAAGCATTGCCGGTGTAGCTGAAGAATGGGACAATATTCTGGAAGGAAACAATACACTCCTTTCATCGGCATATCTGATGGCTCTTGAGCTATATCCACCGTTTGGTATGGCTTTCAGGTATCTTGTGTTGCGTGATCTTCAAGGTTGTGGAGTCGGTGTAGCCTATTTCCAGATACAACATTTCAACGCTGCCAACAGTCTGAACGAAGCGGACGACAAAAAAAGTCCTTGGCTCATTGGTTCATTGCAAAAATACGTTAAAGACATTGTTGCACGTAATGTTGTATTTAACACTTTTGTATTTGGCAATCTTCTGCTTACAGGTGAAAATGCTTTTTATTTCAGAAAGAATATTATGCCGGACGACCAGATAATCAATCTGATGACAGCAGCAGCCGAATCATTACAACTAACACTCAACTCAGCCGGCATACAATGCAATGTCTGTCTGATGAAAGACTTCAAAGCAATTGAGCCTAACCAAACTCGCAATTTGCTCTCTAAAAAAAACTTCCATGAATTTTGTGTACAACCATGTATGATGATGTCCATTCAAGACGAATGGTTATCATTTGACGATTATCTTGGCAGTCTGCATTCAAAGTACCGTGTAAGGGCAAAGAGGGCATTCAAAAAGCGGCAAGAATTAAGCTGCCGTGAGCTTGGGCAGGACGAAATCTTGCTTTATCAAAATCAGATTCATGATTTGTACATGAATGTAGCTCAGAATGCAGGATTCAATACTGTCAATCTTCATGTAGGATATTTTTATGGTCTTAAAAAATATCTTGGCGATAAATTTCAGCTATTTGCTTATTTTCGTGGCAATGTCATTAAGGCATTTTATACCATCATACACAACGGGCACGAACTTGAAGCACATTTCCTTGGGTACGACAAGCAAGAAAATGCCATTTCGCAGATTTATCTCAACAGTCTGTTCGATATCATACAACATGCCATTGAAGGAAGGTTCAGCCTAATCAACTTTAGTCGTACTGCTCTTGAAATAAAAAGCTCAGTAGGTGCAGTACCACTCGATATGTATTGCTACATGAAGCACCGCAGCCATATACCAAATAAATTCATAAAACCAATCATCGATTACCTCAATCCTGACTTTGATTGGCAGCCAAGGCGCCCATTCAAGTGATGATTATTCGTAAGTACGGTATAGTTCCCAATAATGGGATAATGGCCCACCAGGTTTTTCTATAATCATGGTTATTTGGATAGATTCATCCGTGTTACGCACAGTAATTTTGCCATCAGCTGATGTATAATGTTCGCCTTTGGTATCGGTTGACGAATATTGAAATACATTTTTTCCACCAGAATCTATGCATTCAAGTGATTGCTTTTCTTTGACAAAACGGTACTTTTTGTGTGGAGTATTTTGCGTCTGGCCTACAAGCACCCAACCTGCTTCGGTATTCTTGACCGATGCTACAAATGGAATTCCGTCATATTTACCTGCGAATGTATGTGCAGTATTTTTTACGGCTGCTTTATCGGCCTGCACTTCTGCTTTACCGGTTGCCTCCTTCTGTCTTGCTGCCTGGGGTGGTGCTGCACTGGCAGGTGTGGGTTCGGCCATACTGCGTGATACTTCAGACTCCTGCTCTTCTATATGGTCTGCCATTGCTACAGTTGCGGGCGCATCGGTTGTATGCTTGTTATTCCCTGCTCCCTGCATTTGTCGGATTCCTTTCGATTCGGTCTCTTTCTTGCTGGGTATTTCCATTGATTGCTCGGGAGCAGAAGGTAACTTGAGAGACTCATTTTCCGGTGACTCGGCCAGCGTGTCAAGTTCTGATGCCGGGGTAGTCAGGGTTTGTGCCCAGTCTTTCTGATTCTTTTGCAAATAAAATTTTACAATAAAAACTGCTATGATTAACAACAACATAGTCGCTGCAATCTTAAACCAAACGCTTCTGTCAATATTTCCGGTCTGTTCCTTGCCTTTGAGTCTCGCTTCGATCAAATGCCATTGCTCAGGTACATTCTTCGGAGAATACCTATGCTCTGCTTCCTGCAATGACTTTTTTAAGCTCTCTTTCATTTATTTTTCAAAACCAATTTATTTAAAATCAATACTGCTGAATATTCATAAAATTTTATCCGTGCATATTCAATTTTCCTCTTGTTTGTTCTTTATCATGCCAAGGAGCTTGGTCCTTGCCAGTTGATATTGCGACTTAGACGTACTTATGCTTATGTTGAGCAATTGAGCAATTTCATTATGTTGCAAATCATCAAACACATACATTTTGAACACTGTTTTGCAGCCGGCAGGCAATTTTTCTATCAATAGCATTATTTCTTCATAGTCGAACTCGTCGGGTGGTTCAAAAGCTGAATCATCTGGCAATACGGTAAGTGGTTCGAACACGATATTCTTCTCCTTTCTCAAAAACATCAGACATTCGTTTACAAAAATCCGGCGCATCCATGCTTCAAAGGCTCCGTCTCGCCGATATTTCTGAATATTCTTGAACACTTTTACGTAAGCTTCAATCATCACATCTTCAGCAAGGTGATGTTCTCTTATATAACGCAGTACAAGTACATACATACGCGACCTCGTGGCTTCGTACAATTGTTTTTGAGCCTTCGGGTCAAGTGCGATGCAAGCCTCTATAAGATAGTCAGGTATCAATTTTTGAAAATTTCCAGTGTAAAGATATTTCAAAATATTCAAAAACTTGTACCAAAACATACCTGTATGTACATAATCAGATGCATAAATCGGACAAAAGGTTGGTTAATGATGGCACAAAAGCCATAAATATACGTATAGATAAATCTTTACTTTATCTTTGCACATTAAATCAAGAAAAATGCAATTAGTCGGAGAAAATTATCAGTTAACCGGAGAAATCGATCCATTATACCTTGTAAATAAGTATGGTGCGCCACTTTACGTCTATGACACAAGTATCATTGCAAGTCAATATAAACGACTGTCAACTGCCTTCGATGTTCCGTCTCTGAGAATAAACTTTGCATGCAAGGCACTCACCAACCTGGCAATCCTAAAGTTCATGAACTCGCTTGGTGCCGGGCTCGACACTGTGTCTATTGAAGAAGTCCGACTCGGTATTGCAGCAGGGTTTGATCCGCACAATATTATTTTTACACCCAATTGTGTCTCTGTTGAAGAAATAGAGCTGGCTATCGAAGCCGGTGTTCGTATTAACATTGACAATATTTCAACATTAGAGCAAATAGGCACCCGCCACCCGGGCCTACCGGTTTGCATCCGTGTCAATCCACACATTATGGCAGGAGGAAACTCTAAGATTTCGACAGGACATATCGATTCCAAATTCGGTATTTCGATTCATCAGATGCCACATGTATTGCGTATAGTGGATGCCATCGGTATGAAAATCGAAGGTGTACACATGCACACCGGGTCTGATATACTTGATGTGGATGTTTTCCTCGCAGGTGCCGAAATTTTATTAAAAATAGCCAAGCACTTCAAACACCTTGACTACATCGACTTTGGTAGCGGGTTCAAGGTTCCGTACAAGCGCGATGATATCTACACCGACATCGAAGAACTGGGAGAAAAAATTTCAAAAAGATTCAGAACATTCTGCTCTCAGTATGGAAGAGACCTTACACTAATGTTCGAACCAGGCAAATTTCTGGTAAGCGAATCGGGTTATTTCTTTGCCAAGGTCAATGTTATTAAACAAACAACTTCTACCGTATTTGCCGGTATAGACAGTGGCATGAACCACCTCATAAGACCCATGTTCTACAATTCGCACCATACCATCCTCAATGTTTCTAACCCTACGGGCAAACCAAGAATATACACTGTAGTAGGCTATATCTGCGAAACGGATACCTTCGGGGCCAACCGACTCATTCCTCAGCTACAGGAAGATGACATCATCTGCTTTCTGAATGCCGGTGCTTATTGTTTTACTATGGCTTCTAATTATAATTCGAGATTACGTCCTGCTGAAGTGCTTATCCATAACGGTAAAGATTATCTGATACGTAAACGCGAAACAATTGAAGATCTGATGAGAAATCAAGTGGATCTCGACATTTTCAAAAACGAACACGAGCATGCATAATTTCATAAACACCCTTAATCTACTCTGTCTGCTCAATCTACCACTCAGTATGCAAGCACAGAAAAATATTATCCAAAACTATGATAACGTTGTCGAGTCATTTGACGGAAATGATATTCTGACAAAAGACGGTACAAAAATATCTCTGAAACTGGTCTATGATGATCAGCTGCTGATACTCACTCGTCATGGCGAAAAAGCAGATTTTTCAAAAAATGCCGAGTTGTCTGAGGCAGGTGAGGCAAGATCTGAAAGATTGAGCAAGATACTTAGGAAGGCACCGGTAGCAGACATGGTTTATTCTTCAGATTTTATCCGTACAATCAATACCATTAAGCCTTATTGTCTGTCAAAAAACATCAACTGGCAGTTATACAATCCTGCAAATCAGGCAGAACTGGCCGCAAAGCTAACACCATATAAGCGCATTCTCATATCGGGGCATTCCAATTCTGTACCTGCATTAATCAATTTACTTACAGGCAGCAATATGGCCGAACTCGATGAGGACGATTATTCAAATCTTTTTTTTGTAAAAATTCCAAAGAACGGACCAAAGACGATTTATATTTTTAAATACTGACCAAACAAGCACCGCAGATGACATTGTCAACACGATATTTGCCCAATGATATAGAAAATAAATGGTACACCCACTGGATGGAACACAATTATTTCCATTCTGTGCCTGATGACAGAGAGCCATATACCATTGTGATGCCACCACCCAACATTACCGGCGTGCTGCACATGGGCCATTTACTCAACAATACCATTCAGGATATTTTGATACGCAAAGCTCGTATAGATGGCAAGAATGCCTGTTGGGTGCCCGGTACCGATCATGCCTCGATTGCCACAGAAGCCAAGGTTGTACAATTGCTCCGCAAACAAGGTATCAAAAAAAGTGATCTGACCCGGGAAGAATTTATGCGTCATGCATTCGAATGGAAAGAAAAATATGGCGGAATAATTCTCGAACAACTGAAGAAACTCGGATGCTCCTGTGACTGGGACCGTACCCGCTTTACAATGGAGCCTTCTCTGTCTAATGCAGTAACAGGTGTGTTTGTTGATCTGTATAAAAAAGGAAAAATATACAGGGGACTACGAATGACCAACTGGGACCCAGAGGCCCAAACAGTTTTGTCTAACGAAGAGGTCATTTACTCTGAAGAGCAGTCGAGGTTGTTTCATGTAAGGTACAGAATAGAAGGCACCGACGAATACATCACCATCGCTACTACCCGACCGGAGACTATACTGGGCGATACAGCCATAGCCGTAAATCCGGATGATGAACGATATGCACATTTGAAAGGCAAAAAAGCTATTGTGCCAATTGTTAACAGAGTAGTTCCCATTATTTTCGATCGTTATGTAGAAATGGACTTTGGTACAGGTGCACTCAAAGTTACCCCTGCCCATGACATCAATGATTACGAAATCGGCAAACAACACAATCTTGAAACCATTGATATATTGAACCCCGACGGAAAGATAGCCGACATCGCCGGGCATTATATCGGAATGGACCGTTTTGAAGCAAGAAAGGCAATCGTTAAAGATATAGATGCACTGGGTCAGATAGCAAAAATTGAAGACTACAGAAATAAAGTCGGCAGATCTGAACGATCGAATGCTATAGTGGAGCCTCGTCTTACACTTCAATGGTTTCTCAATATGAAGGAATTTGCTAATACCGCTTTATCATCAGTAGAGCAAGGTAACATCAGATTTTTTCCGGACTCCTTCATCAATATGCTACGTACCTGGCTTGCAGAAGACAACATCAAAGACTGGTGTATTTCCAGACAATTGTGGTGGGGGCAACAGATACCGGCCTGGTACATTGGTGAACATGTATTCGTAGCAACAACTGCAGAAGATGCTCTCAGCCAGGCGAAGGAAAAACTAGACAACCATTCACTTCAACTTACTGATCTCATACAAGATGAAGACGTAGTAGATACCTGGTTCTCTTCGTGGTTATGGCCAATATCGGTTTTTGACGGATTTGAAAGACAGGACGAACTCAAATACTACTACCCTACCCAAGTACTTGTCACCGGTTGGGACATCATATTCTTCTGGGTGGCCAGAATGATAATGGCTGGCTACGAATGGTCGGGCGACTTGATAGGAACCGAATTGTCGGCTGCAAAAGGTAATTTTCCGTTCAAGGACGTTTATTTTACCGGAATGGTACGCGACAATAAGCGTCAGAAAATGAGCAAATCGCTCGGAAATTCGCCTGACTCGCTTGAGTTGATGGCCAAATACGGTGCAGATGGTGTACGATTTGGATTGCTATCCAGTGCATCCGCAGGGAATGATATAATCTTCGACGCGCCATTTGACAATGAAACTAAGCAAATCATCAACGAAAGTAAATTATGCGAACAAGGCCTCAACTTTTGTAATAAAATATGGAATGCTCTACGGCTTATAAAAGGATGGCAGGTAAGCGAAGATATAAAGGACATTAACCAAAAGGAAATTAATACCATTGCAGTAAAATGGTTTGAAAACAAAATCGCACAGAAATTCGAAAAGTACGAAGAAAACTATAAAGACTACAGACTTTCAGAGATAACAGTTGACCTGTATAGTTTCATTTGGGATGATTTCTGTGGTTGGTATCTTGAGATGATTAAGCCACCTTTCGGTGAATCGATAGATGCTGATTCCCTTGAAAAAACCGTACAGATATTCGAGCAGCTCATGACAATGCTTCATCCTATTATGCCTTTTGTGACCGAAGAAGTCTGGCATCAGCTAAGGGACAGAGTGCCCGGCGATAATTGTATAGTAGGTAAAAAGCCCGAATTAAAGCCATTTGATCTCCATTTCATCAGACAAATAGATGCCGTAAAAGAAATAATAACCAAGGTACGTGAGGTGCGCAACAGCAAAGGTGTAAAGATGGCCGACCAACTACCATTTTTCGCAAACCCTTCTCCACAAAATACCGACTGGTTAGCCAACGAAGGCATTAAAAACATGCTGAAAAAAATGGCAAACCTAAGTAGTATTGAAATAACCGAAAACGAACCCGAAAAATGTATTTCAATCGTAAGTGGAGCCGATAAATATTACGTTTTACTTGATATCGAGATTGATATCGAAGCAGAAAGAGAAAGAATAGAGAAAGAACTCGAGTACCAGCGAGGATTCGTTGCTTCGATCGAAAAGAAACTTTCAAATGAGCGTTTTGTAAGTGGTGCACCGGCTGCAGTGGTAGATAAAGAAAGACAGAAGATGAATGACGGATTGTCAAGAATCGGATTTTTGGAAGATAGTCTCAGAAATCTTAAATAGTCGTTATCCGGATATAAAAGTAAACCGAATCTTTTTGTACTTGTAGCTCAGAACCTTGATTTTAAGCACAATTATAGAACTTTAACTTAGCTTCAAATTCGATATTCGCGTACATCCTACATGTATTTAATAAGAAAAGCCACAGAGAACATGCTCTGTGGCTTTTGTATGATTACTGATTAACAGTTAATTATTTAGCCACTATAAACTTAACTGATCTTACACCAGCCTTTGACTTATAGTTAACAAAGTAATTACCATTAACAAGGTTTGAAACATCAAACGTCTCAGTAGTTGACTTGAAGTTTTCGATTGTTCTTGTATTAAGAATCTTACCGTTGATATCCACTACTTCGATAGTAGCTTCTTTTGCATTTTCTACAAGGTCGATTTTAACATTAAGTACATCTTTAACCGGATTAGGAGCTACAACAATCTTGTTAGCATCATCAAGTTTAACTTCATTTGTACTGATAGTAGTAGTGCTTAGGAACATCCTGATAACCGGTGTAGTACCACCTGTGAATGTATTTGCAGTCATTTCGCCTGTGTTACCTACGTCAAGTGCATGGTTGTATCTTACAGGACCAAAACCAGGAGTTGTAGATCTCACTGTCTGAGCTCCGTAATCGATCGATGCATCTGAGTTGATAAAACAAGGTAATTCTAGTTGGTCAGGAGGAGTGGTATATTCTACTACCAAAACATAATCGGTATTTGATTCGAGTGCAACACCATGTTCAAAAGTAGCATAGTCAAATATTGGGAGTGTATAAAGCGTATTGGCAGCCTCACCTACAGGGAAGTCATACTGGTTAAAGCCCACTGTAGTTCTTTCATCTGCTTGTATTACATCATCACCGTTGGCATTATCCCATTTGTACAAGTAAACAAAGATGGTAGCACCTGCCAGGTCATCCGGATTAGCTATACCAACTCCAGCATAGTTACAATGATAAGTCTTACCATTAAGACTGCTCTTGTTGTTTACGATATGGTAAATGTTACCCCAGGTATAGTTATAATCGCTACCAGCTCTGATACCATTACCAAGAGTTGTAGAACCGTCTTTTGCCATAATGGAGTCAGTTACTGACCAAGAGAAATTTCTTGAATTGTCAGTATAGTCAAAGTCAGGCTCCGTTGAAGTAAGTGCATAAGTACCTGTATAAGTAGTTACATCATCATTAGGGTGTGTGAAGGTACCAGTCATAGGTACATTTTCATACGTGCTGTCTGCTACAGTAGTGCCATAGCTTAGCTCGTCTGTAAAGATAGTTGTACTTGCAGCGTCCTTGATCTCAAGGCTAAGTGCAGTATTGGTAGTTCCTTTCGAACCATTGTTAGAAATATCAGCCAAACCACCGAATGACTCTAACTGATCTCTCTGCCACTGCTTGTTAGGTGCAATAGCATAGAATGGATCTACTCTAAGGTTGTAAGATTCTCTTTCTGTGATTTTCACATCATCTACTATCCAGTAGTAGTAGTTACCTACATAACGGAATCTAACCTGAACATTTGGTTTTCCGGCAGCACCTGGTAGGAAAACTCTTCTGTTGTTGTTTACATGCGGACCGTTAACAGCATAATTATCCGGATCTTCTTCCGCAGTATTGATTTCGATTGTGTTCCATGTAGTTCCTTCATCAAGGCTTAGTTCTATATAGTATTCACTCTGGAATTGTCTTGTTGCCTGTGAGAAAACCAAGTTAACACCTGTTACGTCAGGAAAGACGCTAAGGTCAATAGCTGGAGAAACAAGTGAACCCTCTTGAGGTGCAGTACATGGACCAGTACCGATACCTGTTGATTGACCGTTATTATCATAGTAGTCAGAGTCGAAGCACATTGCTCCGTTACAAACTGTCAATGATGTGATGGTACCACCACCTGAAGAGAATGCTCCATTTGTACAGTAGGTTGTATTTGACCATCTCCAGAGTTCAAAACCCGGGCATTTTGCATCCAAAGTAGTTGTCCAGCCACCCAGACCACCGTTAAAAGAACCTTCTCCGTTATTACCCCAAATAGCCTGCTCGCCATCAGAGTAGAATGCAGATATCTCAAATGCACCCTGGCCTTGAGCCCAGTTAGCAGCTGTACCAGCACCTGACCAAACCCTTATAAGGAGCTCCTTATCTTCACCTGTACAGATTTTACTGAATCTAAAAGATCCGTTTCCTGTAAAATTCTGACACAAGTATGCAGCATTGCTGGTATCACATGCATTGCTCACATAAATAGCCATACCACAATCTGTCATACCACCTGTAACATTTCTGTTAACAGCAATGGTTACTGCTTCAGCTGCAACACCTGAAGGAATTGTTACCTTGTACCATACATCATCACGGTAAAAGTTTGCTGAACAAACTTTTGGGCCAGGAGTAGTAGCACCGTCAACAGTACCTACAGTTGTTCCTGCTACCGGCACAGCGGATGCTTCATCAGCAGCAATAGTAAGTTCGATTGCATTTGAGCATAAGTCATTAGCCGGCTGTGCAAAAGCTGTCATGCTCCACATACTGGCTACAACAAATACAAATGCAGAAAAAAATCTGGTTTGTAAAAATTTTAATTTCATAATTAAATTGGGTTTAAACATTTTAATAATCGCTGGTAAAAATAAGCCTTTTTTTTTATATAAATGTTAAAAAATCAAGAAATGTCAAAAAAATCATGTTTTTTCTGAATATAAAGTCTCTGACAACTCTAAAATTAGCTGATCCGGATCAACAGGCACTACTCCGGGACGCTCGCACACCTGCCCACCTGCTACATTCGCCATAACAGCCAACTCGTATGCACTCAGCCCTGATGCTATACCTAGACTTAATGTACTGATGACCGTGTCTCCTGCCCCACACACATCTGAAATATTACGCGGTGTTGTAGGATAAATCTTTGCATCAACCCCATCATCTATAAACAACCCATTCTCTGATAAGGTGATGACGGTTATCTTATTGCCTAATATATCCCTGATATGGCCCGAAGCATTTTTCAAGTCACCTATCTCCGGTTTGATCTCCGTGTTAAGAGCCTCTTTTACTTCCTTGAGATTGGGTTTGAAGATAGTCACTCCTTTAAAATCTAGAAAATTGGCCTTCTTCGGATCTACTGTTACCGGAATATTATTATCAGCTGCATATCTTGTAATAACTTGGATAAGTTCAGGAGTGAAAAATCCTTTGTTGTAATCCTGAAGTATGATTACATCTGGTTTTGTTTCTTTTAGTGCATTGACATACTGTGCGATGACAACTTGTTTTTCATGGTGTGTGAGTTCGAATGTGTCTTCTGCATCAATCCGCATCATTTGCTGATTTTGTGATACGATACGGGTTTTTACGGTAGTACGTCGTTCTACTGACTTGCAAATAAATTTGTGTTCTATTCCCAGACTGTTCAACTGCTTGAGGAGTTTAAGTCCGTCATCATCCTCACCAACGACAGTAAGCAAGATAGGTATAGCTCCATAAGCCTTAACGTTTAACGCCACGTTGCCGGCGCCACCCAAGCGGTCATCGGCATGTGTAAGTTGTACGACGGGTACTGGTGCTTCAGGTGAAATACGATTAACAGTACCGGTAAGATACCTGTCTGTCATGATATCGCCTGCTATCAGTACTTTTTTGTTGCGAAATTCACCCAGCACATTTTTATAAAAACTCATACCTGTATCATTTGATTAATTTTCATTGCCAAGATAATACAATTTTATATCATGTAATATCAATCCGGATGCTCCTTTATTACTATTCATATAAGCTCGAATAGCTTCAGCAGCATTTTTCCTGTTTTCTACTTTATTATAATATATAAATGTACTGAAAAGTTCATTTTGGTTGTTTATAGGGGTAAATGCTTTGTCCTTTGTCAGACTAACCGCTTCGCTGAATTTTTTAAATTTTGGGCCAAAAATAACGGGCAAGCTAAATGCTGCCGGCTCCAATGTATTGTGAATGCCATTGCCGAATCCTCCTCCTATGTATGCGAGTGTTGCATATCTGTATATTTTTGACAAATGCCCGATCGAATCTATGATGAGTACGGTATGTGTTTGATCGTACCTTTCAAATTCGCTGTAGAAAATGGCCTTTTCTCCAAATTGCTTTTTTAAATTCTCCAAATCATCTTTCTTCATTTCATGCGGAGCAATGATAGCCTTCCAGTTTTTGAAAATTTCATCTTTTATCAAGGGAATGAGTAGGTCCTGGTCGGCAGGCCATGTACTGCCACATACCAGGCAACTATCATCACCTACGAATCGCTTCATGTCGCAGTCAAGCTTGTGATCTGTAATACCTGAAAATCTGATTACGCTGTCAATCCGTGTATCGCCGGCTACTCTTACTTCCCTATTTACTGCAGCCCGAATGTTGGTCATGGATAATTCATCCTGCACATATATTTTGTCCAGTAATCTATAACATATCTTCTTATACAATGCTCCTGACCAGCCTGTTAATGCCTTGTGCTGAATGGCTGACACCAATATGGCCGGAATATTCATCTGAAACAATACTTTGAGGTATCCATACCACAGGTCGTATTTCACAAAAACAGCCAGGTTGGGCTTTAAGGTTTTGATAAAATATGCGGCATTGCCCGGTAAATCACAAGGTAAATAAACCACCATATCTGCATATTTATAATTATGTCGAATGGTGTACCCGGAGGGTGAAAAAAAACTGACTACTACATTCACACCTTGACATTCGGACTTTATACCATCCACGATAGGTCTTGCCTGCTCAAATTCTCCAAGCGACGAACAATGGATCCAGACTATTTTGCCGCTGAGTTTCGCACAAGCCAGCTTAAGATTTGTCCTCCAGTTTTTCCTACCTGCGCCCCACAGAGCGGCTTTGGCATTGAATAATACAGCTACTCTGATAACAAAGCAGTATAGAAATATTGCGGAATAATATAAAACGGATGTCACACGCTTAATAATAATATGATTCGGCTGGTACATCTGTAAAAAACGGTAAAATCCAGCCAGCCTTAATACCAATGACTACATCCAATCGTTTGCTGCGGAATGTGCTCATGGTATCGAACTGATAATCGCGTCTTCCTTCAGTAAGTCCAATAATGCTTTCTATGCCAATGTTGTAATTGATTCGCTTGTCGTTGCTTATGTATTGGTAGCCTACGTATGGACTCAGACCTAACCCAAAAGTAAGACGGTCGTATCCCTTTCTGTACTCTGCCTTTATCTGATTGATAGTATTGAGGTCGTCTTGCAGCCTTATTTTATGCTGAAAATATCCTGCGCCCAACTTGAGTTTGACACCCGAACGCGGATTGTTTAGTGGAATGATTTTACCGGCATAAGCCTGAATATACCAACCCCGTTCGCGCAACACAACCGAACCGTAGGTTTTATCATTGCCATAAATGATACCCTGGTCATCTTTCAAATTTATCAATACGTCGGGTTTTACATTTTTGCCAAACAAAAACTGGCCTTCTAAGCCGAACAGATAATTATTTTTTAACTGGTCTTCGAATGAAAGTCCTACATTAAAATTATTACCATATATATCTTTCATGTCGGCAAGAGGCAATTGGTACCCGTAGCTGAGGGCTATATGGAAAACATTGCCTTCATATATTTCCGACATTTTGGCTTTCTGTGCCAAACTTATAACAGTGCCAAAGAACAAAAGACAGGCGACAATAATATTTTTCAAAAAAGACATAGAACAACACGGTTAAGTACAATGTATTTTATTCAGGCAAAGCTAACAGATTATCCGGTGATTTAACCATCTGCACCAACAAAAAAACTATATTTGCACCCAAATTATGAATATGCACAAAATACAGATGGTTGACTTGCACAACCAATATCTCAAAATTAAATCCGAAACCGACGCTGCCATTCAGGATGTATTAGACCAGGGCTATTATATCAATGGTGCTCCGGTACACAAATTTTCTGAAAACCTTGCCACGTACCTGAATGTTGCTCATGTAATACCTTGTGCCAACGGAACCGATGCACTGCAGATAGCATTGATGGCTCTTGAGCTTCAACCGGGAGATGAGGTCATTACTTCACCATTTACTTTTGTAGCAACAGCCGAGGTGATAGCCTTGCTTAAGCTGAAACCTGTATTTGTAGATATTGATCCGGACACTTACCTCATTGATGTAAATAAAATAGAGGCAGCCATTACGCCGCGTACCAGATGTATCATTCCGGTACATTTGTTTGGCCAGATTGCCAACATGGAAAAAATAAACGAAATCGCCCAAAGACACAATTTATATGTAGTAGAAGACAATGCACAAGCCATCGGTGCCGATTATACATTCGCCAACGGCAATCAAGTGAAAGCTGGAACCATCGGACATATAGGTTGTACTTCTTTTTATCCTTCAAAAAATCTCGGTTGCTACGGTGATGGAGGCGCATTGATGACGAATGACGGAAAGCTAGCTGAAAAAATAAAAGTAATCTGCAACCACGGGTCTAAACAAAAATATTATCACGAAGAAATAGGTGTCAACTCAAGGCTCGACTCTATACAAGCAGGCATACTTGACATTAAACTAAAACATCTGGACCAATATATCACTGAAAGACAGCGCGCAGCAGAATATTACGACCGACACCTCAGCGACATAGACGGAATACAAATACCCGTGAGAACTAAACATTCCACACATGTATTTCACCAATATACATTATTCGTAGATAAAGATAGAGACCGTCTCAAAGATTCCCTTCAGGAATCAGGCATACCTTCAATGGTGTATTATCCGGTACCGTTGCATGTTCAGGCCGCCTACACCGGAGACGGTTACAAAGCAGGTGATTTCCCTCATTCAGAAAAAGCTGCCCGGCATGTACTATCTCTACCGATGCACACCGAATTATCGGATGAAATGCTCGGTTATATTTGTACAAAAATTCGCGAAGCATTCATATAACACATTCAATCATTATAACATTCAAATATTTTGATGTCGAAAAAAAGAGTATTAATCACCGGAGCAGCTGGATTTTTAGGTTCGCATCTGTGCGAGAGATTCCTAAGTGAAGGATTTGAAGTAATCGGGATGGACAATCTGATTACCGGATCGCTTGATAATATTGCGCATTTGTTTCCTGACAAGGATTTTACCTACTATCACCATGATGTAACGAAATTCGTACATGTACCCGGCGAACTTGACTACATCCTGCACTTTGCATCACCGGCAAGCCCGATAGATTACCTCCAGATGCCTATACAGACCATGAAAGTAGGTTCACTCGGTACGCACAACCTGCTTGGTCTGGCAAAAGAAAAGAAAGCAAGATTCATGATTGCTTCCACATCAGAAGTATATGGCGATCCACTCGTACATCCTCAGACGGAAGAATATTGGGGCAATGTTAACCCGATAGGCCCGCGTGGTGTGTATGATGAGGCCAAACGCTTTCAGGAAGCCCTGACGATGGCCTACCACCGTTATCATGGCCTGGAAACACGTATAGTAAGAATATTCAACACGTACGGACCACGAATGCGTGTAAATGATGGTCGGGTTTTGCCGGCATTTTTTTCACAGGCTATTCGAGGTGAAGGTCTCACCATTTTTGGTGATGGCACACAGACACGTTCGTTCTGTTATGTTGACGACCTGGTCGAAGGTATTTACAGGCTGTTGATGAGCGACTATGCTTTACCGGTCAATGTTGGAAATCCGGATGAAATAACGATGAATTATTTCGCAGAAGAGATATTGCGCCTGGTAAACAACCCGAATGCGTTTATTGATTACAGGCCTCTACCTGAAGATGATCCGAAACAAAGGCAACCTGATATAACCAAAGCACGTAACATACTCGGCTGGGAACCAAAGGTACAACGCGCCGAAGGCTTGGCCAGGACATACGAATATTTTAAAAAAGTAGTGACAGTATAAACAACGCTGCAAAAATTAAGGAATGAAAACTATATTAATAACAGGCGGGGCCGGATTCATCGGTTCGCATTTGGTAAGGCTTTTTGTAAATAAATATCCGGAATATAAAATCATAAATCTGGATGCTCTTACATATGCCGGCAATCTTGAGAATTTGACTGATGTGGCAGATGCGCCCAATTATACTTTCGTAAAAGGCGATATTTGTGACAGGCAATTAATAGCCGACTTATTTGCTCAATATAGATTTGATGGAGTTATCCATCTCGCAGCTGAGTCACATGTTGACCGGTCGATAGAAGATCCGGACAGTTTTCTCCACACGAACGTATATGGCACGCTCAATCTCCTGGCGCAAGCGAAGAAATCCTGGACAGACACATCGGGCAAACTTTTCTATCACGTATCAACGGATGAAGTGTATGGCTCGCTCGGCGACACCGGATATTTCACCGAAGAAACTGCTTACGACCCAAGATCACCTTATTCTGCGTCAAAAGCATCGTCAGATCATCTTGTACGGGCATTTTTTCACACGTATGGTCTGCCGGTGGTCATCAGCAATTGTTCGAACAACTACGGTCCGAATCAGTTTCCAGAAAAGCTTATACCGCTTGTTATCAACAACATTAAAAACAAGAAAAGCCTACCCATATACGGTGACGGAAAATACACGCGCGACTGGCTTTATGTAATAGATCATGCACAGGCAATCGATACTGTTTTCCACAAGGGCAAAAATGGCGAAACCTACAACATCGGTGGTAACAATGAATGGAAAAACATCGATCTTGTGACAAAAATGTGCAACATCATGGATAAAATGTCCGGAAATGCTCCAGGCACCAACAGGCAACTCATAACATTTGTAAAAGACAGACCCGGGCACGATAAAAGATATGCCATTGACGCATCAAAAATTAAACGTGAACTCGGCTGGGAACCATCCGTATTACCGGATAGTGGGCTCGAAATGACCATCAGATGGTATCTTGACAATATTACCTGGCTCGAAAACGTAACATCTGGCTCGTATCTTGAATATTACGAGAAGCATTACGCCAGATAAAAATCAACGCCCGAAAATATCTTTTTTACCTTGTTCTTGCGATTTTTTAGGCTTATCGGTTGGTGGCTCCTTCTGTTTGTCGTGCCACAGCATGTCCACGAACTCCCATGTTCCATTTTTCTTTAACTTGTAGGCGTCATAGCTGCCATCCGTCATATTTACAGTTTGGCCATACATGTCGGGGCTAGCTCCCTTTATAAGATGATCGAAGATGATCAGGCCATATTCGGGGTCATAGTTTAGCCTGATGGTAGCACGCGAATCGTACTCAAGCGTCATACGAGTATTGCATTGTTTTGTCTTTTTATTACAAAATACCAGGCTACCCAATACCGGTACACCATTGTCAAACCACAGAACATCCATTATTTTCCTGGCAGAAAACGGCCCCGGCTGCTGATAACCAAATATGACATATTTAGTCTGTCTGTCATGCACGAATGATTTGATGCCATAATAAAGACAACCATACCAGGCCTGATGGCGTAGTTCAAGTGTATTGAAAGATGAATGGTTGAAATACGAAGGACTTGGTTTTAAAACAAACAGGCTGTCGTGGGTCTGAATATAACAACTATAGGCGTATTTGTCCCGTGCTACTGGTGCTTGCCAACTCATTATTCTGAAACTACTGTCGGGCGGATATAGAAAAGAAACACATTCAAGTGAATCAAATTTATTGCTAAAAGAACCAGGTAAGTGTAGTTCATTCAGGAATTGTTCATTGAATTCTTTATAGGCGACAGAAATAGTATCATAACCCGAAAGACTGAGCATCATTTTAGCATTTTCATACATTGAATGCTTAGAAATAGCCTGACCGGTAACAGGCATAATTTCATAAATGAAAAATGCTAATAAAATGAAAAAAGATTTGATAGAATTTTTAAGCATATTCGAGTATAACGAATAGATATTTTTTATAGTGCTGACTTTGGTATGAATTTTGGCTTAACAAATATCACAAACACGAATCCCATTTATATATACATATTATAATCCTAAATTGCTTGCCCTTACATTTGTACGGGCTTTTTTATTTTCTTTTTTTATTGGCCAAATAGCTGTCGAGAAAAAAATTACCAAGCCCGTCAATACCCGAATAGAACGCCTTGCCATTGTTGGCCTGCGTAAACTGCCTGACAAACTGGACAAGGTAAGGATCTGACGCAATCATAAAAGTAGTGACAGGCACACCCATTTTACGCAGCTGGATACCTTTGTTGATTGTACGATTGACAATCATCCTGTCGAGTCCAAAACTATTCTGATAATATTTACTGCCTTTCTTGATACAGGTAGGTTTGCCATCGGTAATCATGAATACCTGTTTGTTCGGATTGTTACGCTTTCTCAATATTTGTGCTGCCAGGTCGAGCCCCGCAACTGTGTTGGTATGGTAAGGACCTACTTCGAGGTAGGGCAAATCTTTGAGTTCGACCTGCCATGCTTCATTGCCAAAAACAATGATATCAAGTGTATCTTTTGGAAATCTGGTTCGGATCAGTTCGGCCAGTGCAAGAGCTACTTTTTTAGCAGGTGTAATGCGGTCTTCACCATAGAGTATCATAGAATGAGAGATGTCAATCATAATGACAGTACTCATCTGACTTTGGTACATAGTTTCTTGCAGAACAAGATCATCTTCGCTCAACATAAAATCATCGATACCAAAGTGAACATGTGCGTTGCGTATGCTTTCAGAAATGGCAATATTTTCTGGCTTGTCGCCAAATTCGAAGGGTTTGATATCTGAAGTATGCTCATCTCCCCTTCCTGCAATCCGAGTGGTATGCCTACCCGGTTTGTACCGTTTGATATTTCCGAATAGGTCGCCAAATGCTTTTTTACGGATAGAAATTTCCATTTTCGCGCTTGGGATATAACCACCATTGCCGTCAGTCTGCCTCAACATGTATCCGCGTTCGTTCAGTTCATTTATGAAGTCGGCAATACCATAGTTGTCATCTGTAAGATTATATTCCTTATCAAGCTCAGTAAGCCATTCAAGTGCTTCGGCAATGTTACCGGAAGTGTATAGCAGTAGTTCCTTAAATAATTTGAACAAGCTGTCAAACGTACTTTCGGAGCTGCTTTCGCCAATGTTTTCAGTAAATCTGTAGCCTAACATCTTGTAGCATTATTTTTTTTGTAAATAAGCAAATAACATTCTTGGTTGAAATAGTAAAAAATAGAAAACCTTCTCATCCAGGCCTTGAATTAATCTATCAATGAAGGAATATATAATCAGAACGCAACTGTACTACATTGGTTCAAAAAAATGACTGGCACCGAGATATTCACATCCGGTGCCAGTCGTTATATATTATGAGCAATGATTATATCAGAGCTTCATATTTTTATAAACTTCGATAACTTCAGACACTGCTTTTGCGGAATTTGCCAGCAGTGTTTGTTCTTCGTTGTTCAACTCGAGTTCGATGATGCGTTCGATACCGTTACGGCCTAGTACAACCGGTACACCGAGGCACACATCGCTGAAGCCAAATTCGCCATCCAACCTTACACAACAAGGGAATACCCTTTTTTCATCTTTTAGTACGGCTTCGACCATTTGAGCGGCAGCTGCACCAGGTGCGTACCAAGCAGAAGTACCCATAAGTTTTACGAGTTCACCACCTCCATTCTGAGTTCGTTCGATGATTGCGTCAAGTTTGTCTTTTGCTACCAGATCTGTTACAGGAATACCAGCAACAGTAGTATAACGTGGAAGCGGAACCATAGTATCGCCATGACCACCTAGCAATAAAGCCTGAATGTCCTTAGGTGAAACACCGATTTCGGTAGCAAGGAAAGCTCTGTAACGTGCAGTATCGAGTATGCCTGCCATGCCAAAGACCTTTGATGAAGGGAACCCGGAAACATTCAAAGCGGCATAAGTCATCACGTCAAGTGGATTCGACACTATTATTATGATAGCATTTTTTGAATATTTTACAATATTCTCGGTTACACTCGCTACGATTTGGGCATTAGTAGCAATAAGGTCATCACGTGTCATTCCCGGTTTTCTTGGGAGACCGGCAGTGATAACTACCACATCCGAATCGGCAGTGTCTTTGTAATCTTCTGTACCTCTCAGCTTGGTGCTGTAAGAATCAATAGGAGCCTGCTGCCATGTATCAAGAGCCTTGCCCACGGCCATGTCGCTTTTAATATCTATCAGTACGATTTCATTGATAAAATCTTTATGTGCTAAAACATTTGCACAGGTAGCACCTACGTTTCCGGCACCAACAACGGTTACTTTACTCATAAGTCTGAAATTTATTTGTTAATTATATATTGAAAAGTGCCGCAAAGGTACGAAATATTTCACCAACAGACATCATCATTCTGAATTAAAGTAGGGTTGACTGAAACGCAAATCCTGCATTAAACCAGATAAGGCACTAATCTCTTCAAAGCAAAAAAAATCTTATACAACCATTAGTTGGAGTCAATGACTAAAAAAATAAGGATTTAACTAAATTCGTACTTGCAATTCGTAAGATTTACATTAATTTTGAAGTAAAATTCAGGTATTTTCAAATCTCAAACAATTAAAATGAAGAAAATTTTTATAACAATCTTTACGCTTGTTTCCACTGTAGTCATGTCAACAGCACAGACTTCAAATTTCTGTGGTACTACAGAATTTGCCTCAATAGCCGCACGTCTGAAAGCTAATAAAGCATTACTCGCCAAAAATCCGGTTCAGGAACGAGAGGTAAAATGGGTTCCGATGAAGTTTCACATCATTTCTAAATCGGACGGTACAGGAGCTGTTCAGGAACACCGTGTACTCGATATGTTGTGTGGGCTGAATGAATTTTTCGCTCCGCTCGATATACAGTTCTACATAAAGGATGGTTTTAATTACTTCAGTAACACTGCTGCTGCTACCGACCCACAATCGGCAGGTGGCACCACTCAGATGAAAGCCAAAAAGGTAAAGAATGTAGTCAATGTTTTCCTGCCACAGAGTTTTACAAAACCGGGATTGCTCGGGTATTACACAGAAGGTTACCCCGGCTATCAAAATGACTTTCTGGTAGTAAAGAAAAGTCAGGTAGGAAAAGGTATCTATACCATCGAACACGAAATCGGGCATTTTTTCAGCCTGCTGCACCCATTCAACGGTTGGGAGGACAATGATTATGATCCTTCCGTACATGGCAATCCGGTAAAGATATTGACTGCACCCAATTTTTCACTTGATCCACCTTTTAACGCTGTACCGGTCGAGTTCGTAGATCAGACAAATTGTGAAATAGCAGGTGACCTGATATGTGATACTCCAGCCAGTTATAATTTTGCCAATAATTACTGGGGCGCCAAAGGTTGTCAGCCAATGGATCAGTCAGTCAAAGATTATCATGGTGATGTAGTTAATCCGGATGAAGAAAATCTGATGGATTATTTCAATGGCTGTGCATCGTACCATTTATCACCTACACAGGCCAATCTGGTAAAAACCGACCTTACCACTCGTTTTGCTACATTTGGCCCACAAAAATTGAACGGAGGCTATGTACCTACTGCTGACCTTGTCACTTCAAAAGTAACTGCACCGAACCCTGCACACCAACAGACCATCTCTAATTTTGGAGACATAAAGCTCGACTGGGAAGACGTACCCGGAGCAACACACTATTTTGTCATGCTTGATGTTACTTCTTCTTTTTCTTTCAAACCTGTTTCGCAGATAGTAACCAAGAGCGAATGGACAGCTACAGGTCTTGCAAAAAACAAGAAATACAACTGGTTAGTATATCCGTACAACGAGCGAAGCACTTGTGTAGGTCCGGCTGTTTTTGAATTCACTACAGGTTCGTGGGCGGTATCAACCACCGAAATCAAAGAACTAGACAAATGGACACTACAGCCAAATCCTGCGATTAGCGGAATGGATGTAATGATAAATGCCACCACAATTGACAAATTCAACGCTAGTGTTTGTGTAATGGATATTACGGGAAAAATACTTCACACACAAAGTGATGTGCATTTCTTTGCCGGCGATAATACTGTAAAAATCTCAACAGACAATCTGGCTTCAGGAATGTATATCGTACAGATCAAATCTCTGTCTGGTGTTTCAACCAAAAAACTCGTTATCGAATAGACATTTAAATAAAAATCAGAATTAAAAAAGCCGGAACTTTTAATTAAGTCCGGCTTTTTTAGTAAAAACCCTACGTGATGAGGGTTATTTCTCGGCTCTACCTTCGAGATACGTTTTGTTACCGTTACTGTTGATGTAATACTTGCCACCGCGAGGACCAGTATAAATGGTCTGACCACTCGGGCCTTTCAGACTTCTGTCAACCGGGTCGTTGACCTTTACATTAGGGGCAGCTTTTTTGGCTTTCGATTCAGATTTTTTTGCTTCGTGTGCAGGCTTTGCCGCATCCTTTCCTGCCTTAGCTTCCTTAGCAGAAGCTTGCTTAGCTTCCTTTTCAGTGGCAGTTGATGTTGCATCTTTCTTAGTCATGTCTTTGGTATCCGCTTTTTCCTTTTTGCTTTTCTTTTCTTTTTTGACTTTTTCAGGAGCAGACTCATCTTTTTTAGTCATGTCTTTTGTCTCAGCTTTTTCCTTTTTATCCTTTTTTTCTTTCTTTTCCTTTTTGCCCTTCGAATCGGTCATTTCCTTTTTGTCTTTTTTGTCTTTTGTGCTTTTGGCATCCTGAGCAAAAACACCGGTACACATTACAAGCAATGCAAGTAAAAGTGTCAGTTTTTGAATTGTTTTCATGGAAAATTATTTAGTTGATTAATAATGAGCAAATGTACTACATGGCCGGTATTTACATACATGTATTAACACAACTTTAATATTAACTCAGCTTCCTAAATCATAGATATCACTTTCTGAACACACAAAAACTTCTGCCTATTGCATTAGCGGAATATTTTTTAAGGTAGCGAGCAGATAATCCCAAAATTTCTGAACAGAAGATATCTGTACCTTTTCGTCAGGCGAATGTGCCCCGCGAATATTCGGACCAAACGAAATCATTTCCATTTTTGGATAATTCCTTCCGATAATACCACATTCGAGCCCTGCATGACAGGCATTGACATTCGGTTTGGAGTGATACATGGTTTCATAAAGTTCCCTCATGAGTTTGACAATCGAAGAATTAGGCTCAGGTGTCCATCCCGGATATGAACCTGAAAACTCTACATTGGCTCCTACAAGCTCAAAAGCACACATAATAGCATTGGCAAGGTCTATCTTTTCGGTATCAACTGAACTTCTGGTCAGACACATCACTGTATATTCACCGTCTCTGACGATTACTCTTGCAATATTGTTCGAACTTTGCACAAGGTGTTCGATATCGGGACTCATGCGGTAGATACCATTTGGGCAGGTATATACAGCGCGAATGAGAGCAAGTGCCTTTTCAGAATCAATCGCTACCGGCTGATGCGCTGTTGTTGAAAGGCTGATATCGAGAGCAGCGTCTGTAGTGCGATATTCTTTAATAATACAGTCAGCTTCAGCCTTCACAAGTGCTTCGAAAATTTCGACCACATCTTCCGAGACAGCCATTTCAGCTACCGATTCGCGTGGAATAGCATTTCGTAGCCCACCGCCATCGATACTGTAAATCTGTGCACCGGTTTTTTCAATTATTTCAAGAAGAAGCCTGTTCATAATCTTATTGGCATTGCCACGCCCCAGGTGAATATCCATACCTGAATGCCCACCGGTAAGCCCTGATACAGTTAGCCGATAAGACTTCACATTTTTTTTGGTCGGACGATCAATGTAGCTGCCTTTTGCTGTCACATCTATACCTCCGGCACAACCGATGGTCAGCTCAGTGTCTTCTTCGGTGTCGAGGTTGAGGAGAATATTTCCATTAAGCATGCCTCCTTGGAGTTCGAGTGCTCCGGTCATACCGGTTTCTTCATCAATTGTAAAAAGAGCATCGATTGCCGGATGCGCGACATCATTTGATGCAAGGATAGTCATGATGGCTGCAACTCCGATACCGTTATCAGCTCCAAGGGTTGTACCCTCAGCCTTTACCCAGTCACCTTCTACCACCATCTTGATGCCTTGGGTTACAAAATCGAAATCTGTACCTGCATTTTTCTGATGAACCATATCGAGGTGCCCCTGAAGTACAACGGGCATTCGCGATTCCATACCGGGTGTTGCCGGCTTGCGGATGATAACATTGCCTATGTGATCAATGACTGTTTCCAGACCAAGCGATTTGCCGAATGCTGCCATGAATTCGATGACCTGTTGTTCTTTTTTTGAAGCCCTCGGAATGGCATTGAGTTGTAAAAAATGTTGCCAAATGCCTGCCGGTTGTAAATTTGCAAATAGCTTCTCCATAATATTTATCTTACATGATTAATTAACAATATTCTTGTACTTAAAACAAAAGCTCATTTCGGCTGAAAAACTAATAAAAGCTACCAAACCTGAATTTCAAATAAAATTAAGACTTTTTTGGTTAAAACGCTCATCTTTCGTGTAAAAAAATTGATGTAACTGAAGTTTTTAACGAACAATCAGCCTGGCAGAAGAAATAAAATATGAATACTGTATTGTTTTTTCAGTTTTACTGTGCTTTGATTTTTATCATAAATAAATCTTCAAGCGTACGGGGCCTTTTCTCAGGTGCCCAGTTAAAACCCTTGAGTTTCAATGCTTCATGATTGGCTTTTTTCATCGGGATGAATTTCGATTCCGGATTGGTCAGGAAGAAAATGTCTTTTATTTTTTTATTCTCAAATAACAGATTCATGGTCGAACTCACTGCTTTATTAACGCCTATATATGCATCACGGTCATCCTGGGCATAATACAGTGCCTCCGAATTACCTTCTACAAACATATCGTGTATCTGACTTGATAAAAATCGGGCGGTAATATCCCGACCTTTAATCTGATTGAAAAATATAAAATCGGGCGAATTGATGATGAGCGAATTTTTCTTGAGGAAAACTCTATCAATTGCCTTCTTTGCCATCTGAACGTAAATGGTATCGGCTGAGAATTGGGAAGTATCGCTCCACATTATCGGTACCTTGAAGAAAGTAAACAGCGAATCGGCTGTATTGTATGACAGGCTATCGCATACGCCTTGTAGGTCGCGTCTCAGTATTCTGACATCATGATAAGCAGTAAAAATACGCGTCGTGTCAACCGAATCCCGTATCATCCTAAATGCCTTTAGCGTATCGGATGTAAGGAATGTAGAGTCGGCACCATCATAAGATATCAGCAATGGTCTGCGGCCAAATGCTTTGAGATAGTCGTTCGAACGGTCAAAAACGGTTGTATCACATTTTGTAATAAGCCTGGCTGATGTATCCTGCCAGATGACATTGCCCGAGGCCGTGCCAAAACCTTTTGCCTTGCTGTAATCCATAAAATCGGCCTCCATAATCTGCGGCGGCTCGGACACTCTTGAACGTCCCTTGGTCTTGAAGCTACCGTCATTGCCGTTGTAGTGTATTTCCTCCCCTGCAAAATCCTGTTTACCTTTTCTGTACTTGGCATTTCCGTAGAGTGAAGTCAGTTTTGACTGTTCATTGTGTACGATTCGCTGAGCGGATGCCTTTTCAGTAGATGATTCGTACCTGGCATTTTCTACCAAGGAGACTTCTGCAAGATACCCTTCATACCTAATGGTATCAGCTGTGGCTTTTGTGTCTTTCCCTTCGTATTGTGCATTGTGGGTAAATTCTGCCTTGCGGTTGGGTATATTATAAAATCCGGCTTCGCAATAAATCTTAGCTGTGTCTTGTACTATAAGTGTAGGTCCTTTAAACACTGCTGTGCGCCGGTCGGTGAGAAATTCGAGTGAATCGGCTTTCAGTGTAAAGGTAGAATCGACAATACGGACATCTTTTTGAAAAAAAGCTTTCTTTTCATTGACCGAATACATACCTGTACGGCTTGACAATTTTGTTTTGCCGTCATTCAAGATGGCTTTGTTATCGTATTTGGCTATTTTAGTATCAAGATTGTAATTGAGTCTTGAAGTAAACAATTGCTGAGTACCATTGACCAAAACAACATCACCGAAGAGATCGGCATCTTTGGTATCACCATTATACCATAGGGAATCAGAAAACACATGAATGGTGTCAGTCTGTTGGATGAGAACCCTGCCGTAGGCTTTGAGCTGGTTATTAAGCAGCAACGCCGAATCGCACGACATATACGTATTGCCCTGCCTTAGCCTTACTTTGCCTACCATCCACTGGTACTCGAGTCCGTTAATTTTTTTGTAGTAAAATGTTTCAGCTTTTTCTACAATGATGAATTTGCCGCTTATTGTATCTTGCTGTTGGGCAAAAAGCAAATTTGACATAAAAACACTCAAGAAAATAGCTATAATAATCCGCATAATTTCACTTAACGATTAAGAGACTACATCTGTTGTCCGGGCTGTTGAAATACCTAACATCAACTCTGCTGCTTCATGACCTGCCAATGTACCGAGTGCCACACCCATTCCGCCCATCCTAACTGCTACTATCACGTTTTCTGATATTTTCTTTATGATCGGAAATTTTACTTTGCCAATACCAAGAATACCAGACCACTGCATATCGATGCCCGGAAATTCGTGTGGTGTTAGCCAGGTTTATAGCATTTGCACAAGATGCTCCTGAATGTCGGGATTGATGCTCAGTGAATCTGTGTATTCCGTATCTGGAAAAAGGTTTCGGCCACCACCGAGTAGTATTCTGCCATCTATTTCGCGCCAGTAAAAATATCCAAGGTCGTAATGAAAGCACGAATCGAGCTTCATGTTTTTATAGGGATGCGTCACCAGTACCTGATTCCTTGCCGGAAAAACTTCCAGCTCGGGTAAGAGCTGGCGTGCAAATCCGTTTGTGGCTACAATCAGCTGCTTTGCTTCGACATAATACTCTGACTGAAGGCGTAGTGTGACTTTTGTCGATTCATCTTCAATCTGTCTGACTTCGGCACCAAAGTAAAAGACAATACCTGCTGTACGGGCAAGTGTAAGGAGTTTTTGCATCATCATTCCGGTATCGAGCCGGCCTTCACACTTGTTGAGTATAAGATGGCTAACATCCGAGAAACCAAAATTCTGAATCTTCTTGTCGCAGATGCTGTAAGTATCGTCCACGCCAGTTATTTCTTTAACCAGACGGTTGAGCCGGTGAATATTATCATGACAATGCGAGAAAAAATCTTCTTCATCTGTCTTAAAAACCTCATAATTGCCACCAGGCCTGAAGAAAATTTCATCATCACCTGTTCGCTTGCGCAATGCTGCCAAACCGGCAAACCGCCTTGCTACCAGATTAAGTGTTGACTCCTCGCCCATTTTATCAAAATCATCAAGCAACTCCGACACGCTTCCGAAACAAGCAAAGCCTGCATTTTTGGTACTTGCACCTGAAGGCAAAAAACCACGCTCGATGATGAGAATCTTCATTGAAGGATCATGCTCAATGAGTGAAAGCGCTGCCGATATGCCTACGATGCCTGCACCGATGATGACCGTATCGAAATCTGACATAAAAGACTTGCGCTCCCAGTAACTTAACTGCATTATTTTACAGACTTAAGGGGTAAAAGTACATTGTTTATGAGAGAATACAAAGCAGGACTTCGATTTTTCAATTAATCGGAATATATTTGCACCTCGTAACAGAACTGTTCTACTATGATACAAAGAATACAATCCGTTTACTTGGTGTTAGCCGTTATTGCTCTGGCCATTTTATTTTTCCCAATATCTTTTGGTGACTTGAAAGCAGGATCTACAATTGCTAAAACGCCCGCTCTCTCAGATGGCACACTCAATCTCGAGGACAATAACCTGTCGATGATATGTACTTTTGCCGGTATTGCCTTGTTTATGGCAGCTATATTTTTATTTAAAAACAGAAGATTGCAAACCAGAATAGTAGCACTAAGCATGTTGGTTGCTTTGATTATATTCATCCTGGCCGGCTGGTTATTCATGAGTAGTAGTAAGATAGCTGGCAATGATTTGTCTCCGGGCATTGGGCTTGGTTCGCCGGTGATAGCCATTTTGTTTGGCTGGCTTGCCAACCGATCGATCAGAAAAGATGAAAACCTTGTTCGGTCTATGGACAGACTTCGTTAAGAAAACCTCAGCAACACTATTAATGAAAAAAACACCACTGTTCACACTTTTACTTACAATATTTATAGATATTGTAGGTTTTAGCATTATTATTCCTATCCTTCCGGTTTATTCGAAGGAGATTGGTGCCAGCAATATCATGGTAGGGATCATTGCAGGCAGTTATTCACTGATGAACTTTTTGTTTTCTCCTGTGTGGGGAAATATAAGCGACAGAATTGGACGCAAACCCGTGATCCTTGTATCGTTGTTTATTACTGCCTGTTCGTATCTGTTGTTTGCATATTCGAAGACCATTTCACTCTTGCTCATATCCAGAATTATAGCCGGTATAGGCTCTGCCAATTATGGAGCGGCACAGGCATACATCTCTGACATAACAAAACCCGAAGACCGTGCCAGAGCATTCGGCTATGTCGGTGCAGCGTTCGGGCTCGGGTTCATCATCGGGCCGGTGATTGGCGTATTTATATTAAAAATGTGGAATGTAGCTGCCATCGGATATGTAACAATGGCGCTCAACCTTGCCAATATGCTGATGGCAATGGCAATATTGCATGAGACCCGTAAAGAAGTGAAATCAGGCACTCCGTTGTTAGAAAATCCGATTATAAATGTACGCGACGGGCTCAAAACTCCGGTTTTAGGTAAGTTGATGTTTATTAGCCTCCTCTACATAACGGCATTGTCGATGATGCAGATAACCATTTCGGTTTTTTGGTCTGAGAAGTACGGGTTGAGCAAAACACAGATATCCGGAATGTTCGCCTTTATGGGCATCATGTCGGTACTGGTACAGGGTTTTCTGGTGGGTAAACTCACACTTAAATTCGGAGAGAAAAACATGATGATAATAGGCGCTGTATTACTAGCAGCCGGACTGTACATAATACCCATGGCGCCTTACAAAGAAGGATTTTATCTTGTAGAAGGCTTTGCCATTATTCTTATTTCATTGGCCAATGGCTGCCTTTCACCGAGTATAACGTCCTTGTTATCACAGAATGCAGGTGCAGAAGAACAAGGCAAGGTACTGGGTGTCGGTATGTCAGTCAATAGTCTGGGCAGAGTAATCGGACCATACGCTGGCGGATTCCTTTATGGTATGGCAATGTTTATGCCGTACTTCATAGGCACACTAATCATGATAGGTGCCTGGAATGTTGCCAGGCGATTCAGAACAAAATATGCTCACATATAATTTTGTTCATGATGTAAATGCCGCAATTCAACATTCAGTGGTACCATTTAATTTTTAGCACATAAGGCATAAATTAAGCATATAGCCTACGAAAATTCCTGCCATTCAATGAAAATCTCTATATTAGACCATTGTTTTCCGGTAGCGTTGCTACACTGAGCAGTACCCCCTGCAATCAGTCCGTCAAAAGATATGGTTCTGTGCGCTGATGCGGCTCTCCCCTACACATTATCCGGTAGCGCCATATCGGGTAATATATGGAATACCGGTCAATTCGACCACTTGCAACACAAAAGGACACTCATTTACCTGCCTTGTAAGGCCGGGCACATACATTTTTGCCTTAGTCGAAAGATTGTTACCCACGGTGTAGGAAAATTGATTTGCGTGTAAATATTATTGTTTTTACAAAGATCAGACTCCCTTTTATCAACCCAGATAACGCATTAGGAATATAAACGAAAATGATGATTACATATAATCCATGAAAAAGTATTAAAAGCAAATTGAACTATGTTTTTTGAGCTTTTGAAATGGATTTGCAGTAATATTTTTTACAGTAAAGAGCCTAATACGTTATCTGGGTCAAACTATTTTGCGGCACAATTTGTTAAACACCTATATAGTTTTACATTTACTGAACATCCTAAAACAAAAATTAAACAAATGCTAAAAAAAATTCTTATTGGTCTGCTTATTGCAGGTGCAGTGGCAGCCGGCTATGGTTATTACCTGTTTAATCTTACTGAAAAAAGCCTTACAGATGTAAAAGCAGACCACTCGACCGATGTCACTTCGTTTTTGCAGGAATACGAATCAGACGAAACCGCCTCTGATGCAAAATACCTTGGCAAGATTGTTGAAGTTAAAGGAAAATTAGACAATGTAAGAACCGACGAAAATGGTCAGGTAAAAATAAGTTTTGAAAGCGATAACCCTATGGCAACCGTACTTGCAGAAATGGACCAGGCAGAAAAGGATAAAGCATTAAAACTTACCAAAGGTAACGAGGTAACCATCCGTGGCAAATGTACCGGAAAATTGAGCGACATCGTTTGTGTTAATTGTGTAATAAAATAAAGTATGCAAAAAATATTTTTGACAATTGTACTGGTATTCATTGCATCTGCGGGTTTTGCACAATTGCTTCATGGCCCCAATGGCTATATGTTGGTTAATTTGTCCTCTGAAAAATGCAAATTTTGGGCTACTACCACAAGGTCTTTGTCAAACATCAATACCCAAACGGGCAAATTCGAAACAGTTGTCTATAATGAATCATTCGTAAGTGCAAACGATACGGCTTCGAATATATTTAATGATGACTACCTCAACTACAAAGAATTTCCTGAATTGCGGCTCAACGGATTTGTATATAACTTCGATAAAATGGATCTTTCTAAGGAATTCAGACAGACTATTACCCTCAGAGGTGTCCTTTATATGCATGGCATTAAAAAAGATGTAGAATATACGGGCAATATTTATAACCGGCCCCAGCTCATGATGTTAGATTATGAATTGTATGTTGACCCAAATGACTTTAGCCTCAAAGCACCTGCGAATCTGGCTTCCTGCATTTCGCCACTTATGCTCATAAAAGGAAATGTGCAGTTAGTTGATATGTCGAAAGAATAAAAAACAGCAGACAATATATTCAAATACTGTCTGCTCATTACCAAATGTTAAAAAATATTTCGAAGAAGTCTGTGAATTATTCTACGATTAATTTGCCTCTCATCATAGCATAGTGACCAGGGAATGTACATATGAAATCATAAGTACCTTTGGCAGGTGCTGTAAATGTAACGTCTGTAGTCTCGCCACCGCCAATGGTCTTGGTGTGTGCAATAACAGAAGAAGCTAATGCGGCAGGAATGTAGTCGTTATCTTTGGCATTGATTGCCTCCTTTGCAAATGCGTCAACATCTGTACCGGCTGCCAGAAGCACCCAGTTGTGACCCATACTTTCTTTAGGCATTTTGCCACTGTGGGTAAGCGTAAGCTTAACTGTCTGACCTTCTGTAGCCTTCAACTCTGTAAGGTCATACTTCATATCATCACCACCTGTGATGGCAAGCATTGCTTCGTTGCTAGGTGCAGCTGCTGCAGGAGCTGATTCTTCAGTTGTTGTTTCTTCAGCTTGCTCTGCTTCTTCACTAGAGCCTCCGCATGATGCAAAAAATAATGAAAGAGAAAGAAAGAAAAAGAGTGATTTTTTCATTTGTTATTAAATTTTAAAATGTGAGAAAATAAAAATTAGTTAATTGTTTGCAAGTGATTCTTCAAGTTCTATTGATTTTGGAAACAAGATATTGTTCTCCAGGTGAATGTGCAGATGCAGGTCATCTTCAAATTCCTTCAGCATTCCGAGTGTTACACTATAGGTATTGCATCCGTCAGCCGGTGTGGTGTAATTGTTGGTCAATGCTGCAATTTTTCTGAAACGCTCACCTTCTGTATCGTGCTCATGCATCATCATGCCAATCGGGTTTTGTACAGTTCCGAATCCGGCAGTAACAGTAGTGCCATCTAATTTGGCCTGCACCATCTTGCGAATGAATGGAAAGAGTATGAGTTCTTCTTTCTTCATGTGTGATGCCAATTCACCTACAGATTCGCGAAACTGCTCCCCTACTTCATGGAGCTCGGGATGGTGCCCACCGTGTACACGGATTATTTTATCCAAGAAAGGCATAATCTCTTCCGACTTTTGAGTTACATAGCGGTGATGCGTTTTTTCGATGTAATCGGCAAGCAGGTCGAGTGGCCAAGATTTGTAGTCAACAGAGCCTGATTGTATCTGCGTGGCAGCGTTGGCCAGCTCTTTTACGAGCTTGTCGGTATCAAGTTGCTTTTCCTTGCAAGCTACCTCAATGGTGCGGTTGCCTTGACAGCAGAAGTCGATGTTATTCTTCTTAAATACAGAAGCAGTCCGGTAATCGTTTGCTACGAGTTCGCCGATGATGCTTTCTTTTGTGATATCCATGATATTAATTTTAAATTTTGATCAATTTGAAAATGATTCCTCCGGTTTTAATTTCTCAATTATTAGATGAGTGGGATGGATGAACTGTTCCTATGGTACTGTATCTTCATCAGAAACATTTCTGCCATTCTGTTGCCCTGCCATTTAGCTCGCTCTGCTTTTTCACCGTGAAAAAAAGTGTCAACTGTGGCTGAGAACAAATCTATCCACCGGTCAAAATGTTCTTTTTGTACCGGTAGCTTGGCATGTGGTACAAAAGGTGCACCGTAGTACGAATGCTTGTCGAGCAATACTGTTTCCCAGAAACGGTACATTTTCTCAAGGTGTGCCGGCCATTTGTCTTGTATCACATTATTGAATACAGGACCGAGCATTTCGTCTTGCCTTATTCTTCCATAAAAACTGTCAACCATCAGCTGTATATCTTCCAGGTTTTCTATTTCTTTTGTTTCAGTCATTCGGTCAATCTTAATCTATTGTTTTAATATTTCTAACAATTTAAGCCGGAAAACATCCTCCGGTATCATTTCATTCACGTAAGGCTATTACCAGGTTTCTGTATCAGCATTATTTTCTCCAGTAATTATTAGCTTGCGCAATGGTCTGAAACTCAATGGCTACTACATTGGCAGAAGCTATAAGCTGGGCAGTATCATTGGCATAGTCGGGTCTTAGTTTCTTTCTTACTTCAGGGTCTGTCTGAATGGCTGCAATAGTTTTCCTTGACATTTTAATAGCCAGTTCGCGACCTTCCTGCGGTGTTTCGGTTATGAGCGACTCCAACCAGATTTCTTTCTTTTCCATAATCAATTAATTTTGTATTTTAGGTGTTTATCAATGTGTTTTTCGGTTAAAATATTATTTTTCAATATTATACGTATAATTATTTTGATTCACATTTGTTCATAAATGTTACAGATTTTTTACCTTATCAGAATCGATTTTCCGGATTTTAGCTTGGTTGCCAGGTCATACACCGTGGTTGATTCTAGATTTTTACGAAGTTTGTTTCTCACCTCAACGATGCTGTCGTGCAGCGGGCAGGGGTCAACATCGCTGCAATTGCTCAGGCCAAGGGCACAACCGTTATAGATGGCATCGCCGTCGAGGGCAGCTACTATCTCGCTCACCATTATATTTTTCATTCTCGATTTATCGATTTCGAAGCCACCACGCGGGCCTTTGATGGACGATACTATGTTGTGTTTGGTAAGAGAACCGAGGATTTTGGCAGTAAAGGCTTCGGGTGTACCGGTATTCTCAGCAACGTCGCCAATCTTTACCCGCACGTCTTCAAGCGATTGGGTGGCAATATATATGATGGCTTTAATACCGTATTCACATGACTTCGAAAACATTTGCTGTTGCCGTTTTGCGGTGCAAATGTAAGCCAATCTTTTATTTCCGACAAATTTGTCTTAAATATTTTTTACAATTTTTACATTGAACTGACAATACTACTACTCATCCTCCTTGCATTGAAATATAATTCCATTATTACGTATTAATAAATGAAATGAGATTCACGATATAACCAATTCTAAACATTGAACAAGTAAATAATTTAAAATATTTACTCAGTATTGAAACCAAAAATAAAGTTATTTCAAAGTTTTATTCCGAATATTCTTTCTTTTTTAGCTCATCACTTTAACCTGTAATTCTTATAAGAAAATAACTCGCGACCGGTAAGCCGATAAACCAGATCCTTGATTTTCTCCTTTAGACTCATCGAATTGTAGGACAGGTCATACTCAAAATGCCAGTTTTTGCTGCTGATACGGTCTTTCATTACTATCGGGTGCTTGCCCACGAACGTAGCCAGCATATCGATTCCCGAATAATCGAATTCCGCAACTACGGGTATCTGCCGAGCTTCATTATCCTTTGCCGAATGCCATATCGTGTCGGCATTCTGCATCTTTTTGTGCATTATCTTCGGTTCCTTGACCCATCCGTAATGGTACATAAATGCGTCAACCGGTACTACGTACAGTTTTTCGTCATTGTTTTTTCTAAAACCCTGGGCATCCTTATAGCTGAAAATACTCCGACTGTTTTTAATGATTCGTATTTCATTTCGATACCAATGCCTTGAGGTTGCAATGTAATCGTAGGAGCCATAAAAATGAAGATATTTAACCAACAAGCCATCGACCGTGCTGTCGTCTTTATATTGCAGCATTGCCTGCTGTACTTTTTCTATACCATCTTCATGAAATACCTCATCACCTTGTATGTAGAAACACCAGTCGGCATCCGGGCTTACGGCTGCTAGTGCTTTGTTCGTCTCGTCAGCCAGTACTTTGCCTCCGGTAGTAAGTTCAGGATTCCAAACCGTACGGATAATCCGGATCTTATCAGAACCTATGGATTGAATAAGCCCGAGCGTACCATCCTCGCAATCTCCCACTGCCACCACTACCTCATCGCAAATAGGCAGAATGGACAAAATCGCTTCCTTTATCGGGAAATCAAATTTGACTGCATTTTTAATAAAAGTAAATCCGGCGACCTTCATAGATACTGCTTTTCAGTACAAAGATAAGCCAAAGCCAGGCAGTTTAACACAGGCTGAGCATATTTGGTTTTGGCATAAAATAATAAAGGGGAATTTCTTCCCCTCATTACCGGACATCGATGGCGTCCGAACCGTTTGTGTCATAGGATTATAAGTAAGTTTTACCCAAACTCATAGTATTTGATAATCGCCTTGATTTCGCGATCTTCCTTTAATGCAGGAAGGTAGTCAAATAATATCTTGTGCATGTCAAAGTCGATCTGGAGTGCTTCACCCAGATTTTCCATGGCATCGAATTTTTCATTTAATGAGAATAAAATGATAGCCCGACAGTAGTAAATTTCGGCACCGGCCGTTGTTTCCTCCGCTTCGAGAAGAATCTCGAGTGCTTTTTCAGATTTTCCGCCCTTGAAGTAAAATTCGGCATAACGTACCCAAGGGGCTGGCATTTCAGGACAAACCTCTGTGGCTCTACGGAAGAACAGGTCGGCTTTGTGGTTTTCGCCACAGTGTATATATGCTTCAGCCAGAGCGACGAAATAGTCTTCGTTGCGGTCTTGAAGAGAAACAGCGCGTTCGTAATAATTGGCTGCAAGCTGCCATTGACCATCTGCCTTGTATGTATTACCCAGGTTATAGTATATTTCGTCATCCACCGGATCGAGGTTTCGTGCCAGTAGATAGTATTTTCTAGCCTTGATCAGGTTAGAAGTTTTTTCGTAACAATACCCGATGCTTTTGAGCGCTTCGGCATCGGCAACGGCATGCTCCATAAGATCGTAGTAACATTTAAGAGCCTGTTCGAATCGTCCGGTAAGTGTACACACTTCAGCACAGTAACGATAGGCGAGTTCGAACTTTGGGTCGATGATATATGCATACTCAAACGACCTAATGGCATTTTCATATTGGTGTAGGTAGTATTCGGCATGTGCCAGGTTATACCATGCTCTAGCACTGTAAGGATTTTTCTCAATAACGATTTTATGCAGCTTAAGGCTTTCTTTATAGTTTTTTGACATTTCGATACTCCACCAGATTTCTCGCAGGGCATCTTCGTTATGCGGATCGATGGTGAGTAGTCTTCTGAGTGAGACAAAAGTACTTTCTGCGTTTTGCATCAGCTTATATATAGCAGCCTCTTCATTCAGTATAAGGATTACTTCTCGAGGTGTAGCATCGGCCTTTAGCGTATCAAGTATATCAAGCGCTCGTGAGTAATCTTCATTCAGTCTGCATGCCTGAATCATCAAAAAATGTAACTCGCGATCGTGTGGGGCAAGCTGTGTAGCAAGACTGATTGTTTCGATAGCCAAGTCTGCAATTTTATTTTCGATTAACTGTGATATTTTTTTCTTCATAAAGGCAATGGTAAGCCTGTTCTTATATATTGCTTCCTCAAAACCTGCAATTGCCTGTTCGATGTTGTCATCTTGGTGAAAGCGGCTGATGATTTGAGTGAATGCCGTTTCCTCAACAGAATCTACCTTTACATTTTGTGACATAATCGTTAACTCATTGACAAGTTTTGTGAGATTCAATTTCGAATTAAGTGAGTTGTTTTTCATGGCTATTTTTAACTGATTTATACTCGAATATACATGTACCGAGATCTAAATGTCAAATATTAATTAAAATTTGATCTTCATGGCCATTTTGTTTATTACAGTTTTATGCATTGAATTCTTGTATTTTATAATTTGATTTTTTATCTATTTTATTTTTTCATATTTATAATACAAAGGTAAATTTAGATTTGAAATATTTATTTATTTATAAATTATTATTTATCTATATTTATGTAGCTTTTTATTTGTTTTATCTATATTTATTCTTTCTATTGCATTTATTGTGACATGGTATATGCAAAATATCTGTAAAAAAAAAGCTATGTCCGAGGACATAGCCAAATTTACCCAATTAAGGTAAGGGATTTTCGGTTTTTTGGGAAAATGTAAAAACAAATAAAACCGAGGGATAGCGGCTTTAGTTGGCAAACCCAGTTTCGTTATACAATAACTACGCTGAGCCTACAACATTAACAGTACAAATTATATGCCAAAAATTAATATATGTAAATATTTCTTATAAAAAACTTCTAACATACATAGACTATTAAATATTATTAAAATGCGTAATGTAAAAAAATGCTACAATCTTAAGCTCTTCAAGCGCCAATCCACCTAATCATCTAGCGCTATGTCACATAAACAGACTGGTTGAACGGCATTATAAAATAATTTATGCATAAAATCAGAAAGCTATACTTGATATATATTTCATATACATCAAAATAATTCTGTCACTAAAAATTCTGATATCGATTATTCATATTAATAATTATAGCATAACTTGGTATCATTATGAACGATCTGAGACAACAACATTTTATCATGCGTTTACAATCCCATGACACGCAATTGCACTTTGTGCCCGAAACAGATTCTACACTAAGGCATTGGCTCAAGAGAAATGCCGTGGAATCGTACAAATACCGAGTAGCTTTGATTTTTTTTCTGATCACGGGTACAATCGGGCTTTTTTTATTCTTTTATATGATGTAAATTTGCAGTAACAAACACCATTCACCAATTTATATCATTCCATGGAAAATCCACTCAAAGATTTGGTCGAACGTTCTGCATTTGGCGTCTGTAGTTATCTCGGGGACAAAATAGGCATCAGCCACACTCGCGTGAGGATGTATTTTTGCTACATTTCGTTCCTCACTGTCGGATCGCCGGTAGTCATATACCTATTCCTGGCATTCTGGGTGAACATCCGCAACTATCTGCGTAAAAGCAGTACCATTTGGAGTTAGGCCAATAAACAATAAAGGCATAATTTAAGGAATCCTGATTAGAATAGTAAAAATGCCTGATAATCAATCTATTTATTACTACACTTAGTCAAAGCGTACAACATAAAACTATGATACCCAGGACGTGTGTAATGATAAGATATTTTTATAAAAATTACAATTAAAAGTTTCCGTAATTTTTTTACGGAAACTAAATTAGAATTTTCTTTGCAATTAACAATTAAATCAAATGCTAAGAAAATTCAAAGTTTCTAACTTTAAAAGTTTTGAAAACGACATCTTACTTGATCTCACAGCAGCAAGTGGATATGAATTCAATAAAAGTTCCATTAAAAAAGGCTTGATTAATAACGCAATAATTTACGGTCGTAACGGTGTTGGTAAATCAAATCTAGCTTTTGCAATCTTCGATATCATCGAACATCTGACGGACAAAGAAAGGAATGAGCACCTCTATAAAAATTATTTAAATGCTTTCAATACTAACGGCTTTGCCACGTTTTATTACGAATTTTCTATTAATTCGAAGATTGTAAGCTATGAGTATAAGAAGTCTGACTACAAAACCATTATTTATGAGCGTTTTTTGATTGATGGTCAGGAACTTGCCATATTTGACAGATTAAAGGATACCCAAGCTAGAATTTATTTTGAGGGCGCAGAATCCTTGAAAACTAAGATTGATAATCCTGAATTATCAGTCTTAAAATATGTAAAGAACAATACCATTCTGGAGAAAAACGATACCAATTCTGCTTTTCTGGATTTTTTTTCATTCATAGAAAAAATGCTGTATTTCCGTTCTTTACAGGATAATGTATATCAAGGGTTACATATCGGAAGTGAAAACATTCTTGAAAACATTGTAAAAAGAAAAAATCTGGTTGACTTTGAAAAATTTTTAAATGCAGCAGGTATAGAGTGTAAGCTTTCAGTTGTAAAAGAAATGAACAGAGATACAATTGCTTTCTCCTTCCATAATGGTAAAAAGATTGCATTTCATGAAATCGCTTCTACCGGTACTAATTCACTTGCTTTGTTCTATTATTGGTTTCAAACCATAAAAGAATCGTCAAGTGTTTCTTTTCTTTTTGTTGACGAATTTGATGCGTTTTATCACCATTCTCTTTCTGCAATGGCTGTAGAAAAATTAAAGGAAACGGGTGTACAATTCATACTCAAGACGCACAACACCTCTATTATGACAAATGACTTGTTAAGACCTGATTGTTATTTCACTATGACTAAACGGCAGATTCGTTCTTTTTCAAACAGCACAGAAAAAGAATTACGGGAAGCACACAACATAGAAAAAATGTATAAAGCCGGTACTTTTAATGTCGAATAATATCCTTTTTATTTTTGAGGGCCAAAAAACTGAAAAATTAATTTCAGATAGCCTTTTTAAATATTTTTTAAATGAAAATACTGTTGTCACCTGTGCATATTGTACTACTATATACAAAATTTACAATGAAATTTTAGAAGACGAATATCTTGATACATTTAACTTAGTTAAAGATTTAGATGCCAATAAAGAGATTCTAAAAGGTTTCAAAAGAACCGATTTCGCACAGATCTTTACGTTTTTTGATTATGATGGACATGCAAGCAACGCAGGGGACCATAAGCTGATAAACTTGTTAATTTTTTTTGAAGAGGAAACTGAAAAGGGCAAACTATACATCAGTTACCCAATGGTAGAAGCTTTGAAACATGTTGAAGATTTTAATACTTTCCACATTCTGGCTGTAGCCTGTAAGAACTTCAGTGTTTACAAGAATACTGTAAATAAAAAGTGTCTGAAAGAATTAAAACATTTTAATCTCTACAACGAAAATATTTGGGAGAAAGTAATTTCTACACATTTATACAAAATGAATCAGATTGTAAATAATACTTATACATTTCCTACTACCATAATCAATCAATTGACCATATTTAATAAACAACTAAAAAATTACAAAACCTTAAATAAGAAAATAGCTATTTTAAGTTCTTTTCCGGTTTTTCTTCACGATTATTATGGAAATTAAGAATTAAAACGCCGTTTGGATGCATTCCCGCACTAATTATTTTTGCCAAAAGTATAATTAACAAAAACTAATAAAGTAATCGCAACATTGTAAACCCTTTTGTCGTCGGTTAGTTTACTGCATAAATGCATATTGGATAATATTGGCACCCATCTTCAAGGCTGCAAGGCGTATGGCCTGATCGTCTTTGTGCACTTCGAATGACTCCCACCCATCTGATATATTGCTCTCGAATGAATAAAAACACACAAGCCTGCCTTCGATAAAAATACCAAACCCTTGCGTAGGCTTATCGTTGTGCTTGTGTATTTTTGGCAATCCCTTCGGGAAATCGTATTTCTGATGGTATATCGGATGATTGAAAGGAATTTCTGTCAACTCCGCCTGCGGAAAAATCTTCTTAATCACCGGCCTTATGTATGGGTCAATACCATAGTCGTCATCTATGAGAATAAAGCCTCCCGCCAAAGCATAGTTTCTGAGATTTTCTGCCTCTTGGTCACTCAGTATAATATTGCCATGCCCCGTAAGGAATAGCAACGGATAATTAAATACTTCAGCACTGCCTACATCCACAGTAGCATAATCTACCTGAAAACTGGTATTCAGATTCTGGTTGGTAAAGGTCACCAAATTCTGAAGTGCATCCACAACAGAATACCAGTCACCACCACCACTATATTTCAACAATGCCAACTTGAGCGAACTCTTTTGAGCTGATGAAATGGCCAAAAACGAAAATAAAAAGAATATGCTTATGAACAGCTTCTTCATAAAAAACACGATTTGTAGTATTAACGAACAAATTCGTATAATTGATACAAACATTTTACATTATCAAAGCCTGATGAAAGCTAATGCAGGCATATATCCCGGCAGTTTCTGTGCGCAATCGGCTTTTTCCAAGCGACACACCGGTAAAACCAGCATTTTCAGATGTATGTACTTCATCAGCTGTAAAATCACCTTCCGGTCCAATGCAAATAAGGACATCCCGGTCGGGTTTAATAAATTTTGACACATGCGGCAATTCGTCCGCCATACAATGTGCAATAAGCGCAATATCAGTCTTTACTCCTGTGATCAACTCCTTAAATGTTGTCAGAGGATGTAATTCAGGTAAATAAAAATGATTGGACTGCTTCATGGCTGAAATCATGAGCTTGAATAGGCGTTCGTGCTTGATAATCGTCCGTTCAGATCTTTTCGTGTGCAATGGTATGATTCTACCAATACCTATTTCGGTAGCCTTTTCTACAAACCACTCGAAGCGGTCAATGTTTTTGGTAGGTGCTATGGCAATACTAAGGTTCAGATGAGCCGGAGTCTCGAATTTTTGTTCAGAATCCGGCATTAGTCGAACAGTTGTCTTGGTTTTGTCTATTATCGTACAATGGAACAAACTACCCTTACCATTTGTTACGTTTATCTGATGACCGGCCTGATGCCGCAATACATTGGCACAATGGTGAGCTTCTTCGCCTTCAAGTATAAGAAAATCGCCTTCCTGATGAGTTGTGTAAAATAATTGCATCGGTTATTGAACTTGTATTAGTACTTTTGCACCTTTAAAAAAATTGAAACAACAAAAATAGTCACCTGAACTTTAAAAAACTACAATAAAATTAGTTAATGGGAATAATGATAACGATTGGCCAACTTATGCTCAGCCTGATGATATTGGTTGTACTGCATGAAATGGGCCACTTTCTGCCAGCAAAATGGTTTAAAACACGTGTTGAAAAATTTTATCTTTTCTTCGATCCGTGGTTTTCACTTGTCAAGAAAAAAATCGGTGATACTGAATATGGTATCGGATGGCTGCCTTTGGGTGGTTATGTAAAGATATCCGGTATGGTAGACGAAAGCATGGACACCGAACAGCTCAAACAACCACCTCAGCCTTGGGAGTTCCGATCAAAACCGGCCTGGCAACGTCTCATCATCATGTTGGGTGGTGTTACAGTCAACTTCATCCTTGGGTTTTTCCTATATGCAATGGTACTTTTTGTATGGGGTGAAAAATACCTTCCTGCCACAGAAGTAAAAAACGGCATATATGTTGATTCGCTCGGCACCCAACTTGGCCTGATGGATGGCGACAAAGTGCTCAAAGTAGGCGACATACCCTTTGACAAATTTAATGACAGAATTCTTGTAAAGGAAATCATTATCAACAACATAAACAAAATGACCATCGAACGCAATGGCCAGGAAATGATACTTGATAT